>Ga0315338_1000413_pt1 | contig 104771 bp, 78 predicted proteins | sample ASW8metaG_FD_204518 | JGI IMG/M metagenome (GOLD analysis project Ga0315338, IMG submission 204518) | Ammonia-oxidizing marine archaeal communities from Monterey Bay, California, United States - ASW #8 | ecosystem: Environmental > Aquatic > Marine > Coastal | place: USA: California | collected...
TACACCGGCCGACCCCCTCGAAAATCACCAGGCACCACATGGTAGACTCACGCTTTCTCGACAAAGCCTGGACACTTCTCATGCTCGCCGAGTTCCGTACCGACGCCGAAGCCCTCTCGCTTGCGCCAGGGAGACTCTCGGTGGACGCGGCGAATGCTCGCGAGCTGTTCGAGTCCGGTTGGCGACAGCTCGACCAGCTCCCCCGGCGCTCACAACGAAATGGTGCTGACAAAGCGGCCGGTATCCACCTCGTCGAGACCTTGAGCGCGCTCGGCTCACGCCTTTGTCGCATGCATCGTCGCGAGATGTACGACACGCTCACGGAGCGACGGACGCGCACTCTACGCATCGAGGAGCTCCTCTTTCTCGCGGCGGATCGCTGGCCCGGGCTCGTTCCGAGCCGGCAAGAGCTATCCGTGGAGCGCGAGCGGATGCAGGCCGACAAGGACGGCCGTGAGATCTTGCAAGGCGTGTTCGCGTCTCACATGCTCGCCGAGCCCACGACCGGTGCGCACCTCATCGCCAGCATGCTCGCGCCGACCCCGGAAGCTTCTAGTCGACTCGACGAGCTCATCGCCGCCGGCAGCGTCGATCTCGGCGCGGCGCGGGTCGAGGTTCGGGGCGAGGCCGGCTTCGTCTATTTTCACCACCCGCGCTTCCTGAACGCTGAGGACGACGATACGCTAGGTCCGCTCGAGACGGCCATTGATCTCGTACTGCTCCACCCCGGCGTCAAGATGGGCGTACTCCGCGGCGATCCCGTCGAGCATCCCAAATATCGAGGGCGTCGGATCTTCTCGGCTGGCATCAACCTCACGAAGCTCTATCACGGGCAGGTGTCGTATTTGTTCTATCTCACCCGTGACCTGGGCTTGGTACACAAGCTCTATCGAGGGCTGGCGATGGAGACGCCGTTTCCGGGCGAGCCCGAGACGACTCTCGAGAAACCTTGGATGGCCGTGGTCGACGCCTTCGCTATCGGAGGAGGGTGCCAGCTCCTCCTCGTCGTCGATCACGTGATCGCCGAGTCCGGTGCGTATTTCAATCTTCCCGCTCGCAAGGAAGGGATCATTCCGGGGGCCGCCAACCTCAGATTGCCTCGTTTCGTGGGCGAAGGAGTCGCTCGCGACGCCATCCTGTTCGACCGCAAGTTCGAGGTCGACGACCCGGTCTCACGCAACATCGTGAGCGAAGTGCATGCGCCGGAAACGCTCGATCAGGCGGTGGAGCGCGCCGTCGACAATGCCGTGGGCTCCGGGATGGTCAGCGCGTCCGGCAACCGCAAAGCGATTCGAGTGCAGACCGAGCCCGTGGACGTCTTCCGGCAGTACATGGCGACCTACGCCCGTGAGCAGGCATTGTGCCATTTGAGTGAGCAACTCACGGACAACCTCGAGCGTCACTGGAACGCTTCATCGCGAACGCTGTAGGAGGGAGACGGTGGCACCACATTCATTCATTTCTTACGCTCGACGCAATACGGACTCCTATCTCGAGCGCTTCCTTGACGACTTGCGTGACGAGATCGTGCTTCGCGAGGACGTCGCCAAAGAAGACGCGTTGTTTCTCGACGTCGACGAGCCGACGGGTGTGGACTGGAAAGAGAATCTCGGCGAGGCCCTCATGGAAAGCCGCGCCTGCGTGACCATCTACACGCCGAGCTATTTCCGCAGCGAGTACTGCGGAAAAGAGGTTCAAGTTTTTCTGAACCGGGCTGACGTCGGATATGACGACAAGGGAGCGGCGACGAGCTCCAAGGGCATCTTCCCTGTCTTGTGGTCACGGGAGAAAGATCTCAAGAAGAAAGGCCTGCCGCCCGCAGTCGTCGGGAACATCAACTACAGCGGCAAACGAAACCACGCCCGCTACGCGAGCGAGGGGCTTCGCTCCATTCTCCAGCGCGATCCGACGGGTCTCTATCTCGACTTGCTCAATGCGCTCGCGAACGACATCGTCGATAACGAGCATACGCCGCCGGTCCTCGATGAGCTGCCCGACTTCACGACCACGAAGAACGCGTTCGCGACGCCGAACGTCGCGGCCAAGAACGGAGAAACGACGGCCAGTCCACTCCACCTTCCGTTCTTCTTGCTGACGGACAAGAGCTCCCAAGGGACGTTCTCTTTCGAAGAAACGCAGAAATGGCTCATCGATGAAGAAGAAAGTGGTTTCACACTCCAGATCGACGCCGTCTATCCAAGCACCGAAGATCCCAAGCGATTGACCGACGTGCTCGAGGCAGCGGGTGCCACGAACGCCCAACCGATCGTCATCCTCGACCCCTATCTCGACGAGATCCCACCTGCCTTCGGGAAGGCACTCCTCGAAGGCTCGAAGTGGCACGGTGCCGTTCTCCTGCCGCGAGCGGAAGCGGACGCGAAATATCCGACGAAGAAAGACCGACAAGCGGCTGTCGACGCTGCGGTGCGCGCGACTATCGGCCCGGACGTCGACATACCCGCGGCCCTCGTGGTCGAAGGCGTGCCCCGGGAGCGGGAAGCCTTCATCATCGAACTGCGCCGCGTCGTCGTGGGCTTGGCCAAACGTCTCGTCGAGGAAGGGGACCTCAAACGCTCGCTTCCGGAGGCGGGACAAACGAGCCGACGCCCGCAGATCCGAGGCCCGCGAAAGAGACCTGAGCATGATTGAGGATCCGGGGACGATTTTCACGTTCTACTCCTACAAAGGCGGGACGGGACGCTCGCTCGCAGTTGCGAACGTCGCGTGGATCCTCGCGGATAACGGGCACCGGGTGCTCGTCATCGACTGGGACCTCGAAGCGCCGGGGCTTCATCGCTACTTCCATCCGTTCTTGATCGATTCCGAGCTCAGCGACACGCCGGGTCTCATCGACTATTTCTGGATGTACGGCCTTCGTCTGATGACGCCTCTGGAGGAGGACGACTCGGAGAGCTCGTGGCATGAGGACGTCTCCGACCTCGCAGACTACGCGATCCGCCTGGACTGGAAGTTCGACCGCGGCGGCCATCTCGACTTCATCCCCGCCGGGCGACAAAACGACGACTACGCCCAGAGGATCAATTCCTTCGACTGGAACAACTTCTATTCCAGGCTCAATGGAGGCGCCCTTCTCGAGAAAATTCGAGAGCAGCTCAAAAGAGATTACGACTACGTGATCATCGACAGCCGCACGGGCGTGAGCGACACCGCAGGGATCTGCACCGTCGCGATGCCCGATCGGTTAGTCGCGATGTTCACGCTCAACACGCAAAGTAGCGAAGGCGTCGCCGCTGTCTTGCGCTCGGTCGAAGAGGCACGAAGCGATGACCTGGAGATCTATCCGGTGATCACCCGGATCGAGCTCGCGGAGCAAGATCGCCTCGTGGCCGCCAGGCGCCGCGCACGCGATCTCTATCGAGGGTTCGTCGCTTCGAAAGAGGGCGGCGCTCGAGAGTACTGGAAAGACGCGGAGATCCTCTACCAGCCTTACTACGCGTATGAAGAAGTGCTCGCGACTTTCGCGGACGAGACCGGGCGCGACTTCTCCGAGAGCTCGCTCGTCGCGGCGATGCTGCGTCTCGCGCGTCGAGTTACCGGCAATGCTTCCCTGGAGCCTCCGCAGATCGACCCCGAGAAACGAGAGAAAGTGCTCCTGCGCTTCACCCGCGGCATCGGCGCGAAGAAGGAAGAGACCAAAGATGTCAGCGATAGTGTCGGTGACCGCATGGAACGGGCCGACCGCTACTTTCAGCAAACGAGTCCGACGGCGATCGAAAAGGCCGACGCCCAGGGACGACGCGCCCGCATCGAGCGGTTCGCAAGCAGCATTTTGACAATCTTGAGTGGAGCCGTAGGAGTTTTCTATGGACGAGGCCTCGCTACGGACTACTGGCTCATCGGAGGAGGCGCTGCGATGGTCGCATTCCAGGCGTTCGAGCTCATGAGCTTGAAGCCGCGTCTCGTTCCAGAGTGGAAGAACGAGGAAACGCTCAACTTGTGGCTGGGTGGGCGCATGCCACGACAGATGGTGACGGCCTATTGCGCGCTAGCAGCGATGGTCGTCGGTGGACGGAGCCTCTACCATTGGAACGCGATGGGACCCGCGTTGATGTGGATCCCGCTCTTCGCGTCATTCGTCGCTCTGCTGGCAATCGCGTCGACGGAAGTCATGAGCTCCTTCGAAACGTGGATCGTAAGTATCTGGCGACGCGACGCGCTTCAGCAAGAACGACGCACCTACATCAACGGCGTCACTCCCTACGAGGTCGAGCCGTCCCAGGCCTATCGTTTGTTCGTCCAGCGTGCCGAGGAGATCATCACCGTCGCACCACGGAGCCGCACGCGCTCTGAGATACCCGAAGATCAAGAAGGAGTCACATCATGAGAAACCTACTCGCCGCCGCAATCGTCCTCACGGCCGCATCGAGCTTCGCTCAATTCGAGTACATGGACGTGTTCGAGCTCGAATGGGCCACCGACCCCCAGATATCTCCCGACGGCTCCCAGGTGGTCTACGTGCGCAACTCTATGGACGTGATGGAGGATCGCAGCCGTGGAGAGATATGGATCCTCGGCTCGGATGGGAGCGACCATCGACGGCTCACGTCCGGACGTTCGCCGCGCTGGTCGCCCGACGGCGACAAGCTCGTCTACGTCGACGGCGGCCAGATTCAGCTTCGGTGGATGGACACCGGGCAGTCCGCGACATTGACGCACGTCACGGAGTCGCCGCGCGCCGTCACGTGGTCCCCGGACGGATCGAAGCTCGCGTTCTCGATGCTCGTCGCCGAAGATGCACCTCAGCTCGCGAGGCTTCCCAAAAAGCCCAAAGGGGCGAAGTGGGCGGACCCGCCGATGTACATCGACCGGTTGAAGAACCGTCAGGACGGGGTCGGCTACCTAAGACACGGGTTCAACCACCTCTTCGTCCTACCGGTCGACGGTGGTACTCCCGTCCAGGTGACCTCGGGCTCCTTCCACCACCGCAGCGAGCCCGTATGGACGCCGGACGGCAACGCACTCATCTTCTCCGCGAATCGGAACGAAGACTGGGAGCACGAGTTTCGTAACTCCGAGCTGTATCGCACGAGCGTCCCCGACGGGCACGTAACCGCGCTCACGGATCGCAACGGGCCCGATCACAGCCCGGCGATCTCTCCTGACGGCACCCGGATCGCCTATCTCGGCTATGACGACCGCATCCGCACCTACCAGGTTACCAAGCTCTACGTCGCGAACATCGACGGCAGCGGCCGCGAGGTGCTCGCCGACGACCTCGACCGAGGCATCTCGAGCCCGACGTGGGCTGCTGACGGTCGCGGGCTCTACTTTCAGTACGATACCGAAGGAAACACCAAGCTCGCGCACGTCACCAACGACGGCGAGGTCCGCGTGCTCGCGCACGACATGGGCGGCGGCTATGGAAGACCGTATGGCGGTGGCTCGTTCACCGTTTCCAATGACGGTCGCTTCGCGGTCGGCCAGACGACACCGGATCGTCCCGGAGACGTCGCCGTCGGCAGCTTCGAGGGGGGCTCGGCGTCGCGCATCACCGGGCTCAACGAGGACTTGCTCGCAAACAAGAAGCTCGGAGCCGTCGAGGAGATCTGGTGGGACTCATCGTTCGACGGGCGCAAAGTCCAGGGCTGGATCGTGACCCCTCCCGACTTCGACCCGTCGAAGAAGTACCCGCTCATTCTCGAGATCCACGGCGGACCGGTCTCGAACTACGGCGATCGATTCTCCGGCGAGATCCAGCTCATGGCGTCGAAGGGATATGTCGTGCTCTACGCGAACCCGCGCGGCAGCACGAGCTACGGCGAAACGTTCGGCGACCTGCTCTACCACAACTATCCAGGCCAGGATTACGACGACCTGATCTCGGGCGTGGACGCCGTCATCGCCAAGGGCTACATCGACGAGCGCAACCTCTTCGTCACGGGGGGGAGCGCCGGTGGGATCATGACGGCTTGGATCGTCGGAAAGACCGATAAATTCACGGCGGCCGTCGCCGCGAAGCCGGTCATCAACTGGTACTCGAAGGTCCTCGTGGCCGACAACTATTACGGCTACCACAACTACCGCTATCCGGGCTCACCGTGGGAGAACCCAGAGGCCTACATGAAGTTCTCACCGATCTCTCTCGTCGGCAACGTCTCCACACCCACGATGATGTTGACCGGAGATGCCGATCTCAGGACACCGCTATCGGAGTCCGAGCAATTCTTCCACGCGTTGAAGCTTCGCCGCGTGGATACCGCAATCGTGCGGATTCCCGGCGCATCGCATAATATCGTCCGGCGACCGAGCCAGCTCATTGCGAAAATCGCGAACGTACTGGCATGGTTCGAGCGATACGAGGTCGGCGCGGCAGACGCCAGCCCGACCACAGCAAGGAGGTAGACATGGCCAAGTATTCACGCTCTGAATTTCTACGAATGACCGGTGCCGCTGCTGCGGTCGGATGGACCGGAGCCGGGCGTGGCGCCCTTGCCCAGGGGGACGGCAGTGTCGATGCCACCCATCCGGACGTGGCGGTCGTGAACGGCAAAGTGCTGACGATGGACGAACAAGTTCCGAACGCAGAGGCCTTCGCCATCAAGAACGGCCGCTTCGTCGCGATCGGCTCGAACGACGACATCCGCAACCTGGTCACGAGCGACACCGAGATCATCGACGCCGAGCAGCGACTCGTTACGCCCGGCTTCATCGACGCCCACTCCCATCCCGCTTCCGGCGGAGTGCGTGAGATCGTTGCCGTGAACCTCGACCTCCGAAGTATCGACGCCATCAAGGACGCGATCCGCACTCGCGCGGCGAGAACGCCGGCCGGTGAGTGGGTCATGGGCTTCAAGTACGACGACACGAAGGTCCGTGAGGGTCGGCAGATCAACCGCCGAGATCTCGACGAGGCCGCACCGAACCATCCGGTCTACGTCTCCCACCGCGGAGGCCACGTCTACTGGTTCAACAGCAAGGCTGCCGAGGTCGCCGGTGTCACCGCGGAGACTCCCGATCCTCCCGGCGGACAGATCTACCACGATGACCAAGGTGAGCTTCTCGGAAAGGTCGCCGAGCGCGCGAGCGCGTTGTTCACGAAACACACGCCCTCCGGCAGCACGCGCGAGCAACGCCAGGCCGGCGTCAAGCTCATCTCCGAAATGATGACGTCCTCCGGTCTCACGACCGTTCACGACGCGAGCTGCGGAACCGATTCCGGCAAGGCCTATCAAGACGCCTACAACGCGGGCGAGCTCAAGATGCGCGTCTACATGATGGTGCGCGGGAGCATGTTCGAGGGGTGCAAACAGGCGGGACTCTATACCGGCTTCGGCGACGACATGTTGAAAGTAGGAGGCGTCAAGTTCGGTGCAGACGGCTCGGCGTCCGGGCGAACGATGGCGATGAGCACTCCCTATGAAGGACGGCCGGACGACCACGGCATTCTCACGATGACCCAAGAGCAGATCCACGAAGCCGTGGAGGACGCGCATCGCCACGACTTTCAAGTCGGCATCCACGCGAACGGGGATCTCGCGATCGACATGGTGCTCAACGCCTACGAGCGCGTGATCGAGAACTGGCCCCGTCCCGACATCCGTCACCGACTCGAGCACTGCTCGCTCGTGAACCCAAGCCTTCTCAGGCGCATCAAGGATACGGGCTCGATCCCGACGCCGTTCTACACTTACGTCCACTACCACGGGCGCAAGTGGGAAGAGTACGGCGAAGAAAAGATGAAGTGGATGTTCGCTCACAAGTCGTTTCTCGAATACGGCATCCCCGTCGCCCCGGCATCCGACTACGTCCCCGGGCCCTATGAGCCGATGATGGCCATTCAAAGCATGACGACGCGCAAGGATGTCGAGGGGCGCGTGTGGGGCGGTAATCAGGCGGTCTCGGTACGGGACGCCATTCGTATCTGTACCGTCAACGGCGCCTACGCGTCCTACGAGGAAGACGTGAAAGGCTCCATTACCGCGGGAAAGCTGGGCGATTTCGTCATACTCGGACAGGACCCGCACGAAGCGGACCCGGATCAGATCAAAGAGATCGCGATCGTGCGCACCGTCGTCGGCGGCAAGACGATGTACCTCGCATGAGGGAGTAGCTCTCGGCACGTCCACAACCGCACCGCCTGGCCTACGACGTCACGGGGGAAGGCGCGCCCGTCCTGCTGCTTCACGGGCTCGGCTCTCACCGCGGTACGTGGGACAGCATCACGAAGGCGCTCTCCGCGCGGTTCCAAGTGGTGCGGGTCGACCTCAAGGGCTTCGGCGACTCGCCCAAGCCGCTCGACGATGCCTACGCGATCTCGGACCAGGCCGATTGCGTTCGAGCGCTCATCTCGGAGCTTGGGCTCGAATCGGTCGTGCTGGTCGGGAACTCGCTCGGCGGTGCGGTCAGCTTGGTCCTCGCCGCGGCGGAACCCGCTCTCGTCTCCAAAGTCATCGCGATCGCGGCCCCAAGCCATCCCGACGACGTCCCGAAAGCCCTGGGTCTGGCACGGCTCAAGCCGGTACAGTGGGTGCTCCGGAACTGGCCCATCCGGGCGCTCCTCCCGTTCGTGCTGCCGCGTGTCTACGGCAATCGCCAGGTACTAACCGATGACCACGTCGACGCCCTCACGGAGCGACTCGACCAGGCCGGAACGCGCCATGCCGTCATCGAGACGGCCCGTCACTCCGCGCGGATGGAGCTGGCCAAGCTCCGTTTCGAGCCGGCGAGAGTCACGATGCCGGCGCTCGTCTTGTGGGGAGAGAACGACCGCATCATCCCGAGGCGGGCGGGTGAGCAGCTCGAGCGGGAGCTTCCGGACGCACGGCTCGTCATGATCGAGAAATGTGGTCACTGTCCCCAGGAAGAACGACCGGCCGAGACCGCCGCTGCCATCCTTGATTTTCTGGGCTGAGTCTCCACGGGCCGCATTCGTCGTCACGTGCGGCCGCGACGGCTCCGCGTGGCTCACCACGCTAGTCCACCGCCATCTCGGCTACGCTGGGCCGGCCGAGCGCGGATTGGAATCGATGGTGATGTCTTTATCGCCTTTCACGATCTTTCGACTGTCGACGTCGTCGAATCCCATCTTGCGCGCGATGCCGTCGTAGAGCTCGACGAAGATCTTCTTGTTCCCCGCTCGGAGGGCTTTTTCGTAGGGCTTTCTGAGAGCCCACGTGCCGAGCTGAAGCGAGTAGTCATGCGCCGCGTTCGCGTTCGTGCCTTTGGCTCCACTGGCGGTGCAAAAGCCCGCGTCGACGAAGTCCTGCGCATGGCTCCCCCCGTAACACGCCGTCGAATACAGCAGCCGCAGCCGACCGGAGAGCTTTCGCGCCCGGATCTCTTGTGCGAGGTCGGGGGTCGAAACCGGACCGTCGGCAAACCAGAGCACCCGGTCACCGCCATGGAGGTGGAGTAGCACATCGATCGCCAAAGTACCGGGCTCATTCGCGAGCAGCGTCAGGCGGTCGATGAAGCTCTGCGCCGTGGCTTCACCGGCTTCGAGGACGCTCACTTGCTCATAGGAGGAACCCAAGATCATCCTCGCGAGAGTGACCGAGCTCTTGCCGATGAATTGATAGAGCCACTTCAGGTCGGAGCGACCGAAGTCGGTAAGATTCGATACGATGAGGAGACGACGCTCCTTTGCCGAGACGGACATCTATGAGATCGAGCCAAAGGCGCGCAAAAGCCTGACTGGGATTGTAACCCGTAACCTGGACCGGAGGAGGAAGCGTTGACGGAAACAAAGAAAGACCCGATAGGGGTCGCGATGTACGAGAAGGTACTGGGCGTGAAAGAGCCCGCGGATCGCCCGCTCACCGGGATCCGCGAGCTGGCAGTCAATCATCTCTTTGCCAAAGTTTGGAGCCGTCCCGGGCTCTCGATCCGCGATCGTCGCCTGATAACGATCGCCCTGCTCGCGGCATCCGGCCGGCCGGACCAGCTGAGGTCTCACCTCAAGGGCGCGCGGCTAGGCGAAGACAAGCTCAGTGAGGACGAGATCCTCGAGCTCATGATCCACGTCGCGCACTACGCCGGCTGGGCCTCCGGTGCGAGTGGACAGTCCGCGGCCCTCGACCTGTTCAAAGAGCTTGCAGACGCGGCTCCGTCGAATTAGGCTCGATCCATGCGCATTCTCCTAATCGCCGTTCTCTTGTCGGCCACCGCCGGCGGATTCGCCGAAGACAACTGGCCACAGTTCCGCGGACCTCAGTCGAGTGGCTCCGTCGACGCTCCCGGGCTCCCGGACACGTGGAGCAAGACCGATAATGTAGCGTGGACGACCCCGATACCCGGCAGGGGTTGGTCGTCTCCCGTCGTCTGGGGAGATCGCATCTTCTTGACGTCCGTGATCTCGAGCCAAGATCCAGGTGCACCCAAGACCGGCCTCTACGATGGCGGCCCACAGAGTATTCCCGCGGGCGACCACAGGTGGATGGTCTACGCACTCGACTGGGCGAGCGGAGAGGTGTTATGGGAGCGTGAAGTCCATCGGGCGCACCCCGATAAAGCACGTCACTTGAAGAACAGCTACGCATCCGAGACACCGGTCGTCGACGCCGAGCGCGTCTACGCCTATTTCGGAAATCTCGGCGTCTTCTCTTTCGACCATGACGGCGAGCCGCAATGGTCCAAGGAGCTCGCGCATGTGACGACGCGAAACGGTTGGGGCACCGCCGCGTCGCCGGTCCTCCATGACGGTCGGCTCTATGTCGTCAACGACAACGAGGATGCGTCCTACCTGTTGGCCATCGATGCCAAGACCGGAGCGGAGTCCTTTCGAGTCGAGCGAGACGAGAAGAGCAACTGGTCGACGCCGTTCGTATGGGTAAACGACCTGAGAGCCGAGATCATCACCACCGGGAGCAACAAGATTCGGTCCTATGACCCCGACGGAGCGCTTCTGTGGTCGCTATCCGGCATGTCGACCATCACGATCCCGACGCCGTTCGCCAAGTTCGGGCTGCTCTATATCTCGTCCGGCTATATGCCCGACGACCTGCGCCCGGTCTACGCCATACGGCCCGGCGCCAAAGGCGACATCACCTTGAGCGACGGACAGACGTCGAGCGACCACATCGCGTGGCACAACCCGCAGGGAGGGCCGTACAACCCATCACCGATCATCTACGGGGACGCCTACTACACGCTGTTCGACCGCGGCTTCTTCACGAGTCATGATGCGAGGACGGGCGAGGAGATCTACGACAAGAAGCGGATCGACCGCGCCGGCGGCGACTTCACGACTTCGCCCTGGGCCTATAACGGCAAGATTTTCTGCATGAACGAGGACGGAACCACCTATGTGATCCGCGCGGGGTCCTCTTTCGAGGTCATCGGCACGAACTCACTCGACGAAGTGACGCTCGCGACGCCCGCGATTCTCCGAGACAGTCTCTTGATCCGAACGGCGACGAAGCTCTATCGCATCCGCTCAGGGGGACAGCAGAGCTCGCAGTAGCGGAAGCACCGGCTCGAGCCCGAGCTTGTCTTCGAGCCATCGTGCGCGGTCCCGGAGCGATTCGAGGTCGTTCATCTCATGACCGGTGTGGTACCGCGAGACGCGCGGTTCACGCGCGGCGGCAATGAACGCCGCCACCGCGCCGTCGCTGATGAAGCGGTCGTAGCGCGCGAATTGAAAGAATACCGAGCCCGATGGCGCCTGGCCGACGAAACGTTCGGGGCTCAACGGTGACATCGTCTCCCGGTAGACGTCCACGGCCTCGGCACCAAAGGCCTGCTCGATCTGCTGCCACATCTCCTCCGGATAGCTCGACTTCCGCTCCACGAGATTCGGGAGGCCTGCCATCAGAACGAAAGCTCGAGCTCTCTTCTCTACACCCGCAAGAGCACCCCCCCAGGTGGCCCCGAGACTATGCCCCACATAGCCCAGACGGTCGCCATTCACACCCTCTCTGGTCAAGAGCACGTCGAACGCCCGGCGACTGTCGATCACGAGTTGCGCGTAGGTCTCTCGCTCGCCTTCAGGGTCGAGAAACCCGTTGTCGGGACCGCCAAAATCGGCTCTCATGTGAGGGGCATCGATCAGCAGCGAGCTCGCCCCCGCATGCGCGTAGACGATGGCTTCGGCTATGAACTCGCTGCGGTTACCCTGGCCCCAATGGACGAACACGATTCCCGCACGCGAGACCGGTCGCGTCGGCTCGACCAAATAGCCCGACACACGCCCCCCACGGGGGCTCCGGTAGGAGATCTCGCCAAGACGGACACCCGAGATGACCTCGGCTTCACCGGTCTCGACGTCGAGCGGCTCACGGACGTCGTAGTCGAACAGTCCGAGCTGCAGAGTCAGGAAGACAGCGGCGAGCATTGCCCTAGCGCTGCCAGCAAGACGGCGGACGTTCCTTCGGATGGTTGCCTACCTCGTTCATGCTCCGGGGCGTCATAGAGTCGCCCGTTGACCATGACGTGACGGATGCTCACGGTGTTTGCGGATGTCCTCGAGCGGGTTCGCGGTAAGCACGAACTCCATGAGCGATTTCACCATCAAAATTTCTCCGCGCGGAAAACCACCGCGCCTTCGAAAACCGTCATCAAGACCTCCGTTTCACTGACCTCGTCGGCGTCGATCTCGAACAAATTGCGCTCGAGCACGACGACGTCCGCAAGCTTTCCCACCGTGAGCGAACCGGTTCGGTCTTCGACGAAAGAAGCGTAGGCACCGCTCAGCGTGAAGCTCTCGATCATGTCTTCGAGGCTCGCTCTCTCTGAGGGGCCGAGGACGAGCTCCGGATCGTCCGGGTCCACACTGCGAAGCACACCCATCTCGATCCCTTGGAGAGGTTTGAAAGGGATCGTTACCGGAAAATCACTCGCGCTCGCAACGGTCACGCCATGGTCGAAGAAGCTCTGCATCGGGTACTCGGCGCTCGCGCGTGCTTCGCCCAGAAACGGCATCTCCAGCTCATCGAAATAGGGCCCTTTCGTGAACCAGAAAGGCTGAGGCACCGCGACGACGTCGAGCTCCGCGAAACGCGCGAAGTCGGAAGGTGCGACGAGCTGGACGTGGGTGACTTGGTGGCGCGCATCGCGGACCCCGTTCTCTGCCCTCGCGAAGCGAAACGCGTCGAGCATGACCCGGACGGCGCCGTCTCCAATCGCGTGCCCATGTACGACGAATCCTTGTCGATCGGCCTGTGCAACCACTTGGTCGAGTTGCGTCGGGTCCCACAACAGCTCGCCTTTGTATTCAGGACGGTGCTCGTAGGGCTCGAGGAGGTACGCCGTTTCGCCCTCCACGACGCCGTCCACGAAGATCTTGATCCCGTCGATCGCAAACCGGCCCGCGCGGTACTGGTCTCGTATCGATGCGAGCTCTTCGAGCTCGTCCGGCGTAACCCCCGGCTCCACGAGCAAGTTCGCTCGCACCCTGACCGGCATATCGGCGCGGGAATAGGCAAGCGCGACGTCGCTCGGGAGCGGAATATAGGCGTCACGAACGCTCGTCACTCCGGCCTCCGCGGCCATCCGAGCGAACGCTTCGAGCGCCAGTAGATGCTCTTCGAGCGTGCGCTCGGGGAGGATAGATTCCGTGAGACCCATCGCACTCTCGCGAAGCGTGCCGGTAGGCTCGCCAGTGCGACGGTCTCTCACGATGATGCCACCCTCCGGGTCTTCCGTGTCGCGGTCGATGCCCGCAAGCTCGAGTGCTCTCGAGTTCACCCAAGTCGAGTGGCCGTCTTCCGATTCGAGAACGATCGGACGCTCGCTATCGACGGTGTCGAGGTCGAGACGGCTCGGGCCCTGCTCGGGAAACAACGTATTGGTCCAGCCCGCACCTCGGATCACCTCACGGTCGGGATATCCGTTCGCAAATTCGCGAATGGCGGCAAGGTAGTCATCGAGGGATCGCAGTCCGTAGAGCCTGACCGACAGGGACGCGACCGGTGCTGCCGTCGGGTGCGAGTGACTATCGAAGAAACCGGGGAGAACCATCTTGCCGTCGAGCTCGATGACCTCCGTTTCCGGCCCGATATAGTCCGCAACCGCGGCGTCCTCTCCAACATAGGTGAGACGCTCACCGCTAATCGCGACGGCCTCGGCCCAGGGTGCCGAGGCGTCGACGGTGTAGACCGCGCCCCCGCGGAGCACCAGGTCCGCAGGCGGTGGAGAAGTGCACCCCGTGCACAATGCGAACAGGACTAGGTACGTTCGAGACCACATGGGAGCGGATCATACAGGCTCCGCTAGCCCCATGCACCGACTCACATAGGTGTGCTCATTCGTAGCGTAGCGCCGCCATGGGACTGATACGGGAAGCACGCCATGCCGGGATCAGGTTCGCCGCCGCCGCAACGATGAGGAGTGTGACGATCGCGATCAGATAGGAGAGCGGGTCGAGACCACTGACACCAACGAGGAGCTGCGAGAGCACGCGGGCCACCAGCGCTGCCGCTACCGCACCTATCGCGACGCCGATCGCGGCGAGACGCATCCCTTGAGAGAGCATCATGCGTAGGACCCGACCGGCATCCGCGCCCATGGCCATTCTGAGTCCCACTTCGCGGGTCTTCCGGCTGACGGTATAAGCAATGACGCCGTACAAACCAACGGCGGCGAGTGCGAGCGCCAGTGCCCCGAACGCGCCGAGGAGGCTCGCTCCAATTTGGGTGGGCACGAGAGTCAGCGCGACGACATCTTCGGCAGTGCCTTCCTCCGTGAAGACGATCTCGGGCTCGTGCTCGAGCACGGCGGCACGAAGACTCGGGACATGGCTCTCCGCGGGCCCGCTCGTGCGGACGACGAGCTGCACCGAGCGCGAGGGCGATTGTCCCCGAGCAAAATGCAGATAGGGGCGGGGCTCTTCGGCTAACGATCGTACTTTGTGGTCACGGCTCACACCGACGACTTCCGTGGCCGGCCCTTCGGGCCCGTCCGTATGGATCCGCTTTCCGACGGCGTTCTCGCCGGGCCAATACAGATTCGCCATCGCCTCGTTCACGATGACGACTGCGGGGCTCCCTTCGCGGTCGCGCTCGTCGAAAGTACGACCGTGGATCACCGGTATTCCCACGGCAGTGAAATAGTCGTCGCCGACGTAGACGGCGTCGATCGGAACGACATCATCCGCAGTCTCGTGATGACCGGGGATGAAGATACCCTCCATATTGATGTCCGGAGCCATCGGCAAGCGGCTCGCCACGGAGGCAGCCTCGATCCCGGGAAGCGCCGGGATCGCCTCGAGCAGCGTGCGCGACAGCGCTTGCGCCTGCTCGACGGTGTAGTTGTTCATCTGCAAGTTGAAGCCCAGCGTCGCGATCCGGTCCGGCTCGAATCCGACCTCCATCCGTTGCGCCTCGACGAGCGCGCGGGTCAGGAGCGCGCCTGCGACGAGCAACACGAGCGAGACCGCAAGCTGCCCCACGACGAGCGCCTTGCTTAGCGTGAAGCGCCGGGGCGCTCCTCCGTCCGAGAAGCCGGCCTCGCCCTTCAAGGCCGGAACGACGCTCGGGCGCGACGCCCGTAGCGCGGGAACGAGGCCGAAAACGAGAGCGGTGACAACCGACATCGCGACCGCGTAGCCGAGCACGGAGCTGTCCAGCCCGAAAGAGAACGCGACCGGAACCGGGAGCGACGGCACGAAGGCCGACAAGAGTCGCGACGCCCAGAAAGCCATCCCGATCCCCGCGAGCCCACCCAAGCCGGCGAGGAGAAGGCTCTCCGTCATCAGCTGTCGAATCAGTCGGCCGCGGCTCGCGCCGACGGCCAAGCGCACGGCGATCTCTCGATGGCGATTCGCGGCCCGGGACAAGAGCATGTTGGCGACATTCGCACAGGCAATCATCAAGACGAGGCCGACGGCGACGAGGAGAACCGCCCCCGCACTCGCGAGTATGTTGTCGACCATCGGGTGGAATCGAACTTGGCCGCCCGGTAGAACGGCGGACTCCGTGTTCTCGTTCGTGTCCGGATAGGCTTGTTCGAGCCTCGCGAAGACGGTCGCGACCTGAGCTTCCGCCTCCTCGACGGTCGCACCCGGAGCGAGGCGGCCTTTCACGAAGAGCCAACGCCGGCCGCGTTGCTCACGACGGGTCTCGCCTCCTCCGGTCCCGGTATTCGCCTGAATGCCGGAGAAGCTCAAGCTATCGACCATCGCGGTCGGCACCCAGAACTCCGAAACGAAGCCGGGGATCGTGCCCGTGTATCCTTCGGGCGCGACTCCCACGATCGAGTACTCGATGCCGCTCACTCTCAACGTGCGGTCCAGGACGTTCGCCTCGCCGCCGAGGCGCCGCTGCCACAAGCCGTGGCTCACGACCATGACGGGGTGGGTTCCGTCGGTCGTGTCCTCTTCCGCGAGGAACGAGCGACCCAGGGACGGCGCCACGCCGAGCACATCGAAATAGTTCGCGGTGACGACAGAGCCCACGATCAGCTCCGACTTTCCATCGTGCGTCACAATCCCGCGGACCATCCCGTAGCCGACCACGCCCTCGAGCGCATCCACTTCGGCTCTTAGATCCAAATAGTCCGGATAGGACGTCGTGAGATGCGGGAACTCAGGATCCGGACTCGTGTAAATCTCGACGAGGCGGTCGGGCTCGGAGATCGGAAGCTTCTCGAGCAGAATGGTGTTCACAACGCTGAAGATCGTCGTGTTGAGGCCGATGCCAAGGGCTAGCGACAAGAGCGCGACCGCGGTGAAAGCGGGCTGGCGGAGCAGCGAGCGCAGGCCGAAACGAAGGTCGTTCATGCCCAATCTTACGAAATCACGCCCGCGATAGTTCCCGGCTTGAATCTGCGTGCGGCTCTCGGTTAATCTGGCGGTAGGAGGCGGTCCCGACGATGGCGCTCAAACGAGTCTTGGTCCTCACACTCGTAGCTGTGGCGGCCGCCGCAGGCGCGGGCCAGCGTTTCTGGGGACGTGACCGCGGCCCCCGGATGGACTACTCCCAGCTCTCCCTGCAGTCCCTCGAGACCGACGCGAACTTCGCCTTCGCCCGGGTCGAGTTCGAGTCGTATCGACAAGGCCGGCGGCCGGGATGGTCACACGATTTTCCTCGGGCGGAGCGGAATCTCCTTCGCATCTTGGGCGAGGTCACCTCCATCTACACGACGCCCGCGGACCACGCCGTCGTTCGACTCGACAGCCCCGAGATCATGCGCTACCCGGTGCTCTACTTCAGTGAGCCCGGCGAATGGGCGATCACCCCGGAAGAGGTCGCGAACTTCAAAGACCACCTCGGGCGGGGCGGTTTCGCTATCTTCGACGACTTCGACGGTCCCTACGATATGGAGAACCTCGAAGCGTCCATGGCCCAAGTACTCCCGGGCCGACATTTCGAGCTGCTCTCCGTGGACGACCCCGTGTTCCAGAGCTTCTTCCACATCGAGACCCTCGACATGATGGCGCCCATGAGCCGCTATCCGCCCAGCTTTCTCGGGATCCGCGACGATAGCGGACGCCTGCAGGTCGTCGCCAATCTCAACAACGATATCGGTGAGTTTTGGGAGTGGTCGGACCAGGGATACTTTCCGATCGAGCTGTCGAACGAGGGCTACAAGCTCGGCGTCAACTACATCGTCTACGCTTTGACCCATTGACGACCTTCCCGCCCACGTGTTCCAACGCGACTACGTCCTCCGCCTGATCGAGCAGCTCGCAAAGAGCCTCGGCGCCTTCGTCCGTCTCAAGAAAGCCAAACGATTCGACGAGGCACAGACCGCGCTCGCGGAGGCGGCCAAAAACGTCGTGGGGATCGACGTCGACACCTTGCTCGCGCTCTCGCTCGACCACGTCCTCGCTCTGTTCAGCCCGGGCGGAAGTCTCGACGCGGGCAAGTGCCTCGTCGTGGCCGAGCTCCTATACGAAGACGGCGCACTCTCCGAGCTACGGGGCGACGCGCCGAGAGCGTGCTCGACCCGGCTCCACGCGGCGGGGCTGTTGCTCGAAGTCTTTACCCGCGAAGGCAGTGAGCGCGTGCCGAACGCCGAGCGCTATCTCCGGATCCTCGACGAGCTGGACGCTGGACTGTCCCTGTACGAGCCCTCGGTCGATCTAACGCGGAGGCGCGCCCACTTCCACGCCCGGCTCGGGCGGTTCGACCGGGCCGAAGATATCCTCTTCGCGCTCATCGAGGCCGGGAACGACGATATCCTGCCGGAAGCGATCGAGCTCTACGAGCGCTGGCTCGCCGAGCCGGAAGACGCGCTCGAGCGCGGAGGCCTTCCCCGGGCCGAGGTCGAGGAAGGACTGGCCCAACTGCGAGCGCGGGCAGCGGTCGTCGAAAGCAATCATTGAAATCGTCGGGACGGGTGGGTTATCTTGCCGGAAGCCAAAGGACACTGACGAATGGTAGCCGCGGGTGAAACCTGGAACCAGTTCAAGCTCATAAAGCCTATCGGTAAGGGCGGCATGGGCCGGGTGTTTCTCGCCGACGACACGACTCTCGACCGCAGAGTCGCGATAAAGTTTCTTCCCGACTCACTCGAAGGCGAGCCCGAGGCGCGCGAGCGTTTCCTTCGCGAGGCTAAATCCGCGGCGGCGCTCGATCATCCCTACATTTGCAAAATCTACGAGATCGGGGAGGTCGACGGCAAAGCGTTTATCGCAATGGAGTACGTCGAAGGCGTGACGATGATGCAAAAGGTCGCGGCCAGCGCGCTCCCCCTCCAGGAGACGCTCGATCTCGGCATCGAGATCGCGGAAGCGCTCGAAGCCGCGCACAAGAAGAACATCGTTCACCGCGACATCAAGACCCAGAACATCATCGTAACGCCCGAAGGCCACATCAAGATCCTCGACTTCGGCGTCGCCAAAATGCTGGCGATGGAAGCCCTCTCCGACAGCAAAGTCGACACCTTTTCCGGTCAGCTCACGTCGAGTAGCCAGACGCCTGGGACCGTCATCTACATGTCTCCAGAGCAAGTCAGAGGCGAAGACGTGGACGGCCGTACCGATATTTTCTCCCTCGGTATCGTCCTTTATGAGATGGCGGCCGGCACGATTCCCTATCAAGGGGCCACCTCGGGATTGATCTATGACGCGATCCTGAACCTGGGCCCTCGCCCACCGAGCGCGCACAACCCCGATGTGCCGGAAGAGCTCGAACGCGTGATTCTGAAGGCGCTGGAGAAAGACCGCGACCATCGCTACCAGAGCGCGAAGGACTTGATGGTCGACCTCAAGCGAATGCGCCGCGATTCCGACACGAGCGCCGTCGTACGATCCGAGGTTCCAGCCCGCGCGCCGTCGGCGACGACAACGTCCTCCGACGGGGCCGGTACGACGAAGTCTTCCGCTCCTTGGTTCGCGCTCGCAGGCGCCCTCGCCGTGCTTGCGGCGCTTCTATTGTTTTGGCCCGAAACATCTACTCAAACGCCCGGCGCCATCGACTCACTGGCCGTACTTCCGTTCGAGAACTCCCAAAACGATCCCGAGATCGAATATCTCGGTGACGGACTCGCAGAAACGCTCATCAATCGACTCTCGACGCTACCCCAGCTCCAGGTGATGGCGCGCAGTACGTCGTTTCGCTACAGCGGTGACGCGAGCGACCCGCAAACGGTTGGCCGCAACTTAGGCGTCGGCGCCGTCCTGACCGGACGGGTCATGCAGCAGGGCGAAGACCTCAACGTGCAAGCGGAGCTCGTCGATGTCGAGAACGGAAACCAGCTCTGGGGGCAACAATATACGCGACCGGCGGAGGACATCCTCACGGTTCAGAACGAGATCGCTCAGGAGATCTCCCAGGCACTCCGCTTGGAGCTGAGCGGCGAAGAGTCGAGCCGTTTATCCGAGTCCGTCACGGCCAGCGGCGAAGCGTATCAGGCCTACTGGCAAGGTCGATTCTACTGGAACCGCCGCACGAACGAAGATTTCAAGCGCGCCATCCGTTCTTTCGACGAGGCCAAGGCGCTCGACGCGCAATTCGCGCTCGCCCATGTCGGGCTCGCCGACAGCTATCTCCTCCTCGGTGCGCAATTCTACGGCAGCGACGAAGAATATCCCCCGAGCGTCGCGATGACCAAGGCCCGCACGGCGGCGCGAGACGCACTCGCCATCGACCCCAATCTCGGGGAAGCCTACGTGACCCTCGCCTACATCTCCTTCCTCCACGACTGGAACTGGGCGGATGCCGAAGTCGATTTCCGGAGAGCCATCGAGCTGAATCCCGACTACGCCGTTGCGCATCAGTGGTATTCGGAGCTCCTGATGGTGCTCGGTCGCCACGAGGAGGCCGTCGCCGCCGCACAGAAAGCGCTAGCACTCGACGCCGGCTCTCCCATCTTGACCCGGGAGCTCGGCTATCGGTTCTATCAAGCGAAACGCTATCCCGAATCGATTGACGCGTTTCGGCAAACGCTCGCGCTTCAGGCCGGCTTTCCGCTCGCGAGCACGATGCTCATCGACGCCTATTGGCACGCGGGCGAGCGTGAGGAAGCGCTCGCGCTCGCCGAGGAGATCGGCGATGCACGCGCCACGCTGTTGAGCTTGCTCTCGGAGGACAAGACCGACGAAGCCGAGGCGTTTCTCGACGCACTACCGCCGGAGACCGTGGCCATGGGGACACTCGCGGCGTACTACGCGAGAGCGGGCGTCGGCGACAAAGCGATGGACGCGCTCGAGCAGGCGTTTCGAGATCGCATCGTCAATCTACCACTGACACTCGGAAGGCCCGACTTCGACCCGTGGCGATCCGACCCGCGTTTCGTCGACCTCGAGCACAATATGGGCCTCGCCGAAGCTCCTTAGGACGGCGTCACGCCCGCTCAGCTCTCGAAGAAGACGACGAAGCCTTCGTACAGCGCCCAAATGTCGGCCTTCGAGGCGACGTCATAGGTCGAGTGCATCGACCAAATTCCGACGCCCCAATCAGTGACCTCCATATTCCACCCGGCGAAGTAGCTCGCGATCGTGCCACCGCCGTAGCCGGCCTTGTAGGTGTGCGTTTGCCAGCCAACCTCACCGTCATCGAGGATCCTGCGAAGGTGCGCGACGAACTCGCTATTCGCGCTTCGACCAGCGCCATAGAGCTTGATGACGAGGCCGTGATGCATGAGGGCCGCGTTGTCCGGAGCCTGGGGCGCCGGCCAAAGAGGGTTGGTCGCCGTCGTCGTATCCGCCGTGACCATGTGGGTGTTGCTGAAGGTCTCCATGACATCCAGCTCCGTCACCGCACCCTTCTCGGCACGGACCATCTCCGAGACGAGCTTCCGGAACCACTCGGAGGACACGCCGATGTTCCACCGGCTCCCGACCTCTTCGTCGGTGACCATATAGGCCATCGCCGTGTGCTGCGGGGTCGTCATCTCGTCGAGCGCGAAGAGACTCGCGATCGCGGTCAAGCGATCATCTAGTCCAAAAGCGCCGACGAGCGCGCGATCGAGACCGACGTCTCTCGGAGCGGTCGCCGGTACGATCTGGATGTCCGCGCTAATCCAATCGTCGGGCTCGATACCGTACTCTTCGCGGATCAGATGGTGGGCTTGCTCGAGCAAGGTGCTCCGCCCGGAATCCGCCGTCGGTGGTGCCGAGATCAAGACCGGATCGAGCTCCTCGCGCTCGATAGCGTCGGCGCGCGTACGAGTGCGATAGTCACGGTCGACGTGAGGGGCGAGATCGGGAATCAGAAGGATCGGGTCGTCATCGTCTAGCCCGATCTCGAGCCACACTTGCCGGCCGTCCTTGAGGTCCACCCGGCCGGTGAGAGCGAGCGGCACGTTCACCCACTGATAAGCCTTGAGACCACCATGCACGAGCGTATCGAAGGTAACGGTACCGTTTCGCTCCTTGAGAGGGTGAGGCTTCAGCTCGAGTCGGATCGAATCGATGTGACTGTTGACGAGCCGCATCCCCGCCGAGAGAGGCTCTTGACCGACGATCCACAAAACAATGCTGCGATCGCGGTTCACGGCGTAGAACTTGTCGCCCGGAGACGGCGCGCTCGAGCTCGGATCCCAAACACGAAACCCTCTGGCCTCGGCGTGCTCGATGGTCTCTCGCACCATCATCAGCTCGCTTCGGGCAGCGCCAATCATCACTTTGAAACGCTCGGCGAGACCGTCGGCCTCCTGCTGCTCGTCAACGGACATGCTCTTCCAGAGATTCCCGCGGCTGCCGTAATCCTGAGATGCGGTGATGCCCGCGAATAACAGGATCGAGCCCAGAACCATCGCTAGCTTCGTTCTCATCGAAATACCTCTCCCCCTCGTTCTATTTCCCGGGCGGTGTGTAGGAAGGTGCCTTCTTCGTCGCGTCGTCCATCTCTTCCGCCGTAAATAAAGGTGTCGTCGAAGTCGTCACCACTCCGCTCGCGCCGACCGCGAGACTCGCCGCCACGAGCGACGTCGTATCGGGCACATCAACGACCACAAAGGCGTCGTCGTCGCCAAGTGCATAGTAAAAACATTCCATCGTTCCGCCCAAGCTCTTGATGAGAGCCTCAGCGGCGTCCCGACGCTTCACGCCTCCGTCTTGGATGAGACCTTTCGTACCTTCTGCGTTATACGAAGCACGGAGCATATATTTCGCCATCTGTTCTTCTCCTTTGATTCCGGGCCGACTGCCGGCCTCGGGCGGAGAAGAATATCAGGTTCGCGCGATCAGCGTTCCGTCACCGTGAACGACGTCATCATGCCGGCATGCAGATGTTCAGCGATGTGACAGTGCATCATCCACGTACCCGGGTTGGTCACGTCGATGAGGATATCCATCGTCGCGCCTACGGGGATAATCGCGGTGTCTTTCCAGACGAAATTCCCGTTCGGCACGTCGTCGAGCGCCAGCACGAGAAAGCGTTGGCCGTGGACGTGGAACGGGTGATTCATGGGGTGGATGCTTTCGGGGTTGTTGAAGATCCGGAGCTTCACGACGTCGCCAACGGAGAAGCTCCAACCAATATCCGCATTCTCTCGGCCGGTGTCGGGATCCCGAAGCTTCCAGTGGACCTGCTCCGCACTCGACAGCCAGTTCATCATCGGCATCGCATCGTTCCACTCGAGCGGCGGCGCGTAGAGCCCGGCCTCGAACTGCATGGCCTGTACGATCTGCTGCGGCAAGTTCTCGATGTCGAGCGTCAGCTCCAGGCGATGGTCGGGCGCGCGGTCGAAGTGCTTCTCGAAGGCTTCTACGTCCGTCGTGACATCCGCGTTCTCGCGCAGCACGTGGAAGGCGTTCCGGTGGCTCACCGGGGTGACTTCGGAGGAGACTCGGACGAGTCCCAGCTTTTGCACCTGAGGCTCGAACTTGCCCATGAAGTCGTCGATGGCCTGGATCGAGTTCACGATCTCGTGATCTCCCGGCTCATCGAAGAGCACTTCGACGACGTAGCGCTCGGCGGGTCCGATGACCACGGAGCTCACCCATTCCTCACGCTCATACTTACTGACATCGGATGCCACGACTTTGATCGGCGCGCCGCCGAAGACCACGTTGAACGTCCTCGAGTTCGCAACGTTCGTCAAGTAGAAGCGCACGACGGAGCCACGCTCGACGGGTAGCTCGTAATCGGTGAGGCCGTTTACGAGCATCACGTTGCCGAAGCGTCCCATCATGGCGTGGGTCGGAGCGCGGTCGCCCCAGGGAATGGGTCCGAGATCGTCCATGAGGATGTCGTCGAGGATGAGGGCTTGCTCGACGTTCACCGGGCTGTAGTAATCCGGCTCCGGAGGCGCTACGAGCATGTTGCCGTAGAGTCCAAGATCCTGCTGGATATCCTCACGCATGTGCGGGTGGTACCAGTACACGCCGCTATCCGGAAAATAGACCTCATAAGTGAATCGCTCGCCCGGGTTCACGGGAGGCTGCGTCACATCGGGAACGCCGTCGAAGCGATTGTCGAGCCTGAGTCCGTGCCAGTGCACCGTGGTCGGCATCTCGATCTCATTGGCGAACTCGACGATGACGGTCGAGCCGCGTTCCGCCTTGATGAGCGGACCCGGATACTGCCCGTTATACCCGTACATGAGAAACGTCTTGCCGTTCAACGTGCGACGCACGATGCTCGCGGTCAAGAGCAGCGTTTCGCCGTCTTCCATCTCGACGACTTCTCCGGGACGGGCTTCCGGAAACACGGAAAGATCCTCGACACCCATCCCCGCCACGAACGGGCCGACGATCGGGACCGAACCGGCAATGCCGGGTAGCGGGGGCATCGGGAAATCGTGCGGCGGCATCCGCCATGCCGCGGGGTCGGCGTCCGCCCCCGCCATGTTGTGGTGCTCGTGCTGCGCCGAGAGCGGCGCCGCCGCGAGCAGGCAGCAAAGAAGTGCTCTCACGCGCTAGAAGCCGTACTTCGCGCAGGGCTCTTGCTCGTAGGGACCATGCCCCGCGAGCGTATGCATGAGACCACTGCGCGACATCCCGCGCATGACGACGGGCCCGGTCCAGGACTCGCCCGGATCGGCGGTGGGCTCGAGAGTCACGAGGACGAGGAACTTATTCCAACCGACCTGCCCCTCGGATCGAAACGATTCGTCGAGCTCTCCCAGGCGTACGGTCTGAGAGAGATCGTCCTTGGTCGCCCACGCGATCAGGTGCCCTTTGCCGGGACGTTTGATGCGGTCGAGTCGCAACGAGATGTCGACGACATAGACGCCTTCGGTCGAGACGGCGACGCCGAAGGGAGAGCTCGCGAAGCTCACGATCCCAACGCCCACACCCGCGCCCGTACCCGGGACGCGCTTCGTCGGCACCATCTCGATGCCGTAATAGTGCGCGGGGAGGTCCGGGAGCGCCGATGAAACGGTGGTCGCACTACACGTCGTACCGGAGAATCCGTATCCGACACTCCAGGGTGACGGAGGCGTCGCCAGCGCGGACGCGGCCACTGTCGCAGCCAACAGAGAGGAAGCCGTCGAGATCACCGATCTTCTTCCGGTTCCGGCTCGTTCCCGGCGGTCGGGCCGGCTTCCCAATCCTGCGCGCTCGAAATGTTGGGCATCCCCCAATCCGCTCCGTTCCAGCCGGAGAAACCCTCCATCCGGAACGCCCAGAATCCCGTCGTCATGTCGCTCACGACGATCAAGCCGTCGGCATTCCTCACGTCGACGCCGAACGCCCCGTTGAACATCGGGTAGCGCACCGGGTTCGGGGGCCCGGTATAGGTGTCGTAATAGGCAACGGTGGTCGGGTTCGTCGGGTCGAGCAAGCTGAACACCTGAAGTCCGTCCAGATAACCGGAGACGAAAACATAGGGGTATCGGATCTCGTGATTGTGAACGAGATTGCGCCAGTCCGCCGTCCACGCACCAATCGGACGCGAAATATTTTCGACTTCCTTGTCGAGCCCCGGCTTGAGGTCGAAAATACGCAAAGGAGCATATTGATACTCGGTCTCGGCCACGACGTAGCGACCATCAGGCGTCGGTGTGAAGGTATGACCGGAGCGGACTCCGCTGATTCCGGTCAAAGAGACGAGCAATTTCGGATTCTCGAGGTCGGTCACGTTGAAGACGTAGTAGCCGCCGGTACCGCCGCCATAGAATCGGTCTTCAGCGCTGTCGGTGTGAAATCCGGCATAGAAATCATGGTAACCACGCCGTTCGCTGGAGGCGTCCGGGACGGGCACTTTAGCGACGAGCGCGTTGTCGATATCGCCCTCGACGACGCGTCCGAGGTCATACACGTGAGAGAAAGGACCGGAGATGGTCGTGAACAACAAGACGGCGCCATTGCTGTGCTTGTAGATGAAGATGTTGTGGAAGCCCCCGGGATAGTCCGGTTCACGGATGCGGCCGACTTCCTTGACCGTAGAAGGGTCCGGAAGTCCGGTCACGTCGAGCACCACCGCGCCCAAATCCGCGTCCGGTCCACCCTGACGAAACTGGAGCGACTGCACGACGTAGTAGCGGTCCTTCCACTTGAAGTGCTTCACATCCATGCCGCCGGTGCCGAGATGGAGGTCTTGGTTCTCGATGCGCCACGAATAGATTCGCTTCGCATTCTCGGGATCGTGGAGGTCGATGATGTCGAGACCTTTGTCGCCCTCGAAACCGTACACCATGCGTCCGACATAGGCGTAGGGGCGATCCATTTCCTGCTCGAGATCCATGTCCGAAACGCTCAGACGTGGTCCGAGCGGGATATGGCTCAGGACTTTGATGTTGTCGCTCCCCGGCTTTTCGGGAGTCCACTGCGCTCCCGCGGATCCGAGCGCAATGAGAAATGCCACGGTGATGAAAGCGATTTGCCGCATGAACATCGATACCCTCTTTGACATGAAATGACGATCAGTTCGTTTACGCCCCTATTCTATATTAATGTCGACGACCGAGCCTCCCGCACCTTCTCCACGCCACGGCGTCGTTACAAAATTTGCAATTCCGTCCGTCTCTAAGCTATCGTTTCCCTCGGTTTAGATCGCGGATCTCGACCTGTTTCGCCCCCCTTAGGCAGTGAGAAGGCCATGTCGGATACGAATTTCGGACGTTACGAAGTGCGCGGCGTGCTCGGCCAAGGCGCCATGGGGAAAGTTTACGATGGCTACGATCCGCTCACACAGCGTCGGGTCGCCATCAAAGCGCTCAAGGACGACATTCTCAGTCAAGACGAGACCGGCGAATTTCGTCAGCGCTTCCAGCGTGAAGCGCGCGCCGCAGGCGGACTGTCCCACCCGAACATCATCACCGTTTTCGATGTGGGCGAGAACTACTTCGTCATGGAGTTCCTCGAAGGCGAGAGCCTCCTCAGTATGATCGCCGCTCGCGGCGCGATGCCGCTGAAGGACGTTCTGCCGCTCGTCTCGCCGATCGCGGACGCGCTCGACTATGCGCACGGCAAAGGCGTCTACCACCGCGACGTCAAGCCCGCCAATATCATGGTCACCCCGGAAGGCCGGCCGGTGATCACGGATTTCGGTCTCGCCCACCTCGAATCGACGGCGATGACGGCCGCGGGACAGTTCTTGGGCTCGCCGTCCTACATGGCGCCGGAGCAGGTGATCGGCAGCGACATCACGCCGCGGGCGGATCTCTATTCGTTGAGCGTCGTGACTTACGAAATGCTCACCGGGAACAAACCGTTCCCCGGGGACAACGTGACGTCCGTCATCTACAAGGTCGTCCATAGTCCGCCGATCTCTCCGACAGAGGTCCGACCCGAGCTACCGAAAGAGTACGCCGATATCTTCTTGCGCGCGCTCGCGAAGGAGCCGCCGCGCCGCTTCGAGTCGTTCTCCGAGTTCGTCGCCGCACTCAACCTCGAGACGTTCGTGCCGCTCGAGGAGCCGCCGGTGGAGGGTGAGCCGACCATCGTGAGCTACCGTCAGGGTCCGCGCGTGGACGGCGACGACGCGACCACGGTGCAGCCCGACGGTGACGCAGAAGGCGCGGAGCAAGAGACCGCCGAGCTACCCGTACCCGGCCAAGCCGCCCTCGCATCCGCATCCGCGACCACGCGTGCCGGCGTCGCGGAGTCTCCCGAAAGCCCCGTCGATCGCACGACGCTGGCCGGCGTTCCGCGCAACGCTCTCATCGCGGGCGCCGTTGCGCTCCTCGTCATCGCCGCGCTCTTCGTACCGGGCTTGCTATCGGACCCGATGGCCACGGGCCTCCTCATGGAGACCGATCCCGACGGCGCGGAAGTCTGGGTCGACGACGCGCTCGTTGGGACGAGCCCCGTCGAGCTCGCGAGCCTGAGCTTCGGCAACCACGACATCCGAGTCACGAAAGACGGCTTCTTGCCGCTCGAGGAGCGACTCGAGCTCGTCGAGGGAGAGCCCGTCGAGCCGTTCTTCTTTGCGCTCCAACCCACTCGCATCAGCCTGTTCCTGGAGTCGGAGCCCGGAGACGCGGCCGTCACGATCGACGGTGAAGCGGTAGGCTCAACACCTCTAGAGGATATCGAGCTCGAGCCGGGCCAGCACGAGGTCGAGGTAGCGCTTCGCGGCTACGAAACGTGGAGGTCCGCGGTCGTGGCCCAGGCCGGCGAAACGGTCGACCTCGTCGCCCGCCTGCGAGTCGCGAGGCGAGCCCCGCCGGCGCCCAAGCAACCCGCGCCCGTTGCTGAGGCCGCACCGGCGGCTCCCGAGCCTGCGCCCGAACCAGAACCGGAGCCGGAGCACTTGCCGGAACCACCTGAGCCCGAAGTACCGCAGCTCGGCGAGCTCATCGTGCTCGGGCCGGACGACAAGCCGGCCGAGAAGCTCTCGGGCAAGTCCCCTTCCTATCCACCGCTCGCAAGAAAGCTCAACCAGCAAGGCCGCGTCATGATCGGATTCATTCTCACGGAGGACGGCGTTCCAACGGAGCTCGAGGTCCTCGAATCCGCGAGCCCGGTGCTAGACCAGGCGGTACTCGACGCGGTCGCGAAGTGGCGTTACGCTCCGGCAGAGCGGCTAGGGGTCCGAGTCCGCATCAAGATGCGGGTTCGCCAGACCTTCCGCCTCGGTCGCTAGCGGAGAGGGCGGAGCCGGTCTCCGTTCGCATCAGCACGATACGCACTTGTTGTTGTTCAAAGCGCCGAGGCTCGTCAAGCGCTCGAGCGCTTCCGGGAAGGGCTGGATGCGCTGCACGGGCCCATTGGCCATATCCGCCGTCGTTTGTCCTTCGCGATTGACGAGGGTGACGTCGGCGCCTCGAGATACGAGGTAGTCGATAAGAGCAACGTCGCCTCGCGCGGCGGCGTTGTGCATCGCGGTATTGCCTTCATGATCTCGTGAGTTCACATCGAGTGCACATTCCTCCACGAGGTAGCGCACCGCCGGCAGGAATCCGGCGGGATGATTGCGGTGCTCGTTCGCCGCGAAACCTTCGCCGTATCCGGCGCCGGACGCCGCGTGGAGCGCGTTCAATGCGGGTCCGCCCTCGGGTACCGGCGGCACACCCGAAACGTCCTGAATTTCTCGGCCCCTTTGATCGGCGACGCGCGGCCGCTCCGGAGGCTTCTTCGTCGTCACCGTCGGGTTCGCACCGTAGCTCTTCAGAAGCTCCATGGCCGCAACGTCACTGCCATAGGCCGCCCGCCAAAAGGCGGTTGCGCCCGTCTCGTCGATCCCGGATTGATCGAAGTTATAGGCGCTGAACCAGATTTTCTTCTGAAGAGCGGCGTTCGGGTCCGCGCCTTCGTCGAGAAACGCGCGCATCAGCTCCAGATGCGTCGTACGCTGCTGACGATGTGCTTGAGGCTGAGGATAGCTCGTATGGGGCGCGTACCAGATGTTGATGGCCGCATAGAGCGGCGTGACCCCCGCGGGGCTATTCGCGAGCGTCGGGTCGGCGCCTTTGCCGAGCAGGTCCAGCGCCAGATCGAAGTGGCCGTTCATCGTCGCGATGAGGAGCGGGCTCGTATGGGACGCCTCGCTTAATCGATTGATATCTGCGCCGGCCCGTAGCAGAGCATGAACGCTCTCGCGATGCCCTTGGCGGGCCGCGATCAGTAGCGGCGTCATGCCACCCTGCATGCCGACCAGGTCTCCGTAGCTCGGGCGACGTCGTCTGGGAGCCGCCGGCGCCGCGGCTTCCTTCTTCCCGCCGGGCTTCATCCACGAAAAGAGCTTCGCGAAGATATTGCCGCCGCTCTTTTTCTCTGCTTCGGGCGCCGGCGGCGGCTCGGGAGCATCCCCCTTCGCGGCCTTCTCTCGCTCGCTTCGTTGCTGTTGAAGCTTCTTTCCCAGCGCCGCTCGATCTTCTCGCGACAGCTTGGGCACGTCCACGAGGTTCGACGAAGCGGTGACGTCCGCCCCGTGCGCAGCGAGCAGGTCAATGACCTCGGTGCGGTTCTTGAACGCCGCAAACATGAGAGCGGTCTGGCCGCGGCCGGATTCGGCCGCGTTGACGTCCGCTCCAGCCTCGACGAGCGCGGAAACGGCGCCCGCCTGACCCGAGGCAGCGGCGACCATCAGCGGCGAGGCTCCGGACGCGGTCGTCTCATTGACGTCCGCTGACGCGCGCAGCAAGGCCGACACCATGCGCGGATCGCCGACGCGGCTCGCGAGAAATAGCGGGGTGTAGCCTTGAAGGCGTGTCTTCGCCTTGACGTTCGCGCCCGCGTAGAGCAGCATTTCCGCCATCTCCGTGTCCGACGAAAGCGCCGCCCAGTGAAGCGCGGTCATGCCGTCGCCTTGAGCGGCGTTGACGTCTCCGCCGCCTTGCAACAGCGTACGGACCACGTCGCGCTGACGCTCCATCGCAGCGTCCGCCACCGGCGAGACGCTCGAGGTCAGGTCGAGAGGACGAAAACCACCACTCGCGAGAGCGAGAAGAACGAGCACGAAAAGGCGACGACGTTTCATCACAGCTCCTAGCCGGTCGCGACGGGCGCGGCGCCGGCCGCGTTCAAATCGACGATGCCGGTGCTATCGCCGAACGTCTCGGCATCATCGAGTCCCAACTTGTGCAGCAACGAGAGCATCACGTTCGCCATGGGTGTGCCGTCCGGGGTCTTGATATGAAGGTTGCCGGCGAGCGTCCCGTTGGCATGACCGGCGAGGAATAGCGGGCAGCGTTTGTGGTTGTGCAAGTTCGAATCGCCCATCGCCGAGCCGTAGACAATCATCGTCTTGTCGAGCAAGTTGCTGTCGCCTTCGGGAGTGTTCTTCAGCTTCTCGAAGAAGTACGGCAGCAATCCAATGTGGTACTTGTTGATCTTGGCGTAGTCGAGCACACGGTTCTCGCGCCCACGATGATGCGACGCGTTGTGGAATCCTTGCATCACGCCGCTCTCCGGAAAAACACGACCGGAGACATCGCGGCTCATTTTGAACGAGAACACGCGCGTCGTATCCGCCATGAGCGCGAGCGCTTGAAGATCGAACATGAGCTGCACGTGCTCGGCGTAGGAGTCCGGCACACCGATCGGAGCTTCCGGAAGCTCTCTCGCCTCGCCGCTCGCATTGCGCGCCTCGATCCGCTGGATTCGTCTCTCGATCTCTCGAACATTGTCGAGATAGTCGTCGAGGCGCTGGCGGTCCGGAGCTCCGAGGCGCCGACTCAACCGCTCGATCTCCTGAGGCAGCCAGTCGAGAATGCTCCGATTCTCCTCCCGACGCACCGCCCGTTCCTCCGCCGTGCCTCCCGCCCCGAAGAGCTGGTCGAACGCGAGTCTCGGGTCGCGGATCATCGGCAGCGGTTCCGTGGGAGAGGCCCAGCTGATCGTATCCGTATAAACACACGCATAGCCGTAGGAGCAACCGCCGGATTGGTCCACGTTCTCGATACATAGCTGCATCGACGGGATCGGCGTATCCTGGCCGAATCTCTGCGCGTAGATTTGATCGAGCGATGTCCCGACATGGACGTCGGAGCCTTCGGTTTGGCGCGGGTGCTGCTGCGTAAGGAAGACGGCGCTCGACCGGAAATGATCGCCGCCGATCTCGGGAGGTGCTATCGCCTCGGCCCCGGCGCAATCGGTATTGCTGACGATGGTCACGTAGTCGCGAAGGCTCTCGAGCGGACTCAGGCTCGATGGAGTCAAGTCGAAATCGCGCCCCACGGCAGCGGGGGACCACAAATTCTTCTCGAGCCCGATGGCGTTGCTTCCGGCTGCGCCATGGACCATCTCGATACAGACGAGGCGCGGGCGCTCGGCGGGCGCGGCACCCGCACGACGCGCGGGGACCATCGCTTCGAGGAACGGCAAGCCGACGGCCGCGCCTATGCCCTTGAGTAACGTCCTACGAGGAAGATGTTTGTTCGTGAGATACATATTTAGTGCTCCGGGCCTTGTTCTACGGCGTCTTCTTCAGCGTCGGTAACTACCGGCACATCAGTCGTGCTACTCATCAGAAACGGCGGACTCTTGACGACTCCGAGAACGAACGACGACATCCGGTTCCCGTTCCGAGCGGCGTCCTTCGCGATTCTTCGAACTGCAGGCATGTCGTAATACTCGACCCGCCGACCGATCGCATAAGTCAGAAGGCTCTCGGTAAAGCTGGTGATCACCGCTTCGGAACGCGAGAGCAATGCATCCCTTAGCCCGAGAGGCCCGTTCAGTGCGGTGCCATCGTAGAGCTCACCGGCCGGGTCGACGGGAGCACCACCGTCTTTGTCGCGCCACGCACCGGTAACATCGAAATTCTCGAGTGACAGGCCGATCGGATCGATCACGGTGTGACACGAGTTGCAAGCGGGGTTCTCACGATGCGTCTCCATGCGTTCGCGGATGGAGAGGACGCGTTCGTCCGCTACAGCCGCGGTCTCTTCCAAGGCCGGCACGTTGGGCGGAGGAGGAGGCGGAGGGCTTCCCAGGAGAACTTCCATCACCCACTTCCCGCGCTGCACGGGTGACGTGCGATTCGCGACGGAGGTGAGCGCGAGCGTGCTCCCGTGTCCGAGCACGCCCGGACGGTTCGCGTTCGCGCCTTCGAGCGCAACCCGCCGAAACGAGCTTCCGCTGACGTTCGGGATCTCGTAGTGCTGCGCGAGGCGTTCATCGACGAACGTATAGTCAGCGGTAAGGAGATCGAGGACGCTGCGATCCTCGCGCAAGAGATGGTCGAACAAGAGCTCCGTCTCGCGCTTCATCGACGCGGCCAAACGTGCATCGTATTGGGGGTAGCGCAACGCATCCGGGTGGAGCTTCGAGAGATCTTGCAAACGCAACCACTGCGATGCGAAGCGCGTGGAAAGCGCGTCAGAGCGCGGATCCGCGAGCATGCGACGCACTTGCTGCTCGATGACTTCGGGCTCGGCGAGCCGCCCCGCGGCAGCGACTTCGATAAGCTCGTCATCGGGACTCGATGCCCACAAGAAAAACGACAGGCGAGACGCGAGGTCGAAATCCCCGATGCGATAGCTCCCCTCGCTCGGTGCGGCGTCCACCGCGTCTTCGAGCCGGAACACGAAGCTCGGGCTAGCGAGGATGGCCTGCAGGCCCATACGAATTCCACTCTCGAAATCGCCGCGCTCGCGACCGCGAACGTAAAACGACATCAGTGCTTCGAGACCAAGATCGTCCACCGGTCTCCGGTAGGCACGGCTCGCCAGCCGCTCGATGATCTCGGTGGCACAAGGCAGCTCGTCCCGTGCCGAGACCGGCCGACACAAGAAGATCTTCCGTCGGCTCGGAGTATCGGAGACTCCGGTCACGTCATACGGCCCTTGGATGGTGAAGTCGCGCAGGTGCGGCAATGTGGTGATGCCGTACGCGATCCCGATATGGCTGTCGGCGAGCGTATGCTCGATGGGCGCAATCACGTCGTCGATCGGCCCCTCGTAGCGTGTCAGGAAAGCGGCTGAGATCCGATGCGGGCCGGCGCGGAGCGCTATCGGTTCGGTCTCGATGTTCATCCCCGCTTCGTCCTCTTCCGTCATCAGGGGGTCGACGTCGAGCAGGGCAACCCGTTTGCCGTTCACGGAGACCTCGACCTGCTCCTCCTTGGCCGTGGAGCCGTACAAAAACCCCGCCGGAGAAGCGTGCAGCTGGATGCGAAACACGTAATCGCCATCCGCGGGAAAGTTGTGAACGAGCGAGAGTCCGCCACGGGTACCGAACGGGGCGCCCTCGACATGCGATAGCTGCGAGGCCGTGCGCGGTACTTTGTGAGTCGTCTCACTAGCGCTCGCGTTGAGGTCGCCGACCGCGTCTCTGCTGATGCTACCCGCAGCGCGAAGATAGCCTTCGAGCAACGTGGGCGACATTCCCTGCACGTCCGCGATGTTGTCGAAGCTGTGACTAATCGTATCCGGAGGCAGGAGAGCGGCGACATCGACCTCGATATCGAGCAAGTCCTCGACGGAACGCTGATACTCGACTCGGTTCAACCGCTGAAACGTGCGTCGCCCTGGAAAAGGGTCAGCATGGTAGCGATCGTCGAGGCTCGTCTCGAGCGCACTCGCGAGTGCCTGAAGCTCGTCCTCGGACGGCCGGAAGGCATAGGACGGCGGCATCATGCCAGTGCGGAGCTTCCGGATGATCTTCTCGGCGACCGGCGCGTTCTGCTCGGGCCGTGCCGGGTCGAACGCCTCGAGCGTGAGCCCGCCCGTAAGCGCCGCGTCACTGTGGCACATCACGCAATTCTCGGCGATGAGCGCGCTCGCGGCTGCGGACGATATCGGTGCCGGTTCTTCGGCCCAAGAGACACGCACGAGGAGCGTGCTGGCGATCCATAAAAATAGAGAGATCCTCATCATAGTCTTCTCATCTTTGATCGACGCCCCGTGAGCGATCTTCTAATAAGGACGTCGATTTCGCAAGTGCGCTTACTCCTCGGGAAGACGGCTCAACGTGCGCCGCAGCCGCGATACGAAGTGATCGGTCCACACGGCCGCGCCCCGGACCGTATCCACCATGGCTCGCGAGTCGTCCGCTCCGAAATGAGCGCCAAGGATTCCGCGGGCCTCCGCGTCGTCTTTATCGGCCCAGCGGTCGAAAGCTTCCGCACGCAGAAAGACGAGGCCCTGGTTCCTCCCGAAGACGAGCACCGACCTCGTCACGGATGGCTGGCTCGGCGCTTCGTCATAGGCCTGCTTGAACTTCCGGTGGAGGTCGCGGATCTCGGACTCCGTCCCCGCACGCACTTCGCGCACGTACACATCGTAGAAATCGGCGACCGTGGTCCTCGGATGCGAATCCGAATCCGGAAGATGCTGCCACAGCTGGGACGTCGACGACTCGGTCGCCCGTTGCGCGTCCTTCCATAACCGCGCCGCTTCGTCGTCTCCATAGGCGCCGGAGAGAACATTCCGCATACTCTCCCAGGAGTCACGCTCGGCCCACTTCGTGAAAGGAATCACGATCCGGTAGGTCGGCATCGATTTGCCGGTCACGACCTCGAAAGTCATCCATCGACGAGCGGACGCGGTCTCCTCGGCTGCGGCACCGAGTCGTGCGAGCAGATGCTCGAATTTCTCGACGCCGTCGGGACGGAGCTCTACTTCATAGATCTCCTGGTACTGAGCGCCCGCGCCGCTCGCGAACAAGAGCGCCGCTAGAACACAAACAGGGGTTGCCGTTCTCATGGTCTCCTCCGAACGAGTATCCGCGCGAGATTTTACTTCTTCTGGCCGATCTGCGGGTTAAACTCCACGCTCTCAGTGGGATGGATCACGGCACGTCGAAAACCGGCTCCGGTGCCCGGACTCGCTCTGGGCGCGGTCTTGTCGTTTTGCACTTCGCTCGCCGGCGCGCAGCCGGCACTTCGCATCGATGGCGATATCGTCACCATGGACGAGCGCGGCGTCGTCGCGGGGGGAAGCGTTCTCATTCGAGACGGCCGTATCGAGCGTGTACTCAACGCTGACGACGTCGAAGACGCCGGGGCCTTTCGCATCGCTACCGGCGCGTGGGTCTTCCCGGGTCTCGTCAACCTGCACACCCACCTGCCCTTCGATCATCAGCCGCTCTGGGTCTCGGACCGCAAGTTCGACAACCGATACGAGTGGCAGGTCTACCCACCGCACGTTCGCGCCGTGATGACACCCCAAGACGCGCTCATGGATCCCGAGCGTCTCGACCTCGCGCGAGAGCAAACTCTGTTCTCCGAAGTCCGCGCGATGATCGGCGGGACGACGGCCATTGCCGCTTCACCCCGGACGAACCTCTACACCGAGCCCACGCGTCTCGTGAGAAATATCGAGCACGAGCCGACGGACGGAGGTGAGGTACGGATCCGCGTCGAGGAGCTCGACTCCGCGTGGCGGCGCGACGAGGCGCCGGCACTGCGGGCAGCGTTCGACTCGGGTGAGCTACGCGCTTTCGTCGTCCACGTCGCCGAGGGCATCGACGAGAGGAGCCGTGACGAGTTCGACCGGCTAGAACGCGCCGGTCTCCTTCGCCCCGAGGTCGTCGTCGTCCACGGTACCGGCCTCGAAGCTGACCAGCTCGCGGCACTCGGACGGGTCGGCGGCCACCTCGTCTGGGCACCGACGAGCAACTTGCTCCTCTACGGAGAGATGGCCGACGTCGGCGGTGCGATCGCCTCTGGCGTCACGGTCTCACTGAGCAACGACTGGGCACCGAGCGGGACTCCCAACTTGCTCGCGGAGCTCAAAGTCGCAGCGGCCGCCTACGAGAACCGATACGGTGAGGCGCTGCCGGCGAAGACCCTCGTCGAGATGGTCACGACGAACCCCGCCCGGGCGATCGGATGGGAGAGCAAAGCGGGGGCCATACGTGCCGGCGCCTTCGCCGATCTCATTCTCGTAGCCAAGCACGGAGAGGACCCGTTCGAGGATCTTCTCCGCGCAACGGAGGAAGACATCGAGCTCATCCTCATCAACGGCAAGCCGGTCTTCGGCAGCGCCGTGTGGATGGGCCGCCTCGAACCGGGCGACTCGGAACGGCTCGAGGGCACGGGTCGGGACGGGCGAAGCTACGTCAAACGCATCGACGTCACTCATGCGGCCGAGGACGTCACGCTCTCGCAGGCCGTGACTCGACTACGCGAAGCCTTGCAGTTCAAGGGCTATCCCGAGATTCGCCCGCACCCACTCACCGGGCTATTTCTCTCCGACGACCCGCTGTTCTTCGAAAACCTGCGCGCCATGGAATTTCCTTTCGTCGACGTGCTCGAGCGCGCCTATCGGCCGTTCGCGCGCTAGCTACTGCAGGACAGCATCGAGCAGCCGGGGCGATTTCGGGCCCAGTCCGGTCGTTTCGCTGCAAGCTCCTCGTGCTCGGGCTGCTCGTCATAAGGGCGGCGAAGCACGTCGAGTAGCTCCGTGACCATCGAGAAGTCACCGCCGTCGGCCTTGTCGGTTGCGAGCTGCGCCAAGTAGTTTCTCAGAACATATTTCGGATTGACGGCGTCCATTCGGCGACGCCTCTCATCATCGGGCAATCCGTCATCGCGCACGCGGGCGCGGTAGCGATCGAGCCAGCTCGCGCGCTCCCGCACATAATCGGCGCCGAGCTGCGTGGGGACGTAGTATGCGTCATCGAAAATGTCGCTCCCTCGTCGGTCCGCGGACTCGTCCGCAATGGCCAGAGCGCCTAATCGACGAAAAAAAATCGTCATGTCGGTCTCGACCTCGGGGAGGAGCGCAAACAGGCCCGAGATAAGCTCCGTGTCGTGCTCGTCCTCGCGAAGAGAGAGCCCCAGCTTTGACGCCATCATCTTACGAAAGCCAACCTGATAAGCCGTACCGAAGCCGTCGAGCGAGGCCTCGAGCGGCTTCGCATCGCCGATGATCGGATAGATCGCCTCCGCGAGCTTCACGAGATTCCACAGCGCGATCTGGTGTTGGTGCCCATAGCGGTAGCGGCGGCCGGTCGCGTCCGTCGTGTTCGGCGTCCAGTCCGGGTCGAAGTTCTCGAGCCACCCGTAGGGTCCGTAGTCGATGGTGAGTCCCAAGATCGACATGTTGTCGGTGTTCATGACGCCGTGGACGAACCCGACGCGCATCCACTCGACGACCATCGCGGCGGTCGACCGACAGACTTCATCGAACCAAACCCGGTAGACCTCCGGCGAAGGCTCGCCTAGATGCGCGAAATCCGCCCGGATGGTGTAATCGACGAGCTGGCGCAACACCTCGACCTCCTGTCGCGACGCGAAGATCTCGAAGTTCCCGAAGCGGGTAAACGAGGGTGCGACCCGACAGACGACAGCACCGGGCTCCGGTCGCGGATGTCCGTCATAGAACATGTCGCGCACGACGGACTCCCCGGTGAGGACGAGCGAGAGCGCGCGCGTCGTCGGCACACCGAGATGGTGCATAGCCTCGCTGCAAAGGAACTCTCTGAGTGACGACCGCAACACGGCGAGACCGTCGGCGGTGCGGGAGTACGGCGTGGGGCCCGCTCCTTTGAGCTGCAAGGTCCACCGCTTGTTCTCTGATCCGACGACATCACCGAGGTTGATCGCTCGCCCGTCGCCGAGCTGCCCGGCCCAGTGCCCGAACTGGTGCCCTCCGTAGCACATGGCGTGCGGATCCATGGCTTCGAGGACGCGGCTGCCGGCGAACACCTGGGTGAAGGCGTCGGTGTCGGTGCTCTCGTAGTCGAGCCCGACGAGCTCGGACACTTCCGACGCGACAGCCACGAGGCGGGGCGAGGAGAATCCCACCGGTCGGACCCGAGAGTAGCAAGCGCCTTTGACCTGCCGGGGCACGTTCCTGTCATCCGGGTCGGAAGGAAGCTCCCGAGTGAAGCGGTTGTCGAACGAGAGCTCTTCGACTCGTTTGGAGCCCGATAGGGTCGGCATCCCCGAGAATCTAGCACGCTTCTCTCGGAGGTGGCGGGTGGCCGGTGGTAGCACCGATAATAGGAAAATGTCCAAGCGAACCGTCGCGCTCGTTAGCCTTCTCGCAACCGTCCTGACCGCCGCTCCCGGGACAGCTCAGACTCCGGCTCGCGCCCCTGACACCCCGGCCCCGATCGCGCGCTACAACGCGCTCCACCATCCGGTCATCGGCCACCGCGGGATGGTCTCGACGCAGAACGCCGTCGCGAGCCACGTCGGAGCCGGAATCCTCGACCAGGGCGGAAACGCTATCGACGCCGCCGTCGCGGTAGGCCTCGCGCTCGCCGTCACCTTGCCGCGGGCCGGCAATATCGGCGGAGGGGGCTTCATGCTCGTTCATCTGGCCGACGAGAACCGCACGATCGCGGTGGATTTTCGTGAGACCGCACCTACGGCCGCGACCTCCGACATGTATTTCGACGCGCAAGGCGAGGTCGACAATGCCGAGTATCGGTTCACACACAAGTCCTCGGCCGTTCCCGGGAGCGTCGCTGGATTCGACCATATCCTGAAACGCTACGGCACGATGACGTGGGAGCAAGTCGCCGGCCCCGCCGTGCGACTGGCCCGCGACGGCTTCGAAGTAACCGAGGATCTCGCCGCGAACCTGGCCAGTGCCAAGGAACGCCTGACGAAGAACGAAACGACGCGGGCGACGTACTACAAGCCGGACGGCGAAGACTACGAAGCCGGCGACCTCATCAAGCAGCCGGCCCTCGCCTGGACGTTGCAACAGATCGCCGCCTTTGGCGCTCGAGCCTTCTACCAGGGAGAGATAGCCGATCGCATCGCGGCCGACATGGCCCGCCACAACGGACTCATCACGAAAGAAGATTTGGCCCGCTATCGAGTCGTCGAGCGCGAGCCGGTGAAGGGCACGTTCGGAGACTATTCCGTCGCCGCCATGTCCGCACCGAGCTCAGGTGGGATGCACATCGTTCAAATGCTCAATATTTTCGAGAATTTCGAGCTCGCAGAGATGGGTTACGGAAGCGCGGACGCCATCCACGTCATGACGGAGACGATGAAGCTCGCCTATGCGGATCGCAGCAAGTATCTCGGCGACCCCGATTTCGTCGACATCCCCGAAAAGGCGCTCACGAGCAAAGCCTACGCCCGCTCTCTCGCCGCAGGTATCTCGATTACGCACGCGCGAGCGTCGGACGATATCCTCCCGGGAGTCCTGACCCCGTACGAGAGCCCGGAGACCACGCACTACTCCATTCTCGACGAGGACGGAAACGCCGTCGTCAACACTTACACGCTGATGTTCTCCTACGGCTCAGGGGTCGTCATCGAGGGGGCCGGCATTCTCATGAACAACAACATGGGAAATTTCACGCTGCGCCCGGACATCCCGGACGCGTTCGGCCTGATGGGAAGCGTCGACAATCAGATCGCGGCAGGGCGACGGCCGGTAAGCTCGATGACCCCGGTCATCGTCTTCAAGGACCAAGAGCCCTACCTTCTGACCGGTAGCCCGGGCGGCAGCCGCATCATCACGACGAATCTCCAGCTCATCGTCAACGTGCTCGTCCACGGCATGAACATCGCGGACGCGACCGTCGCGCCCCGCATGCACCACCAGTGGTTTCCCGACGTCCTCCAGCTCGAAAGCGGCTTCAGCCCCGATACGATCCGGATCCTACGGGAGAGAGGTCACGAGATCCGGTTCACACCGGCAATGGGCAGCCTGCAAACCGTCATGTACCGTGACGGCCTGTTCTACGGCTACTCGGATCCACGACGACCGGGCGCCAAGAGCGTCGGCCGATAGGCGAGGAGACCCTTGGCGGCCCGCCTTGTTGCTTGGGTAGCGATAGTGTGCTTTTCTGGTAGTACCTCCCCAACAGTGCGGCCGTCTCCGTGTAGTCAAGGACCCATTGTCGAGACAAAGTGTCAGCGTGATCGTGCCGACGCTCGCGAGCAAAGAGCGATCGAGCTTTCTGGACCGCGCGCTCGATAGCATCGCGGCTCAGGACGTCGCCGCGACCGCCATCGTCGTCGCCAACGGCGACGCGACCGATCGGGACGTCCTCGACCGCCTTCGGAAGCGAGACGATATCCGGTTCATTCACGCGGCATCCACCACTCTCCCCGACGCCCTACGCGTCGGCCGGGAGCAGGTCGACACGGCCTTCTTCGCAGAGCTCGACGATGATGACGAGTTGTTGCCGACCGCAATCTCGTCGCGACTCGCCGTGCTCGAAGCCGACGACTCATGCGCGGCGGTCATCAGCAATGCGTGGATGCGCTCGGCTCATGGAACGAGCGAAAGCATCCCCGATGTCGAGCTCGTACGCGCCGACCCGCTGCGTGCGCTCATCGAGCTGAACTGGCTCGTCCCCGGCGCCGCCGTCTTCCGCGCCAGCGTCGTCACCGCGGACTACTTCGGCCAAATGCCGCAATATCTCGAATGGACCTATCTAGCTCTTCGATTGGCGCTCGACCATCGACTCGAGTTCCTCGCGTCGCCAACGACGGTGCATTGGGTCGGACTTCCCTTCTCGATCAACGATTCCTCGGAATGCCAGCGCGCGAGACCGGGCGCGGTCGAAAGGCTGCTCGAGCTACCGCTTCCCGTCGATCTTCGACGAGCTCTCGAGGAAAAAAGAGCCGGCTTCTACCACGAAATCGCTGATGCGCGCATCGCGAACGGCGACCACCTCGAGGCGTGGGGGGCACATCTGAGGAGCTTGCTCTCCCCGTCCGGACGCCGCTATCTGTCGTTCACAAGACATCTGCTTCGCTCCAAAGGCCACCGAAAGAGCATGGGATGACTCCTTTCACTCGAACTCTTTTCCTCGAGATCGACTCCGGCGACAAGGTCCTGATCCGCCGATGGGCCGAAGACGGCACGTTGAGAACGTTTCGTCGACTCCTAGACAACGGACTCGTCGGCGACACGAAGAGCGTCGACGGTTTCTTCGTGGGTGCCACGTGGCCCTCGCTCTATACCGGCGTGTCGCCCGCTCGACACGGCTTCCACAGCCTCATGCAGCTGCGCTGCGGGACCTACGATTTCTACCGTACGAAGCCCGGCGAAGACGTCCGGCACGAGCCCTTCTGGTCCGCGATGAGCCGTGCCGGCAAACGCGTCGCGATCCTCGATGTACCGCTGTCTTCGTTGAGCGACGGTCTCAACGGAGCTCAAACGGTCGAGTGGGGAGTCCACGACGCGGTCTACGGCTTTCGTGCCCAACCGGAATCACTCGCGCGGGAGATCCTCGACAAGGTCGGGCCACACCCCATCAAAGGGCTTTGCAACAGCTACGGGCGTAGCCCGCAAGACTTTCGCATGCTCCGCGACGACCTCGTCGAGGGGGTTCGAAAGAAAGCCGAATGGACTCGTGATCTTCTGCGACGTGGCGAATGGGACTTCTTCTGCCAGGTGTTCAGCGAAGCTCATTGCGTGGGTCACCAATGCTGGCACTTTCACGATGAGGCGAGTCCCGGGCACGACCCCGAGCTCGCACGACAGGTCGGCGACCCGATCAAGGACGTCTACGTCGCTCTCGACGAAGCGGTAGGCGCCATCCTGAGCGAAGTCGGTGACGACACGCTCGTCGTCGTGCTCGCCGGCCATCGCATGGCCCACAAATACGGCGCCCAGCTCATGCTCCCGGAAATCCTCGAGAGCCTGGGAGTCGCGAACAAGGCAGCACCGCGACAGCGCCCCGCGACGAAGGCGGCGCTCGACAGCGTGTTGACGGCCGCGTGGCAGCAAGTCCCCTCCTCCATCAAGAGTGGATTGAGGGGACTCCAACACCGTACCCGCGAATGGGTCACCGAGGCTCACTTGACGATGGCGCCGCATCTCGCCGCCCTCGATCGCCGCACGAGTCACTGCTTCGTCATGGATAACGGTTTTCCCGTAAGCGGCCTTCGCGTGAACGTCATCGACCGCGAGCCACAGGGACTCGTTCGTCGTGGCGGCGAGCTCGACGGGTTCTGTAGACAGCTCACCGCCGACCTCGAGGCACTCGTCCATGTCGACAGCGGCCTGCGGCTGGTAAGCAGAGTCCGGAGGACTTCAGACGTCTACGAGGGACCGTATCTCGATTGGCTGCCCGACCTCCTCGTCGAGTGGAACGAAGACGTGCGGCTCGGGAGCGCCACTTGCGGCAACCCGCGTGGAAGCGTGATGCGCATCGACTCGCCGAAGACGGGCGAGCTCAGCGCCGTCAACAACTACCCGCGCACCGGCGACCATCGCCCCGACGGGCTCTTTATGGCGCAGGGTCCGCACGTGAGCCCCGGGCGAATGAACCGCACCGTCTCGCTGATGGATTTCGCGCCCACCTTCGCCGAGTCCGTGGGCGTCCGGCTCCCGGATGTCGACGGTCGCCGGATCGAAGAGCTCGCCCCGCGCTAGAGCGAGCGCCAGATCGCCTGGAACGGGTAGACGTTCAGCCAAAACCAGGATTTCGCCAAGCCCCACGGTGTGCGACTCGTCTCGACGGGAACGGGATCCGGCACGCCCGTCGGCGGATACTCTTCCAGATTGCTATAGGCCGTGCGGAAGAGGTGATCCCAAAGCGTGAGCCGCTCGCCAAAGTTCTTGTCCCAGTGCGGCTCCTCGATCGAGTGATGGACGCGGTGGTATTGCGGCGTGACGATGAACCGACCGAATACACCCAAGTGAACCTTCAAATTCGAATGGATGAAGTAGCCCCAGAAATTGTTGAGGACGCCAAAGAGAAACCAAGTCGGATAGCTCCCGCCGACGATCGCTATCGGGAGCGTCCGCACGACCGTGTTCACGATGCCTTCTACGAAGTGCCCGCGGTTCGTGGTCAACGGGTTCATTTCTCGCTGTGAATGGTGGACGGCGTGAAAGTGCCACAGCCACTTCACTTTGTGTCGTATCCGATGAGAGACGTAGAACATCAAATCCGTGATCAGAAAGGCGCCCATCCCTTGTACGAGAATCGACGGATGCGCGTCCAGCAATCCGATATTGAGAAACGGGAGGTACGTGTCGTAGAACCATTTCACCGCGACGAGAGCGGTGCCGCTCACGGTCGCGAGGAGCACGCCGAAGATCGGAAAGCTGAGATCGACCAGCAAGTTCGGCGTCAGCCAGCCGCGACGACGACCCAAAGAGAAGAATCGCTCGAGCACGAGGCACGGTAAAACACCCATGAGCCAAACCTGGGAGCTGAACACGTAGTCACGCAGCAGCAGCCAGACGTCTCCCAGGTGATTTTGTTCGAAAAGCGCTTTCAACTCCGCCTTCGAGTACGGCAGCAGCGAAAGCAAAGCTTCACGGGCCGTGTCGGCCAGGATGTCGAGCTCCATGATGCGTCGCGAAAACCCCTGTAACGAAGCTACGGGTCGCGAGCGGAGCTGTCAAACTGCGAGCGCTCGTGAGCACCCGAGCGCCCGCTACTTCAGCTGGATCACGATGATACGAGGCGAGCCGCTCACAAATTCCTCGCGATGGAGCTCTCCGCGCGGGACGAAGGCCGCCCGCCCGGGCTGCACCTCGCGCTCGAGCGGCTCGCCGTTCGAAGGAACGACTCGGAATCGGCCCGCGCCAAGCGTGACGACAATCTGATCCTTGTCGTGGAAGTGCAGCGGGACGTCCATTGCCTCCGAAAAAGTGTAGTCCCAAACCACGACGAGCTCGTTGTCGAGGATCTTCGTCGCGCCCGCGCGAGGCCAAGCCGGCGCCACCCCCTCCGGAAGCGGATCGGGAGGAGGGGTCGCTTCCTTCAGCTCCATGAGGAAAACCCGCCTCGGCGTCTCGCTCACACCCTCTTCACGGTGGACGAGACCTTTTCCGCCATACTGCACGTTACCGATCGTCTCGAGCGCGCCCACGCGTTCGGTCCCGTCCGGAAGAGTGCTCTTGACTCTCCCCGGCCGCACCGTGACGGAGAGCGCCGTGAAGCGATGTTCGTGGAGCTTGGTGGGCTTTCCCCGCTCCCACGAGACATCCCAGATCGCGACTTGCTCGTTGTCGAGCACCAGCGTCGCCCCCTCACGGGGAAAGGGGGGCGGCAACGGCTGTGCGGCTGCGAGGAAGGCGGCAAGAACGGTGAACATCCGCCCGGGCTACTCGCTACCGATCGACTTCTCGATGGCGTCTACGGTCGCTTTCGTCCTGAGCTCGACGATCCGGCGCCCCATCTCCAAGGTCTTTTCGAGCGGCAGGAGGCTCACGCCGTTGATGGTGGCGCGATCCGCCTTGACGCGTTGCTCGAGCCGCACCGTCTCCGGATCATAGAGCATCATGATCGCGTCGATGCTGTATTCCTCGTGGATGCCGTCCGATCCCGAGCTCGCTTCGAACTCCATCTCCTCCGGGACGCCGTTCTCCTGAATGAAGCGCCGCACGGATGCGTAGTCGTAATATTCGGGAATGAAGTGGAATCGCGCCGGGTCGCCCCCGAACTTGCCGTTGAGTGCTTCGGCGACCTCCTTCATCGGTCCTTGATTTCCTCCGCTGTCGCCTAGGAAAACGACATCCGTAAACCCCATCGTCTTGAGGCTCAGCGCCATGTCGGTCAAGACGGCTTTGTAGGTATCACGAGACAGGTAGACGCTTCCTGGTGCAACGAACTCGCCCTCAGGCCGACCCGGCTCGAGGGTGACGATAGGTGCTATCAGCGTCTTGTCGAGACTCCGCGCGATCGACTCCCCGACGATCGCGAGCGCGTAGTTGTGCTTTCCCGTCGCGAGGTGCGGGCCATTCGACTCGACGCCGCCCGTCAGGATGAGAGCTGTCGTCGAGCCCTCTCGAATCGCGTCCCGGATCTCCATCCACGTGAGTTGCTCCATCCAGACGCTGTCGAGCGCTTCGATCGGGCGAGGCGCCTTCATCTCCTCGGCACGCCTAGCCGCGAACGCCGCCCGTTGCTCAGGCGTAAACTGGCGACGTCCGGTCGTTTGGGTCCATGCCGAAAGAGAAACAACGATGGCGATTCCGGTAAGAAACAAGTTCCTGGTCATAGCTCTCCTGGTTAGCGCTCGCGCGCGCAGTGCCCTTCTGCATCGATCACTATAGGATAGTTCTCGAAAGCTCGCGATCACCCCGCGTGAACACAAACGTCGTCTCAACCGGCGCCCGCACGGGTATACTTTTACGAACAGGGGCACATTCAAAGGAAGAAGGAGTAAGAGATGTCAGAGAAAACTGTTGATAATGGTGTAAACGTCGGGGCGCTCCTCGACGCGAGGAAAGCACTGACGGATGCGCCCGAGGCGGCTCAGTTCACCTGGCGTGCGAGCTGCAAATGGCTGAACGGCACCCACAGTCGCTCGACCGTGGAAGGGTTCTCCGGTCTCGGCAGCGAGCACAAGCACAAGAGCGAGTTCACGTACGATTCCGATCACCCGGCGGTTTTCGCCGCTGAAGACAACGCCGCGACCCCGGTGGAGATGGTGCTCGCAGGTCTCGCCGGTTGCTTGACGGCTGGCGTCGCGGCCGTCGCCCAACATCGAGAGATTCAGCTCCGTTCGGTGACGGCGACGCTCGAGGGCGGCATGAACATCCAGGGCATTTTGGGAATCGACCCCGACGTCCGCAACGGTTTCGACGGTATCAAGGTCACGTACAACATCGACGCCGACGCGTCGAAACAAGACCTCGAGGCGCTCGTGGCCCAGTCGCAGAAACGCTCGGCCGTTTATGACATCGTGACGAACCCGACCAACGTCACGGTCGAGGTCGCCTGATCACCTAGCGTTCTCATCACGAAAACCTATTGCGAACCGATACCGTCATCGTCGGCGCCGGCCAAGCCGGTCTCGCGATGAGTCGTTGCCTCGCCGAGCGCTCGATCGACCACGTGGTCCTCGAGCGAGGCGAGGTCGCGAACTCGTGGCGAAAGGAGCGCTGGGACTCGCTGCGCCTGCTCACCCCCAACTGGCAGAGCCGGCTACCGGGCTACGGCTACGAAGGCGACGAGCCCGACGGCTATCGCACGATGCCCGAGACGATAGGGTTCATCGAGCGCTATGCGCAAGTCATCGATGCCCCCGTCCGCATCGAAACGGCCGTGTCGTCGATCCGAGCGCGCGATTCGGGCTACGAGGTCGCAACCTCCGAGGGCGAGTGGCACTGTCGCGCCGTCGTCCTCGCGACGGGAGCCTGTAACATCCCACGAGTCCCTAGCGTCGCGGCGGATTTGCCGCCCACGCTGGCCACGCTGACGCCCGACCGCTATCGGAACCCCGAGCAACTCGAGTCGGGAGGCGTCATGGTCGTTGGAGCCTCCGCGACGGGGACCCAGATCGCGGAAGAAATTCATCGCTCCGGACGGCCGGTGACGCTCTCCGTCGGAGAGCACATCCGAGCGCCGCGGGTCTACCGCGGCCGAGACATCGAGTGGTGGATGGACGCGGCCGGTGTGCTCGACGAGCGCTACGACGAGGTCGACGACATCGTACGCGCCCGCAACGTCCCATCGCTCCAGCTCGCGGGCTCGACGAGCCGCCGGATGGTCGACCTCAACGGGCTCGATGCCCTGGGGGTAAAGCTCGTCGGGAGACTCGCCGCCATCGCGAACGGTAAGGCGCAGTTCGCGGGCTCATTGCGGAACCTCTGTGCGATGTCGGACCTCAAGATGAACCGTCTCTTGAACACGATCGACGAGTGGGCCACGGAGCATGATCTGGACGGCGAGGTCGAAGCGCCGCACCGATTCGAGCCGACCCGCGTCGATGCCTCACCTCCCCTCGCGCTCGACTTCGCTGAGCGCGGCATCCGGACCGTCCTCTGGGCGACCGGGTTCCATCCCGACTATTCGTGGCTCGACGTTCCGGTCCTCGATCGCAAAGGAAGAGTGCGTCACGACGGCGGCGTCGTCGACGCTCCGGGAATGTACCTCATGGGGATGCCTTTTCTACGCAAGAGAAAGTCGAGCCTCATCGATGGAGCGGGTGACGATGCTCGTGACTTGTCGGCGCACTTGGCGTCGTATCTCGATGGCCGCCCCCGACAGGAGCCCTAGCTATGACACGGACCCTTACCCTTTTCATGCTGTTTGCGTTCTCAACGGCCGCCACCGCCCAGGAGCTTCGGCAGGAAATTACGAGCTATGTCGACGCCCATCAGAAGCCGATTCTCGAGGAGCTGTGGCAAGCTCTCTCGCTCAAAGCCGTCGCCCGAGATCGCGAGAGCTCACGCAAGAAGGCGGACTTTCTCCTCGAGCGTTTCCGGGAACGCGGATTCGACGTCGAGATGTTTGCGACCGACGGCAACCCGCTCGTGTGGGCGGAGAAGCTGACGGCGGGGGCAGCGCGCACGTTCCTTCTATATGCCCACTACGACGGGCAGCCCGTCGATCCGTCACGTTGGGAGCAGGACGACCCGTTCACTCCGACACTTCGCGACGGGAAGCTGGACGACGGCGCCGGCGTCGTCGACTTCGAGACACAGACTCGCTACGAGGATGATTGGCGGATCTACGCACGCTCCGCATCGGATGACACGGCGCCGATCTTAGCGATCCTCGCCGCCGTCGACGCGCTCGACGCTGCCGGTGTGACACCCAGCGTCAACGTCAGAGTGATCCTCGACGGCGAAGAAGAAGCGGGCTCACCGAACCTCGTACCCGCGATCGGGCGCTACCGCGACAAGCTCGAGGCGGACTTGATGCTCATCCTCGACGGGCCCTTGCACCCGGTTGGCCGCCCCACTGTGGTCTACGGCGCCCGCGGGAATCTCGGACTCGAGCTTACGGTCTACGGGCCGAAGTTCCCTCTCCACAGTGGACACTACGGCAACTGGGCTCCGAACCCCGCGGTTCGGCTCGCACAGCTCCTCGCATCCATGAAAGATGAGGACGGGCGCGTCGTCGTCGACGGTTTCTACGACGGCATCGAGATCGACTCGAGCACCCAGCAAGTACTCGACTCCGTGCCGGACGACATGGAAGCGCTCAAGCGTTTGTTCGGCTTCTCCCAGCCGGACCGGGTCGGCAGGACGCTTCAAGAGGCGATCCAGTACCCGTCTCTGAATGTGCGCGGACTCCGGAGCGCGTGGGTTGGTGCCGAGGCGAGGACGATCGTTCCGGATACCGCCATCGCCGCCATCGACGTACGCCTCGTGAAAGAGACGACGGCCGACGCAATGTACGACAAGGTCGTGCGCCACATCGAAGCTCAGGGTTACCACATCGTCGATGAGGACCCCGATGATGCAACGCGCGCCGCGCACGCCCGGATCGTCCGCGTCGACCGCAGAGGGTCGGGCACGAACGCGTTCCGTACCGATCTCGACGACCCCGTCGCTCAACGCGTCGTCGAAGCACTTACGGAGATGTGGAGCGACGCGCCCCTGCGTATCCGCACCATGGGCGGAACGGTCCCAATCTCACCTTTCGTCGGCGCCTTGGGTTTCCCCGCGCTCGCGGTCCCGACGGTGAACTTCGACAACAACCAGCACAGCCCGAACGAGAACGTACGCCTCGGACACTTCTTCGACAGCATCGTTACGATGGCCGCGATCATGACCGCGCGCTAGCGTCCCGGGAAATCGCTTTGTTTACCAAACCCACTCCGCTGTTCCTCCTGCTCGCCATCTGCGGACCTCTCGGCGCGCTCGCCCAGGAGACTCCGCAGGCCGCGACGTTCTCGCTCGGCGGGGTCGAGGTCGTTGTCACGGGAGACCTGGCCGATTTCGAGCTCACCGTCGAAACCGAGACCACGGTCGAAGGGGTCGAGATCGCGCACCTGAATCTCGAGAGCACAGCCCCCGCGGTACCGCCCGCGCTGTCGCTCACGTGGTCGATGCCGGCGAAAGACGTGCATGGCCACTGGACCACCGCGACGCGGTTCGAAAAGGCTCTCGGCCCGGATTGGGGTATGTCGCGCGTCAGCTCCATGCTAGCGAGGAACGCTCCGGTGCTGTCACTCTTCGGAAGCGACGACCGTAATCAGCTCACCTTCGCCGTATCAGACGCGCTCAACGACGTCACCCTCCGCGCAGGCATTCGCGAAGAGGACGGCACGGCGCGAGCGGCGATCGACCTCTTCACGAAGCCCCACCCGGCCGTGTCGGACGTCGTCGTGACGGTGCGTTTCGATCGGCGAGCGGTGCCGTACTGGGAATCGCTCGGGGACGTGGGCACATGGTGGGCGGAGCGTGCGGAGTACGAGCCCGCGAGAGTGCCCACCATCGCACGGGCGCCGATGTACTCGACTTGGTATTCGTATCATCAGAGCGTCGACGCGGCATCCTTGTTACGTGAGGTCGAGCTCTCCGCCGAGCTAGGCTATGAGGCGATCATCGTGGACGACGGCTGGCAAACGCTCGACAGCCAGCGGGGCTATGCGTATACGGGAGACTGGAAGCCTGAGCGGATCCCGGACATGAAGGGCTTCGTCGACGCCGTCCACGATCGAGGCCAAAAGGTTCTTCTTTGGTATGCGATGTCGCTCGTGGGCGAGCAGTCGGAAGCGTTTTCGCGCTTCCAGGGAAAATACCTTCGTCGCTGGGAAGGTCAGAACGCTTACGTGCTCGACCCTCGCTACCCCGAGGTTCGGGAGTACATCATCGACACCTACCGGAGAGCGATCTCGGATTGGGGCGTCGACGGCTTCAAGCTCGACTTCCTCGGCATGTTCGTCGCGACGGAATCGACCGTCCTCGAAGCCGGTGAAGGACGCGACTTCGCCTCGGTCAATCAAGCGACGGACCGCCTCATGACGGACGTGATGGTGGCCCTTCGACGCGTGAACGAAGACATCATGATCGAGTTCCGACAGCCCTATATCGGACCACTCATGAGGAAGTACGGAAACATGTTCCGGGCGGGAGACGCTCCCAACGCGGCCGTCGACAACCGGGTCCGCACCGTGGACTTGCGACTCTTGAGCGGAGACACCGCCGTCCACTCCGACATGTTCATGTGGCACGTCGACGCTCCGGTGGAAGTCGCCGCGCTTCAGTTCCTCAACATCCTCTTCGCCGTACCGCAGCTATCCGTTCGCCTCGAAGCAATCCCTCCCGACCATCGCGAGATGGTCAAGTTCTACACCGACTATTGGCGACAGAACCAAGCCGTACTCCTCGATGGAAACTTCGAGGCAAGAGACCCCATGGCGAACTACCCGCTCGTCTCCGCTCATGATGACCGCAAACGCATCGTCGCGGTCTACAGCGACGTCGCGGTGTCTATCGACTCCGAACAGGCGCAGGAGCGAATCGACCTGGTCAACGCCAAAGCGTCCGAGCGGATCGTCGTCGACCCTCGCGGCGCGCTAGGTCGCTACCGCTATGAAACGGTCGATGAGCGCGGTCGCGCCTCCGGAGACGGGGGTGTCGTCAGCTTCGACGACGGGCCCGTCGCCTTCGACGTGCCGCCGTCCGGAATGGTACGGCTCGTCAAGCTCAGCCGCTAACGCGCCGTCGTCGGCTACATCTCGTCCTTGTAGATCTTGCCGTCCTTCATAACGAGGTCGAGATTGTCCTCGTCGGTGACGACATTGATGTCGTCCAAAGGATTCGCACCCCATAGAAGGAGATCCGCCCAGGCACCTGCCTTGATGGTCCCCAACTCGTAGGTCGGATAGGGGTCCTTCGGTCCCGACCACTTGAGCACGATACCGGCGTTTCCCGTCCAGTGCGTCCACGCCTCGGCCGCTGTGTAGCCGACATCCACCTCGCACAGCAGGTTGTCCTTGACGCGAGGTAGCGTCCCGGTGGTGAAGTAGTCCGAACCGCTGATCGTGAACACGTCGTGTTTGCGCATCAGAGCCGCTGCTTTGCGAGCGCCCTCGCCGACTCTCACACCTTTTAACTTCTGCTCGTGGGTAAAAAAGGCCGGCATCGACTCGTAGCTGCCGAAGGTCCCGACGCTAGCGCTGCACTGGAAGCTCCACACGATTTCCTGGCCCATCGACGCCATACGCTCGACGGTCGGTTCCGTTACGAGGAATCCGTGCTCGAAGGACCGCACGCCGAGGTCCAGGAGCCGGTTGTACGACTCGTCGTGATACGCATGAGCCGCGACATAGGTGCCGTTGTCCGCGGCGATCTCGACGGCTCTCGCGACTTCGTCCTTGGCAAGGCCCAAGATATCCAGCGGGTCGAACTCGCTCGCGACCCCGCCGCCGCCCATCACCTTGATGAAGGCAGCGCCTCGTCGAAGATTGTGCCGCACCGCCTGGGTCACCTCGTCGGGCCCGGACACGGACCAGCTGTTCTGAGTCCGCTGCGTCATGTCCATATGGTCGTTGAGGAGCTCCGGCGGCACGTTGCGCCCGGCCCAGTCTCCGTGCCCTCCGATCTGCGATATCGCGCCGCCGGCGGAGTAGATTCGTGGGCCTCGCAAAAGGCCCATGTCGATCGCCTTTGCGAGATCCAACGGATCGCCGGCAAGGTCTCGAATCGTCGTGAATCCCTTCATCAAGAGATGCTCTTCCATCCCTTGAATGGCCATCGCACCGCCCGCGGCGTCGTCCCACCGGGTCTGATAGCTCGCCGTTCCCTCCGGGAGAAAGAGCATCACGTGCTGGTGCATGTCGATCAGACCCGGCGTCATCACCTTGCCGCTTCCGTCGATCACCGTGGCACCCGGCGCAGAAATAGCGCTCGCGGATACCTCCTTGATCATGTTTCCCTCGACGAGCACATTCATACCGCTCGACAGCGAAGGGGCAAAACCGTCGAAGACAGCGACGTCGGTAATGAGTATCTGCGTCGGTGGCTCGTCCTGTCCGGAGGCGGGCAGTGCCATCAACGCACAAAGGGTCAAACCAAGAAATCGATTCACGATGACGAGCTCCTTGGAAAATTCGTTGCTTTTCGGTCGCGGATTCTATCGCGGAAGAGCACGAGCGCAAAGTTTCGCTACGAGAAGCTCTTCGCTAAGCGTGTCTGCGCTTCCGAGACGATCTCGCTCATGATCTGCCCGGCGGGCTTGGTCGAGTCGATCAATCCAGCCACCTCTCCCACGAACGTGTTCGCGATCGTCGTGTCCCCGGACGCCCAGGCTTCGATCCACTTCCCGGACTCCTGCTTCGCCACAGCGTTCAAACCCTCGATATCGTCGTGCCACCGCTCGGTAAACGCGTTCTTCAGTACTCTCGCCGTATAGCGAGCGGGCCACCGAAGCCGGCGAGCGATGTCCATCACCGAAGAGCGGATCGTGTCGTCGCCCGTGGCCGCGACCGCTTGATCCCACATGTTCGGATGGACGAGTGCTTCGCTCGAAGCCCAGAATCGAGACCCGATGACGACGCCGTCCGCGCCCAGCATCAAAGCCGCTGCGAGACCACGCCCGTCGCCAATTCCGCCGGCCGCACAAACGAGGGTCTCCGGAGAGCGCTGCGCCACGAGATCAACGACCTCCGGTACGAGCGTGAAGGTGGCCCGCTTCTCGCCGTGGCCACCGGCCTCGGCCCCCTGAGCGACGATGACGTCGGCCCCCACGTCGATCGCGTGAAGCGCGTCGGCTCGCGTTTGGATCTGGCAGATCAGAGGGACACCCGACCCCTTGATATCGGCCGCAAAAGGCGCGGGATCGCCGAAGGACAGAAACAAGGCCTTGGGCCCTCGAGACAAAACGTCATCCAGCAGGTTGGCCTTGTCACGCACGGACCACGTAATCAGTCCGCACCCGACCGGTTCCCCGCCGGCGGCGTCGAACTGCTCGTCGAGCCATCGAGCGTTTCCGTAGCCGCCCCCGATGAGCCCGAGTCCACCGGCTCGAGTCACCTCTGCCGCCAGCTTACCGCCCGCCGCCAGGGCCATAGGAGCTTGAATGATGGGGTGTCGAATACCGAATCTTTCGGTCAGTCTTGTTGTTACCATGGCCGCATTATGAAACGAATTTCCACTCGAGCGAGGTCGGTCCATCCCGCCGGTAGCCGCGCACCGCAACAATAATGACTCCCAGTCAGCCCGATTTGTCGTTCGAGCACGAGCCGCTGACGAGCTTGTTCGCGACCGAACGAAGCACCGAATCCTTCCGGCTCGACGAGAGCCAGGTCGAGTCTTTTCGGGCGCGCGGGTTCTTGTCACCCGTTCGCGTCTTGACGGAAGAACAGGTCGGACAACTCTTGGACGAGCTCGAGCCGATCCTCGATCCGAGTCACTCCGGCCACGAGCTGTTCTATGAGTTTCACGCCAACGAGTCTCCGGATCCGGGCCGAGTGCTCGTTCACGCGTTGGGCGCGTGGCGCGTGGCCACGGCGTTCCACGATCTCATCTGGAATGTTGCGATCACGGTACCCGCGAGTCAGCTTTTGGGCGGCCCGGTGCGGCTGTGGCACGACCAGCTATTCGTGAAGCCCGAGCGCCATGGCGGCGTCGTCGCGTGGCACCAGGACTACTCCTACTGGACGCGCACGAAGCCGATGGGCCACGTCACTTGCTGGATTCCGCTCGACGACGTCGACGAGAGCAACGGCTGCGTGCAATACGTGCCCGGAAGCCACCGCTGGGATCTCCTACCGGTGACGGGGCTCACATCCGAGATGAACGCCATCGAAGCCGTCTTGCCCCCCGCTCAGAAGCAAGCATTCGTTCCCGAGCCGATGCGACTCAAAAAGGGCGTCGCCTCGTTTCACCACCCGCTCACGATCCACGGCTCCTTCGGAAACGACTCCGCACGGCCGCGGCGCGCGATTGCCCTGAATTACTGCCTCGACGGGGTCCGCAGCGATAGCGACGAGCCGCTGCTCTCAGGGGTGGAGCTCATCGCGCGCGGCTCGCCGTTGTCGGGTCGCTTCTTCCCACTCGTCTATTCACCATAGAAGAGCCTACCTGTGCGTCTCGCTTCCGCTGCGTCGGCGGCCGAGCTCGTACACCAGGAGCTCCGCCCGTAGGCCTGCGGCCGAGGTGGGTTTGACGAGCGACGCTCTCGCACCGAACGCGCCCTTGAAACCCTCGTTCGCCACGATGACCGCGGCGCGCCAACCGTCGAAACGTTTGAGCGTCCGGCCAAGATCGCGATAGAGGCGTAACACGTCGCCCTCCTCACCTTGCAGCCGGCGACCGTAGGGAGGGTTGAACGCGAACAGGCCGCGGTCTTCCGGCGCGTCCGGCAGAATATCGGCGACGAGCTTCGGCGTGATCGCGGTCGCGTCGAGCGAGCGGACGACGATGGTCTGCTCCACCTCACGCCCGGTAAGGCCCGAGGCCCGCAGGTTTCCTATCATCCAAGGAATGCATTCCTCATCGATGTCCGACGCGAGGATACGCGGACGCGTATCGGGGTAGAGAGGAGGTGCCTCGCTCGGCAGGCCGCTGAAAACGGGCGCGCGAAACGCGGGAAGCTCACCGGGCTTGCGCACCGCGAACCCTCTCGCCAGCAGCGCGGCCTCGACGGGGATGGTGCCACTTCCCGCGGTCGGGTCGACGAGCGGCTCCGCGTGCGGCATCCACTTCGCGAGCAAGATGAGCTGCGCGGCGAGGGTCTCTCTGATGGGCGCCGGGCCCTGAGCGACGCGCTGCCCGCGAAGGTGTCGTGGCCCACGACCGAGGTCCAGGATCAGCAACGTGCGGCGATCGTTCTCCGGCCCCACACGACGCACGAGCATCGCCCAATCCGGAGCGTCGGTCTCGACCACGGCCGCGCCACCGCGCTTTTGCATCGCTTGTTCGAACGCGCTCTTGATCGCACCGCGCAGCTGAAGCGGTCCCGCCTCGAAGTCCTCCGCCCCCTTTACCTCCACCGTGAACTTGACGGTGCCACCCCGCGGCAAGCGGTCGTCGGCAGCGAGCAACGGCACCAGGTCGGCCACCAAGGGCTCGAGCCGGACGGCCGGGGACGAGGCGAGCTCCCAGCCAATCCGCGACGCGCTGCGGTGGTAGCACGCGGCCACCCAGGCCACCGACGGGTCGAACGGATAGCGCAGCGCCGTCGAGCCCTGGCGTGTGGGTTTCGCGACCCGGACCCGAAAGGGCGAGCGCTTCACGAGACGAAGCAGCTCGGACTCCATGACACGGTTCGCCCCTACCGTCCCCGAAAGCCGGAGCGACGACTCCTTTCGGGCGCTCTTCGATTCTCTCGGCACGGGGGGCATTGTACCCGCCCTCGCAACAGCGGTCGCCCACCCCACCGGTTTCGTTTGTCTGGGTCGACAACGATCCGTTAGAGTCGGACCCGCGGACGAGACCCGCTGCCTTTGAGGAGTATCGAACGATGAGCAACGTGACTTTGAACGTAAACGGCAAGGAGCACACGGTCGATATCGACCCGTCCACACGACTGCTCTACGTCCTGCGGAACGATCTCGGCCTGAAAGGCCCACGTTTTGGCTGCGGACTCGGCCAGTGCGGCGCGTGTACGGTGATTATCGACGGTATCGCCACTCGCTCTTGTGTCACGCCGACCTCTCGGGTCGAAGGTGAGATCACGACGCTGGAAGGACTCGCCCAAGACGGGAAGCTCGACCCGGTGCAGCAGGCTTGGATCGACGAGCAAGTTCCTCAATGCGGCTTTTGCCAGAACGGGCAAATCATGACCGCCAAGGCGCTGTTGGATCGCAATCCGAATCCCACGGACGCTGAGATCCGCAAGGGCATGTCGCGAGCACTCTGCCGTTGTATGACTTATTACCGGATCCAGGCCGCAGTGAAACGCGCGGCGACGGGCCCAACGGCTGCCGACACCGGCTCGAAGAAGAAGGTGCGGTCATGAAGACCGTCGCGACGCCCTCGAGCCCCATCGCGGATACACGAGAGCCGAGAATCAGCGCCACCTCTCGCAGGGATTTCCTGAAGACATCAGGGGTCTTCGTCGCGAGCTTCGGCGCCGCCACCGCGTCCCCGACGGGCTCCCTCGTCGCGGCAACGCTGGGTCAAGCCACCGGTCGCTACCCGGATCCCGACTTCCGGCAGCTCGATTCGTGGATCGCCATTCACGAGGACAACACAGCGACGTTCTTCGTCGGTAAAACCGATTGTGGGCAAGGCACGGGGACCGCGTTCCGTCAAATGATGTCGGACGAGCTGGACATCGCCTATGACGACACCGACGTCATCATGGGAAGCACCGACGTGACCCCGGATCAAGGGGGCTCCGGGGGGTCCGACGCGATCCAGCGAGACGGCTGGCCGATGCGAAGGGTGGCCGCCGAAGCCCGGCGCGTCTTGCTCGAGCTCGCCGGGCAACATCTCGGAGTACCGGTCGAACAGCTGAGCGTCCGTGACGCCGTGATCACTTCAACCGCAGACCCATCCCAAAGCGTCACTTATGCCGAGCTCGTCGCCGGCAAGCGGTTCAACGTCACGTTGAGCGGGGAGAATGTCAACGAGACCTCCGGAATCGCCGAGGTCAAACCGGTCCAGGAGCTCCGTAGTGTCGGCCAATCGCTTCAACGCTTCGACATTCCGCCTAAGGTGGACGGCTCGCTGACGTGGGCCGTCGACGTCAAGCTTCCCGGCATGGTCCATGCGAGAAATGTCAGGCCGCCCGTCGTTGGTGCGACGTTGACCGCTATCGACGAGTCTTCCGTCTCCGATCTTCCCGGATTCATCCGCGTCGTCAGCAAAGGCAACTACGTCGCTGTCGTCTGCGAGCGAGAAGAGCAGGCCATCGACGCGTCAAAGAAGCTCAAAGTAGACTGGAAGAAGCCGGCGGCGGCGCCGTTTCCGACTTCCGACGAGCTCTACGGGTATATGCGGAGCGCAACACCGCTATCGAGCTGGGATCCGGACATCGTTGGCGACCCCGACCGGGCCCTCGCGAGTGCCGCCACCGTCGTCGAAGCCGAGTACGATTTTCCGTATCAAGGGCACACCGCCTTTGGTCCGGCCCACGCGCTCGCCGACCCTTCCGACGGCCAGATGACGATCTACTCCAACGACATGAAATCCTACGGCATGCGGCGCGGCGTCGCCGAGTTTCTCGGAATGCCGAAAGAGCAGGTGCGGGTCGTTTGGATGGAGGGCCCCCAGTCCTACGGGCGCACGGCCGCGGACGATGCCGGTTTCGAAGCGGCCTTCCTGGCCAAGGAGATCGGACGCCCCGTTCGCATGCAGTGGATGCGCGACGAGGAGACGGCCTGGGACACCAAGGGGCCTCCGTATACCTTCACGCTACGCGGTGGTTTGAACGCCGAGGGGAACGTCGTCGCATTCGACTATCTCGCGCAAAGCGCCGACTACAACCATGTGGGGTACAACGAAGCCGAGACCGTTTTGATAGCGCAGCTCATCGGATCCAGGAAGGACACCCCGAACGCCGGACGCGCAACGACGCCGACGGACCTGTACGCGATCCCGAACCGGCGCGTCACCGGCAAGGTCGTCCGTCTTCCGGAAGTCTGGGAGACGCCACTTCGCACCGGAAACCTTCGAGATCCGAACGGCCCTCAGGTCACGTTCGCCACCGAGTCGTTCATCGACGAGCTCGCCGTCGCAGCGCAAGCCGATCCGGTCGCGTTTCGTCTCGACCTGTTGAACGCGAGCACCGAAGAGGACAGCGGATTCAAGAGAGTGCGCTCGGTAGCCGTCCTCGAGAAAGCGGCGGAGGCGTTTGGCTGGGAGTCTCGTGTGTCGCCGAAGCCACGCGGAACGGAAACCGTATTGACGGGGCGCGGTGTTGCCTATTCCTATCGCAGCGAGACCGTCGTCGCCGAGATCGCGGAAGTCGAGGTGAATCGTGAGACCGGTCACGTCTGGGTCAAACGGCTCGTCTGTGCGCATGATTGCGGGCTCATCATCAACCCCGAGGGCTTGCGCGGTACGATCGAGGGCGGGATGCTTCACTCGCTGAGCCGTGCGCTTCACGAGGAAGTGCGCTTCGACACGGAGAAGGTGACGAGCATCGATTGGCGCTCGCACCCAAGCCTCACGCATGCCGACACACCCGAGTCGATCGAAGTCGTCCTCGTCAACGGCGACCCCAATCCGGATCGACCGGACTTGCCGCCCTACGGCGCGGGCGAAGCGGTTTGCAAACCGCTGATCGCGGCGGTGGCCAACGCCATTTACGACGCGACCGGCGTGCGCCTACGTCGCGTTCCTTTTCGAGACGAACGGGTGCTCGAGGAGCTAAAGGCCGCCGGCGTTTGAGGTCCATGGACACGAAGCGCTCCTCGCTCTCACTCTTCGGCCTGACGCTCATCCTCGTCACCACCGCCCCGGTGGCGGCACAAGAGCTCGCGAGCGTCTCCATCGCGGAGGTAAACGCTGCCTTCGACGCGGGGCACCTGACGGCGGAGCGACTGGTCGAGATGTCGCTCGCGCGGATCGCAGCCTTCGACGATGCCGGCCCGGAGCTGAACGCCATCATCACGCTCAACCCAAAGGCGCTCGAGACGGCGCGTGCACTGGACGCCGAGAGAGAGCGCAGCGGGCCTCGCTCTCCTCTTCACGGAATCCCCGTGGTGCTCAAGGACAACTTCGATACGTCGGACTTGGCGACGACGGGTGGGAGCTTCGTGCTGGCAGACTCCTTGCCGCCCGACGATGCGTTCCTCGTCAAAAAGCTCCGCGACGCCGGGGCGATCGTCCTCGCCAAGACCAACATGAGTGAGCTTGCCTCCGGCGATGCACGAAGCTCTCTCGGCGGCATCACCCGCAACCCATACGATCCGACACGCTCGCCGTCGGGCTCGTCCCAGGGCACGGCCGTTGCCATCGCAGCGGGTTATGTCCCGATGGGGCTCGGAACCGATACGGGCGGCTCGATCCGGCTTCCCACGTCGGCCAACGGTATCGCCGGTATCCGCCCGACCCAAGGGCTTCTGAGCCGAGACGGGATCATCCCTCTATCCTGGACGTTCGACATGCCGGGCCCGATGGCACGCACCGTCGAAGGAGTCGCCATCGCTCTCGGCGTCCTCACCGGCGTCGATGCCGCAGACGCCACCACGGCGGCGAGCGAAGGCAAGTTCGAGACCGACTACACGAAGTACCTCGACCCCGACGCGCTCGTCGGGGCGCGCATCGGCGTGGCTCGTCAGTTTTTCGGACAAGACCCGGACATCGACTGGGTAATGGAAGCGTCCATCGAGACGATGCGCGCCGCCGGGGTCACGTTCGTCGAGGTCGAGCTACCGGAGTGGTTGCTGAAGGCTCGCGTGGACCTCTACTGGACACTGAGGGCAAGAGAGTTCAAAGCGCGCATGTCGGACTACCTGGCAACACTCGGCCCGGAATATCCCAAGACGGTTTCCGAGCTGCTGGAAAGAACACGGGCGTTGGTGTCGCCCTCACCGGAAGGCTTCACGCCGAACGCCTCGAGAGGCCACGTCCTCGTACGGGAATCCGCGAGCGGCAAGCTCGAAGACTTCGATTATCTGGCGGTCGAGGCACACGGACTTCCGATGATTCGGGATGTGATCGCAGGCCTCTTCGACGACCACGACATCGATGCCATCATCTATCCGACCGCGCCGACCCGCGCGACCCTCCTCGACGCGGATCCTCCGCGGGATCTCGTGGGCGGAAGCGCGTTGAACGCGACAATGGGTTCGACCCCCACGAACCTCGCGAGCTTGGCCGGCTTTCCAGACCTCGTCGTCCCCGCCGGTTTCACCGCGCGCGGGTTGCCCGTGTCGGTCTCGTTTCTGGGTGTCGCCTTCGCAGAGCCACGCCTGTTCGCGCTCGGCTATGCGTTCGAGCAATTGACCCGCGCTCGCCGCGTCCCTGCACATACCCCGCCCCTTCCCGGAGAGAGCATCGAGCCCCGATAGAGAGCTCTCCACGGGGGATCGTCTGCTCGAGGCTCGAGAGGTCCTAGCGGACGTCTTCGGCTATCCCGACTTCCGACCCGGGCAAGCGGACGCCGTCGCCGCCATCCTTTCCGGACACGACGTGGTCGTGCTCCTGCCTACCGGCTCCGGGAAGTCCCTTTGCTTTCAGGTGCCGGCGCTCGTGCTGCGCCGCAACGAAGAAGGAACGACGCTGGTCATCTCGCCGCTCATCGCGCTCATGAATGACCAGGTCGCCGCCCTCGAAAGCCGCGGCGTCCGAGCCGCCGCGCTTCATAGCCACCAGCCGCCGGCTCAGCAGCGAGAAACGGTCGACGCCTTCGAGCGTTCCGAGCTCGACCTGCTCTACGTCTCTCCGGAGCGTAGCGCCGCGCCCAGCTTTCGGAGATCCCTGGATCGAGCGACGGTTCATCTGCTTGCGGTCGATGAAGCGCACTGTGTGAGCCAATGGGGCCACGACTTTCGCCCGGACTACCTGCGCATCGGTGAGCTTCGGCGCCGGCTCGATTGTCCGACCGTCGCTCTGACCGCGACGGCCACGCAGAAAGTGGTCTCGGAGATCGAGACCCATCTCGAGCTGCGCCACGCGATCGGAGTTCGCTCGGGCTTCGATCGACCGAACCTCCAGTTCGCCGTGCTCAGAGCGCCATCGCAGAAGGAACGGCTAGAGGCGCTGCGCTCCGAGCTCGATATGGCGGGGCTACGACCGCGGCGGGGCGCCGGGCGAGCGATCGTCTATTGCTCGACGCGCAAGACGGTCGAGACCGTCGCGAAGACGCTCCGCTCAGAGGGCTTCTCCGTCGGCTACTACCACGCAGGTCGCACGAAGCTCGCGCGCGAGCGCGCACAACGCGCGTTCGACACCAGTCGCACACGAATCCTGGTGGCGACGAATGCGTTCGGCATGGGCGTCGACGTTCCCGACATCCGCCTGATCGTTCACTTCCAAACCCCGGGTAGCGTCGAGGCCTACTACCAAGAGGCCGGGCGCGCCGGCCGAGACGGCGAGCCCTCACGGTGCGTGCTCTATTTCGGCGTCGGCGATCTGATGACACAGCGCCGCCTCTCCCAAGACGGCAACGCGAACAGCACGCTCGAAGCGCGGAAAGAACGCGCACTCCAAGCGATCGAGCGCTACGCCACATCCGTTCATTGTCGCCATCAGCTTCTCGTCAATCACTTCACTGCCAGCGACGAGCCCTATTGCGGGCGATGTGATGTTTGCACGGATTCCGAGACGGTCCAGGCAGAGCATGACGCGGCCGAGGCGAACCGCAGTCCTTCGAAAGCGCTCGCTCCCGAAGAAAAGCGTGTCATCGTCGCGGCCGTCGAACGGCTGAGCCGCCCGGTCGGGCGGACGAGCCTCGCGCGAGCGCTCCGTGGTAGCCAGGCGAAGTCACTCTCACGCGGCGGCTTGCTGACGCTTCCCGAATATGGCGCTCTCTCCGATCACAGCGAAGCAGATATCGTGGCATCGGTTGACGAGCTACTCGCGAACGGAGACTTGAAACGCACCGGGCGCAAATATCCCACCGTTTGGATCCCGGGGAAACCGCTTCGTCGCGCCGCCGGAGAGCGAAAGTCGGAAACGAAGCCGCGAAGCTCGCGCTACGGGGGCGCCATTGCCCGAGCGCTCGACAACTACCGCCGCCGCAAAGCAAAATCGCTGAAGTGGAAGACCTACATGGTCTTTCAACGCAAGGTGATGCTCGAGATCGATCGAAGGGAGCCCCGGAGCCTCAGCGAGCTCGAGCGGATCCCCGGGCTCGGTCCCGCGAAAGTCGCTCGCTTCGGAAACGACATCCTGGAGCTCGTACGCGCTCACGGCACCCAAGACTGACGACGTCGAGCACGACTGGCGCCGGCCGCCTCACCTCCGTTACGATCGAGCGCCATCTCGACTGGCGCCAACAAGGAGGATCCGATGCCCGTATGTAGCCGCATTGCCATCACGGTCGCGTTGTTGTTTGCTTTCTCGCCCCAAGTCGGCGCCGCAGCTTCTCCAGCAGACGACCCCGAGGTCAACGCTCAGATCCGTTTGTTCTCGGCGTGGCTCGACGGCCAGATCGCGATCCGGAATCTACCGGGCGTCGTCGTGGGCGTCGTCTCCGACCAGGAACTGATGTGGTCGAGGGGCTTCGGCCATGCGAACGTCGAGGCCGACCAGCACATGGAGACGGACACGCGCTTTCGGATGGCGTCTCACAGCAAGCTTTTCACTGCGACGGCGATCATGCAATTGCGAGAGGAAGGCAAGGTCCGGCTCGACGATCCCGTCACCGACTACCTCCCGTGGTTCGCTCTCCGCTCGGCGTCGCCGGACGATCCACCAATCACGGTCGAGCACCTGCTGACGCACAGCTCCGGGCTCCCGCGTGAGGCGGGTTCTCACTGGAGCGACTTCGACTTCCCGACCTCCGAGGAAGTGCAGGCGTTGATGTCCGATCGAAACGCGGCGTTCTCACCGGAAGTTCGCTGGAAGTACTCGAACCTCGCTTACACCATCGCCGGGATGGTCGTGGAAAAAGCCTCCGGAATGAGCTGGGCGGACTACCTTCAAGAGAACATTTTCGATCCTCTCGGGATGAGCGCTTCGAGCGTCGATCGCGAAGACCCCAAGATGGCGACGGGCTACGGAAGACGAATGCCGGACGGGTCGCGTCAGGTACTGCCCTTCGTCGATGCGCGAGGGATGGCGGCAGCGACCGGCCTCACCTCCACGGTCGAGGACATGGCGCGCTTCGTGTCCGCGCAATTCCGCACCGGTAAACGCGGTGCCGATCGGTTGCTCCGCACCGCTTCCCTTCGAGAGATGCACCGCATTCGCATGCTGGAGAGTACGTGGACTCGAGGGCAAGGGATCGGCTTCAGCGTCCGCCGCGTCGACGACAAGCTCTACGTCGGACACGGCGGAGGCTACCCCGGCTACACGACCAACACGACCATCCAGCTCGACTCGAAGGTAGGCGTGATCGTTCTGACCAACACGAACGACTCGAACCCGTCTCAGATCGCCGAGCAGCTCATGAGCACCGTCGGCGCCGCCGTCGCCGACGCGACCGAGCCCAAGCCCGACGCGGTGACGTGGGATCCGGCATGGGAGCGATTCGCCGGCGCCTATCGAAGCGTATGGGGCGAGACGCGCGTTCTCGTCATGAACGAGCGTCTCGTCACGATGAACCCGTGGGCGTCCAGCGTTGGCGACCCGACGGAGCTCGAGCCCATCGGTGACGGTACGTTTCGGATGGTCGCGCCCACCGGCGGCGGCGCCGTCGGTGAGATCGTCCGATTCGTCGAGGAGAACGGTCAGGTCGTCCGGATGATCACGGGAGATTCGTACTCGGATCGGGTGCAAGAGTGAGATAAGGAGACACCCGCTCTCTTGAAGCTCCTCGCGGCTGCCCCTACAATCCACCACCAGTGACCTTGGAAGCGGGACAAAAACTCGCGCACTACGACATCGTCGAGCCCATCGGAAAGGGCGGGATGGGCGAGGTCTATCGCGCCACGGACGCGAAGCTCGGGCGCGACGTCGCGATCAAGGTTCTCCCCGAAGAGTTCGCCGCGGACGAGGAGCGGCTCGCGCGGTTCGAGCGCGAAGCCAGAGTACTCGCGTCGTTGAACCACCCCGGTATCGCCGGCATCCATGGGTTCGAGGAGTCCGAAGGCTTCCACTTCCTCGTTTTGGAGCTCGTTCCCGGAGAGACGTTGGCGGATCGGATCGGGCGAAGTCCGGTGCCCGTGGACGAGGCGCTCGATATCGCGACCAAGATCTCCGAAGCTCTCGAGGAGGCTCACGGCCTCGGCATTATTCACAGAGACCTGAAGCCCGCCAACATCAAGCTCACGCCGGACGGCAAGGTCAAAGTGCTCGACTTCGGGCTAGCGAAGGCGTTGGCACCCGCGGACGACGTCTCCGCAGAAACGTCGCAGTCTCCGACGTTGACGAAAGGCACCGCGCTCGGCGCGATTCTCGGCACGGCCTCGTACATGAGCCCGGAGCAAGCGAAGGGAAAGCTCGTCGACAAACGAGCCGACGTCTGGGCGTTCGGCGTCGTGCTCTACGAGATGCTGACAGGAGCTCGGCCGTTCCGGGGCAACGACATTTCCGACACGCTCGTCTCCGTCTTTCGCGACGAGCCCGACTGGGACGCACTGCCGAGCGACGTGCCACCCCGCGTCGTCCAGGCGATGCGCGCATGCCTGAAGAAGGACGCAGTACAGCGAGCCCGTGACGTCGGTGACGTGAGACTCGCGATGGAAGGCACGTTCGAGACCGAAACGCCTGCTGCGAAGGTCGCGTCTCGCGTCCGGCCGCGTCCGTCTCCACTCGCTTCGGGAGCGATCGCTCTGCTCCTCGTTGGTGTCACCGGCATCGCGATATGGAATCTCAAGCCCGATGCACCCGGAAGGGTCACTAGGCTTGCTCTCACAATGTCCTCGAGTCTCACGATGGCCAGTGGCGTGTCCGTCCTCGCGATCTCACCCGACGGCGCGCGTATTGTCTACGACACCCCTGTCGGGCTCTACGTCCGGTCCATGGACCAGCTGGAACCCACCCTGCTTCCAGGCACGGAGAGCGCGGACGGGCCGTTCTTCTCTCCCGATGGCGAGTGGATTGGTTTCCACGATCGGTCGACGTTGAAGAAGACGCGGGTCCAAGGCGGCGGGGTGGTCACGCTATGTGAAGCGGAAATCGTTTGGGGCGCCCACTGGGGCAAGGACGGCACGATCCTCTACGCTCGGCGCGGAATCGGCGTTCTCCGTGTATCGGAGAATGGTGGCACGCCCGAGGTCGTGTTCTCCTCTGAAGAGCTCGGAGCCGACGCCTACGGGCCCCACGCCCTTCCCGGCACGAACGCTTTGCTCTTCACGCGCGGCGGAGCGGGAATGAGCTGGACCGATGCCGCGGTCGCCGTGTACCTGCCCGACACGGATGAAATGAGAGTCCTTATCGAAGGCGGTCAAGATGCCCGATACCTTCGTTCCGGCCACCTCGCGTACATCCAGGATGAAGTTCTGTTCGCCGTGCCGTTCGACGTCGACCGGCTCGAGGTAACAGGCGGCGCGGTACCCATCGTCGAGCACGTCGCGTTCTGGCGCGGATTCTCGGCGGCGGTGCAGTATGGGATCTCGGACGATGGCACCTTGGTGTACGTCGTTGGTGGGCAGCAGGGAACGGGAGAGCAGAGGTCTCTGACGTGGGTCGACCGAGACGGGAATGAGGAGCCGCTCAGCGCGGAGCCCCGCGCCTACACTTACCCGCGCATCTCTCCCGACGGGAGCCGTCTCGCGATCGACGTGCGAGACAGGGATGCGGACATCTGGATCTGGCACTTCGCGCAAGAGATTCTCACCCGTTTCACTTTCGACGCGTCTCCGGACCCATACCCCACGTGGACGCCCGACGGGAAGCACCTAGCGTTCGCATCCTCGAGAGATGGACCTCGACACATCTACTGGAAATCCGCGGACGGCGCCGGGGCCGTCGAGCAGCTCACCGACGACGACAGTACTCCCGTGCCGCAAGCGTTTAGCCCTTCCGGCGACAGGCTCGTACTCCGGGTGAACCGGGTGGGTTTCGGCAACCGGCTCGCCGTCCGCTCGAGCGACGGGTCGGTGGAGCCGCTCTTCGAGAGCAATTACAGTTCGAACAACGGAGAGATCTCACCCGACGGTGCGTTTCTGGCTTATCAATCGTCAGAATCCGGACGCGTCGAGATCTACGTGCGCCCCTTTCCCCAAGTGGACGGCGGCAAGTGGCAGATCTCCGCCGGCGGCGGCACGAGACCACTGTGGTCCCCGGACGGAAGTGAGGTCTTCTATCTCGCACCGAGCGGAGAGCTCATGGCGGTCCCGATCCGGACCCAGCCGAGCTTCAACTCCGGCAACGCCGAGGTCCTCCTCGGCGGACGCATCTATGTCGGCGCCGGCGGGTCTCCCGGTAGAAGCTACGATATCTCTCCCGACGGGAAGCACTTCTTGATGATCAAGCACGCCGAGGGCGCTCAGTCGGTGCAAACGACGATGGTTCTCGTGCAGAACTGGTTCGAGGAGCTTAAGCGGTTGGCACCAGTGAACTGAGTTGGGATGAGCGCTGAGGCCGACTTGAAGTTAAAGTAAATCCTTAAGGCACTCCGCCATGGCCGAGTAACCAAAAGTAACAAAGCCTGTTTTCGAGCTTGCCGTATTTGCGGTATTGCAGCTTATCGTCGCTGCCCTCGTCCGCACAAGATTTCCACACAGCGCCCACAGGTTCTCAACAGCGATTTGCTACCAAAGGTAGCGAAAACGTTTCCGCGGAAACGTCCGGGGTGGAAACCAAGGGACGGGTCGAGCCTAGCTCTTCCCCATGGAGTCCATACGCTCGAGAATGCGCGCTAGCGGGTTATCGGCGGACAAATCATAGACGCGCGGACCCAAGGTCATCGTGGGAAGCATGGGATCACGAGCCTCGAAGGCGCGCTCGAGCCGCGAAAAAGCCTCGTCCCACCGGCCGAGCCCGGAGAGGACCGTGCCGATGGCAACGGGCGAGACGTATTCGCTGGTCTCCCGCTCTATGAGCTCCTCTAGGATCGAGGTCGACTCCTCTTTGCGACCAACGACACCGTAAGCGAATCCGAGCATACTGAGGTAAGAAGCACCGCGAACGCCCAGCTCGACGGCTTTCTCGAGAGAAGCGACTGCGTCGTCCAAACGCGACTGTGATGCGTAGGCGTTGGAGATGAACAAGTGCGCCAGAAGAAAGTCTGGACTGAGCTCGAGCGCCCTCTCGCAGCTCGCCACCGCGCGCTCACTCGATCCCGCCTGAATAAAGCCACTCCCGACGACGGTGAGCGTGTAGGGCGAGAGGGGATCGAGCTCGACGGCTCTTTCCAGGAAGACCATTGCCTCCTCTCGGCGTCCCAAGGAAGCCATGAGGAACCCGTTCCACGTGACCGCGGGAACATGAGACGGATTCAGCTCGAGGGCCCGCCGGAACGACGCTTCCGCACCGCTCCAGTCCCACTCGTAAAAGCTGTAAAGCCTGGCCCGCGTGACGTGCGCCTCCGCCAGATCGGGGTCGCTCGCGAGCGCTCGCTCTGCCGCAGCCGACGCCCTGTCGTAGGCGATGTCCGGCGCGAGAAAGCCATAGAGTCCGAGAATGTAGTAGCAGTCCGCGATTCCCGTATGGGCAAGCGCGTAGGATGGATCCTTGGCCACCGCTTCCTCGAACAGCGGTAACGCTTCTCGAGGACCCCCTCCCGATCGACTCTCCCAGAGGTGACGTCCCCGCAGGTAGAGATGATAGGCCTCCAGGTTGTCCGTGTAGCGCTTGTACCCATGGGCGACGACCTCGGTACCGAGCTCTGCCTGGAGCGCCTCGACGATGTTGGCTGCGATCTCGTCCTGGATCGCGAAGATATCCTCCATCTGCTTGTCGAGTCGCCGCGACCAGAGCTGATAGCCGTCCTCGACGTTGATGAGCTGCGCCGTCACCCGCAGGCGCTGACCTGCCGTGCGGACACTCCCTTCGAGTACCTTGCTGACCCCGAGCGCGGCACCCACCTTCTTCATGTCCTGGCCCTTCTCCGTGAACTGAAACGCGGAAGACCGGGCAGCCACGTGGAGCCCTTCGACCTGAGAGAGTGCGTTGAGGATCTCTTCGGCGATGCCCTCGCAGAGATAGTCATGGTCCTTGCCGGGGCTCATATCGAAAAAAGGCAGGACAGCAATGGAGACTGGCGCCGGAGCCGATTCCAAGACCTCTTCCCTCGCTCGGGGTGCCGACGAATCCGAGTCCATCTGGATATCGGATAACGCCTCGAGCGCGAAGCGAAGGTCGCGAGCCGACTGAAACCGTTCTTCGGCATCCTTCTCCAGGCACCGCCGCACGATTCTTTCCAGGGAGGGCGTGAAGGTCTTGCCCGAGTCCACGAGCGACGGCGGGTCCTCGCGAAGAATGGCGCTCATCGTATCGGCCGAGGTATCCGCGGCGAAAGCACGCACCCCGGACAGCATTTCGTAAAGGATCGCGCCGAGCGAGAAGATGTCCGCGCGATGATCCGCATCCTTCCCCCGCACCTGCTCCGGCGACATGTAGCCGACGGTCCCCAGCACCATACCGGCCTGGGTCTGGCGCGTTTGCGTCTGCCCATCGTGACTCTCGTCCTCCGAAAGCTCCGAAACGCTGACTTTGGCCAAGCCGAAGTCGAGGATCTTGGCTCTTCCTTCCTCGGTCACGAAGATGTTCTCCGGCTTGAGATCGCGGTGCACGATGCCTTTCTTGTGCGCCGCGTCGAGCCCTTCCGCCACTTGCAGGGTGACGCCGACGGCCTTGCGCGGAGAAAGCGTGCCTTCCAGGATGCGATCGCGCAGGGTCGCGCCTTCGAGAAGCTCCATGACCACGAAAGTCACGTCGTCCTGTCGGCCTATATCGTGGATGGCGAGAATGCTCGGATGGGACAACGCGGCGACGGCCTTTGCTTCACGCTCGAAGCGGAGTCTCGCGTCGTTCGACTCGAGCGCCGGCGGCAAGACCTTGACGGCGACTTCGCGGTCGAGCCTGGAATCGCGGGCGCGATAGACCTCACCCATCCCCCCCGAGCCGATGGGGGCCAGGATCTCGTAGCTGCCGAGTCGCGTTCCGTGCTCGAGGGCCATGGCGGCTTATCTTACTTCAGCGTGTTTCGGGTGTATTCGACCGTGCAAGCGCGCTAGCGTTCCGGCTGGCCGAGGGTCTCGCAACCCGTCGGCTCCACCGTGAACGCGACGCCCGCGATCCTCCAGCCATCTTCGGTCGCGAGGAGCGTGAACACGTCGATCCCACAGTGGCTCAGCTCGCCGTCGTTGTGAAAGTCGTAGGGCGTCCACACCATCGCGATGCGACCGTGGATCTTGACCTCGGGATTCCACATTCGCTCTTCCTGTAGTCGCGAGCCGGCCCCGAGCTGCTCGATGTAGGTGGCGAGCGGCGTCGCGCGCGGGCCCGAGGCCTCCCCTCCGTCACGGATGCTCATGAACTGACCGTCGAGGATCAACGTCTCGCGTGCGCCCGCGACGTCTTTCGACGTCATCGTTTCGAAGAACTTCTCGACAACGGCCAACACCGCCTGCTCCTCGTCGGACGGCTGGCTTCCGGCCCATGAAACCGACGCGCAAACAGCCATCAATACCCATGCAATCATGACCCAGTGGATCTCGAACCATCGCCGCCGTGTGGTGCTCATCATCTATCTACCTCCTTTGTCGCAAAAGCTCGGACCTCGTCATCGGTCCAAGCTCGCGAGAACAGTAACACCTCATCGATGGCCCCGATGAATGGCATCGTCCGATGGCTCTCCATTCCTTGATGCGACTCGAATCCGATGTAGCACGCGTCTTCGGACTGCAGCTCTCCGGGGTTCCACGTCCCGAGGTCGCGCGCTTCATCCGTGCGCAAGTGGAGTGAAGCGTCCGCCGGCTCTCCATCGACGTAGAGCGTCACGCTCGAAGGCGTCAACGCATCCTCTGCCGTCCCCCGAAGAACCGCGACGACAGCGACGAAGCGCTCTCGTGCGACGCTACCCTCCGTCATCGACCAGCCGCCACCCTTCGTGTCGCCCAGTCGAAACTGGTCGTCAGGCGTCACCCACAATGCCCACTTGTCGTCGCAGGCAAAGATATGTTGATGCAAGCCAAGCTGGTCGACGCGTACCCAGACGGCGATCGTGAGAGGTCCATCGAGATCGAAGTCGCCGTGAGCCTCGAGGTGGACTCGGTCTTCGACTGCGTCGTAGCGCCGCGCCATGCCCCAAGCGCCCTTCACGAGATCCGATGTGGAGAACGTGCCGTGGTGTCCGTTGCCGCTGAAGTCACGCAACCGGCCGTCGCTCGTGCGGGACTCCATATCGTAGGCGGCGACCAACCCGGTGGTCTCGATAGCCGTTGCGCCCGAGGGCGCCGACGCCGAGATTCCTACGTAGCGTTTCGTCGATTGCTCCGCGTGCAGATAGCCGCCCATCGCCGAGAGCAATATCACCGCGGCGACTATCTTCGCGGCCTTCATCTCAACGCACCTGCCATCCGCGCGAGCGCGTCCTCGAGACTCGCCCGAGGGCAGGCGAAGCTCATTCTCGCGAACCCGGCCCCTTCCCTGCCGAACCAGTATCCCGGGTTCAAGGCAACGCGAGCGCGCTCGGAGAGCAACGCGCCGAGGGCGTCGACGTCGAGACCGAGCCCGCGGAAGTCGAGCCACGCAAGGTAGGTCCCTTCCGTCTCAACGAGCTTCACCCCCGGCATTTCCTCCGCGACGAACTCCTTCATGTAGCGCAGGTTTAGCCCGAGATGGTCGAGCAAGCTGTCGAGCCACGGACCGCCTTCACGAAACGCGGTCTCGGCGGCGAGTGTCGTGAACAGGTTCGTCCGATTCCAGAAGAATCGCGACGCCAGACGGCGGAATCGCTCGCGCTGATCTTCGCGAGGGAGAACGACCACCGCATCCATCATGCCGCCTAGGTTGAACGTCTTCGCCGCCGACAGACACGACGCCGCGATCGTGCCGGCGTTCTCCGCGGCGCGAACGAATGGCGTGTAGTGACGATCGCCATGGACGATATCCGCGTGGATCTCGTCAGAGACGACGAAGACGCCGTGGCGCGCACAGATCTCCGCGACTCGCGTTAGCTCGTCGAGCGACCACACTCGCCCTACCGGATTGTGCGGGTTGCACAGAATGAGCATCTTCGTGCGCGGATGCGCGCACTGCTTCTCGAGATCGTCGAAATCCATCTCGTAACGCCCGCCCAATTGGCGCAGCGGGCTCTTCAAGAGCTCTCTTTCGTTACGCCGGATGGCCTGGCGAAATTCGAAAAAGACCGGTGGTTGTACCAAGACGCCGTCTCCGGGCTCGGTATACGCGTTCATGAGCGCACAGATCGCGTTCATGACACTCGGACAGAACTGAACGTGTGTTCGGTCGAGGAGCCAGCCGTGCCGGTCGCGGTACCAGGAGATCAGCGCGTCGAAAAGAGATTCGGGTCGAAATTCATAGGCATAGATCCCGAGACGCGCGCGCTCGGTGAGCCGTTCGACCACGACGGGTGGTGCGCTGAAGTCCATCTCCGCGATCCACAGCGGCAAGACATCGGTCGTGCCGAAATGTTCTTTCAGGGCCGCCGGATCGAAGCGCGATGACGGGACGGAGCTCCGGTCGATGTCCTCATCAAACGTCATTAGCGACGAAGGCTAGCACATGGTAGTTGGCTGTCACACGAATCGCTCTTTGACTTCAAGGACCGCCGATAGTCTAATCTTCGGGATCGGAGGTCACTCATCGTCGGAAGCACGATCTCGCACTACGAGGTCCTCGAGGAGCTCGGTCAAGGTGGCATGGGCGTGCTCTATCGCGCTCGCGATACCCGGCTCGAGCGTACGGTGGCGATCAAGCTCCTCCGGCCCGAAGCGATGGGCAGCGAGGACCGCCAGCAGCGCTTCATCCGAGAAGCGCGAGCCGCCTCCGCTTTGAATCACCCCCACATCATCACGATCTACGAGATCGACCGCGCCAACATCGATGGAGTCGAGCGGGATTTCATCGTCATGGAGTACGTCGGGGGCACGGCCCTGGACGAGAAGCTGGCGGAAGGGCGAGTTCCGATGGAAGAGACCGTCCGCTACGCGGGCCAGATCGCCGACGCGCTCGCCGCCGCACACGAAGCGGGAATCGTGCACCGTGACATCAAACCGGCGAACGTCATGCTCACCGACAAGGGACTCGTCAAGGTCCTCGACTTCGGACTGGCGAAGCTCCTCGAGCCGGCGGACGTGGACGAATCGGCACCGACATTGAGCGTCGGCCTCCAGACCGGTGAGGGTGTCGTCATGGGAACCGCGGCCTATATGTCACCCGAGCAGGCCGAGGGACGACCGGTGGACGCGCGCTCCGACGTATTCTCCTTGGGCGTCCTTCTTTACGAGTTGTTGACGGGCAAGCGACCGTTCCAGGGCGACTCCATCGTCTCCACTCGAGTCGCGATTCTCCAAAAAGACCCGCCGCCGCCACGAACGATCGAAGGCAGCGTGCCCGCGGAGCTCGAACGGATCGTCCTGCGCTGCCTCCAGAAAGACAGAACGTCGCGCTACGCTTCGGCGAAGGAGCTCTCGTCCGATCTCGAGAGACACCGCACGCGCCATGCGAGTGAGGGCGTCGGCTTGGCGTCCGTCTTGCTCCGGCCCCGGATCTTGGTGCCGGCGGGTACGATCTTGATTGCGCTCGCCGTCGTCGGTGGGTGGCTCTACCAACAAAACGCAGAAGTCCGTTGGGCGCGCGAGGTAGCACTCCCGGAAATCGAAGCGCTGGTCGAGACCAATGAGCTCACCGCCGCCTATCTTCTAGCCGAGGAAGTACAGCAGGTCGTACCCGCCGATCCCGACCTGGCGCGACTCTGGAAGAGGGTCACGCTTCCGATCTCGATCGAGACGGACCCGTCGGGTGCGGACATCTACTGGAAGGACTACACGGACGTCGACGGTGAGTGGCACCACGCGGGGATCTCGCCGATGGAAGAAACCGACCTTCCCGCCTCGTTTCTCCGGTGGAAGTTCGAAAAAGACGGTTACGCGTCAAGAATCATCGGTCACTACGCCTTCGACTTTTCCGTCGTCCCGCTCCAACAGGACGGAACGGGTCCCAAGAACATGGTAAGAGTGCCCGGCGGAACGCAACGAATCGGGAGCCACGAGCCAGTGACGCTTGCGGACTATTGGCTAGACCAGTTCGAAGTCACCAATCGCCAGTACAAGGCGTTCGTCGATGCGGGCGGCTACGAGGAGCAGGTCCATTGGAAACACCCCTTCGTCGAGGACGGAATAGAGGTCTCCTGGAACACCGCCATGGCGAAGTTCGTCGACACGACGGCGCGCCCGGGACCCGCCACGTGGGAGCTGGGGTCCTATCCCGAGGGTGAAGAGGATTTCCCGGTTCGCGGCGTCAGCTGGTACGAAGCGACGGCCTATGCGGAGTTCGCCGACAAGAGCCTTCCCACCGTGTACCACTGGCTCCACGCCATCGACCCGCTCGCGGCGTCGAGCTATGTCGAGGCATCCAACTTCAGTGGAGAGGCGCCGGCCCGCGTGGGGAGCTACGAAGGTATCGGCCCCTATGGGACCTACGACATGGCGGGAAACGTGAAGGAGTGGTCCGCGAACGCTTCGGCCGACAAACACTACATTCTGGGCGGTGCGTGGACCGAGCCCGTCTACATGGCGACGGAACGCCACGCGCAGCCATCTTTCGACCGCTCACCGACCCACGGGTTTCGCTGCGCCAAGTACGACGAACCGCCTTCGAAAGAAGCGATGGGCTCGATGGAGAAACTGTGGCGCGACTACGCGAGCGAGTCGCCGGTCGACGACGCGATCTTCGACGTCTATCGGAGTATCTATGCCTACGATCGCACCAAGCTGGATGTGGTGGCGGAGCCACTGGAGAGCCAGTCCTCACATTGGACCAAGGAAAGAATTACATTGACCCCTGCCGGAGGCAGCGAGCCCATCATCGCCTATCTGTATCTTCCCGCGAACGCGGAGCCGCCTTACCAGACCGTGGTCTTCTTTCCCGGCTCGGACGCACTCGTGCTGCCCCAACACGACAGCTGGGGGATGCAGTACCTGGACTTCATCGTGAGAAGCGGTCGAGCGCTGCTCCACCCAATCTATCGGGACACGTATGAGCGCCGGCCGAGCCAGCGAACGACCGGGGCGCGCTACGGCCGCGACCTGCGTATCCACTGGTACCAGGAACTAGCGCGTTCGGTGGACTACCTGGAGACCCGGGCGGACATCGATGCGAACAAGCTCGCGTATTACGGTTTGAGCCTCGGGGCGGGGTTGGGGCCGATCTTCACGGCGCTCGAGACACGCTTCGAAGCGAGCGTCCTTTTCGCCGGTGGATTCTCTTCGCGCGACCGTCCCGACGAAGTGGACGTCTTCAACTTCGCGCCGCGAGTCACGATGCCGACTCTCGTACTCAACGGCCGCGACGACTTCTCTTTCCCGCTCGAAAGCTCGCAGAGGCCGCTATTCGAGACACTCGGTACACCGCAAGAGCATAAGCGGCACGCCATTATCGATGGCGGACACATCCCGGCTCGGGTAGAAGTGATCAAGGAGGTCCTCCCGTGGCTGGACCGCTATCTCGGCCCGGCGACGCTGAGGCGTACGGATAGTCCGTCCTAGGTCTCGAGTCGCGACGGGTCGCTATGGGTCGCCCCGGTCGAAGTGTAGACATTCTACTGAACATGGAGTAGACTACCTACACAATCATGAGCCGCGACCGCGATCGTATCGACCTTCTGCAAGGCACGCTTGATCTGCTCATCCTCCGCACCCTCGTCTTCGGCCCGTCCCACGGTCACGCCATCGCGTCTCAGATCAGAAGCCTCTCCGAAGAAGTGCTCCAGGTTGAGACCGGCTCCCTGTACCCGGCACTCCACAGGCTCGAAGCCCAAAGCTGGATCGCCTCCGAATGGAAGCTCTCCGACAAGGGCAAGCGCGCGAAGTACTACCGGCTCACTAGAACCGGGCGGACGCACCTCACACGAGAGCTCTCCAAGTGGGACAAGTTCTCCGGCGCCATGGCGCGCGTACTAAGGCCTTCCGCCGACGAGACGGCGAGCTGATGCTTCGACGTCTTCGAGCCCAGCTCCACGCGCTCCGGAACAAACGTAAGAAAGAAGCGGAGCTCGACGCAGAGATTCAGTTTCACCTGTCCGAAGAAGCCGATGCGCGCGTCGCCTCGGGAACACCTTCTAAGGAAGCGCGGCTCGAAGCGCGTAAGGACTTCGGCAACGTCACCAAGATCCGTGAGGCCACCCGTGAAGCATGGGGTGTGGCGTGGGTGGATGTCGTGGCGCGGGGCTTGTTCAAAAACGCCGTTCGAAACGTGTTGCGCTCGCCGCGCTTGAGTTTTACTGCCGTTGTCTGTATCGCGCTCGCGATGGCAGCGACGAGCGCCGCCGTCACGTTGGTCGCCGCCACCCTGTTGCGCCCACTCCCCTTCCGCGACGCCGATCGCCTCGCGCGGGTATGGCTCGAGGAGCCCGGTGAAGATCCTCGCGTGGCGCTCTCCTACCCCGAGCTTCGCGATCTCGACCAACGCCCCGACAGCTTCGACGCCCTCGAGGCGACCGCGCGTGCGCGTTTCCACCTTCGCTCGGATCAAGGGAGCCGCCGAGTCGAAGGCGAAGCGGTGACCGCCGGCTATTTCGATCTTCTGGGCATCGAGCCGATTATGGGCCGAACGTTCAGCGAGGCCGAGCATCGAGACGGCGGCGATCGCGTTGTCTTGTTGAGCCATACGACCTGGGGCGCCCACTACGGCTTCGACCCACGCATCATCGGTAAGCAAGTCATGACCCAAGATGGCTCCTACGACGTCATCGGAGTCCTCCCGGAGAGCTTCACCGGAACGATCGAGGCGGATAGCGGTGACATCGAGCTCTGGGTTCCGATGCTCCGCTACCTCGACGACGAGAACCGACAACGTCGTGACCTGAGAATCGTTTGGTCGATCGCCCGGCTCGCACCGGACCGGACCATCGCTGCAGCGCAGTCGGAGCTCGACGCGTTGTCGACACAGCTTGGCCCGCTCTTTCCCGAAAGCTACGAGCGGAGAGCGTTCACGGCAGAGCCCCTTGGAGAGAACTGGCGCGCACAGATCCGTCAAGGTGGCCTGCTTCTCCTCGCCGCCGCCGTTCTCGTCCTGGCCGTCGCGGCCGGAAACGTCGCACTTCTCTTGCTCGCGCGATCGATCGATCAACGCAAACAGTGGGCGGTCCGAATGGCCCTCGGAGCGAGCCGCCTCGAGGTCGCCCGACTCGCCTTTGCCGAATGCGCGGTCCTCGTCGCAGTCGGAAGCGTGATCGGTTTACTGGCGGGTCCGCCGATGCTACGGGCGTTCTTGAGCCAGCCGATGCTCGCCGACGGCTCCCTTCTGGGGGTCCCGATCTTCGTGAGCTTCACAATCGACCCCATCGTCGCCGTGGCTTGTGGGCTGTTCTTTCTCGGCGTCTCCCTCGTCGCGTCACTTGGTCCCGTCCTTCAGTGCGCCAAGCTCGACGTTCGCGAGGCAATCCAGGATTCCAGTCGGAGCACGGGTGGCCGCCGAGGGACGAGATGGTTTCGCGTCCTGATCGCGACGGAAGTCGCCCTGGCGACCGTGTTGACGGTCGGCGCCTCCCTGCTGTTCCGCTCGTACTCGGCGCTATCGGATCAAGAGCTCGGCTTCCAGACTCACGGAGTCTTGCGCATCGGCCTGTTCGTCAACGAGGAAGATGTCAGGGACGACGGGGAACTGCCTCAGTTCCACACACGGGTTCGCGAGGCGGTGCTCGCGGAGCCCGGCGTACGTGAGATGGGTGTCGTCTGGCCCACGATCCCGATCGACTGGCCCGCGCAAACGAGCTTTCGCGCTCCCGGCCTCGAGCTCACACAGGGAGGGCTCGACCCACAAGTCGATCTGTTCGTGATCAATGCTCATACGTTCGACGCCCTGGAGCTTCGCCTCGTCGCAGGTCGCGATTTCGCCGAGACGGACGATGCGGAGACCGGTTCGGTCGCCATCATCAACCGAGCGCTCGCGAGAGAGATCGCGGGTGCGGACGAAAAGCTCGACGATGCGCTGGGTGTCGAAGCGCTGGTCGACGGGCGCGCGGTCCAGATTGTCGGCATCGCAGACGACGCTCTGCTCGGAGGCCCGAAACAAGCGCCGGGCTCGCGCCGTCGCGTGTTCCTTCCGTTCGCGCAATCGCCCCGTCGCATGATGTCGCTGTTCATTGCCTCCGATCGAGACCCGTACCAGCTCATTGCGCCTTTGAGGCGTCGTCTCGCAGCCATTGCTCCGGCATCCGCGCTCGACTGGATCGGTCCCGTCGATGGCTGGATCGCAGACCTCTATCTCAGAGACACGCAATTCATTCTCAACGTCCTCGGGGCGTTCGCTCTCACCGGGCTACTTCTTTCCGCGATCGGGCTGTTCGCGGTACTCGCGGATTCCGTGGCTCGTAGGCGTGGAGAGATCGGGCTCCGACAAGCCTTGGGGGCGAAGCCCGGCCACGTCATCACGGCCGTTGTCCGCGAGGCGTTCGCGGTCGTCCTCATCGGGATGAGCATGGGCGCCGTGCTGTCCTGGGTCTTCAGGCAATCGCTCGCGTCTATGCTCTACGGTGTAACCACGAGCGACGCCACTTCTCACGTGAGCGCACTCGTCGTGATGGGCGTCGTCGCCGCTCTCGCGACCGCTATCCCGGCCTTTCACGCCACCGCCATCGCGCCGTCCGAAGCGCTACGCGACCGATAGCCTATTAGCCGGCGATGCCGCCGCCATCCACGACCAGCGCCTCGCCGGTGATGAACGAGGCGTCTTCGGAGGCTAAGAACAGGACCGCGCGGGCGATCTCGTCGGAAGTGCCCACCCGGCCCAGAGGCCGATCCGAAGCACCAGCGATGTAGTCGTCCCAGGACATGCCGCGTTTTTCGGCATCGTCCGGAAGCATGGGTGTCTCGACGTCACCCGGGCAAACGCAGTTGACGCGGATTCCCTGCGGCCCATGATCGATCGCCATGGCCTTGGTCATCACGACGAGTCCGCCCTTGGCCGCGCAGTATGCCGCCGCGTGGTCGCCGCCCAAAATGCCCCAACCCGAGCTGGTATGAATGATCGATCCGCTACCACGCTCGATCATCCCGGGGAGCGAGTATTTCGACATCAGGAAAGCACCCTTCAGACTGGAGTCGATGGTCTCGTCCCACTCCTCCTCGGTGCAGTCCGGCACCGTCTTCGGATGGAACACGCCCGCGTTGTTGAACAACACGTCGATGCGACCGAACCGCTCGAGCGTTTTGTCGACGGCCTGCCGGCAGTCGCTTGCCGAACGGACGTCGGAGCGGATGAACATCGCGGTACCGCCGGCGTCGTTGATGGACCGCGCCACCTCCTCACCCCGCTCCGGGTTACGACCGGTGAGTGCGATGGAAGCACCCTCGGTGGCCAACAGCGACGCGGTGGCGCTTCCTATGCCTGAGTTCCCGCCGGTGATAAGCGCGACCTTGCCTTCTAACTTCATGATGACGGTGCCTCCTACTTTCGGATGATCCTAGTCGTGGCTCCACTGACTGCACAAACCGCCGGTCGTCTCCGCGCCGTCCATCACATAGGTGTGCCCGGTCGCGAAGCCAGCGTCCTCGGAAGCCAGAAAAGCGAAAGTCGCGGCAATCTCCTCAGGCTTCGCGTGCCTGCCCATCGGGATCTTTCGATTGACCCCGTCGAGCATGGCATCGCTGTACTCCGCACGCTGCATCGGCGTGAGCACGTATCCCGGCGATACTGCGTTGACCCGCACTTTGGGTGCGAGCTCGAGTGCCATCGATTGAGTAAGCGCAATCACGCCGCCTTTACTCGCATTGTAGTCGGCGTAGTGAGGGTAGCCGTTATTACCGCCGGTGGAAGCGGTCTGGAGTATGACTCCCGAACCCTTGTCGACCATGTGGCGTGCCGCCGCCTGGGCCATCAGAAAAACACCCTTGAGGTTGACGCCCATGACGTCATCCCACTCCTCAGGTGTGATGTCCAGAAAATCGTGCCGGATGCTGATGCCGGCATTGTTGATCAAGACGTCGAGCGAGCCCATGCGCTCGATCGCTTCGGCGACCGCGGACTTTACCTGCTCGGGATCCGAGACATCCGCAGCGATGATCCCCGTGAGAATGGGCAGCTCCGACGCCACCCGTTCGCGTGCCTCCGCGCTGCGGTCGACCACACAAACGGAACAGCCCTCTTCGAGGAAACGTGTCGCCGTGGCTTGACCAATACCGCTCGCGCCCCCAGTAACCAACACGTTCTTGCCCTTGAGACCTCGCATTCAATGTCCTCCTGCCGAAGGCAAGTATAACGAGGGGAAGGAAAGCCCGCATCGCGCGGCGCGGACCACGGTGGAGATACGTACATTCCTGTGCATGGGCCGCGGCCTCCAGAGGGCATGCGCATGGTGCCCGAGGCGGCACCGCCACCTTGACGCGCGCGTGCGCGCTGCCTTACGATGAATTCGGACCCAGCCAATATGAAACTCCAATCCGCTCGCTGAGATTACGCTCATGGTCGAGCAGGAGCTAGGACCGTATCGCATCCTCAAAAAGATCGGTGCGGGCGGGATGGGAGAGGTGTATCGAGCACGGGACACCCGGCTCGAGCGCGACGTCGCGATCAAGCTCCTCCCTGCCGAGCACTTCGCAGACCCCCTTGCGCGAGGACGGCTCGAGCGTGAGGCTCGCTCGGCTGCAAAGCTGAATCATCCTCACATCTGCACCGTCTTCGACGTCGGTGAGGCCGACGGTAACGTGTACGTGGCGATGGAGCTCGTCGAGGGCGAGCCACTCAGCGACCGGCTATCTGGAGGAGCGCTTCCGACCGATCAGCTCGTACGTTTTGCACTACAGCTCGCCGACGCGCTCGACCACGCGCACCGGCGTGGCATCGTCCATCGCGATTTCAAGTGCGCGAACGTCGTCATTGCCAGCGACGGACGGGCGAAGGTGCTGGACTTCGGGCTCGCGAAGCGGATGCAGGGTACGGACCCCGGTGGCGCGGACGACTCCGCGTTCACCGTGACACAGCCTGGAATGGTCATGGGGACGCTCGCCTACATGGCTCCCGAGCAGCTGCGAGGAGAGTCCGTGGACGCGCGCGCCGACATTTGGGCGCTCGGTGTCGTGATGTACGAGATGGCGGTGGGACACCGGCCCTTCGACGGCGGTACCGCGTACGAGGTCAGCAACAAGATCTTGTCCGAGCCTCCGAAGCCGCTCGCCGCGACGGTTCCCACGCTGATTCGGAACGTGATCGAACGATGCCTCATCAAGGAGCGCGAGCAACGCTATCAAAGTGCCGGCGAAGTGCGTGCGTCCATCGAGTCGCTCCCGACGGAGGCCGCACCCGTATGGGCCCCGGTGCTGGATGCAGCGCGCGCGCGTCCGTGGCGGAGTGCCGCGATGGCGGTCGCCGTCGCAGCCGCTCTTTCTTTCGGCCTCGATGCGGGCGGACTGCGCGAGCGAGTCCTGGGTCGCTTCGGCGGGCCCGCGATCGAATCGCTCGTCGTTCTACCGTTGTCGAATCTCTCCGGCGATCCTGAAGAGGAGTACCTCGCGGACGGCATGACGGAAGCTCTTATCGGCGAGCTGTCGAAGCTCGAAGGTTTGAGCGTCGTCTCACGGACCTCGGCGATGCAATACAAAGAGGCCAACAAGCCTCTGCCGGAGATCGTCGCGGAGCTCGGCGTCGACGGCGTGATCGAAGGCGGCGTCTTCCGCGAGGGAAACCTCGTCCGCGCCAGCATCAACTTGATCGACGGCGCGACTGACACGACGCTTTGGGCACAAAGCTTCGAACGCGAGTCCGAGGGAATCCTGGCGCTCCACAGCGACATGGCGCGCGCCATCGCCGACGGGGTCCAGCTCACGCTGTCTCCACAGGAAGAGGCACTTCTAGCGAGTGCGCGTCCGATCGACCCGGAGGCGTACGAAGCCTATCTCAAGGGGCGCATGCACTGGTACCGGCAGACTCCGCAAGACGTCGACCGCGCGCTCCAGTACTTCCAGTTTGCGGAAGAGAAGGACCCTGGCTTCGCGCTTGCCTATTTAGGGATGGGCTATGTGTGGACTTACTATGCGAGTGTCGGCCTTCTACCTCCGGGCGAGATGCGAGAAAAGGTCGTCGAGGTCTTGCAGAAGGCACGCGAGATCGACCCAACGCTGGCCGAAACCTACGAATCCGAAGCGGACTTCCAGTTTTACTACGACTGGGACTGGTACGGCGCGGAGCGGAGCTACAAACGTGCCATCGAGATGAAGCCCAACTCGGCCGACATGCGCCTGTACTACTGGGAGTTCCTGTCTGCCATGAAGCGGCCGACCGAAGCACAAACGCAGATCGAGCGATGCCTGGAGCTCGACCCGTTCAACGCCTACGTGCAGATGGCATACGGCATGTTCCTCCTTTCCACGCGACGTTTCGACGACGCGATCGACCAGTTCAGAAGCGTCCTGGATACGGAGATGGACTTCGGCCCGGCAGAGCTCGGCCTATGGCAGGCGTACCATCACACGGGCCGCTATGACCAGGCGGTAGGCTCCATTACAGAGTACTTTTCGAAGTGGGATGACGACGAGATGGCCGAGGTCGTACGAGAGGCATACGAAGAGGCGGGATATGAGGAGGCGATGCGTCGTGCGGGCGAGAAGCTCGTGGAACGCTCCGAGACGTTTTACGTACTCGGAACGCAGGTCGCCTCTTTCTTCGCGTATGCCGGAGAGAATGACCGAGCCGTCGAATGGCTTCAGAACGCATTCACGGAGCGAGAAACGGGCCTGGTCAAGCTGCAGGTGGATCCCGATTGGGACACGCTCCGTGATGATCCGCGATTCCAGGCGATCGTGCGCCAGATGGATTTTCCACCGAGCTAGACCGAGCCGGTGTTTGACAGCCGCTTTCGACGAGGTGTACCTTTCTTCTGAGGAGCCGTATGTTTTCCGTGCGGCAGCGCGCCTTGGAGGTGTTTCATGGACAGGACAAAAACAGCACTTACAGCTCTGATCGCAGCGGCCGTAATGCTCGCCAGTCCTCTCGCGGATGCATGCGGCGACAAGCTGCTCTCCATCGCGCGAGGGATCCGCCTCAAACAGACCTACACCGCCGAACACCCTTCGACCATCCTCCTCTACGTCGGTGACGTTCAGGCGGCCAAGAGCTCGAAGAGTGAGCGCAAACGCCTCGTCCAGCTGAGCATTCTCTATATGAGCCTACGACAGGCAGGCCATCAGCTCGAGGTCGTCGAGACCGTCGACGATTTGAGCGCCGCGCTCGGGAAATCGCAGTTCGACTTCGTCATGGCGGATGTCCAAGAGATCGACAGCCTTGCGGTTCCCGTCGCAGGCTCTTCGGAAGCCGTGTTGTTGCCGGTCCTGTTCAAGCCCTCCAAAGATGCCTACCGCGCCGCCGAGGCCAGGTATCAGCTGGCGCTCAAGACTCCGACGAAGTCGATCGATCATCTCGAAGCCATCGACGCAGTGATGGCCTCGAGACGGGTCGCGACGGCCGGCTTCTAACTAGTTCAGGCTAGCGCCGAGCGCCTAGCGCGGGCCGCCGTTTGCGAAGCGCGCGATGTCCAGGAGGCCTTTTTCGATGCTCAGACCCGTCACGTTGTCGTCCGTGGGGATCCTGTTTCTACTCGCCAACCTGGAGCTCGTCCACGCACAAGCGTGGATACCGATGGCAGGTGACGCGACGTTCGCGACGTCGTTTCAGTTCGTCGACGCGCACGGACACTTCCTCGAGGACAACTCCAAACTTCCCGGCTATCGTACCCGAGCGAACAACTTTATTTTCGAGCTCGGCTACACGATAAGCGATCGGGCCGCTTTCAACTTCACCGTACCGGTCGTGCACGTGAAGTATCGGGGCCCAGAGGAGCCGTTTAACTTGCCCGACAACGTCCTCGACGACGGTACCTATCACGGAGCGGTTACCGACCTCGGTTTCCAGTTTCGCTACAACCTCGTCGAGGAGCCTGCCGTGATTACACCGTTCTTCACGGCAGGCGTGCCGAGTCACGCCTACGACACTCTTGGCGAATCCGCTCCCGGCCGAAACTTCCAGGAGTACCGGTTCGGGAGCTACGTCGGGCGGCAGCTCGACTTCCTGTCCCCGCGTGCGTTCGTACACGGCTACTACTCGTATTCGATCGTCCGGCAGGACGTCGACATCCCGCTCAACTACAGCAGCTTCGGGCTCGAGCTCGGCTACCTGCTACGTTCGGTAAGCGTCAGCTTCCTCTGGCGTCAACATTGGACCCACGGTGGGTTGAGCTTCAACGAGCTCTTCGAGGCCCCCGAGGACGTGTTCTTCAACCTCGACCGCGTCGTCCGGGTGTCGTACAAACATATCGGGGCCGCCGTCTCGTTTCCGGTCGCCGACGACGTCTCGGTGTTCGCCAACTACGTGCACTTCATCAACGGTGTCGACGCCCACTACGGCGGAGGTTTCAGCCTCGGCGTCAGCTGGACGTTCCGACGACGCGAGTTCCCGATCGTGTTCTCGGGGAACGCGCCGGGAAACGCAGTGGCCACCCAGCTGAACGCAATGCACCACTGAAGCAGCCGCTCGAGGCGAACGTCGCAAAGGTCAAGGTCGTAGTTCTTCGATGATCCTTGAATCCACCCAGTAGATATCTCGACTCCCTGAGACCGTGCTGTTGAAGAAGAGATACTTCCCATCGGCGGTCAGGTTCGGTCGAGTATCGTCGCCCGCAGTGTTTACCCGCTCCCCCAAATTGCTTGGAGCTGTCCACTCGCCTTCCGGCGTGCGGTACGACACATAGAGATCATTCTCTCCGTAGCCGCCGGGACGGTTCGAGCAATACACGAGATAGCTCTCATCGGGAGCGATGGCAGGATCGTGCTCGTTGAACTCCGTGTTGATCATACGACCGAGGTTCTCGGCCTCTGAGCTTCGGCTAACACCCAGTGCCGCCCGGTAGAGATCCAGTCCGCCGAACCCGGAATCGCGATCACTGAAGAAGTAGAGCATGTCGCTCCCGGAGAGCGCGGGAGACGAGTCGAACGAGTCTACGTTGACCGGAGGTCCCAATCGCACGGGCTCCCCCCAACCGCTCTCACCTTTCGAGACTCTCCACACGTCGATATCGCGTGGTGGCCCGCTACCGTCCAGATTCTTTCGCCATGGGAAAACGACGACGGTGCCTTCGGGCGCGTCGGGAAAGTCGAGATACCAGGGTCGGCCGGTGATGGCGCTCTTCACCGGCTCTGACCACCTTCCATCAGAGATTTCGGCCCGATACACCGGGGCGTGAATCCAATCAGCATCGAAGTCGAGCGGCGTACGCTCGAAGAAGAACTTGGTGCCGTCATCGAAGAAACCGAACATCACTTCGTGCGCATCGGTGGACACGACATCGGGCGCGAAGACTCTCGCCTCGGTGCCCGGCGGATCCTGCCCAAGGTACTTCCCGTTCGGACCACGAGAGCCCACCTCGCGAGTGCAACCCATGAGAAGTCCTGTCAGTAGAGTCAGAGAATTGATAATTCTGGATTCAATCTTCATGACGCTCCGCGTGCTGCGCCTCATCAGCGCACACCGCCTCTAGCATACCCACCCCACGACCGACACGGCAAAAGCGCGCGGAACTCACCGAACGAGAGGAAGAGCGGCAGATCGTCACTCCGGCCTCGAGCGCTTCGTCTTGGTTCTATTTCCCGCGGAACACGTCAGAATAGAAGGATGCACGAGGCACCCATCCTGAGGCGCGCGTGGTCCTATGCCGTCGCGCCTTCGGGCGAACTCGGAGGCGACTCTGGATCGGTGCTGTCGCTTTCGACTCGGATGGCTGTGCTCGTGGTCGGCTATTTGCTCGTGGAGCGATGGATCTTCGCGGTAGGGACGCTCGCCGAGAACAGCTACGAGCGTTCCATCGTCGCGGTCGGAGTGATCGAGAGCTTCACCCGAGCGAAGGCGGTGGTTCCCCTGCTTGCGATCGTCGCGCTGGCCATCCTTCGTCCGATGTGGCTGCGATGGGACGACCTCGAGCACGGGCGATGGGTTCGACTCTTCGTCTTCGTCCCGACCGCGGTGCTCGCATGGACCTACTCCACCTACGATTTCAACGCCTATCTCGCCCAGTCGCACGCGCTGGATAGGCTACTGCTTTGCGCTTTGGCCGTCCTGACGTGGTTCCGCCCGATATTCGTTCTCCCGTTCACAGGACTCACGATTGCGATGGTCGGGCAGTTCCGCTTTCCGTTCCCCGCGCATTCGCTCACGCAACCCTACTTGCTCATCCGTCTACTGATCTTGTTCATCGCCATGTTCCTTCTCCTGGTCGTGAGCCGAAGGCGAAACGCAGTTGACTATGTCTTTTGTGCGATTGCCATGCTGTCCGCGTCGTACTTCGTGGCCGGCGTGGGAAAAGCCCGCCTCGATTGGATGAGCTATGGCCACCTGTACCACGCGCTCCCGACGACCTACACGAACGGGTGGCTCGCATTTCTCGAGCCCGGAGAGCTCACGAGATTGACTCGAGCCGTTTCGACGTTCGATTGGCCGATGCGCGCGGTCGGCTTCGCGCTCGAGTGTGGCGCCGTGATCTTCTTCTGGCGACGGTCCGTTGCGATCGTGCTCGTTTCGGGCTGGGCGGTCTTTCATCTCGGGGTGTTCCTGATCTCGGGCATCTGCTTCTGGATGTGGATAGCTCTCGATGTAGGGCTGCTCTTGTTTCTTTCGAGGCGAGAGCTCGCCGGCAAGTTCGCTTTCTTCAATCCCGCGCGCTGCGTGGTAGCGAGCGTCCTCATCGCGTTCGGCTCGTGGTGGTTCGACTCCGTCAATCTCGCTTGGTACGACGCTCGGAGTAGCTACACCTACGTGTTCGAGGCGGTGGATGCAAACGGCGAAAATCACCGTCTCGGGCCGCAGTTCTTCGCCCCTTTCGAGACTCCCTTCACGATGGGCAGCTTCAGCTATCTCGTCGACGAGCCCGTGCTTCCCATCGTGTGGGGAGCCACTTTCGACCGACGCGTGGCCGAAGAGCTGCTCGAGTGTCGTGATGCGGGGGAGATTTTCGCGCTCGAGCGCGAACGCGGTTACCTTCGCTTCAACATCGAACGGACGGAGCAACTCGATCAGTTCGTCGCGACGTTCATCCGAAACGTCGAGGCGCGCAAAGCGAAGAATGGCTGGTGGCGAGTATTGCGGGCCCCGTCACAAACTTGGTCGTTGACGCCTACCTCTTCATTTTGGAGGGAAGACGTACCGGTTCGAAGAGTGATCGTACGTCAGTTGATGTCCGACTGGAACGGAGCCGCCTACGCGGTGATCCGCGATCGCGTTGTCCACGAGATCGACCTTTCGTAGCGAGTTCGAATAGAGGCTCGAGGTCCGAGACGCTTCTAAGTCGAACTGGCCTGCCCGGTGAGCTCCCATTCAGGAAGTAGCTTCGCGCCGCGCATGATCATCCCGTAGCAATAGTCCACTCGGCCTTGAGCCGACCGGCATCAAGGCCTCGGCACGCCGTCGCGCTCCACGATCCGAGGTCGAAGCGCATCGCGTCCTGAGACAAGTCTTCCGAAAGCCCGCCGAAACCCGTCAGAGTCGAGCGGACGGTCGATCGTGAAGGTCAGCACCATGTTGCACAGAGGCGCTTCAGGGCTCAGCCGTTGCCCGGCCCAGATCGCGGCCTGGATTGCCGTCAGCTGCGAGCTACCGTCATCGGTTCCCGCCTCTCGTGCCGGCAATCCTTGCTCCAGCGTCTTCGAACGTCCCGTCACCCGACGTTCTTTCGACCTGGCGCGTCTCCAGGTAGGCCGTGATCGCAGTGACGTGCTGAACGTTTCGAGAGTGACGTCTTCAGGCGGAACCGCGACCCCGAATTGCTCTTCGATGAAAGCGACCAGACTCATCATCCCCAACGAATCGACCAGACCGGACGTGAGCAAGTCGTCATCGTCGCTCAAGCTCGTGTAGATCCGACCATCGATGAGCTCACCCTTGATGTAGTTGGCGCAGCTCGTCCTTCACGGCGAGGTCCTCGTCGCAGTGGCCGTCGCGCAAAGCGCCAGGCGGTCGATCTTCCCGGTCGAGGTTCTTGGAAAGGCGTCGATGACATCGATGCTTTCCGGAACGGCATACCAAGGAAGTAATCCTCGCACGAATCTCTCGAGATCGCTCGCCTCGAGCTCTCCGTCGAACTTACTGGTGACGCTCGAGCGTAAGACGTGGCGCTCTCCTTCGGGCACCAAGTACACGGCGGCTTCCGCTACCTGCTCGTGAGAGCCGAGCGCGCCTTCGATCTCGTCGAGCTCGACCCGATGCCCACGGACCTTGACCTGGCGGTCCTTGCGGCCAACAAAGCGGAGATTTCCATCCGAGAGCGGCTGCACCAGGTCACCCGTGCGGTGAAAAACTTCCTCGATCGTCCCCGCCCCCGACCTCCGAAACGTCGCCTGCTCCGTCAGTTCAGGATGACCCCAATAGCCCTGCATCATCGTCGGCGTCCGTACGAGAAGCTCGCCGACGTCGCCGTCCGCCACGTCCTGGTTCTCAGGATCCACGATCTTCGCCTCGACGTTCGGGTAGGGCCGGCCGATGGGAACGGATGCGTCACTGCCGTCCGGCGGCCCGGGCAGGAAGAAATAGGTGACACCGTTGACCTCCGTGGGACCGTAGACGTTGCAGAATCTGGCCCCCGGCCACAGATCCATGAGCGCCCGCAGATGCTTCGGTGGAAATGGCTCACCGCCGAACAGGACGAGGCGCAGACGACTCATGTCTCTCGCTTGAAGCGCACCGTTTAACAGCAGCTGGATGAGCGCGAACGGAACGCAGTAGAAGACGGTGAGCTTTTCGTCGCTCATGAGCTTCGACAAGCTCGCCGGAAGCTTCGTGTATTCGTCCGGAATCACGACCGTCGTCGACCCGGCGACGGCGGCGGCGAAATAGTCGAGAGTGGACAGGTCGAAGTGGAGCGGCGCGTGGTTGCTGAGCCTGTCGTCGGGGTTGAAGCCGTAGGTGGACGCCGCGACCTCCGCCCAGCTGAGCGCGCTGCGGTGCGTGTGCATGATCCCCTTCGGGACGCCCGTCGATCCGGAGGTATAGAGAACGTAGGCGAGGTCCTGCTCCATCACGCCCGTGTCCGGCGGAGCTCCGCCATCGGATAGGTCCAAGCTGTCCCAGCCAATCACGGGAACATCGATGTCGGCCGACGACGGCCCGACGGCGAAGCGCAGGGACGACCCCTCGCCATGCAGCTCCTCGAGCTTGGCCACATGAGCGGCATCGGTCACGATGCCCGCCATATCGCAGCTCGAAACGATCTGCCGCACTCGCACCAAGGGAGCACGAGGATCGAGAGGGACGTAGCAGGCGGAGGACTTCATGATGCCGTAGATCGCGACGGCGGCGTCGAGGGTCTTGTCGGCGTAGATCCCTATCCGATCGCCCCGCGCGACCCCCAGACTCACGAGCCGATGGGCCAGAGCGTTCGCGCGCCGGTACAGCTCACCGTAGGTAAGCTCGTCGCCGCGGCAGACGAGCGCGACGCTATCGGGTGTTCTTTCGGCTACCCGATCCACCGCCTGCGGTAGCTGGAACAGCATTCTCTCTTTCCGACGTCCGGATGTCGTCATCCGATCGTCCAACACCAATAACCGCCGTGATTCTAGACGCCGGTGGTCGTATTCAGTTCTAGGGGGGTAGGAAGTCTCAATCATTATTATACAGAGACGCTCAGCGGCGTAAAGCGGCGTTCACTGGGGCCAGCCCAACGAGGAGTGGACTTTCGTCGCCGCAATCCGCTACGATGAAATCTTAGAAGCATCAGAATCTAAATACGTTCCTTGGCCCAAATTTTTCCCGCCCCCCCAAGGGAAGCCTGGCCGGAGCCACCCCGGCGTTTTCGGGCCAAGCGAGTCAAAACCGTAAGAAAGCACGACGTGCGAGGCTGTATCAATCCAGAATGAAGAACGTCGAAGATCTATTTCCGCTTTCACCGATGCAAAAGATGATGCTCTTGCATGCGGTGGCCGCGCCAAGCTCCGACATTCTCTTCAACCAGTTCTGCTTCGAAATCGAGGGCGAGCTCGACGTGAATGCCTTCAAGGGTGCGTGGCAGAAACTCGTCGACACGCATCCCGTGCTGCGAGCCGCTTTCGTGTGGGAAAACCTGAAGGAGCCGGTGCAGGCCATTCGAGCGGTCGTCGAGGTCCCATTCGAGCTCTTCGATCTCGCGGAGCTGCCGGACCGCGACCAGCAAACACGACGAGAGGCGATCCTCGCCCAGGATCGTGACGAGCCGTTCAACCCCAGCCGCGCTCCGCTGCTGCGGGTGAAGCTCGTGCGGCTGAGCGACCGGAACCATTTTCTGGTCTGGAGTAGCCACCACCTCCTGCTGGACCGATGGTGTCTTCCGATCGTGCTCGACGACGTCGGCCGCTACTACGATGAGCTTCGAAACAACGAATCGACGCAAACTGAGCGACAGCGCTCCTTCCGACAGTACATTGGCTGGATCCAACAACAAGACCCGGCGCGCGCCGAAGCCTATTGGCGTCAGACCCTATCGGGCTTCGAACGAGGGACGGCTTTCTGGTCACCCACCGAGACCGACGCGCAGCGAGAGCACGGAGGACGGCTAAAAACCGCGTGCCTGGACGAAGAGACGACGGCGCAAATTCGGGAGATGGCGCGACGTCATCGGGTTACGGTGAGCTGCGTATTCCAAGGGGCCGTGGCACTGGCCCTCGCGCGCAGCAGCGAGACCACGGATGTGGTGTTTGGTGCCACGGTTTCGGGGCGCCCCCCCGATCTCGACGGGGTCGAGTCGATCGTCGGCTCTTTCGTCAACAACGTTCCCATCCGCGTCAAGCTCTCCGGCGACCAAAGCGTCTCGAGCTGGCTGAATGCGCTCCAGCGCCAGCAGCACGAGCGGCAACCTTTCGACTACGTGTCCCGCTCGGATATCGATAGGTGGAGTGACTTGCTCCCCGGGGAGTCCCTTTTCGACACACTGTTCGTCTGGCTACAGACGGTGGCTCCCTCGCCGAGCCGCGGATTGCAGATGCGCGGGCGCAAGGGCAGCGTACGGACCGGGTACCCCGTTACGATCTCGGTTACCGACGATGCCCGATGTATCGGCTTCGAGGTCCGTTCCAGCGAGGGTGCCACGACAGCCGGGGTAGACGCCGACGCCGTTCTTCAAGAAGTGCGCGCGAGCGTGGAAGCGATCATCGCCCGCGACAGCGGAACCGTCGCGGATCTCATGGGCAGCCCTCGCGACCGGCCGACGAGATCGGGCCGTCGCGCACCTCGTCAGTACGAGGTCAAGAGCATCGACGAAGCCCCACTGCCGCGGCCCGGAGAGCTCGACCACGTTTCGCGGGTGAGCTACTCCGAGTGCGTGACGCTCCGTGATTTGTTGCTTCAAGAGACACGATCGCTATTGAAGAGCGACGCCTTCGGTGCAACCGACAGCTTCTTCGAGTGGGGCGGCAACTCGCTACACGCCGTCAAGCTCCACGCGAGGCTCGAGGCGTTGACAGGAAGAGCGATCCCGATTCTGGAGCTCTTCAAGAATCCGACGATGGAGCGAATGGCGAGGGCTGCCGTCGACAACGACTGGCCCGCGCAGGAGCACGTCGCTCGGGCCATCCGGGAGACGGGCTCCGACGCCCCGCTCTTTTGCGTTACGGCGCCCGGCGTGAAGACCATCGGCTATGTCGCACTGGCGGAACGGCTATCACCGGCGCGGCCGGTCTACGTGCTCCAATCACCGGCCTCAGCCGGTGGCGCACACGATTTCACGATGGATCACGTGACATCGCTTGCCCGGATGTACCTCGACGCCGTAAACGAGGTGTGCCCGAGCGGACCTCTCAACTTGATCAGTATGTGCGGCGGCGCCCACGTGGCCGTCGAGATGGCCCGCATCCTCGATGGAGACAACCGGCGCGTCGCGTTCATCGGCCTGATCAACGCTTGGAGCTTCTACACCGTGTCGTGGAAGGTCCACCTTTGGCGAGGCATGAACCGCTACGAATACTACCGACGAAGACTCTCCGAGACTGGAATCCGGGGGGCGATTGGCCGACTCGCCGAGCGCGGTCCTGACGACGCGACGAGCAGCTCGCTGCTCGAGCGAGAGGAACCAGACGACTCCGTAGCGGATGCGCCGCGGGACGAGGACGGCGTTTGGTGGAAGCTCGCCCGACAACGCCCGACACATCGCCCCGAGAAGATGAACGGAACGCTCACCGTGTTTCGGTTGCGCAAGCAGAAATTCTTTCGCGTCAAAGACAGAGCGCTCGGCTGGGGCGACTACGCTCGCGATGTCGACGTCAAGTACTTGAGCGCGAACGAGCACCTCGACATCATGCGAGGGGCAGGACTCGAGGAGCTCGCGACGATGTTGGACCGCAGCCTCGAGGAGGCATCCGCGTCATCATGAGACTCCGCTCGACCACAGAAGACACATCCTTCGCTGCAAGGAGCCAAACGGCATGAGAACGTTTTTCCGTCATCGAATCTGGATTCCCGTCATCGCCTTGTTTTTCGCGATACCGGCCGACCACGCCAGCGCCCACGATCTGGGCCAGAGCTACCTCTACCTGAGCATCGACGATGCACGGATCAGCGGACGGCTCGAGATCACCTTTGCGGATATCAACACCGCGTTGGGCTTGTCACTGCCCACGAAAGAGAACGCGACACTGGAATCGATCCAGCCGCACCTAGAAACGATAAAGGCCTATTTCGAGGAGCGCGTATCGATTCAAGCGGCCGAGGGGGACAGGCCTCTCCGCTTCGGAGAGCACCGCATCGGCGCCATGGGTTTCGCTCACTTTCTTCATCTCGATTTCACTCTCGACCCGTTCTCCGAAGCGCCCGAATATCTCGATATCAGGTTCGCCGTCCTGTTCGATGTCGAGCCGCAACATCAGAACTACGTTCTCGTGGAAGAGAACTTCAAGACCGGGACCTTCGCGAACGAGGACGTGTTCTCGTTGGCCTATGTCGGTGACGACATCGCGCAACGACTCGACCTCACGGAGTCTTCGTTGTGGCTAGGGTTCTTCGCGCTGGTCAAGCTCGGGATCCACCACATCTGGATCGGCATCGACCATATTTTGTTTCTGATGGCTTTGCTCCTCCCCGCCGTCCTCTATCGCAAGGAGCCCTCCGAAGCGGCGTGGGCGCCCGCGGAAAGTTTTCGCGACGCCTTCATACACGTCGTCAAGATCGTCACCATCTTCACGCTCGCGCACTCCGTCACGCTGAGCCTCGCCGCCTTCGGGATCGTCGAGCTCTCTCCTCGCATCGTGGAGTCCATCATCGCGATCTCGATCGCGATCGCCGCCTTGGACATCATCTTCCCCGTATTTCGAGGACACATCTGGATCGTGGTCTTCGTCTTCGGTCTCTTCCACGGATTCGGATTCGCGAGTGTGCTCGGAGGCATGGGCATCGGATCGAGCTACCTGGCATTGACGTTGTTCGGCTTCAACGTTGGCGTCGAGATCGGCCAGGTCGTCATCATCGCGGCGGTGTTTCCGGTTCTCTTCGTCGCACGACGCTTGGCGTTGTATCGGTTCCCGGTGGTCCAAGCAGGAGCCCTCGCGCTCATGTTCGTCTCACTGTATTGGTTCACCGAACGTGCCTTCGAAGTCGACCTACCTCTAGGGGAGATCGTCCAGGTGGCACTCGGGCTCCGGTAGCGGCTGGAGGAATTTCCTAGCCCAACGATTTGCGCTGGCGGGGGGCGCAGACCTCCCCGGGTGCGTCCGCTTATCGATAGTTCGCTGGGACACGAGCTGCCACCCGCCAGCGTCGCGTTCATGAAGGCGCATGTAGCAGATCGTGTACTCGCTCGGACGGCTCGACCGAACCTCGATACCGAGTGTCAGCGCCAAGTCCCCGTGAATCTCCGCCTCAACCGAAGTCACGCCCGGAGCAAAGATACGTGGACGCCAATGCTCGATACAAGTCTCACGAACTATCTCCGCGCACTTCGAGCAACGGCGTAATCGACCCTGGAATTGGGACAGAAAGACTCGGTCCTTACGAACTTCTGCCCCCTATCGCCTACTCCACTTCGGACACTGAATGGAGCGAATTGGACGTGCACGTCGAAACTTCTTCGAACGCGGAATCCAGTGCTAGACCTTCACCGCTTTGGAGCAGGACCTTGTGCGCGGTCCAGGACTCCATGGAGGGAAACGAGTCGATGCTAACGAACGCACCTTGAGCGCCTACAACTGAAGTGGCCACGTAGCTGTGAATGTCGCCGCCTTCAACGTTCTCGTTCAGATATCGTACCCATTTGAGCGCATGGGCCCGGTACTGCTCCATGGTCTTGCCGTCTTTGATCGTGCAAGTCCAGACTTCATCAATTCTCGTATGTGCGCTCGCAACGACTGTAAAAACGAACACCAGCAAGACGCAAGTCAGCAACACTTTGGATGTTAGTGATTTCATGAGTTCTCCGTTCGAAGAGGTTCGTAGTTTCATCCAGCCGAGTTCTTAACACACCCAACGCCACCCGGCAAAGCACGCCGGCGACAAAAAGCCGACACGCGGACGGCAAATCGTCGCCGACGCCTTCCTTGAAGACCCGCTCCCCTGCCCCTACAATCGCCGTCGATGTCTCTAGAAGCAGGACAAAAGCTCGGCCCGTACGAAGTCATCACGCAGATCGGCGCTGGCGGTATGGGCGAGGTCTACCGCGCGCGCGACACCAAGCTCGATCGCGATGTCGCGATCAAAGTCCTCCCCGAGGAGCTCGCGAGTGATGAACAACGCGTGGCAAGGTTCGAGCGCGAGGCAAAGCTCCTCGCGTCCCTGAACCATCCCAACATCGCGAGCATCTACGGCTTCGAGTCGAAGGCTCTCGTGCTCGAGCTCGTCGAAGGCCCGACGCTCGCGGAGCGTATCGAGCACGGCCCAATTCCTGTCGACGAAGCTATCGCCATCGCGAAGCAGATCGCCGATGCACTCGAAGCTGGTCACGAGGCTGGCGTCATCCACCGCGACTTGAAGCCCGCCAACATCAAGCTCAAGGAAGACGGCACGGTCAAGGTGCTCGAACGGCTTGGCGAAGGCGCTGGAAGGAGAGGCGACGACAGCAGACTCTGAGCTTTCGCTGTCGCCGACTCTTACGAGGCAAGGAACACAGATTGGAGTGATTCTAGGCACAGCGGCCTACATGTCCCCCGAGCAAGCGCGCGGCAAACCGGTCGATAAGCGAACCGACATCTGGGCATACGGCGCCGTGCTCTACGAGATCGTGACCGGGCTGCGAGCTTTCAAGGCGGAGGACATCTCGCTCACGCTGGCAGCGGTGATGACGTCCGAGCCGGATCTGACCGCCCTTCCGTCTTCTACGCCGCCCGCCCTCGAGATGGTGATCCGGGGATGCCTCGTGAAGGATCCGAAAGAGCGCATTCGCGACATCGGCGACGCGAGACTCTCATTGCAGGGCGCGTTCGAGACGGCCACGCCTCACGTGGCAGACACACCGGAAGTACGGAGCAAGGCATTGCCGGTTGCGTCGGCGCTGCTCCTTGGCGGCCTCGCCGCGAGCCTCCTCGCCTGGAGCCTGTGGCCAGCGGATGTGCCTTTGGGAGTCACGAGGTTCAGCTACGATACGGGCCGGAATTTCAGAAAAACCGGCGGGCCCGTCATGGCGGTGTCTCCCGACGGTCGCACTATCGTCTACAACACCCGGGCGGGCCTCTATGTGCGTGCGATGGACGAGTTGGATCCGCGGCTCATCGAAGGGACCGAGGGGCAGCTCGAGGTCGTGCTCGCTCACGACTTTTTTTCCAGCCCGGTGACCTATTCCACTTGGGACGTCTCGCCGGATGGGGATCGGTTCCTGATGATTGTGACCGGCATGGATATGTCCGGCAACACCCCCGGAGGAAACCTGCCGGAGATCATCGTCGTCCAAAACTGGTTCGAAGAGCTGGAGCGGCTCGTTCCGACGCAATGATCGGCTCGCGGAGGTTGAGCGCGCCGGCGACCCGAGCCTACGTCGGCGTGCGACCGGTAATCAGATTCATCCTGAGGTCGAGGCGGAGGACATCGCCCTCGGTGAGACTCTCTCGATGTTGCTTCCACTCGGCCAAGGCGGTCTCCCGATGCTGAGAGTCAACCATCCCGGTCAGAATCGACAGCGGAATATCCGTTTCAGCAGGTGCATCGACGTCGAGGTTGCACTCGGAGACACGCACATCCACGAAACCCGCGGATGCCATGACTTCTTTCGCGAAAGAAGGATCGCCCCATGAGCCCGCTCGCTCGAGCGTATCCGCTTCGCCTTCCTCGGGCGGGGGCAAGTACTTGACGACGACATGCGCCGGGGACCAAGCCATACGTTCTTCCGGCTGCCACGCCATGAACGCGGTGCGCCCGCCGGGCTTCATTTGACGGCGAATATTCGAGAGAGCGGCGACGGAGTCGTCGAAGAACATGATTCCGAACTGACAAAGCACAGCGTCGAACGGTCCCGATGGAAACTCGTCGACTTGCGCGTCGCACAGTGCGAACTCTACGTTGTCGAGCCCGGTATCAGCCCCCCGAGTCTTGGCGAGAGCCAGCATCTCGTCAGAGATATCGACGCCGATCACGTGACCTTCCGGCCCCACTTCGCGGGCGGCGGCAACCGTTGTCTTCCCTCCACCGCAGGCCACGTCGAGCACCGTCTCGCCCACCTGTAGCTTCAGCGCGTCGAGTATCGGAGCCGTTGCGTGGTCACTGATGTTCTCCGTCTTGCTCCACGTTGATGCCACATCCGCGGCACTCCAGACTTCACGTTGCGACTCGTTCGCCATGACCTATCGCCTCCAAGCGAGAATCGTCTCACATCTAGCTATTTCATCAAACGCAGACGAGCACTGTGCACGCAATTGCTATCTTATGCATGCAATTGCTATCGTTACTCCATGAGTACGGTACAAATCAGCGCTCGCATCGACGAAGCGCTCAAGCAGGCGATCGAGAGGTACTGCAAGTCTCGTGGCTTGGTGATGAATCACTTCGTTCAGGAAGCGCTCCTCGACAAGCTCGAAGAGCTAGAGGACGTCGAAGACCTCAAGAAGATTCGTCACGAGCCCACCCGTCCGCTGTCCGAAGTCCTCGCCGAGCTCGGTCTCGATGGCGAGCTATAGGCTCGAGATTTCCCGAAGCGCCGAAAAACAACTAGGGCGGCTCCCAGGAGACGACAAGCGCAAGATCGCGGCCGCGATTCTGTCGCTCGCCGAAGACCCACGACCTCGTGGCGCGCGCAAGCTATCGGGATACGCGGATGTGTATCGAATCCGAATCGACCGCTACCGCGTTTTGTATAGCGTATCCGACAAAGAGGTGGTGGTCATCGTTCTCAAGTTGGGACACCGCAAGGACGTCTATCGCGACTAGATTTACGTCGGTTGCGCGATCGCGCTCCCGTCAACGAGCCGAAGCGTCAGCGGTAGAGTCCCGGACTACCGCGGCGCACACGTCTCCTCGAGTCCCTCCGCCTGCCGGTACGTGCGATGGGACACGAGCTGCCACCTGCCGGCGTGGCGCTCATAGAGGCGTATGTAGCAGATCGTGTACTCGCTGGGACGGCTCGAGCGCACTTCGATGCGGCCGACCGTCAAGGCCAAGTCCCCGTGGATCTCAGCCTCGACCGAAGTCAATGTTCGCGAGACGAAGTTCCCGGACTTCGCAAAGTTCGCCATCGTCTCCGCTTTTCCTTCAACGGTGCCGGTACCGTGGGAGAAACGGAAGTCGTCTCGGAGCGTCGCCTCCAGAAACGCCTCGTCCGCGTTGACGTAGGCGGCTTCGACCTCGCGCTCGAGCGCCTCGACGGCAGCGGCGTCGGAGCTCGTTTCGGGTCGAGACTGCGGGAGCGCAACACGCGCCGCGCCGGCGAGAACGAGAACCACGGCGAGTCGTCCTATGACCCTACGAGAAACATTCATCGCTCAACCATATCAGCCGTCCATCGAGCTAGCTCGACAGCGCAGCGTCGATCGCGGCGTCACTCTCGTATCCGGTGTCAGTAAGATCGTCCTTCGCGATGCGCTGCAGCGTCGCGAACGTATTATCGACGAAGACCGGGCGTCCGTCCCGCGCCCTCGTATCACCGGAACGGTAGTCGATCGGTTGGCCCTTGCCGACAGGGTCGGTCGCGCCGATCGTGGCGCCGCCGCGGACGCCCTTGCCGAACAATATCCACGAGTTCTCGGGCCAGTGGTCTTTGCCGAGCTCACCGTTGAGACGCGGGAATCGTCCGAACTCACTGAAGATCGCGACCGTCGTTTGTTCGAAGAGCGGACCGAAGGCGTTTTGCTCCCTCTTCAGCAAGTCGATGAAAGTCGCGATGTCGGCAAACAAGCTCGGCTGGCGTGACCGCTGAAACCGATCGTTGTCGGAGTGCGAGTCGAACCACAGCCCGCGCGAGCCGATGTCGATCGTACGCGCCCAGTTCCCACGGATGGCTTGAAACGCCAGCCGCAAGTGATCTCCGAGATCGCCACGGAAACGTTGGGATAATGATCCGGCGTCGGTTTGCGCTTCGTGCAAGAACATCGAGAGGCGGTCCGTCTTCGTGGTCGCGGCGCCGAGAGCACGCGCGACGCGATCATCGCCGCCGAGTGCGTCGACCTGCTCTTGGTGGATTTTCGCACGAAGCTCGGCCCAGCTCGGCCGCTCGGCCGCGCGGAAGGGCACGCTTCCATCCGCGGCCGCTAGCTCGAGCACGCGCATCGGTGCGTCGCCCGTAAGGCGTCCGGCGAGTGCGTCGACGAACTTACCGTTTCGCGCTCGGACCGATCCACGCGCCAGCATCGCCAGGCCGTCAGGGTGGTTGGTCGTGTCCGAGCGCACACCGTGGATGAGGCAAAGCTCTTCGTCGTAGCGTTCGAGACCGCCGATGAGCGGGCCGAACAAACGCTTCGCGCCTTGGACGCGTTCGTCGGGACGGTAGCCGCAGTGGATGTTCTCACCGACGACGTTCGTATCCTGCGGGTTGACGCTCATCACGGCGTCGTAGCCGCCGCGGAGCTGGACGAGCACCACATAGTGCGGCGCCTTCTGCTCGAGACCGAACGCGTTCGTCGCCAGCAGAGCTCCGGTTCCTTTCAAGAGTTCCCGTCGGGTGATGGTCATTTTCAGTCTCCCATCGCACTGAGATAGAGCTCGAAGAACAGCTTCGGCCCGGAAAGGTGGGTAGAGCACAGCGCCGTCCACGCTTCGGTGTCCGACGCAGTGACCGCCTCGTATTGCGCCAGGAGCTCGCGTGCGTCGTTGAGCTCGAAGGATGACGGGGGCACGCCATAAACCCGGGTCAATAGCTCGCCGGCGTCCAAGGCGGGCAGCTCACGACACACGGCCTCGCTCGCGCGATCGATTGCGAGCTGGTACGCGGAGGGCAGGCCGCGTGGAAGGAGCTTGGCGAAAACGCCGTGCTCGGGAACGAGCGGCTCGAGGATGGCGTCTACCTGTCGAGCGCTCAAGCTGGGCTCCGCCAACCCGTAGACGACCGAGCGCCACACGCGGTGCTCCGTTCGCCGGGGCGGCTCCCAACCGTCGAGCGAGCCGCCCAGAATCGTCCGCACCGACGCGGTGAACGATTTCCGTACCGATGGGTCGATGGGAAAACGTCCTGTCACCGGACCGGTCATATCCGGAGGCGGCATGCTGGCATCGCCCACCCGTGTCAGGATGCGAGTCCACAGCGCGAGCTCGTCTCCGGCCGGGATCTCTCGCAAATCGAGCGGATGGCTCTCGTTGTGGCAAGCGGTGCACGAGCGTTCGATCACGTCCGCGACGAGAGCAGGAACCTCCCCTGTCAGCGTCTCCTCTCCGGGATCGCTCGCGCTTTCGATCATGCCGTCCTTGTAGGCGTCGCTCATGAGAAGCGCCCGGATCACCGGCGCCCACTGATGGCCATTCTCGCGGAACTCGCTGACGAGCTCTTGATAGAGCGTCTGGTCGTAGCTCTTCAAAGGACGTCGGAAAACTTCTTCGAACGCGCGCTGGACCGAGCACGTCTCGAACTCGGGCTGGGCCACGACGAGGCGAGAGAGCGCCGCGATGCCGGACCCCTTGCCGCGGAAATCTTCCGCACCGGTGACGAACAGCTCCCCTGCTGCTTCTTGGCCCGTCGGGTACGAGCCGTATAGCGGGGCTTGAAGCTCGGAGAGAAACGCCGCGGCGCCGTCCATCGGCGCATGGCAGCCTTTGCATCCGTTTTGGAAACGCATCGGCGCCGCGAGAAGCGAGGAGAGCGTCCGCAGGTTCTCGTGATTATTGCCCACCGCGGAGAGGATCGCGTCGGCATCGACGTTCACGGCGCTGAACTCGGAGCACAGATGCCGGCTCAACAAATGATGTGCGGTGCCTCGAATGGGTATCTTGAGAGCGGGCACGGCCATCGACGTGAACCAAAGGCCAGTGCCTTCGTACACTCCCGAACGCTCGACCCATCGCCCGGGCGCGAGCACGTCGATCGCTTCGATGCGCGCGGCATCTCGGTCGGACCAGTCGCGATCGCGGAGCGCTCCGATGATCTCGCGGCGTAGGTACAAGAACTCCACCAGCCCGGTTTGCCACGTGCGGCTGGTCGTGACGAGCTCGTCGAGGGGGTGCCCCTCGGCGACGATACGGGCCGCTGTCTCACTCCACTCGTCCATGACGGATGTGGTCACGAGCGCGTCGAGGGCCGCGTTCGCCCCTTGGGGGGGAAGACAACCCATGAGCAACGGACCACAGCCGCACCCGGCACGGGGTGGTTGGCGCATAAGGGGTTCGGCCCCTCCCGAGCAATATCCAAGCTCGTCGAAGATCGTTTCCGGTCGATAGCTGTCGGCGCACACACGCACGCCTTCGTCTTGCCACCAAACGTCGACCGACTCCGACTCGGCGGCGGAGCACGATGGTTGGTGCGGCAGCGAATAGACACCGTCTTCTATCTCGAGCCGATGGAAGAACGACTCGGCGTCGGGCGTGAGCAGTGCGATCGGGGGAAAGCGCAGAAACGCGTCGACGTAGCCCACGAACGCATCCTTCGTGAGCCATGCGTCGACCTGACGCTCGTAAGCTCGGTCCGGGTCCTCCGCGACCGCGGATGCGATCGCATTACGCTCGCTTGCGCTGAGACGATGTCCACGGAGGTCGAACGAAAGCCGTTCGAAATGCTCGACCGTGATCTTGGAACTCGCATGGACGGCAGTTGTAAGCGAGACGACACACAGTAACGACAACGCGGCAAACCGTGTCATTTTCATAATGTGAATATAGACGGAGCGACTCCCCTAGGGAAGTCCGAAAAACAGACCACTTGAGGCACAATGAGCCATGTTCTCTTATGGCCAGTACTGCCCGATCGCGAAGTCGGCGGAGATTCTCGGTGATCGCTGGACGCTCCTGATCGTTCGGGAGATGAACAATGGCGTGCGCCGATTTAACGAGTTCCACCGCGGGCTTCCCGGTATCTCTCGCTCCGTGCTCGTCGAGAGGCTTCGAAGGCTCGAAGACTCCGGCGTCGTCGAGCGACGTGGAGCCGAATATCTTCTGACCGAGAGCGGCAAGGATTTGAAGCGTGTCATCCGCGAGATGGGAGAGTGGGCAGCCCGCTGGGTGCTGTCCGACCCGACACCAAGAGAGTCCGACCCGGATTTGATCGTTCTGTTCATCAGCCGACACGTGAAGGTTGATGCCGCGCCCGACGGACGTACGGTCCTCGAGTTCGACGTGGGCGGCACTCGGGGGCGGCGGCGGTATTGGCTCGTCGTCGAATCGAGCGACGTCTCGCTCTGCCTCAAACCTCCCGGTTTCGACACCGACTTGGTGATCCGTGCGAGCGCGCGCACGCTACACCGTGTTTACATGGGGCAGCTCGACTACACGGCCGCGGTGCGAAGCGGCGCTATCGAGCTCGACGGACCACGCCAGTTGGTCCGAACGTTTCCCAAGCTGATGGAGTGGAGCGCTTTCGCCCCCACCGCAAGGCAAGCGAAACGAAGGCGGCAGGGCGGAGGATCTTGAAGTAGCCCGATTAGCGCCGGGGACGTTTCTGGCTCGGGCGACTCCCAGCGACTTCTTCAGAGAGTCTTCAAAAACGCGATGAGCGCACGTCGTTCTTCGGCACTCAGGTCGAGCGCGAATGGATGCCCGGAAACGGCTCGCGTGTCGCGGTCGACACCTTTGAAGCCCGTAGGCACGTAGTCGTCGCCTAGCCGTGCCGGGTCGAACCAGTCTTCCAAGGTCAGCACGGAGCCCGAGTGCTCGAAAGGACCGCGGTACCAAACGCCCCTGAGCGACGGCACTTTGTAGTAGCCCGTCCCTCGACGGGTCTGAAGCGAAAGACGCGGATCGGTTCCGACGCGAACATCGATGATGTCGAGCTCTTCCCAGTGTTCCGCTGGAACGGTAAAGCCGTCCACTGGTGTCAGCGCATTGCTCGTGTATAGCGGCGGCGCATGACACACAACGCAACCCTCTTGCTCGAAGATGGCGCGCCCCTTCTCGGTGAGCGCATCGACCAGGTTGGGATTTTCAGGTGGCGTGAGCGAATAGGTGTATAGCGCGAGCGCATAGAGCTGCGCATCGCTATAGCGGATGAGGGACTCCGGCGGAGGCGCACCCTCCGAGAAGGGGATGGTCTCCGTCATGGGAACGTAGCCATCGTAGCTGGCAACGACGTCGGTGACCTGATTGAGCGCCGCATAGCGCATCAAGTCACCGATATCGCGATGCCGCACCAGCCCCGTCCGGTCGAGATACTTTCGGTCCTCTATCCCGATCAAGTCTGGTACTTGAACCGGCGTCCACGGGCTCGTGCCGTGTCGAGCGACGACGCCAGGCGGCGTCTGAGCGAATACGTCGAACATCTCGCTCGTCGACATCGAGTCGAACGCAGCCGCCGGGTCGGATGCGACCCACGGCGTCCGGAAGAGCTGCTTCGCTAGCCGCCTCAACAAGAACGCATGTGCGTCTGGAAAGGCCGCAGGACTTGGGTAGTTCCCTTGCGCTCCCAGGATCACCGTCCCGTCCGGCTGCACCCGCGTATGGCACGTCGCGCACGAGAAAAGCCCGACCTCCAGGCGGCCTTTCTCTCGGATCTGAATCCGTGTGAACGGGAACGACCCGTCCCGGGGGGCCGGGATACGCATCCGTTCGTGCCACCGAGCTTGCGCATCGACAACGCTTTCGCCCAAGCCGGACAGAGCCCGAACGGCGAGCGGTGGGTCCCCTGCGGGTAGCCAGAGGATGGGCGCTCGAAACACCTCCGCACCGGCAGCGATCCAATCGTCCTTCGTCGTGAGCTCGCGCACATCCCATACGAGCTCAGGCTCGACTAACCGCAGCTCTTCCCAGTAGCCGTCGGGCTCTCGGCCGGGCAAGTAGATGGGATAGCTCCTGTAAATCGGCATCACCGGAATGCGGTAGTAGTAGTCTGCCGAAACCTGCTGCGGCGTCGCCTCCACTTGCGGGCGGGGAAGCTCTAGGGACTCGACGTCGGAGTCGTCCCAAGTCTTCGGAATGTCGGGCCGGTACGTGGCATCGTCGGCGAAGAGCTCTGCCGCGTTGTGCCAATCCGCTGCCGGCGGCGGGGTCACCCCTTCGGGAGGCCGCACGAAGCTATAGATCGAGTACCCCGCATAGACGACCACGGCAAGGACCAGGGCCGTGAGACGAAATAGCCGCCGCCACATGACGCGAGGATAAGGTCTGGAGGCCCTATCTTGCAAAACGCGGCGGCGACGTGAGCCGTCAGCGTTCTGTGATGCGAAAGAGCTTCTTCGCGGTGCGGATGAAAACGCTGTCGTGGGCGAGTGCCGCCGACGCCTGCGTGTGACTATCGAGGCTGTTTTTGGAGAGAAGCTCGAAATCATCGCCCGACTCGATCACGAACGTGTCTCCTTCCTCGCCCAGAAAATAGACCCTCCCTCGGCTCGCCCACGGTGAGCTCGTGAACCCCGTGCCGTCCCCGATACGCGAGCGATGCTTTCGCACGCCCGTGCGCGCGTCATACACCATTAGTATTCCCTCGTCGCGCACGATGAACACATTGTTTCGATACACGACTGGAGAAGGCAGGTAGGGAGCCCCAACTCTCTGTCGCCATCGCACGACCCCGTCGTCGACAGGTTGGGGCGAAACCTTACCGGCGGCGCCTGCGCGAATGGCAAACAGCGGTCGGTCATTGTCCGCCGGAGACCCAATCGGTATATAGGCTAAATCGCCGGCTGCCACAGGGCTCGCGGCGATGTCACGGATGCCGGTATCGATGGTCCAGAGCTCTGTCCCGTCGGTGCCATAGCTAGCGACGACTCCCGGCCGACTCGTAACGAGCTCGACACGTTTCGAGCTCTTCCAGTAGAGCGGCGTCATCCAGCCGGCGCCTGTCTCCGAATGACCTCGGGCACGCCGCTTACGCCAGCGTTCTTCGCCGGTCCGAGCGTCGAACGCGATGAGATAGGACTCCCCGTCTTGGTCACGCAGGACATAGACTTGCCCGTCAGCGACGACGGGTGAAGACCCCGACCCGACCTCGTACAGCGCTTGCGCGCTCATGGCCTGCTTCCATTGAAGCTCCCCGTCGAGGCCGTATGCGAAGAGTCCGACGTCGCCGAAATACGCATAGACACGCTCTCCATCCGTAGCCGGGGTCTCGGACGCAAGGCTGTTCTTCACATGGCTAGGCGCAGGAGGCACGCCCCGGTGAACCTCTCGCTCCCAGAGCGTTCGGCCCGTTTCAACGTCGAGGCAATAGAGCATGTAGCGAACTGGTTCGGAGAAATCCTCCGGTCGTATCAGGTCCTCGGGTGGTATGTCGTCCCCCTCACCGAGGCCGGAGAAGTTTTCGCTACTGCGCTCCGGCCCGAGTGCCGACGTCAAGAAAATGCGGGAGCCCAGGACGATGGGTGACGACCAGCCGACGCCCGGAACTTCCACGACCCAAGAGACGTTGTCGGTCGTCGACCAGACCAACGGCAACTCGACATCGTCCGAGACACCGCTTCCGCCCGGGCCTCTGAACTGCGGCCAGTCTGCGCCTTTGACGCCTGTGCGTAAACCATCGTGAGCATGCCAAGACTCAACACGACCACTCGCATCGCTGTCGGTCCGCTTCGCTCGAGAGCTTCCGAGATTTTCATGACCCCCACGGAAAGGGTCCCGGCATCGTCACCCCCCTCGCCTCGAACAACAGCTCGATGATCCGCTCGACCGACGTCCAGCTGGTACGCCGTTGGTAGATGTTGTTCGTCTTGTGGGCGAGCACCAGCTCGAGCGACGGGAACACGGTGATGTATTGACCCCACGCGCCCCGTGCGGAATAGGCGCCCTCGAACGGGCCGGTGGCCTTGGGTCCGTCCCAGACCCACCACATATGACCGTAGCCGAAATAGCCGTCGCGGCGAGCAACGGGGTTCATCTCCTCGAGCGGGGTCTCAACACTCGTGATGCGCTGGACCCAGTCCTTCGAGACGACCTGTTTGCCGCCCCAGTTTCCTTCGCCAAGCATTAACAGGCCGATGCGTGCCATGTCTCTCGTGGAGACCCAGATCGGATAAGCGGCGTACTGTGACACCGTGAGATTGCCGGCCTTTTGCTGGACAGTCCGGTCCCAGTCCTCGAACGTGAGCGGGATCGCGAGCTGCGCCTGCAGCTCATCGTAGATGTCGCGTCCGGTGAGCTTCTCGAACACGAAGCCGGCGGCGTTGAAATCCCAGTTGCTGTAGAGCATGTAGGACCCGGGCGGCTGCGAGCCCCGAGCCGGCGCTTGGTCGAGGTCGTCTCCGGAGTACGACGCCGGGTGATACACGCCGGAGCGCGCGGTGATGAGATCTCCGATGGTCGCTTTCTTCTCGGCAGGCAAGAGCCCACCGATGTCGTCCATCCCGAGATCCTCGATCGTCGTCTCGAGATCAATGATCCCATTCTCGACCCAGGACCCATACAGCATCGCGAGGATGCTCTTCCGGACGGACGCAACATAGGAGAGCTCTTCGATGTCCCCGTACCGATAGACGACCCGTCCTCGATCGACGATAACGAGCCCGGTCGTGTTGGACTCGTCGCGGATGAACGCGGTCGTCTCGTCGAGCACGTCTTTCGTCCAACCGTAGGAGGCGAGTGCCTCCGACTCGACGTACTCCCAGGACTCTCCGGGAAACACGGATTCGGACGCCGGCTGGGCCCCCGCCAAACCAACGCCTGCGGTAATGAGAATCGCGACGAGCGAGCTAACGAACGACTTTTGTAGAGGTCTCATGGGTCTGCTCCTTTTTGGGGGTGGAGGGCGAAGGGTCGCGAGAGAAACTCCGCTCTATTCCTCGAGTCCGATGCGACGCAGCAGCTCGGCGTATCGCGGGTCCCGCTCGATGTCCTCGCTCCACCGATAAACACGTAGCAGCGGCAAATCGCTCGCTCGCCCTTGAACCGCACGCTCCATCCACTCGAAGAAGCTGTCCAGGTCTCCGAGGCCCGCATAGACCCCCGCTCTTAGGAACGGCGAGACGTATTGTGTCTCGTCC
>Ga0315338_1000415_pt1 | contig 103752 bp, 97 predicted proteins | sample ASW8metaG_FD_204518 | JGI IMG/M metagenome (GOLD analysis project Ga0315338, IMG submission 204518) | Ammonia-oxidizing marine archaeal communities from Monterey Bay, California, United States - ASW #8 | ecosystem: Environmental > Aquatic > Marine > Coastal | place: USA: California | collected...
TGCAATCAACCGCTTCATCGCAGAGCACAACACCGAAGAGGCCAAGGCGTTCGTTTGGAAAGCAGACTCTGACGAAATCATCGCCGCCCGAAACAGAGGGTTCCAAATGTTGGAATCAATCCACTAGGGCCGTCGCGCCTGGACGATCAGACCGACAATGGTTTCCTCGCCCAATGATTTGCATGCCTCCAGGCGATGCAGCCCTTCAACAAGCACATATCTTTCCCGGTCGGGGCGAACAAGAATTGGGGTTTGCTGACCGTTCTCCAATATGCTCTCAGCAAGCTGCTTCGCAACATCCATGTCCAGCGTCTTGCGCCGCTTCACCGGCACATAAATCTCTTCGATCCTGAGTGTCACATCTTCCATGAGTTGCCCACCTTAGCATCATCGCTGTTTTTGGGTACGCCATTTGACAAGCCGGCATGCAGTGGCTGAAAGCTGTACCCGGCCGGCAGAAATTTGGCTAAGCTGGGCGGTATGGGTCACAAGATCTTCATCAGTTACCGGCGAGACGACAGCGCCATGGCCGCAGGCAGGCTGTATGAGCACCTGGCGAGGCACTTCCCGCGGGAAGCGCTGTTCATGGATGTGGATGCAATGCAGCCTGGCATGAACTTCGTCGATGAACTCGACCGGCAGGTTGCCCAATGCGACACCTTCCTCGCAGTGATCGGACCGCAATGGACGACAATTGAGAATGACGACGGAGAACGGCGGCTTGATGAACCTAATGATTTTGTCAGGATCGAAGTCGCCTCCGCCCTCGCGCGGGATATTCGCGTGATCCCGATCCTGCTCGAAGGCGCAACAATGCCCCGGGCCGAAGACCTGCCGTTTGACATCAAGGCCATGGTGCAACGCCATGCCGTGCGCCTTCGCCATGATCGCTTCGGCGCAGACGTCGAGATCATTACCAACGCGCTCGGTGGCGAAACCCAAGAAACCCAGGAAACCAAACATCCACGCCCGCAAAGCCGGCCCCTGTTCATGCTCGCACTTGCTGTTGCAGCAGCGGTTCTGGGCGTGGGCGTCTGGTTTGTCTTGAACCAACCCCCAGCCCTGGACAAAACAATCGCTGTTGAGTCACAACCGGACGCAAGCGCCAGGACCGTGGCAGATCCCCCGCCGGCAACGAAAGCCGAAAAGCAACCGGCACAGACCAAGCCCGCAGCACCCGCCCAATTCCAGAGCCGGCTGGCATTGGTTATCGGAAACTCAAACTACGCACACGTGACCAAGCTCAAGACGCCGGCAAACGACGCCGTTTTGGTGGCTGACGCGCTTCGAAGCATCGGATATCAGCTCATTTTGAAAACAGACGCCGATAACCGCACAATGAGGAGCGCAATTGTCGAGTTTGCAAATTTGATCCAGGCGTCCGGTGGAAAATCGCTGGTGGTGTTCTATTATGCCGGTCACGGGGTTCAGGTCGGGGGCTTGAATTACCTGCTGCCGACCGATTTCGATGAACAAAGTGAACATGGCGTCGAATTTTCGGCGATCAGCATGAATGCGCTTATCGGGACCATTTCCGCGTCTGAAAATCGCATAGGCATAATGTTGTTTGACGCCAACCGGGCAAGCCCGGTCGGCCGTTTGTTCAGGTCTGAAAGCCGTGGCCTCGCCAGGGTGCTTGCCATGCAGCACGCGGTCATCGGATTTTCGACAGCACCTGGGTCTTCAGCGCTCGATGGAAATGGCCGCTCAAGTCCGTATGCAACAGCGCTTGCAGAAACGATCTTGCAGCCCGGCCTGACCATTCATCAGGTACTGGCAAAAGTCCGAAAGAAGGTATCCGATGCCACAGACGGCATGCAATACCCGTGGGATATATCCTCTCTCACCGGAGACATCTATCCATTCGGCAGATGACGATTGGGCAGGCAATCACTTTGCTGGATGACCGGGTCAAGCCCGGCAATGACGGGAATGGGGAGGTGCTGCCCGCCTCTGGGCACGGGGCTAAGTGGCGCCCGGCAGCGGTGACCGGAACAGGATCGATGCAGCCTTGTGGTCACGGAAGCCATGAACGACACTGCGCCAGTCAATTGGTCTGGAGCCCAAGCAATGGCACATTTCCTGACACTGGTGCTGCTCGATCCCGATGAACCGGCCTATGCGGACGCAGCGGAAGCAAAGATGCGCAGATATTTTGCACCCGACCTTGCCGGGCCGGAGGCGAAATGCGACGGGTTCACCATCGGTGGCCGCTTCGATGGCGAGCTGTGGGACAAGGAGCAGAACTACAATTTGTCCCCGGCGGAATTTCAGGCCCGCTATGGCTTTGACAAGATCAAGGCCGAAGACAACATCAGACCGGTCGCCGACCTGCGGCCCGATCTCGTGCCCTACGCAGTGATCACACCGGACGGCGGCTGGCTGGGCCGCGCAGGAATGACCGACCAACAGTGGCAAGCAGAGTGGAACCATCTCCGCGACAGGTTCCGATCCCGGATTGCAGTCGCCATGGACTGCCATTGCTGACGCCGGTGCCCGTCAGGCCCCACACCGGTCAGTCCGGTGACGCGATCCCCTGCCGGCGCAAGATCGTGCGCTGGATCCTGTGCGGGTACGTGCTGACCGCATAGCGGCCGACATTGGCAAAATCGATGCGCCGGCCGTTAACTTCGGTGATCGTGCTTTTGGGAAAATACTCGACCCCCATGGCAACGATATATTTCCGGCCATCGCTTGCGGTAAACCAGAACACGCAGTCATATTTCGGTTTCGGGTAGCGCCGTTCGTTCATCGAACCACCGCGCACCTGCCAGCAGTCATGGCGGTCAAGGCGCGCCTGCTCATCCGACAACTTCGTCTCAACACCGCCGGGGCCGAAAACGTCGAGACGTGGAAACCCATAGGCTAGAATGCGGCGGGCGTCTGGCGTGTTCGGCTTCTTGACCTCCGCATCGCAGCGGGTCACCAGGAACAGACCGGCCATGCCGAACGCCGTGAGCGTCGCCAGGGTGGCATGTTTGCGGCGCGCGCCGCCACCATCAGTCTTGTTCCAAGGCCATTTCATCGAGATCACGCGCGGCAGGTTGTCAGGGATTCATCTGCGCATCTCATATGTTTGCGCAATTTAGTGTACCATCCAGGCAGCGTCCCGTTAATTCCCGACCCGCTCTTGAACCCGCAGGCCATGTCTCACCATCCGGACAAAACAACTCCAGAATGGCAACCCCGCGCCATTACCGCCTGGCTGCTGGAAGAAGGCCGGTTGCTTGCCGATCTCGACGAACTTGTCCGCCAGCTTGGCAACGTCATGCTTGCCTCTGGCGCACCGCTGTGGCGGCTTCGTCTGTCGATGCGCACATTGCACCCGCTGATCACCGCCGTCACATCGGTGTGGGAAAGGGACGACCGATCCACAAGCCATATCGAGACACCGCACGGGCTGGAAAGCCGGTCGGATTATTTCGGCAGTCCCTTCGAGATCATCGCGCGCACCCGCGCCCCGCTCAGGGTCCAACTATCGGGCGCACTGTCAGACACCGACCACGCCGTGCTGCACGACCTCAAGGCGCGCGGCGGCACAGACTACATCGGCCTGCCGATGAGGTTTTCCGATGGCGCCGCGGCAATCGTGGTTTTCAACGCCGATCGCACCGAGGGCTTCTCAGACCAGGACATTGCAGGTTTCACCGAGATCGCTTCGGCCCTGGCGCCGATCGTCGAGGTGTTCAGCTCAAAGCGCGTGTCGCTGGCGGTGGCCGAGGCCTATCTTGGTCAAAGAACCGGTCAACGGGTGCTGAACGGTCAGATCACGCGGGGCCATATTGAAAACATCACCGCCGCCATACTGGTGAGCGACATTCGCGACTGGACCGGGCTCAACAACCGCCTTGCCGCTGAGACCGCGCTGGCGCTCGCCAACAGATATTTCGAGGTCATCGCAGAGGCGGTCGAAAGCAATGGCGGCGAAATTCTGAAATTCATCGGCGACGGGGTGCTCGCGATCTTCCCAACAGGCGATGAAACTCTGAATGCGGGTGCGGTGTGCGGGCGCGCCCTGGCGGCGGCACGTCACGCCCTGCGGGCTGCCCGGGAAGCGGACCCGCCGCTTGAACTTGATTTCGGCATGGGCATGCATTTCGGCGAGGTGCTTTATGGCAATATCGGATCACAAAGCCGCATCGATTTCACCGTGTTGGGCCAGGCGGTCAACAGTGCCGCCCGCATCGAGGGACTGTGCGGCAAACTCGGTCAACCGGTGCTGTTCTCACAGGCCTTTGCCGATCACCTGAGCGAACCGGTTGTGGTTGTCGCTGAAGAACGCCTCAAGGGCCATGAGGCAAAATCCAGCGTCCTGACCACATCACAACAGCCATGACCTTTATGGCGGCGGGCGCTGTGCCGTTCAGACCATGGGCCTGACCGATGCACCCTTATGACATCATGGTGGTCATCTCGATTGCCTGCTGCGTTGGCTTTTCGTTGGCCATCTACGAGGACAGAGATCCAGTCCTCGTGATCGGTTATTTCGCCGGCAGCACCATGGGCGCCTTTGCCGGGGGCTATCTGGCGCTCTGGGGTTTCCCCGAATATGGCAAGTTCGGTATCATTTTCGGCGGCATTCTGGGGGCGGTTGTGCTGGCTACGCTCTGGCGCGTGGTGAGGAAGCGGCAGCGACATGGCCGAAATTCCGAATGTACGATAGACTGCGCCTGCAAACCCGCCAAGGAGACCGACCGTGCCGACAGAAGTTGAAACCTCCACCCCGCCCGATGCGCCCGATCCGATCGGGCCTTACAGCCATATCACCAAGGTCGGCCGTTCGATCACCATCGGCGGCATCGGCGGCGTCGACCCGGAAACCAGCGAGCTTGCCGGCGCCGACGTCCGCGCCCAGACAGTGCAGATACTGAACTCGTTCAAGGCCATGCTGCAGGGGGCGGGATCCGATCTCGACTTCATCGTGCACATCAACATCTTTCTCAAGGAAATGAGCGATTTCGACCGCATGAACGAAGCCTATGTGGAGGTCATGGGTGACCGCCGCCCGGCGCGCACGGTGATCGGTGTGGCGGAACTCCCGAACCCCGATTTCCGGCTGACCATGAACCTGACCGCGGTGGTCCCCGGCTGACCCACGGGTTCAGGGTAAGGTCGCACGCACGGGTAAGGAATGGCGCAACGGCGATACAGGGCCGGCCGGTCACCGTCATACCAGAGAAAACCGATATCAAGGCATTACCGGCAGCACGATCGACGTTTTCATTAGCAGCAATTTATATCAGAACGCCGTGCATTCTGGACGATTGATCAAGAAACCAGGATTAATGGACATGGATTAAGCGATATTGGGAACACATATGAGGGTCTCCCGGCACACAGGCGCCGAAATTCCATCGCAACTTATCACCCGAGGAGACCCCATCATGGACCCCCGTTTCGTTACCAAGTCAATGCACGCTTTCCTGGATTATCCCGTCGCCCTCAGCCTCATCGCCCTGCCCTTCGCGCTGCAGCTTGGCAGTTCGAACCCATTGGCGCTATGGCTTGCAGTGGCAACTGGGGCTGCCGCCTTCGCGCTGACCCTGTTCACCGACCATATGCTCGGTGTGTTTCGCGTATTGCCCTATTCGTTCCATCTGGTGGTTGACCTGGCGGTCGGCATCGCCTTCGTGCTGGCGCCCGGACTGCTTGGCTTCACCGGTATCGATGCCTGGTATTACTGGGCCAATGGCGCTGCGGTGCTGGTCGTGATCAGCCTGCACAAACCGGATGCTGCGTCATCGCCCACTGCCGCACGCGCCTGACAACTGACGGCCCGGGAGCACAAGCTCTCGGGCCTTCAATTCCAGTGGAAATCGTGAAAGTGCCGCACGCCGTCAGCTTGAGAAGAAGTTCTTCACCAGGTTGTGGTTGACCACGCAATTGACGGTGCTCTTCTTTCGGCCCCAGCGGTAGATGCCGGCCACCCTGACCGCCACTTTGTAATTGCCATCGCCGGTATGGCTGACGCCGGCAACCTTCTCGAGCCGCAGATAGTATCCTCCGGCCTTTCTGACGACTTTATGTGCCTGATGAACACAGGCGGCGACCGCGTTTTCCCGTGCCCCCAATCCGTGGTGATAGCGGTATATGTCATTGTCCTTATGGGCGTTCGCAGACGATGCGGCAGCTTTCGCAAGCGCTGAAACGACCAGTGCCAAGACAATACCTTCAGCCCGGTTGTGCGCTGGATGACCGGCATTGACACCTTGTGCGAGGACGCCCGACAAAAACACGGCACTCAGCGCGGATATGGCGACGTTCCTGAGGAACATTACATGGTCCTAATTTGTTTATCTGCTTGGCAACACTATACCAGCTTTGGCCGCTGGCGGTTATCAGTGACTTATTATTGTGGCAGCATCAAAACGTCCACCATTGTGATGCTTAATCTACGCAATCTGTACAAATTCGTGAGAAAAATAGTTAATGCAATTGCAACAACTAGTGGTTCCAACGCCACCTCCATACCGCATATAGCGCTAACTGGTTAATTTCACCTGAGCTTAACGGGTAAAGCGGATGCTATGGGGGAAGCGAGATAACCATGGCAAGCATTACGGAATTTCCGTTTGTCGAACAAATAGAAGACGAGGCGATGGCGCTCCTGCTGGAGGCGAGGAGTGTCCTGTCACGTCGGAAAGCGCAACCGGATACAGACACCGACGACACCGGCCACCTGATATCGGTACATAGAAACTTTGAGGTGACCGCCCGGCTGAGCTGGGTTGTCGCCTGGGTGTTCTACCAAAAAGCGGTACGTGCCGGCGAAATGACCAGCGACGAAGCAGAAGTCCGCCATCCACGCCTCAATCTGCCGCGTGACCCAACTCCTGACGAAGCAAAGAATATTCCCGAAGACCTGCAGGATCGGCTGGACCGCAGCCGGGCGCTCTATGACCGGGCACTGGGATTTCAGTCTTAGCGGTCCGTGCTCACGTCTTCTGGCTCCTGCCCTGCCATGTGTAGAATGAAATGGCCGTCAGCGAACAACCGAGCAGCAACCCAAGAGAGCCTTTCCAGAAGTCGATAAACAGTCCCACAACCCCCATCATCACCACCACGAAACCGGCTTTGCCGGCATATTCGGACAGCATTTGCAATAGACCGCTCTTGATCCGTGCGGAGACGCTCATATTGGTCTCGCTCCCTCTCGACAATATCGTTTTCCCAATGGGTTTACCGGCCGCCGAACATCCGCCCGCCAGCCGGTCGCGCGACAGCACCAGTCCGGTTTGGGGACGGTGATGGTGACGGCATGCGGTCTCCCGCCACACGGTCGGTGGACACCGACGCACGTTCCGGCCGGATGTGACGCCACGACGACCAGGTGAGCCAGGCGCCGCCAAGCAACATGAGGAGGGCGCTGAACAAGATCGTGCCCATGGGTACGTTTTCAGCGTCTTCAGCGGACATATATTCCTTGAAGCCCAGTGCCGAATTGATGCTCGGCTGATCTTTGTAGTAGCGCACGCGAATTTGATCTCCATCCGAGACAGCATACGCCTGGTCCTTGGAAATGTTGATCTCGCTGGAATATTTGACACCTTCGAGCGTCGTGAAGCTATAGGTCATGGTGTAGTATCGGCCGATACCGCCGATCTTGCGGTAGCGCGCGGCAACGGTGACTTCCTCGCGCTTTTCGATGACGCCCATGGTGTCGATGCCGCCCTCGACAATTCGTCGGCCAGCCTCGTGTGCATCTCCGCTGATGACTGAAATCGTGCCCGCGACACTGGCGAGCATCAAGAAAATGCCGAGAACGAATCTAACGTAAGACCACATGACCCTGCCCTTTTGAAATAATCTTTGGACAGATTATCCCACAACTGGCTTAAGGTTCGGTGAGAGCAACTCTGCAAATCTGACAAATGCCGTTAACATTTGTTTCTCCGGAATTCCCCTATGACGCCCGAGCCATTTCACGCCGGCATCCGCGAGACCGCCCTGAGAAACATGCTTAGGGCTCCTGAGGATCTGGCCTATCCGCTGGTCACGGACCTGCACGACCGGCCGGTCACCATGGAGGTCATATCCGCGCAACCATCGGGACGCTTGCAGAAGGTGTTTTCAGGATTGTTGCTGTTTCCAGGGCTTTTGTTTCTCATCCTCGGCATCATTGAGGGCAATCTTGCGCTGATCATCATCACGTTGTTTTTCTGCGCTCTTGTCGGTCTCGTATTTTGGATAAATGCCGCGCGCAGCAACATGCTCTGGCGCATAAGCTGGCAGGACGACACGGTCGAGGTAACCGACCAGCGGTGGGGCAGAAACAGCCATTGGTCGGCGCCCTACACCGCGTTCACGGGTATTGCGGTCCGGAAAAACCGCATAATGCGGAACCGGTCCGGCTCTCCTCGTACAGCCGTACCTATTCAGGTGACCGAACTTGTGCACCAGAACCCGCAGAAGACCCTGTTGCTGGGATCATGCGATCCATGCCGTGGAGTGGAGACCCGCGCCCGGGCCAGCGCCCAGCATATCGGCGTGCCGTTTCTGGGCGGGAAGACCTGGTAACCGCGCTTGACCGCACCTGTCCAAACGCTCTAGTTCATCACTCCGCAAGCTCAAGAACCACGAGGTGACATGGCCATGACAAAATGTCTTCTGAGCATTGCCGGGGGTCTGTACTGCCTTGTCACAATGACGGCACAGGCAAAAGATATCTACGTTTTGCCGGATTATTATGTGGAGGGGTCTTTTCAATTTGCCGCAGCCCACATGATTTCGAACATTTGCCCAAAAATACAAGTCAAGAAAGGCTCAGCAGATCTCTTTAAAACCTCGCTTTCAGGGCGGCTTAAGGAGGACAATATTTTGCCGCCCAACGTCAAGGAAAGCGACCAGAGAGTGAAGCTTTCACTTGTCATGGACAAGCGGTTTGTCGGCAGGATGGTTTCACTCTTGGAAAAATACTCGATTGATCCAAATGAAAAGGCCGACGTTAGATTACCTGAGGTCTATGAGAAATTCTGCGTAATGGGGACCGGCGAAATTTCCAACCAAACCAACATTGGAAACCTTATCGAAGCCTCCGGTGAATAGACGACTTGGCGTGGTCCTCGCCGGCCTCACCGTTTGAGATTGAACCTTTTCCCGCATGACAGCGTCAAAGACGTAACAGCCGGTCACCAAGGGAAAGGCATGGCAATGACAATCACACGCTCCGCCATCACAACAATCATCGTCGCGGGTCTTGCTGCAACTGTGGCGACAGCGATACCGGCAAGCGCTGCAATAGACAGCCGCCTGATCTCCAGCCTGATAGCGACTGGATATAATATATCTCCGGGAAACCATGAGCTGATCCCGGCAACGGTCGGCGCAAACAAGGCTGAGTTAACCCAAATTGCGACACGCCGCACACCCAAAAGACGCCGTATCAACACCGCAGCCCCAGGGCGCTCCGGTTTGGCGCGCCGTCATCAAAAATCCATCAGACAGGTCAAACCCGCAACCAACACTGGCCAGGCGGCACTTGATTGCTCAATCCAGAGCCACCCCGACTGCCAGCCTTCAGGCAGCGGAACCACCGAACATTTCTTCACCATAGAACTCGGCAACTGATCACCATGAGTTCGGCCAAAGCACCTGAATCCACGGATTGACAGTGGCCGGCCCAATCACTATGTGAGCGTCTGGGTAAAGGCACCTGCCGCTCGCTGGCGCATGCCATGGTGAAGCCTTTCAAGTGATCCCATCAGCCGCTTTCAGTGACTTGCGGTCCGGTGGTAATGCGAGCGCCATCCACACTCCGCAAGCCAATACTCGATGAGGCACTGTGATGAATGGATCTATTAGGCTTCCCTCTCTTGAGGATTTGAAAAAACAGGCAGGGCGCCTGCGCGCGGACCTTGCAACAGACGGCCGCACGGTCAGCCACAGCCGGGCCCTGGAAATGCTCGCGCACCAGCATGGTTACAAGGACTGGAACACGCTCCATGGCGTGATCGGAAACAGTGCGCAACCCAGTCCCGTGACGCTCGGGCAAAGGGTGCGTGGACGCTATCTCGGCCAGGCGTTCGAGGGCGACGTGACCGGCGTGCAGATGTTGACCATGCCGGGCAGGTTCCGCGTCACCCTGCAGTTCGACGAACCGGTCGACGTGGTGACGTTTGACAGTTTTTCCAATCTGCGCCGGCGCATATCCTGCGTTATCAACGCCGACGGCGCCACCATGGAAAAAACCTCCAACGGACAGCCCCACCTCCAACTAGGGGCCTGACTGATACACAAACGGGAACACGGCATGTGGGTTTCGCTAACTGCAGGAGCGGTCATCCACGTGCCGTGTTTCCGGAATTGATGCCCTCAACTGCACACAACGACGCCCAAAACTGTCTTCCCCCGACTTGATCGGGGGATCCAGTAACCGGCACCTTTTCAGTGGTTTACGGTCGTGCCTGCACATTTTATGTGGTGGTTACTGGATCGCCCGGTCGAACCGGACGAAGACAAGAGGAGAAGTGTCGGGTTCTCGTGGCCCTCCAGTGGATTTTATCCTTGCACCAGCCATAGACTGCCGGCGAGAAAACAGGCCGCCGACCCGGCGGACGCCAAGGCGCGGATGTAGTTCCAGAACGTCCAGCGGGGCAGATAGGTGCCGGCCCAGTAACCAGCGGCTTCGGCTCCGGTAAAATCCAGGCCGTCGAGGCGCTGGTTCATCGGCACATTGAACGCCAGGGTGACGGCAAACACCCCGGCCAGATAGAGCACACCACCGGTCGTGATCACCGCAGATGCACCACCCGCGAGCCGAAACCAGGCATAGCCGATGAGCAAGGGCGACAGCGCGGACATGCCGAGCAGCAGGACCATAAACACCGATCGGTAGACTTCGCGATTGATGATCTGCATGGCTTCGATTCCAGCGCTATGTTTTGCGCCCCCCAGCGATCTCATGACGAAATCCGAAAATGTCAGAAACACCCCTGAGACCACCGCACAGGCAATGACCGAAATCTCGCACAGGATGAAAAACCAGCTAGGCGTCATTGTTCAGTCTCCATGAAGCAATAGGGCTTGCGCTTTCAGAATTCAGTAAGACAGGCCTGGTGCCTGGCGAAGATAGGTGTCGTCTGCTGATTGTTTCAGCATGAAATCGGCGACATCCGCATGGGAAATCCGGAGTGTCGGCGGCGCATCGGCAGTGGTGAAACCATGCCGGTAGTCGCCCGTATGCGCGCCTTTCACGAAGCTTGCCGGGCGGACGATCACCCAATCCAGAGGGCTGTTTTTGACGTAGCTCTCCTGACGCTCATGATCCGCATAGAGCCTGCGCATGACGAGGGGAAATATAAGATATCGATAGTGGAACGGCAGCAGGTTCCAGCTGTCACCGGCGCCAAGCCCGGACAGGCAGACGAGACGCCTGACGCCGGTCTCCTCCATGGCGTGGATAATGTTCTTTGTGCCTTTCGCCCGCAGGCCGTCCGTGTTCATGAGCGGCATGCCCAGGGCGCACACCACGCCGTCCTGCCCCTCTATCGCGTTTCTGACCGAAACAGGATCCAGGACATCTCCCTTGACCACGTGCAGGTTCTCGCGGGGGCCGCTGAGCTTTTCCGGAGTGCGCGCAAAGGCTGTCACATCATGCCCCAGCTCCAGCGCCTGTTCCACCAGGTGGCGTCCGATCTTTCCAGTCGCGCCAAAGATAATCAGTTTCATTGTTTGGCTCCTCTTTGGTTGACACCGTGTCAATTGACACAATGTCAAATATGCACTACTTGACACTATGTCAAGAGAAGTACCCCATACCAGAAGCCGTATTCTCAAAGCCTCCCTGGATCTGCTGGAAGCAAGCCAGGGCAAGGGCGTGCGCATGACCGATATCGCCAAACATGCCGGCATCACCCGGCAGGCGCTCTATCTTCATTTCAGCACCCGGGCGGAGCTGTTGATTGCCACGACGCATTATCTTGATGAGTTGAAAGACAGCGATGCACGTCTTGTCGCAAGCCGCACAGCACAAACCGGCATCGAGCGTCTTGACGCCTTTATCGAGGCCTGGGGCAGTTACATTCCCGAAGTCTACGGCATCGCCAAGGCGCTGCTCGCCATGCGCGACACCGATGAGGCGGCAGCCCAGGCATGGGACCAGCGGATGCAGGATATGCGCGAGGGCTGCGCGGCAGCGATCTTGGCACTCAAGCGCGACAAGATGCTGTCTCCCGCCTATTCCCAAAAACAGGCAACGGACATTCTCTGGACCCTGTTATCGGTCCGCAACTGGGAGCAGTTCACCATCGACTGCGGCTGGTCGCGGAAGAAATATGTCGCGACGTTGAAATCACTGGCGCGGCGCATTTTCGTAGTGGAAAGCAGGAACGACTAGGCGATTGCGTCACACGATACCTCACACCATTGGCGGGCGGCCCAGGCGTTCCGTGCATTGCCCCAGAATGCGCTCAAATGCGCAGCCAATATCGAGAAGCCGTTCTTCCTGCCAGGGTTTTGCCAGCATCTGCATTCCCACCGGCATGTGGTTTGCGTCAAGCCCAACCGGCAAGGTGATGCCACATAGCCCCAGCAGACTGGCGATATAGGTGTTCTTCACCGCCCGTTTGTTGATCGCCTGCCAGGCCTCGGGAGCTGCCACATCTTCAAGCAGCGGCGGCGTGATGGGCAGGGTCGGGCCGACCAGGACATCGATCCCCTCAAGCCGTCCGATAACCGCTTCGGCACAGCGCCTGATCTCGCGCAGGTTTTGTAAATACTGCACGGCCGACAGATTGGGCCGGTCCGGGCCGGCAAGGCGGATCTTCAGTTGAGGTTGCAGAATATCCAACCACTCAGGAACCTCCTTTTCCACGAAAGCCATGAACTCGGATGACACAATGCCGCCGTCCAGCACGGTCTGATAAGCATCGGAAACCTCCGGAACGGATATCTTCAGGCACTTAACACCGGCGCCGGTCAACTCCTTGATCGCTGCCTGTACCGCCTCGGCCACACCGGGATCGCACTCATCCCACATGTGTTCGTCACAGATCGCCATGGTGATATCGCCCGGTGTGATTTCCGGCTCGTGCCAGCCCCGGCTCTTGTCGGCAACAATGGTGTCGATGGCATAAAACGCAAAGCGCAGGTCGTCCACACTGCGGGTCAGGATGCCCGGTGTGTCCATGGTCGGGCACAGCGGCACGAAGTCCGCCGGCCATCGGCCAACCGTCAGCTTGAGGCCGGCAGTGCCGGTCAGGGCTGCCGGCCGGCGCACAGAACCGCTGGTGTCGGTGGCCAGCGCCACCAGGGCCGTCTCCTGCCACAGGCTGACCGGCGCACCGCTGGAGGAACCGCCGGCCGCACGATGGCGCGCACCATCCCAGGGGTTCCTGGGTATCGGACCGTCATTGACCGTTCCAAGGCCGGCATAGGCGAATTCATCGGTCTGCGTTTTGCCGGTGAAAACAGTGCATTGGCCGCGCAGGGCGGTGAGCAGTGGGCCTTCCTGATTGAATTTTTCCGGAAACGCCCGGCAGGAACCGACTTTGGTCTCATAGCCCTTAACGCCGAATATATCCTTGATGGACATGGTAATGCCCTGCAGGTGGCCGCGGTCGCTGCCTGCTCTAAAGGCTGTGTCCGCCGCCTCAGCCATCGGCGTGCTGAGATCCGGGTTCCACGCCACATAGCCGTGCAATGCCGGTTCAAGCGCTGCATAACGCTGTTTTGCATGGTCGAGCAGGTTGACCGCGCTGACCCGTCTTTCCCGCAAGGCCCGCGCAATATCCCTCAAGGAGTGACCGGCAAGGCCGGTCTGTTCCAGACCATCCACATCAAGCACAACTGCCGCCATCTCCAAACCCGAACCGTTATGTTGCCCCGTGGGATCTTAACCCGTATTCCCCACGGCACAGAAAGCGTTTCCGCTCGCGCACCGAGCCGTTACCATTGCGCCAACTGACAAATGAGGAGAATGCTTGCCATGTCCGACATGTGGCGCTGGCCGATCGACCGGGTTCATCACATTTCCGGAACAGCGGGGCCGCTGACCTTTGTCGGCGGCGCGGGGGATTTCGACCGGGAAGGTATGATCCGCAACCCGGGCGACCTCGACGCACAGATCGACGGTGCGGTCGCCAACATCGCCACAGCCCTTGGCGGTGAAAGTGCCAAGCTCGACGATGTGGTTCGCCTGAAGGTGCACTACACCGCCGATGTGGACGACTGGCATGTGATTGCCAGGCTCGCAGCGTTGTTTCCCCTCGACCCCATGCCGGTAATCTCGACAGTGCCCGATCCACTGCAGCCCTTTGAAGGCCAGGTGGTGCAGATCCAGGCAATCGCCGAGCGTGGCTGGCGCAGCTATACCGACGTGCGCTCCCACCCCCGGCCCGTACCACCGCACTGGCGCGAACAGTTTGGTGGCCGCGCGGTGACCGGCGGCCTGCGCGCCGGTGAGTTTATCGCTGTCGCCAACCGCACGGCTGAGACCGCCGATGGCGCCATCGAGGCGCCCGGTAACGGCATCGCCCAGAGCCATGAGATCATGGGCTGGCACCGGGAGACCCTTGCCGCTCTCGGCGCCGGCTTCCAGGACAGCGTCAAGATGGAGGGTTATTATTTCGGCACCACCCGGGAGGAATGGCGGCCGCTGGCCGAGGCCCGCGCCAGCCATTTTGCCGAACCCGGCCCGGTGGCAACCGTGGTGCCCTGCCACCAACTCAACCCGGAAGGCGCTGCCACCAAGATCGAAGTCATGGCCATGCGTGAGGAATGGAACGGTTTCGACAAATATATTCCACGCGACGATTTCTGGCCAAAACGTGTGTGGGACTGGCAAATCCAGCTGCCCTACCGCCAGGCGATCCGCCTGCGCGACACCATCTGGCTTGGCGGCCAGGTGCCGTCTGAACCCTTCATGAACACGTCCTTGCCCATGTATCCAGGCGAACTGGTCGCCCAGACCAGGCTGGTCATGACCTGCCTTGAAGACCTTTTGCGCGGCTTCAACCGCACCACCGCCGACCTGAAACTGATGGTCTGCTACTTCACCTGCCCCGATGGCGCTGAAACCACAGCCCTGTTTCTTGAAACCGTTGCCGGCATGATCGGCGGCGCCCTGCCACCGACCACCCTTGTGCCGAAACCGGGCATGCATACGCCTCAGGGAACGGTCGAGATCTGGGGCGTGGCACAGGCCTGAGCCCGGAAAAGGCTCGATAACCCATGGCGCAGGCCACGATCCGGTCAGGCGCTCCTTCGGACAATATGGTAAGAATTCTATGAACTTACGGCAGACAATTCTGTTTCGCAGCTTGAAACGCCGCCCGATCCGCCCGACATATCATAGGAAACGCAAGAACAGGCCACAGGCAAAACCCAAGGCTTAGAGCGCTTCAAATGTGATCGGTGGCGCAGCGACATTGGTTGGAGCCTTCGCAGGCTGGCGTTGGTGGGAACAAGTAATCGATGGATTTTTGGGTTACCTGTTCTAATGTGACGCGGCATGAGGGGAACTGACCCATGAAGATCATTCCAGGCGTCGGCACCGACACCATCACCTTCGGAATGGCCCGCGACGACGTTGACAGATTGCTGGGTGCACCTGAAACAGTGACGCCCTATGAGGATCTGCCCGGCTATCCATCCGCCCGGGAGAACCGCACCTACGGACAGCTCGACCTCCTGACGACCCACGCCCATGGCGTCATTGCAATCACCGCTGATTGCGCCATGGCGGAGCTCACCTTGTGGGGACACCCGCTTGCCGGCTGCGACATGGACGCAATAATCGAACTGCTGCAACAGGCAGACGGGCAGATTGAGGTCAGCGATCGCGACCAGTGGGGAGATTTTGATATTTACCTTGCCGGCACCGGCCTCAGTTTCGCGATGTCGGACGATGGGCTTGTCGCCGTCGAAGTCCGGCAGCCGGACTGGAGAGACCTCGCCTGACGCCGACCCGCGCAAAAGGTCTCATCAGGATGCCCAGATCAATCGCCCTGGAAATCTCCCCTCCTTCCAGGCCAGGTGCACTTTTCTTACAGAGCGCGCATAGAGCAGACCTTCGTCATCGCCCGGCAGTGGCGTTTCACAGGTCGCCTGGCCCGTGTCTTTGTCGAATTTGAGTTCGCCGCAACGGCCATCGGTGAGGGAGAAACGATAGCGAACGCATTTGTCGTCTTCGAACATCCTGTCAATTTCGATGTATACCGCCATGTGACCGCCCCGCGACGATTGCCGGATTTCCATGTTCATGGGATTAACCGGAAATGTAAGGTCGATCCGCGTACCGTGCAACACAGCCTGCTGGAGATGGTCCATCATCGCCCGCTCCAGGTTCCCGGACGACCACTTTCGGATGCTGAGCGGACCTGCCTGCTGGCGACCGGATACGGTGGAAAATGAGCCAATTCGGAAGTGAGACGCCGTAGCAGCAATTTCTGCTATGCGGGACAAAGCGGACATCTGGAATGCTCGTTGGAACGGCGGCTTTCTCCAGAGGCTGGAAGATCAACGCTTTTTCGGCTCCAACGTTTCGTTCATTTCAGTGACCGGCACGTGGCGGTTTCGATATCACTTCTGATCGAGAACAGAATGGCTATCAGCACAACGGAACCTCCAAGGAATGTCGGCACGTTCGGAACCTCGGTGAACAGGATGAACGCCAAGATCGGCGCGAGTGGTGTTTCAAGTGCGCTCAGAAGGGCCGTCTGGCTCGATGGGACGCGCTTCGCACCTTCGGCAAGGGTGACCGACGCAATGGCGAAAAGCAGCCCGAACACAGCGAGAACGAAAATCTCGAAAGGGTCGATCTGTAATGGAGCGCCAAGAACGAACGACACAGGCAGCAAAAAAAATGACTGCAGCACCGCTGGTCCTGCGCCGGGGGTGTCCGGATATGTCCGGTAGATGACCATGATCGTGGCCATAGCGATAGTCATAATCAATGCCAACGCGTCACCGTTGAGGTTGATCTGACCGATGGATCCCGAAACAATGATCCCGACGCCCAAAAGCGCACAGATGGAACCGATCATGGTTCTGACCGTGATGCGTTCGCCGATCGCAAGCCAGGCCAGTAGTGCTGCGATCAGGGGAGCGACCGCATAGATGAGCGAGACATTGGCGATTGAGGTGAGCTTGAACGCCGGTATGAAAGCGGCGGTACCCAGTGCGCCGACGATTCCAACGGCCCAACCGCTGTTGCCCATATTGAAGAAATTATGCCGAACGGTCCCCCGGCTAATCGTCCAGACCGTCGTGAACCCGGCAGCAAACAGGCCCCTCCAAAAAATCACGGCCCAGGCTCCGGCTTCGACGCCTTTCGTGAAGATACCTGCCGTGCTGTAGGTAACGGCTGCGGCCAAGAGAAGAATGACTCCGATCGAATACTCAGATCGTGTGTTTGATGCCATTGTGACTGCTTCCCCTTCGTTTGGCTCTTGGTGACAAAGGTAGGGATGCCGTAGTTTTTTTAATCCACCGATCTCACTTAAAGTCAGCGTCAATCGAACCTTTATCTATACGTTTAAATGTGTTTATGGATATCCGACCGCCTCGACAAACGAGAAGAACTAGCGCAATAAGATACAATTTCTCAGGTATGACATATGGCTCGCTCGCTTCCGCCGCTGAATGCTCTCCGAGCTTTTGAAGCGGCTGCTAGACATCTCAGCTTCACCAAGGCTGCAGACGAACTGAACGTCACGCCTGCGGCGGTGAGCCATCAGGTCAAGGTGCTGGAAGACTTGCTCGGGGTGGCCCTGTTCCACCGGCTCACGCGCGCCCTGCGGTTGACGGACGCCGGGCAATCGTCGTTGCCGCCTCTGGCTGAAGGTTTCGACAAGCTGGTTGAAGGCGCTGACAGGATGCGAGCCTATTGCGAAAGCGGGTTGCTGACCGTCAGTGTCAGCCCATCATTCGGGTCCATGTGGCTGGTGCCGAAGCTCGATCGGTTTCGGAGCCGACACCCGGACATCGAGATACGGATCGACGGCACCGACCGCCTTGTTGATATCTCGCGCGGCGATGCGGACGTGGCAGTGCGCTACGGCCCAGGGGGATACAAGGGTGTGCAGGTCGAGTACTTGTTCAACCAGCTCAACACGCCGGTGTGCAGCCCTGCGCTCCTGAGCGGTGAGCACCCTTTGCGGCGGCCAGACGATCTGCGCCACCACACCCTGCTGCATGTTGACTGGAAAGACGCGGAGGCGAGCTGGCGGATGTGGGTGCTGGCAGCCGGCTTACATGACATTGACCCGAACCGTGGGCCGCACTTCACACAGGAGGGTATGGCGGTGCAAGCCGCACTCGACGGCCAGGGCATTGCATTGATCGGCGATATGCTGGTGGCTGATCACCTTGCAGCCGGGCGGCTTGTATGCCCTTTCCACCCGGATCTCAGAACCCCGCTGAAGTTTTCCTACTACCTGTTGAGCGCGAGAGACAGCGCTACTCAGCCCAAGGTCGCCGCATTCCGTGAGTGGCTGGTCGAGAAGGCGCGCGACCTGCGTCCTGAAACTGGAGAGAAACCTCCGAAATGACCTGTCCGAGCAGAACAGAGTCCCTAGACCGGACATTCGTTGCATTGCAGAAATAGGTCGGTATGGGCTCGTAGCTGACATCGACAGTAGAACGGGTGACTTCTGAAATTGGCACTTAATCCCCGTAACAACCGATGGTTGGGGACGACCGGATTTGATGCAGGAACGGACATTTGGGAACACCAGCGTCTCATTGGGCAATACGGCTACCTTATGAGATAGGGATAGAACGGAAGGCGATACTATATCGCTGTGTGCAGCAGGTTCACGTAAGCGCAGATTTCTACGATTTCTCAGATGCAGGTTCCTACCCTAAGGTCATACCCATGGAAGCGGCCGGCTGATTTCCCTGTTTTTGCGAATGACGACCCGTCTGGCGCCAACTCCGCCCTTGACCGGATCGTCCTTCTGGCCGAACCTCCGCCGGCACCAACCAAGCGCGGCGGCCAGACAATATGACCACCCAGCAAATCATTCTGTTCTCCATCATGGGCGGCGTGTTCGCGCTGTTGCTCTATGGCCGCTGGCGCTATGACCTTGTGGCGTTTTCGGCCCTGGTGGTGGCGCTGCTGTTCGAAGTGGTGCCCAAGGAACAGGCATTTTCGGGCTTTGGCCATCCAGCCACGGTTATCATCGCCCTGGTGCTGATCGTCTCGCGCGGACTGTCGGCGTCCGGCGCGGTTGAAGTCATCACCCGGACGTTTATCGACACCTCGCGCAAGCTGAACGCCCATATTGGCATCATGGCGGCCCTGTCTGCCGCCCTGTCCGCGGTCATGAACAATGTTGCAGCCTTGGCCCTGTTGATGCCGGTCGACATCCAGGCCGCACGCAAGGCCAAGCGCTCGCCGGCACTCACCTTGATGCCGCTGTCCTTTGCCTCGATCCTCGGCGGGCTGATCACGCTGATCGGCACGCCGCCCAATATCATCATCGCCGAATTCCGTGGCACCCTGGACGACCGCGGCCAGTTTTCCATGTTCGATTTCGCACCGGTCGGCATTGCCTGTGCGCTGGTCGGTGTGATCTTCGTGGCGCTGGTCGGCTGGCGCCTGATCCCGGTTGAACCCTCGCAACACGACACGCAGCTGGAACTTGAAGATCTCGAAGGCTACATCGCCGAAGCAGTGGTGCCGGAAAAATCCAAGATCATCGGCCAGCAGGTGAGTGAGCTCGATCAGATCGCGGAGGAAAATGATACCGCCATCATCGGTCTGATCCGGCGCGGCAAGCGTCTGCCCGGTTTCGCCCGGCGCGAGACCATCCGAAAGGGTGACGTACTGGTACTTGAGGCAGGGCCCGAAGCGCTCGATGCCTTTACCGGCGCACTGGAGCTCGAATATCACGGCGCCGACAAACATAACGGCCTCCTCAGCGACACCCTGTCGCTTGCCGAGGTCGTCGTGCCGGTCGGCGCGCGGATCGACAACCGTTCCGCCCTGTCGCTGCGCCTTCTGTACCGCCACGGCATCACCCTGCTCGGCGTATCGCGCAGCGGCAAACGGTTTCGCGAGCGGGTCCGTGAACTGGAGATCAAAGCCGGCGATATCCTGCTGCTGTACGGGCCTGAGGAACGCCTTGCCGAGATTACCAACTGGCTCGGCTGCCTGCCGCTTGCCGAACGCGGCCTGCAGGTCATCCAGCGTCAGAAGGCCTGGCTGGCGGCCGGCCTGTTCGCTGCCGCCATCACGGTTGCCAGTCTCAATTTCATCTATTTGCCGGTCGCCCTTGCAGCCTGTGTCGTGCTCTATGTGCTGCTGCGTATCGTGCCCCTGAGCCAGGTCTATGAATCGGTCGAGTGGTCGGTGATCATTCTCCTGGGCTCATTGATCCCGATCGGTGCCGCCTTGCACGAGAGCGGCGGCACCGCCCTGATCGCCGGCGGCATTGTCGACATCACGGAAGGCTATTCCGCAGCCATCGTCCTGACCATCTTGATGATTGTCGTGATGAGCCTGTCCGACGTCCTCAACAACACCGCCACGGCGATCATCTCGGCCCCCATCGCGGTCGAGATCGCAACCAAACTCAATGTCGATCCCGACCCGTTCCTGATGGCAGTGGCGGTCGGTGCGTCCTGCGCCTTCCTGACCCCGATCGGCCATAAGAACAACACCTTGATCATGGGCCCCGGCGGCTACCGTTTCGGTGACTACTGGCGCATGGGGCTACCGCTGGAGATCATTGTCATCGCCATCGCGGTGCCGATGATATTGTGGGTGTGGCCGTTATAGGAGGCGCGGTTAAGTTCAGCATCTAAATATGTCCAGGGGCTGGGCACGACATCGCGCAGGTCATGGAGGGCGTGAGAATGACGGGTTAGATTCCGAATTAACAGTGAGCAGAGGAAACAACAGCAAAACGAGGATATGGACCCATGAGCCCTGCACGCCTGATCTCCTGCACACTCGTGTTCTTGCTTGCTACCACGCTTGGTGCTGCGTCCGATCAGCAGTCGCTAAATGACGCAAGTCCCTATGATCGTTGGTCGCGAGGGCACCCCGTCTTTGCCGTCGCAGTTGCCCCTCAGGAGCTCGCAACGCCGTTTTTCTCAGCAGCGTCTCTGCAGCAATTACTGCCCAATTTATATCCAGCCCGCATTCGCGCCGATTGGTGCCAGGCGAAAGAAAAGCAACGCGGTGTGGTCGTACTCTCCAATGGAGATATCGTTTTCTGGCATAGCTGCGCGCCGGGGCTGATCAGTTTTGAAGGCCATCAATATCCAGGCTCGTATGGATTTAGAGCTGAGTGAAGCTTCCCCTGCCCGATTTGGCCAGAAATCCGGAACCTCATCGCGTCAACCCGGCACCTCCACGAAGTGCCTGGAAACAGACATGGCAAGTCTTACCGGCCGGCGGCTAGAGCGCTTCGCCTGATTACCAGCCAATTCACCGTTTAGGACAGCCGTCGCCCGGTCAGAATTTTCTCAACCCGTGATCCATAAATTCGGATGTTTATTTCATCGCTAGCTGAACGGTTCGGCTGCTTGTCGTAGGTGAAGATCGCTGTAATTCTCGGCCGCTTGCCCTGTATTTTGGTCACTCCATGCAACGAGTACTCACCGCGGAACAAGGTCAATGTACCAGCGCCGCGACTGAACGTCTGCGCGTGGGTCATGTCGCCGGCGAGAAACTCATCGACCACCTCGCGGTTCTCATCGTCCTTGGTGCGAACATTTGGAATGAATGTGAATTCGCCACCTCGCTCTGCCGCCTGCAGCAACAGCGTGACCGTGCATTCATTGTAGTCGTAATGCCAGCCGTGCCAGCTGTCCGGCGGGAGTGCTACGATGTTCAGAGCCTGAAACTCGTCGGCATAATGATAAAGTTCGGTTTTTCCCTGCACACGACGGACGAAATCCGTCAATATGTCGGATCGATAGAGCCGTTGGATGAGCGTGTCGGCCGGCACCTGGTCATCAGCAAGCTGCAGCGCATGATGGACGTATTCGCGCCGCCTTGGATCGCCTTCGGGAACCGAGGCATCGACTTTGCCACCATAGATGTTGCGCTTGATTTTCAAGGACTCGGCGTTCGGCAGCAGATTGTTCGCTTCGTTCGCAAGCGCCTTGAGGCCATCAGGTCGGATAAAACCATCGAGGTTGCACCAGCCGTGTGTGTCCATGTGCTCTTGGCACCGGCGCAAGAATTCCGGACCGGCCTCGCGGTCGAGCTGGTGGATCGGATAACGTTCTAAATCAACGAGATGAAGGATGTTATCCGATTGATCCGTGAATGAGCCATCCACCATTACGTTTTTCCTCCGAACGACACAAAACCTTGCCCGGCAAAAGTCTGGGTTCAAAAGCTTGCCGAAGTCAACATTGGATAATGTGGGCATATGGTTCATGGGCCGGCCCGATCCCGGTCCTTGACACAAATGTATCCGCCAACTCGTCAAGGGCGTCTTGGTTAGTTGCAAATCCTCCAGACCCTTTTCTGTACATACTGAACCGTATCATGACGCAGTTGTGCATCTGCCGTCAGCTGGGCAAAATGTCCTTCCAGCTCTCCAAACCACTGGTGCTGATAACAAATGTCTATCGGATCTCGTATTTTTACCTTCGCGGCTGGTGTTCTACTGGCTCTCGTTGGCGCTGTTGGTTATGACGCCTACTCTGCTTACAGCGCCTATGGCTCATGCCGGCAAACTTACCCAAACATTCCCGGTCGGCTATTGCTTGAGAATGAAAAGGTCGTGGTGCAGCGATTCACTTTTCCGCCTGGCCAATGGGAGGGGGTTCATGCCCACCCACCAAACCAGCTTTACATTCATCTCAAAGGTGGCCGATGGACCGTGCGCTATGGAGACCGTCGCGAAACGGCTATCTCCTCCACCGGATCAGTTGGTTGGTTTGGCCCCGTCAGCCTCAGTGAAGATCACGAATCCATGAATGCGGGTACGGAACCGATTGAATTGATTTGGGTTACGCTGAAAGAAGGCTGCGCCGCAAACTGATGCCGCCTGAACATGAAGCGCTTTAGCGCTGAAGGCGCTTGTCAATTGTGGTGGCTAAATACTCCGAAAATTCGGCGGCCGCCTCGGGGTTTCTGGCTTCAAGTTTGTCCAGCGCGTTCTGGTCCAGCTCAAGGGCGGTAACAGGGCTCACGGCCACTGCTGTTGCTATCGCGTTTTCGCCGGACAAAAATCCCATTTCACCAAGAACAGCGCGTTCTCCCACACGCAGACTGGACATCTCGCTTCTCTTCTCCAAAAACTCGATCTGAACCCATCCCGTCAGAATGAAAAACATGCTTTTGTGTTTCTCACCCTTTACCGTGATTGTATCTCCCCGATTGAATTCGCGCCGCTCGCAAATCTGCTCAAGCTCACCCTGCACATGGTCACTTAGACGAACAGCACCCATAACGTCCCCGCAATTTCATCAAACCGGCATCAAAAACGCAAACAGCGCCTCTGACAAGCATTCTTCATCAAAAGCAGGGCGCTGCAATCGGGCATGTTGCACTAAACGGTCCATCGACGCGGCATGTACCAGCAGATCCCACTACGGCGGGAATTGATTGTGAGCGAACTACGCGCCGCCGCCCACGGGCTTAGCATCAGATTTCGGTTGGTCGCAGCGGCAATACCCGGGAACCTGCTCAGGGAAGTGCAAGTTCCACGATCTGAAAGTCTTCTAAGAAAAGTCGACCTACCGATTGCAGGTTGGACCGCTGGCTTCTGGCTGGCGTCATTGGTAAGTTAACCGCCATGTGCACGACCCGGCTGTCCTGCGGCGTGTCCGAGAGAACCAGCGGCCGAAAAGGAAGAGAATTACCATGTCCGCGTCCTTTCCCAATCTCTTCTCACCGCTCGAGGTTGGCTCCATCGAGATCAAAAACCGCATCTTCTCGACCGGCCACATGACCCTGCTGTTGGACGGCGGTGCGCCGAGCGACGACATGGTTGCCTATCATCAGGCGCGCGCCGCCGGCGGCGCTGGATTGATCATTACCGAGGCGTCGGCGGTCCACCCCAGCACCGCGCCCTGGCACATCTACAGCTTTTCCGATGATTGTATCCCGGGCTACCGCAGGATCGCCGCTGCGGTGCAGCCGCATGGTTGCAAGGTGTTCGGCCAACTGGGACACACCGGGGCACACAACTACACTTCGCTCGATGGCACCCGACCGGTTTCCTACAGTCCATCCGCGCTGCCGCACGAGTGGTCGCACAACATGCCACGCGCCATGTCGCAGGCCGAAATCGCGGAGATCGTTGCCCACTACGGCGCAGCGGCCGGGCGCATCGCGGAGGCCGGGCTCGATGGTGTCGAGATTCTGGCCAGCCACAATATGCTGCCGGCGCAGTTTCTTAACCCGCGCAACAATGTGCGCACGGATGAATATGGCGGCAGCCCGGAGAACCGGCTGCGTTTTTTGCGCGAGGTGATCGCCGAAGTGCGCGCCAAAGCCGGTAAATACACGGTGGTCGGCATGCGCATCTCAGCCGACGAGTTGCAGCATGATGGGCTGGTGCCCGAGGATGTTCTCGATGTCTGTCTTGCCCTCGATAATGACGGAAGCCTGGACTACGTCAACGTCACCGCCGGCAGCATGTCGGGACTTTCGGGCATCATGCACGTGGTGCCGCCAATGAACATGGAGGTCGGATACGTCGCCCCGCTGTCCGCCGCCATCCGCTCAAAGATATCGAAACCGGTCTTTGTCGCCGGCCGCATCAACCAACCCCAGATCGCGGAAACTGTCCTTGCTTCGGGCCAGGCCGACATGTGCGGCATGACCCGCGCCATGATCGCCGACCCGGAAATGGCCAACAAGGCGCGCAGCGGCCGCCTCGATGACATCCGGGCCTGCATCGGTTGCAACCAGGCCTGTATCGGCCACATGTCCCAGGGCTTCGGCATCTCCTGCATCCAGCGCCCCGAAACCGGACGTGAACTGATCTATGGCGAGCGCCAGCCAGCTGCAACGCCGCGCATGGTGTATGTCGCAGGCGGTGGCCCTGCCGGCATGAAAGCCGCAGCGGTTGCCGCCGAGCGGGGCCACAAGGTGGTCCTCTTCGAAAAAGCATCCTCTCTCGGCGGCCAGGTCCTGCTCGCCCAACTGCTTCCCGGTCGGACTGAATTCGGCGGCCTGACCACCAATCTCGCACGCGAGATGGAGCTGGCCGGTGTCGAAGTGCGCCTCAATGCGACGCTGAGCCGGGCGATGATCGAGGATGACGCGCCCGCAGCGGTGATCGTCGCGACCGGTGCCACCGTGCACCGGCCACCCATCGAAGGCGACGGTGAGGGTCACGTCGTCGACGCCTGGCGGGCTATCCGCGACGAAGTCAACATTGGTCAGCGTGTCGTCATCGCCGACTGGCGTTGCGACTGGGTTGGGATGGGGCTGGCCGAGAAGCTGGCGCGCTCGGGCTGCTGGGTGCGCCTCGCGGTGAACGGTGTCATGGCGGGCGAGACCATCCAGGCCGGCACCCGTGATCGCTGGGTGGGCGAACTGCAAAAGCTCGGCGTCGAAATCATGACTTATGTCAGGCTGTTCGGCGTCGACGCCGAGAACGTCTACCTGCAGCACACCACCAGCGGCGAGGCGATCGTCTGCGAAGAGGTCGACACACTGGTCACGGCCCTCGGCCAGCAATCGGAGACGGAACTCGAGACCGCGCTCGAAGGCTGGGACGGCAAGGTGCTGATGGCCGGCGACTGCCTCAGCCCACGCACTGCCGAGGAGGCCGTCCTCGAAGGCCTCAAAGCCGGGGTTGCGGTCTAGAGCATACAGATTGTGCTTCGCAGTTCCTCGCCAAAGGAACCGGCCTGTCCGTGCGCTTACAGGCCCATCGCAAACCACCTTGTCCGTCATACCGTCTTGGCTGACGCACAACACGTCTCATTTTAGGTGTCCACGAAACCGGGGCAAAACCAATGTGCCACGACCGGACATCGCCTATGTTACAAGCGGGGTTGTTCGGCAAGAAGTGCCATTGGACTTCCAACGTCAACAACACCGATCCCGCCATGGGCCTTGTATCCGAGCAATTCCTGTACGCGCGTCGGCATCGCGCGAACGGTCTCCAGGGGAACAGTGAGAAACATATTCTCCTCGGTCCGTAACCAACCTACGACAAATCCGAAAAACATGCCGCGTCGCCATTGATCGGTGGTGGTATTCGCACCGCCGCCATGGATTGCATTGCCGAGGTAAAGTAGCGCTGATCCTGGTCCCATGACTGCCCGCTGGATCTCGTCCGGTTGCGCTTCCCGGTCGGGCTCCCAGAGGTGGCTGCCCGGCACGACTTGGGTCGCCCCATTTTCGACGGTGAAGTCGGTAAGCGCGAACATGGCCTCGACTTGCAGCAACGGCTTTGGCTGCTTGTAGTATGACCAGGCGTCTTCGTCGCGGTGTAGTGCCTGGACAGTCTCGCCCGGACCGATCTGTATAAGCTGACCTGTGTTCAGAAGATAGTCGTCACAGTTGGATAGAAGTAGCTCGTCGGCGACACGGGTCATGAAAGACGACTCCATGATCGCCCAGAATGTCTTCGACTTTGCCGGCAGGCCATCCAACCGAATGGTCCGGGCACCGTAGAATTCGACGAATTTATCTGAGGTTGGATTGCGTAGTCCAGGAGCCGTGTTGGCAATCGCATCGTCGAGTTCACTGTTGATGCCGGTCAGTTGCTGGGCAGTAAGCGCGTTGGTTACAATTACTGCGCCGTCACGTTCCAAAATTCCCGCCAACTCCTTGGAATCAAGCGAAGAGTCGACACTTACCAATTGCCTGGTCATACCACTTTTTCCCACCATTTGTCCGATCTGTCGCACCTTTAGCCCGCAGCACCAGAAGTGTCGACGACCAGCTGGCCAAGCTCGACAATAACGTAAAAACCCCTAGCGGTAATCAATGTCGAGTTTCTATTTAGGGTCAAAACCTCCCTAATCCTGGATGCGCCAGAAACGGAAGTCCCGACATAACAACTGCACAAACCACAAATTTGTTATGGCGGATTTCAGTTTGCCGCCGTGCGCTTGCCTGTCAACCAGTGGATCACACGGCCATCTATGAACAACAGCCCTGCTCCGATGATGACCGCGCCGATGATCTCCTTCAGATGAACAGCTTCGCCCAAAAACACATTTCCCAATGCCAGCGCCGTCACCGGAATAAGCAGGGTCACGAGCATGACATTGCTTGCGCCGGCGCGCACCAGGATTTGAAAGAAGACGATATAGGCGAGAGCCGTTCCCAAGATTGCCAGCGCTGCCAGCGATAACATCGTATTTTGGCTCGGTACGGGAAGCGTCCACGGTTGGTCGATGAAAGAAACCACCACAGCAATAATCAGGGTCGAGCACACCAATTGGAGGGTCGCTGACTTCATGGGCGGAACACCGGCGAGATGTTTGCGACCCCAAAGCGCTGCGAATCCGTAGCTTAACGCGCCTGCCAGGCACAATCCGATACCAAGTGTTTGATCCACGTCTATTGGACCATCAAACCCGCGCAACACCGCAACGCCTACGACACCCAACAGGACACCGATGACCCGGTAGACCGTCAATCGCTCTTCCTGGAATATGGCCATCACAACGACCGTGAACAAAGGTGTCATGGCGTTGATAATGGAGGAGAGTCCAACAGTGATCAGGGTCTGGCCGAAAAACAGGAAGCCGAACGGAAGCACGTTGTTCAAGAGACCCATGCCGAAAAATGGAACCCAGCCTGAAAGGGTTTTCGGCATGGAATGACCGAAATACCAGAACAGGGGAAGCAGGCTCACCGCAGCCAGAAACACACGGGCCAGCACCACGGTCAGCGGAGGTAGCTCTTTCACGGCAACGCCGGAAAAAAAGAATGCCCCACCCCACAACACCGAAAGCAGGATCAACAGGCTCCAATCCTGACCGTCCATCGTCTTTGGAGTTTCCATTCCACAACCCTTTTATAGCTGGATGCCTGCCGGCGGGATCAATCACCGGAAAACAGTGCAACGTGCATGCGAGGCGTTCTCTCTCACCCCGCGAAAATCATTGATAGTCTGCCTCGCAGGCAACTAGCCACCCGAATCTTGTGAAGGGCGCCATTTTGAGAAGTGTTCCGTGAGAAGCGCGGCACACGGCAATTCAGTGCCGAACCCAGGCATGACCGTATCTTTCTGAGACCACTTGTCCTCCAACCAGGTTGACGCCATATTTGTCTCGTTCGATCAATGGAGAAACGCTATGCCCCCGTTCATATCAACAACACTCGAATCGGCGGCGACGCGTTGTGGTTGTGGTGCCGAAGAACTGAAGCGCTTCAACCAGCATCTGCATGGTCTGCCGGCAAGTCAGGCAGCCCGGATCAATCCATACGAGTTTGCCGACGCGGCCAACATTGATCGCGAGCAAACGGTCGACCTGTTCGTGCATAGCGCCAAACTTGGACTTTTCGACCTTGAATGGGGAATGGTCTGCCCGCTCTGCGGCGCGGTGGTTCGAAGCGTCGCCAAGATCGACCATGTGGCTGAAGACACGGTTCATTGCTGCATTTGTAATAAAGACACTGAATCGATTTTGGACGATACCATCGAGGTGAGCTTCGCCTATTCGCCGCCCGGTTCGGTTTTCGATCTGCATGGTGACTACGATGCCTATCAGGACTATTTCACGTCCTCCAGCCACCCCTATGGACAACAGTTGCGAAGCTATCGCGACCAACATGCAATTGCAGACGTAAAGATCGAGCCTGGCGGACAGGCAAACCTGCCTCTCGAGTTGAAAGCCGGCGAAACGTATAGATTTCTCTGCCTTGATACCCATTCCGGTGCGGAAATTCTGGTCAACGAGACAGGCAAGTTGGCTGGCGAAACTGAAGTTCCGCGATTGTCGTTGTCTGAAGCTGGCTTTTCAGAGCCGGCCGTCGAGCTGCCCGCCGGGGCCAGTACACTGGCACTAACCAATCAAACAGAACAGACTGTGTGGATCCGGGCCCTGCTTATCGACATAGACACGATAAAGACAATCATTAGCTCCGGCTCGACTGAATTCGGTCCACGGCTCACCGGCAAGCATCTTCTTAACAACCAGGCGTTTCGCGATTGCTTTGCACTTAACGAACTGGCACCGGACCTGAAATTAAAGCTCCGCAACCTGACACTTCTTTTCACCGATCTGAAGGGCTCCACGGCGCTCTACGACCGCGAAGGCGACCTCGCCGCCTATCGGCTGGTGCAGGATCATTTTGCCGCTCTCAAAAAGGTGGTGAGCAATAATTCCGGTGCTGTCATCAAGACCATGGGCGACGCGGTGATGGCGGCGTTCCCGAGCGGAGAATCTGGAACAGCTGCCGCGGTTGCGATGATGGTCGCGATGCAGGAGGTCGCGAAAGGACGCAAAGAAGATGATGTTGGCCTCAAGGTCGGACTGCATGCCGGCCCGGCGCTCGCCATCAACTCTGGAAACAGCGTGGACTATTTCGGTCAGACGGTGAACATTGCCGCACGCGTGCAGGGTCTTGCTGACGCTGGAGACATATGCATGACCGGAGCGCTAAATGACGAAGATGCGATTCCAGCGCTGCTAAACCGGTCCGGTTACGAGGGCCACTCTGAAGTGGCGACGCTGAAGGGTGTATCTGCGGCAGAACGGGTCTACCGTTACCGTAGTGCCCACCAGCCGGGTTGATGCGGCGAGGCGTCTCAGGAAAAGCGTAGGGGCACCCCTGTTCCTGTGACCAGCCCATGCCGGCCATCAAGGGTGCTGAGCGATGTGCCGTCATGGTCCTGGAGGACAACCCCCTAACTCCATCCGAGAGAAGCATTCATTACACGCCACCCGTTGCTCTCCCTCCTCGTTTGAGATCGCTACGCTACCATCATCCGGGCGGGTCAGTTTGCAGCACTCAGTGCAATAACCCAGGATTGGCTGTCGACCCCGGAGACATTCTTTGTACTTTGGCTTTAATTCCCCGCGCATCGAAGGTGCGCACCAATAAAGAGCCGAGAAATCCGCTGCCCACAGTGGGCCGGCGGCATTGAGGCAAAACCCAAGGAGCACCAAGATCGTCAACATCAATTTTCGCACGAACATTTTCCTTCTTACTTCCAGCGATCTTACCTAGGCATAGAATCCTGATCCGCCTCATTGAGAAGCCTTGAGTTGGGGTTCAAGCGTTCTCCCTTAAACGATAAGGGTATACCTTAGCAGGATAGCTAAGCGAAGCCGGCCGATTGGGCACGCTTGGGCGTGGTCGTCTGTCAGGTAGTGGGAGGAACAATCGCCACTTGTGGTCAATTGGACAGCCCTCGTAGCAGCACCGTTTTTGTGGGCCACGCGCTCTACATGCTCAGATAGACACCATCCTTCCACCGGGTCTTCGGCGCCGACAGCCTGACCCGGTGCATCAGCCGGTCGCCCACCGTGTCGGTAGGATCGGTGGCGGAATGGAGCACCAGCGTGTTGAGCCAGGCGACAAAATCCCCCTGGCGCCAGGAATGCTCGTAACGGATGCCGGGAAGAGCGGAAGGCAGCAGTGCCCGGCTCAGAAGATCCACAGTCTCCTCGATCCCGTGGCGCACCGCGCCGGTCTCCAAATCAAGCAGCTGGGCCGCCCGTGACGGCGTCACATACAGCGAGGCCTCGCCGGTTTGCGGATGCACCCGGATCGGGCGGTGGCGGCCGCCGCCTTCGGAATGTTCGGCAAGCACGTTGAAATCGAGCAGGCCGGCTGAAGGATCGTGCGGGCTCACCGCCCAGCCAAGCCGCCGGGTGCCCTCATCCGCCATGTAAGCCGGGCCGGGCGTGACCCGCCGCGCCTCGTCCGGCATCTCGTCATTGGGGCAGCGGATATAGGCCACCGTGCAGCGTTCAAGCTCGCAGCGGACCTCCGGGTCCATGCGCTCCAGCGCGCGCACGCCGGAGGTAAAATAGGTCTCCCCGCCGGCGCTCGACTGGTAGCCGCGCGGATTGAACATGGTGGTCATCTCGGGGCAGCCGTCGAACATGTCGTGCAGCCCGTCCGCGTGCCAGGCGGAATAGGTGAAGCCGAGCCCTGATGCAAGCTGGGTGTTACGAATGCCGTGATAGTCATCGAGGAACACGTTGCCCAGCACCGAGACCTCCGGCAGGGCCGGCATCTGCGCCCCGCCGGAGACCGTGTGTTCCGTGGTCGGCGCACCGAAACCAAAGATGAATTCGCGCTGGGTATCGTCGTGCCAGCCGAACGCCCGGTTGAACGCAACCTCGTTCGCAGGCGTCATAGCCTGCTGGCCGCGGAATAAAACCAGCCCGTGGCGCAGCAGGCCGGAGCGGATGATCTCGACGGTATCGCGATCGAGGGGTTGCGAGAGGTCCGCCCCGTGGCATTCGGCAAAGGGCTGGGTTTCAGCACAGGCATCGATCGGTGAAAAGGTGATGGCCATCGGCCCGGTCCTCAGTTTGCAAGATACTGTTTGTAGACGTCACCGCCGCCAGACGGTGTCTGGCCGTCCTGCGGCGCGATGCCGGTGGTCTCGAACAGCTCCATCTCTTTTGGCGCCGGCCGGCCACCCGGCACATCGAGCCACAGTCTGAGGAGATGCCGCTTGAAGCCCGCCGCTTCGTCGTCCTCGAAGGCGGTGCGGGCATGCAAGGTCACGAAATTGTTCTGGAACAGAGCCTCGCCGGGCTCGAGCATAAATTCCAAATAGATGTCGCGCGAATTGGCGAGGCCCTCGAACAGATCGAGCGCCTCGAGCATCCGTGCATCGAGTGCTGCGCCTGAGATCACCGCGCCGCGGTCGATATATTCGCGGATGTAACGGGCTGCGAGCTTGCCGTCGAGAAAGCTGAACACTGGCACATTCCAGGGCGTCACCGGCGCCTCGCCCGGCCCCTGCTCGCCCGAGCGGTAATAGGAAAAGCCCTCATAGAGCGGCTCCAGCAACGCCGGGTCCTGTTTCAGGATCTCGTTGTGCACCGTGGTGGCAGACGCGATCCGCGTCAACCCGCCACGCTTTGCCTTGGCCAGGGAGAACAGCGATACGATCTCGGACAAATCCGTGTGCAGTCCGAGCTTCCGGGCATTGCGGTAGGCGCGCGCATTGGGGTCCTGTTTGGAATGGTCGGTCACATGGCCGAGCCGGTCCCCCAGCACACTCTGCGACACGCCGATACCCATATGGGTGCCGATGCCCCAATAGATCAGCTCGATCTCTTCTGCGCTGTAGCGCTCCAACGGGAAGCCGCGCACCAGCACGAAGCCGCGGCCCTCCTGCACTTGCGTAAACCAGTGCGCCAGATCGCTGGCGATGTCGGCCACGTCGAAGTGTTTCCGCTCCATGGTATCGAGCGTGACACCCTCGTCGCGCAATCTGCCAAGCGCTGCATCGAAAGCTGCAATGTGGCGCGGCTCCAGATCGACCGCATAGTCGTCCTTGGGCCCGAGATCCGGTCCTTTCCAGGCACTGCTGTCTGAGATCTGCTCCAGGCATATGTTCATCGCGTCTATACTCCCTGATGCCGGCTGACAGCTTACACCCGTGAGCCGGCAGGGAAAGACGGTTTGTAACTACCGCCCGACGGCGCGGCAGGAGGAGCTTGTGCCGGGTGCAGACAGCGCGGGACCGTCAGGATCCGTTCCTGGCGTGCTCCTCAATCCACTCTGCATAGACAAGCTGCACGCTTGGCCGTTGCATGACGGCGCTGGCGATCCGCTCAACATTGGGAAACGCATCCACTGCAGGGTGCCCCCGCGACGGCTGCAGCCACGTGGTCAGCATGAAGAGATAGATATCGGCGGCACTGAAGCGTGTGCCCAGCAGCCACTCGTTATCGCCGATCTGGTCGTCGATGACCTTCCAGGTTTCCCTCAGCCGCCGGTTGCCGCGTCTCTGGGCGCTCGGCTCATCAGCCGGGCTGTCGGCGAAACGGTCTGGATAATAATTGAGTTGAAACGCGTTCTGAACGGAATTGGAGAAATACACCAAGGTCTGCAGATAAATGCCCCGTTCGGGACCGTCGATGGCGGGCGCCAGATTTGCTTCCCGGTGGCGGTCACACAGGAATATGGTTATGGCGGCGCACTCGTACATGGCGGCATTCTCACCCCAGATGAGAACCGGGACCCAGCCATTGGGATTTAGAACCAATTGTTCCAGTGGGCGGGGCTCGTCCATGGCGATGGTCGTCTGGATCAACTCGTAGGGTGCGCCGATTTCTTCCAGCAACACCCGTGTTCCCATTGCCGCACTGCCGAGTGCATAGAACAGTTTATACGCCAATTGCTTCTCCTTATCGCTGTCAGGACGACGCGATCGCACGATCGGTCTCAGTAGGTCCAGGCCTCCGTATGAGGCCTGATCTCGACTTCATTGCTCCAGGCGGATTTTGGTTGCAGATAGGTCAGCCAATAGGTTTCGGCAACATCATCCGGATTGGCCAGTTTATCCGGATCGTAGTTTTCGCCATAGAGTTCACGCATGATCGGAACATCGAGATCACAGTCCAGCCTGAAATGTACGATGTGCACACCGTGCCTGGCATAGGCCTTGGACAAGCTCTGTGACAGCGCCCGCAATCCGAATTTCCCGATGGCATAGAGAGGGTGCCTGCTTGAGCCGCGAAAAGCAGCCGTTGCGCTTGAAAAGAACACACTGCCCCGCGACCGCTCAATCATGCCGGGCAAAACCGACTTGGCCGCTGCGAATGCACCGACGACCTCGACCCGGAAAACTTCCTCGAGCGCTGCATAGGACATGTCGAGCGGCTCGCAGGCGGTGAACGAGCCTCTAGCGTTGTAGATGAGGAGCTCAATCTCACCCATGTCACCGGTGATGGCCGCAACTGCCGATTCCATGGTTTCCGGCCGGGTCGCATCGGCGGAAAAGAACCTGACATCAGCCGTAGGAACGGCCTTGGCCGCAGCTTCAATGGCAGCGGCGCTGTTTGCCTCGCTGCGGGAAATCAACGCGATGTCGAACTCCTGGCTCGCGAACTTTGCGGCCAGCGCACGGCCAAGACCTTCACCGGCGCCGACAATGACGCATACGGGTCGGGCGCGTACGGGTCGCGTCATCGTTTAACCTCCCGCATCAGATGGTTCTCAACGGAAATCAATACACTGCGGCGGCCAAACCAGACAAGAAGACAGACACCGACACGAATGCCGAAGCCCGCTTCGGGTCAGGCAACACCGCAATTTGGCACATCGTAGTGCCGACGGAGGCGCCGTCCAAAACAACAAAAACAGAAATCCGGTTGGACTGCGGCTTTATCACCAGAATGGACGAAACCGCCCAACACGACACTAACGCAGCACCAGACGCTCCGTGATATGCGCCGCGAGACTCGCACCCGCCACAGTGCCGGCGCGTTTTGGAAGATTGAGTGTAACACTGACGGACGGCAACTCCGGGAAGCCGTTCTCTACGGATAGTTCCTGGAAACCTTGTGTGTTGGAGCTTCGCATAATCGCTGCAACAGCAAGTCCGGAAGATACAGCCGCCTGGAGAGCTAAAAGATTTGTGCTGGACAGAATGCGCCGGTGGGGACGCGCACAAAACTTCAGAGATTCGACAGCCCACTTGTTTAACAAGGAGGGTTCGGGATAGAGAGCCAGAGGGACAGGGTCGAGAAGATGGGTTTGGTGCGGTTCTGACGTAACCCAAATCAGGCGGTCTTGTAAGAGTACGGCTCCCTGCTCCTGTCCCGACAAGTCAGAGCAAATACCTAAATCCAACTCGCCCTTGCCGAGTGCTCGTCGGATGCCCGGAGTGTTATCGCAAAGAACATCAACTTCAACTTGTGGATGGGTTTCTCGAAAACCCGACAGGACATTAGCCAAGACTGTTGGCACATAACTGTCTGGAACACCTAGTCGGACGGTGCCGGTGACCTCCGGAGCACGAATCTGGGACAGAGCCTCATGCTGAACGCGAAGCATGCGGGCCGCATGCGTAGCGAGAAGCCTCCCGTCATTCGTTAGCACATTGCGCCGCCCGACCTTTTGGAACAAAGGCTTTCCAACCTCCTCCTCCAATCGTTTCATCCGCATGCTGACCGCCGCCTGCGTGCGATGAACTTGGTCTGCTGCACGCGCATAGCTCTCAGTTTCGGCTATCGCCACAAGTATCTGTAAAGAGTCGAGATCAAGCGTCCTTCCCATACATGGAATATATCAGATTCTGTTGTATAATTGATAAGATAATTTATATTTATTTATCTAATTTTTTGCGCGAACTTCCGTTCCGGCGATCAAACGAGAGGAAGTTCGAAAGCTCATGAACGAGACGAGTCTCAAGGCACCCGTCGATATCTTCGTAGTCGGTCTGGTAAGCGGCGGTCACTTTTTCAGCCACTTCTACGGGCTTGTGCTACCACCTCTATTCGCATTCATGGCGGTTGATTTGGAAGTCGGTTACGGTGAACTCGGCCTTCTATTGAGTGCGATGGCCGCAGCGTCCGCGGTCACGCAAGTGCCAGCTGGGATTATTGTTGATCGATGCGGGCCAGTTTGGCCCTTGATTGCAGGTATCTGCCTGCGGGCCGGTGCCATTCTGCTGATGGGGATCACCCCCTCTTACTGGGGGTTTCTGGCTCTGGCTGTTGTCTCAGGAGCAGGCAATAGCGTTTTTCACCCTGCAAACTACTCCATCCTTTCAACAGGCGTCCGTGCACGTTGGATCGGTCGCGCATTTAGCGTACACACGTTTGCGGGTCACCTTGGATGGGCCGCAGCTCCGGTTTTCACGGGCTTCTTCGCAGTGGCTGGATCGTGGCGAAACGCCTTGATTGCAACCGGGCTTGCAGGCTTGGCGATGGGCCTTGTTTTGTTATTGCAACAAGGTCGCCTACGTCAGCGCGCGCACTTTCGCGATCCCGGCAACGACCACCGGGAACTTCAACGCAATTACCCATTTCTGGCGTGTCTGACGGCTCCGGTACTCACAATTTTGATTGTGTTTCTGTTGGATGCTTTAGCGATGAAGGGATTCCAGACATTTTTCATCCCCGTGCTCATGACGACCCACAGCGCTACAGTCGCTGCCGCGAGCGCTCTTCTGTCTCTATTCTTCGCGGGCAGCGCTTTAGGGATACTGCTTGGCGGGTTCCTCGCCGATCGAACACCCCACCATAGAGCGGTGGCCGCTTTGAGCTTGGTGGTGACCGCCTTACTGATCACAACAATGGGTGCCATGACGACGACGAATGTGTTCTTTTTCATACTGGCCGTGGTTACAGGTCTATGTCACGGTCTACTTCCCCCATTTCGGGATATGATCGTGCGTTCGATGGCGCCCCGCCATGCGACCGGTCGTGTTTTCGCAATCGTCTCCACTGGATTTGATATAGGATCGGCGCTAGCCCCGCTGCTGTTCGCAGTTGCGTTGGATGCAGAAAAACCAATGGTGGTATTCTGGATCGCTGCCGCATGCCTCGCCGCTGCGGGTGGTTCCGTGGTTACCGAACTTTGCAAACCAGAGCACGTTTAAGCAACGATGACTAACGGCCGTATTGGGTCTTGATTGTGTGGTAACGATTCGAAATTGATGGCTTGGACGTGAAGAATCGCGCATCGATGTTTTTGCCAAGCGTTTGAGTTTCGGAGTTACGATAACACTGCATCCAGTTAACACCGCCCTCCTTCCGTCCAAGACTGAGGCAAACTCTGACCAAATTTAGTGCAGCATCACCGCCACCATTCCGCAACCAAATTCATTGGCCACATAGCGGGACTTGTCTTCAAACACCTGAGGTCGTTAGCGGTTTACGATAGCCTGGGCCGAGAATTACGCCAGTCCACCCCGCCATATCTGACGGCTCCTTTGCACAAATGGCTCTAACTGGCACCGTTTAGTGCTTTGACCACGCGCTCCGGGGTCATCGGCATGTCGACCCAGACGCCGATGGCGTTGTAGACCGCTTGAGAAACCGCACTGATCCCGGCAGCAATCGGCGATTCGCCGGCACCGCGGGCGCCGAACGGTCCGACGGGATCCGGTGATTCTTCGAACAGAACCTCTGCCTGATGCGGGAAATCGGCGCAGCGCAGCAGCTTGTAGTCGAGCAGATTAGCGTTCTTGATCGCGCCGGTTTCTTCATCGAACACAAGATGTTCGTAGATGGCGAAGCCGGCGCCACAGATGGCGCCACCAATCACCTGGTTCTTCAGCACCTGCGGGTTCACAACCGTGCCGCTGTCCTGTACGGCGAGGAAATCGACCAATCTGATTTGCCCGGTTTCCACATCGACTTCCACTTCGGCGAACTGCGCGCCGAACTGCCTGGCGAAGGTGGTGGACGGCGGCATTGGCACTGCCGGGCGTCCGGTGATTGACGAGGTCTGACCCAGAGTTTCCGATCGCAATTCGTGCAGCACCTGGCTAAAGGTGTAGCGGCGGTTCGATCTGGGCTCGCCTTTGGGGTGCACTTCGCCATCCGTGATGTCGAGTTCATCGGGGTCCACTCCGTCGAAAAACTCCCGCGCCGCGATTTCCAGAAGCTGGCGCCGCGCATCGTTGGAGGCGGCCCGGGTTGCCCAACCGGTGCGGTACATCGTGCTGCTCGCGAGCGAACCATGGTTCCAGGGGCAGGAATCGGTGTCGCCTGTCTCGATCTCGATTGCCTCCACCGGCAGCCCCAGTTCTTCCGCTGCGACCTGGCACTGGGTGGTTTCACTGCCCTGGCCCTGGCGTCCGACGGCGCAGTGTACCTTTGCACTTCCATCCGGGTTGATGCGCACCATCGCAGATGATGATCCCTCGAACTCCACGCCGCACACATGGGCTCCGGTGCCAACCCCGACCGCGCGGCGCAAGGGGCCTTCGCTTGTGTGGGGCGTCGCCCAGCCTTTCCAGCGGTCTTTCCAGCGGAAGGCTTCAGCACCGCGCTCCAGGATTGCCCGGGTTCCGCCACTCGACAGGTGGAACAGTTCCGGCCAGTCCTTGCGTAAATGAGGCGGAATGCTTTCGATATAAGCATCCCGGTCGCCTTTCATGTTGTCACGGCTGTGCTGCATCCTGAGCTCATCACCAGCGACGATCTGGTTCTTGATGCGGAAGTCGACAGGATCAATTCCGACCTTTTCGGCCAACCGGTCGGCGAGACGCTCAACGCTTGCCCCAAGCGTGCAGTCACCCACACCGCGCATGCAACCGGCGGTCAGGAGATTGGTGTTGATGCCGTGAACGGCGTAATCGCCATTGCGCGCCTTACCCCACATGTCGACACAGAAGAACCCGACATCGTCCTTGAAGCCATAGCCGCCATTGTCGATGATGTGATCGAACTGAGCGAGCGTAATCTCACCGTCCTTGGTGCACCCCATCCTGCCGCGTGTACGCTCCAGATGGCGACGTTTGACGGTCGCCATGCATTCTTCATTCGACAGTTCAATCTTCACCGGCTGGCGGATTTTTTGGGCCAGCAGAACCGTGATGATCATGAAGTTGTTGCTCCACCATTGCCCAAACGAGCTGCCGCAGGGTAGAGCCATGACCCTTACCTTGCTGAGCGGGATGCCGAGTGCTTCATGCACACCGTCACGCAGTTCGGAAGGTGTCTGCGAAGACGTCCACAAGGTAACTTTGTCCCCCATCCACTCGGCAATACATGCGTTCCGTCCCAATGGCGCATATTGCTGGCTTTCATAGAAAATATCGCACTCAACCGTAACGTCGGCTTCATTTTCGCCGTTCTCGACGTTGCCCCAGTTGACACCGTAGGTATCGCGCTCGTTTCCTTCATACCGTATCTGAGGGGCATCGGGTTTCCGGGCCAGCTCCATGTCGAGTACATGTGGCAGCACCTCATATTCGACGTCGATGAGTTCCAGAGCGCGTTCTGCTATGTCCTGCGTTTGTGCTGCGACCGCTGCAATGTCGTCGCCAACAAAGCGTCCGATACCGTCGAGGGCCTTGCCACGATAGTTGAACCAGGCCGACTCCCAGTCGTTTTGAGGAACCTCCTCATGGGTCAGCACCCCCAGCACACCAGGCAGGGCTTCGGCCTTGGATGTGTCGATCTTCACCACTCTGGCATGGGGATGAGGGCAGCGCAGGATCACGCCGTACGCCATGTTCTGAACTGTCATGTCGACAGCATATTTGAGCGATCCGGTAACCTTCTCGCGTGCGTCCTTGACGTGGATGCCCTTACCAACGACGGAAAAATTCGTTTCAACCTTACCCATGAATCTGACCTCCCAAGGTCTGTCTGTTCGACATCATTCGTTGTGCGTTACTCGGCCGGCTGTCCGGCAGCATTGGCCCGCAGCTTTTCGGCAGCTTTCAGCACCGATCGCACGATGTAGGGATACGCGCCGCATCGGCAGATGTTGCCGCTCATCGCAACTGAAGCTTCGTCTGCCGTCGGGTTGGGATTCTCAGCCAGAAACGCTTTGGCGCTGAGGATGAAACCCGGTGTGCAGAATGCGCACTGGAACCCCTGTTCTTCAACGAAAGCCTCTTGGATTGGATGCAGATCGTCCGGCGTACCGATGCCCTCGATGGTGGTGATTTCCCGTCCCTCCGCCTGGTTCACCAGCATCAGGCATGACGTTGTGGGTTTGCCATCGACCAGTACCGTGCACGAGCCACATTCGCCCTCCGAGCAGGACACGCGGACACCGATCAGGCCAAGATCGTTTCGCAAGGCATCCGCCAGGGTCCGGTCAGGGCGCGAACCCACTTCAAGTGTTCGGCCGTTCACTTTCAATGCTGTCATGAGTTCAACCTTTCAACTGTTCGATGCAGTCGGAGAGCGACCTCCGCACCATGACCTTGACCATGTCACGGCGGTAATCCGCACTCGCCCGCACATCAGAAATCGGTTTTGCGTCTGCCGCAGCGGCTTCGCCGGCTGCGGTAAGTGCGCCGTCATCCACGTCGCTTACGACTTTGCCGATCAGTCCAGCGCCGGCAGCATCCGAGCGAACGATGACGGGCGCGACCGCTCCAAGGGCAACAACCGCCATAGTAATGGTGTTGTCACCGTCGACCGTCAGCGCCGTCGACGCGTTCACCAGTGCGATGTCCACCACGGTCCGGTCAATACGCCGGTAGCTCGCAGCGATCTGTCTTTCTTGGGGCAGTGGAATCACGATCTCTTTGAGCATCTCACCGCCGCGCAAAGCCGTTTTGTTGACGTCCTCGAAGAAGTCGAACATCGACACACGCCGCTCGCCACTGCTCCCGAAGATCACGGCTTCTGCTCCCGTTGCCACAAACACCGGCGATAAATCGGCGGCCGGAGAGGCATTGCACATGTTGCCGCCGACCGTCGCAATGGTCCGGGTTTGAGGCGTGCACATGAGCTTGGTTACAGTGCTGAGTGTGGCCAGGAGATGATGCCGATCACTGGAATTCTCCAGATCAGTCAATGAGACCAGCGCCCCAATCGTAATCTTGTCCGCCTCCACATTGATATCGCCGATGTTATCCAAACGGGTCAGATCAATGCAGAACTCGGGGTGATACTTCTGCCGCTGCCAGTGCAGCATCATGTCTGTGCCGCCAGCCCAGAACATGGCTTTGTCGCCATGATCATCTTTCATCGAGACCGCTTCCTGCGGCGTGGAAGGACGTAAATATTCGAACTGAGATCTCATCGCTAAAAGACCACCTTGATTGCTGTCGTTTGGCGCCTGGCGGCAGTCAACCGTCTGTGCTTGGCGCACAGGGGTTTCCAGCTCATGCGCTCGGCTCTTACCTGTTGGTGGTCCGGCGCAACGCGTAAAGGCACACGGCGCCGGACCGAGGGAGAAACTAAGGTTTCAAACGGCCAACCCACCGGTTGGACGAATATTTCTTGGCGTAGCCATTGCCATTGAGCCACTCTATGATGGAGTTATCGATGCCCTTTTCGGCGGGAGTGATGCTGTCGATGACGCCTGCCTCTTTGTAGACATCGCCAAACAACGACCACGTGTCGTTGAGATATCCCGCTTCACAGTCCGCCTTGCCGCCCACAAGCTTGCCCCAACCGGACGGTTCGTTTGACGGTTTCGGCGCTTCAGACGGAATGCTTTCGCACATCGGTTTGCTCTCGCCAATGCCAACTGCACCAAGGTTCTGATCGATGTTCAGCATGATGGCGCCGGCCTGCGTCAGGCGAACGTCTGCTTCGGGCCAGTCGAGGCCCTTTGCAATTATGGCGTTGCCCTCTTCGGGGTTTTCTTTCCACCAGTTGACTGCTTCGAACCATGACCGCATGGCTTCTTTGGCGGTATCGGGATTGGCGTCCAGCCACTTGCTGCTGCAGGCGATCGAATCCGATATCAGTCCACGCTCCCAGGTTTTATCGGTCAGGCTGCTTTTAAGCAGATGCGACCCTTTGCGTTCCAGAGACTGGGTCGAGAAGGGAATGAAGTTGACGTCTATGTCGAGCTGGCCACTGGTGAACGCAGCGGCTGCATCCTGCGGCAGCATGATTTTGTGTTCTGCTCCGTCAAGCGGAATTCCGGCCCTCTTCAGGCTCAGCAACATCCACATGTGATTGAGAAAACCATAGTCGGCTGCGAAGGTTTTGCCCGCGAGGTCTGCATCCGACTTGATGGATTCGTCAGTCACCATTTCGTCGAGGCCATAAGACATCAACGGAACAGCCACGTGTCGGACAGGCACACCGGATGACACCGTGACGACGGTCGAATCCATCGTGGTCATCATGCAGTGAATGGACCCGCTGGACAGGCCGGCGTTGCGGGCGGTGATATCCTCGATAATCTTGACTTCAATATCGACGTCTTTGGCCATGCCCTTTTCCTTGGCAATGAACCAAGGGCCGTAGACGGATACTGAGATCATTGTGACCACGAAGCTTTCCGCTGACTGGGCCGGCGCCGGCACCGTCAAGGCGGCCGCTCCGAACATGGCTGCACAAGCCAGGCCGCGCAGTTTGGAAAATCTTTTCATTGTTTTCTCCCTGTTTATTGAACACTTCAACTGCCCCACTTCACAGACAATCAGGCTGCTTCGACTTGCTGTATCTCCTCTCGCATCCACGCGAACATCTGACGCTCCGCATCTATGTATCCAGGTTGCAGGAGCAGGTCTTCCTTCTTCGGAAAGCGCTGACCCTTTTTGAAATCCAGGACGATGTCTTGTTTGATCCGGCCGGGACTGCGTGTGTAGAAAACGATGCGGTCTGCGAGATAAATGGATTCCTGAATGTCGTGGGTGACGAGAATAACAGTTTTCTTCTCGACCTCGAAAAGTTCGATCATCATCTCCTGCATTTCCCAGCGGACCTGGGCATCCAGTGCACCGAAGGGCTCATCCATCAGGAGAACCCTGGGGTTTTGTGCCAGCGTGCGGGCAATCGCCACCCGCTGCTTCATGCCGCCCGACAATTCACTTGGATATTTGTTGGCAGCTGGTGTGAGGTGGACCTCTTCCAGCAGACGTTCCGCTTTTTCTCTGCGCTCTGCCGAGGGAACACCAAGAATTTTCATTCCGTACTCGACATTCTGCAGAGCCGTCAGCCATGGGAAGGATGTGTAAGCCTGAAAGATCATGCCCCGCTCGGGTCCCGGCGCGTCAACGACATTGCCATAGACCCGAATTTCTCCGCTGTTCGGTGCTTCCAAGCCTGCAACCATCCGCATGACTGTCGTCTTCCCGCACCCTGATGGCCCCACGAATGCCGTCACCTGCCCCTCATCGAGTTCAAGTGAGACATCGTCGACCGCAGTGAAGGTTCCACCGAGATAATGACGGCTGACGCCGTCTATCTTGATTGCCGGCTCTGTGCTGGACTTAGACATTTGCTGATCTCCCCTCATCCCTGGCGTTTGCGGTTCCAGGGGAACAGATAATAGGCGGCGACCCGGAACAGGATATCGGTCAACACACCCAGTACACCGATTGCGAGGATCCCCGACATGATCACGTCGACTTTCAGAAAACGGCCCGCCCGCATCATCACCGCGCCGATGCCATCGGACGCTGCGACGATCTCTGCAATGACCAGGTAGGTGTAGCCAACGGCAATCATGTTGCGCATTGAATCCACGATTGCGGGTGAGGCCGCACGGCCGACCACACCGATAATTATTTCCCGACGGCTCGCCCCCATGGTCAAGGCAGCTTCAATCAGCTCTTTTTGAACGGCTTCCGTATTGTCCAAAATGAGAGCAACCAGGAAAAAGATGACGCCAAGAAACAACAGCGCCATCTTCTGTGTATCGGTGGGCCCAAACCAGACCAGCAACAAGGGAACAAACGATGCTGCCGGCAGGTAGCGGGCACCGGAGATGACCGGATTCAGGAGTGCGCGCGCCCTCGAGAAGCAGCCCATCAATATGCCGAGCGGGATCGCCACCACGCAGGCAACGAAAAAACTGCCAAATATTCTAAACGCCGATATACCAACGTCGCTCAGGAAGTTCTTTTCCATGATGAGCGTGGTCATGGTGGAAATCACCTGGAATGGCGAGGGTAGAAAGCGTTGGCTGTCCGCAGGGGTTAGGTGATGGCCGATCTCCCAGACCGCGAAGAACACCACCGCGCCAAGAACGCCGAGCACCATTCCCTCCCGGCCGCTTACCGGTGAGAGCAAGCGAAACACCTGCTTCCGTTTGGGCCGCTTTGGAGTGGCTTCAGCTTCTTTTTCCGGAGAACCAGACTCGGCCAGTTCGCTCATGCCATTTCCTCCCCTTGCATCCCATTCGGCCGGGTGACTTTGGAAACAGCATAACAGCGGAATGAGTTGTTAAAATACTATGTTTCCTATCTATGCATCGCATTTCATCGATGTAACAAATTAACCAGTCCAGCATCCTCCGTCATTATTTCAGGACCGTCGATAGAGCCATGAACCTTGATATTTCATCTGATATAGTGATGCAAACTTGATAAACATTGATAAAAAGCGATACAATGCAAGGACCTCTAAATTACCGGAATCAGAGATATGCCCTTCAGATTGAGTGACGTTGACATTCGCCAACTGCATGTCTTTCAGGCAGTGGTGGAGTGCAGAGGGTTCACCGCCGCCCAGTCGATACTGAACGTCGGACAGTCTACCATCAGCAGCCAAATGTCCCAACTGGAAGCGAGACTGGGTGTGCGGTTGTGCGAACGGGGCAGAACCGGATTTGATCTGACGGCAAAAGGCCAGCGCGTCTACGAAGAGGCCGTCAAGGTGTTCAGAGTGCTGGAGGAATTCCAAAACACCACCTCGGAATTGCGCGGCCGTTTGAACGGGTTCCTCAACATTGCGGTCATCGACAACGTCATTTCTGATCCGGAATGTCCCATTGTTGATGCACTTTCACGCTTCAATCAGCGGGATCACGAAGTCAGCATTAGGTTGGAAACCTTTACACCAGGCGAAATCGAACGCGGATTGCTGGATAATGATCTCGACGTTGCGATAGGCACATTTCACAATCAGGTGCCCGGATTGGACTATCGGCAAATTTATGTCGAAAAGAACAACCTTCTCTGTGCCCCTGGACATCCCCTGTTCGATGATACTGACACTCAGGCCATTCGCGACGGGATTGCCCTGGCCCGCAAGGTTACCCGCACCTATCTGGACCGGCGTGATCTGTTTCCCCTTGGCCCAGATGAAGGCGGTCCTTCAGCCTCGGTCCAGACATTGGAGGCCGCAGCGCTGCTCATCCTTGCCGGTGGCCATATCGGGTTTCTACCAACGCACTATGCGTCGTCCTGGCTGGCCTTAGGTCAAATGAAATCAATTTTGCCGAATGAGTACGGCTACACCTCGGAATTTTCGATCGTCACCCGCAAATCGCCGCGCCAATCTCTCATTCTGCAAACCTTCCTGAGCGACCTCTTCGAGGCGGTCAACTAGAGCGTGTCGCATATGGGCGGGCCGCAGCGGCGGGTCACGGGTGTATCGGTACGCTAGAAACCTATCTCCTCGCGTGTCATCTCCACCAGGAGCGGTGCCAAATCACATCGTCGTTTTGGATGCAACTCATAGTCTTTGAGATAGAAGTTTGTCGCATCCAAAAACTCATAAAGTGTCGTTCGGTGGGAATAACCTAGTCGCTTCGCCAACTTGCCGAGATCATCGAGCAGGGTTTCATTATCGTGGCCGAGCCCACACCGTTCATTCACCGCATATAGGCCGACGCTAGCGACGAAAAACAGTCTGCGCTTTTTTTCGTCCAGTGATTGAGGGACCCAGTGAGGCGTCATAACGGCAGTGGGAGCCATTTTGTTCGATACATCAATATTCGCAGACTTTCGAAGAACACCGGCTATGCCGTTGCAAAACTTATCCGGGTTTGTCGTGAATTCTAATACATAGGTTCGGCCCATTCGATCATACGACTTCAACATTTCCTGCATCGATTGACCGGCTTGCTCAGCAAGATCGGCGGCGGTGTTACTTCTCGCTTCCGTCGCGTATTTGAAGCGACAACCGATCCTTGGGTTCAATAAGGCAATGCTTGCAAAGAAGGCTTGCTTTGCCTCAGCAGTCTCCGAAGCGGCTTGAGCGGGGGCGTTGAAGTTGGCGGCGATCAGCGCCAAGACAATTGTTGCAAGAGATCTCATAGATTGGCTCCTTGAGAGGAATTCCGAATGTAGCTTGGCTGAAACCCTTTTGATTCTCATGGTTGAGACCATGTCGCCAGTCCTTGCCGTCACCCATAATCCCGCAGCATCGGATTCGACCCGGGAGAAAGTGCTGGAACTGTCACCGACCCCGAGGGGGCGTATGCCGGTTACATCTGGTGCGCCGGGATCGGAAATGCGGTCGGTTTATTGCCGGCTCCGCGTGGCCGCGGTCGAAGTATCCACACGAACGAACTCCGATTCGTGCCAGAGTTTATGTTGCAGCGAACCTTCCACGATTTTCATACTGGGACTGCGATACTTCAGGCCATGATTGTAGATTGCAATCTTGAGCCTGATCGTGTTGTCCGCATGAATGATCGGAACGATAGTCGCCTTGTAGCGAGCGGCCTGACTATAGGGTTCGGTAAGTAGCTCGGTCCGGACTTCCTCAGGAAGAGTGGGCGAAATATCAGCGATCTCCGCAGGTCTGAAGTAGAGGGTCGACATGTTCTCCGATACCGGCACCTGACCGACAACATCGAAGTTGGCGGGCATATGGTGCCTGCCGAGTTGATCCTCGAACACGATCATGTAGGCGCCGGGTTCTGACAGCTTTCGTTTTAATTCGCCTTTATAGACACGACTGCGTCCGCGCATCGGTGTGTCTTTCTGGGTCAGTGTTATTGTCTCTTCGTCCACGACGATCTCAAGCTGAAGCTGGGCGGTTTCGGAGCGCCAGTTTCCGGAGAGATCCGACTGAACCCGAAACTGCTTTTCGCCTTTGACTTCCGCTGCGTCCCCGAGTTCCAGCATGGGTTTATACGAGGACGAATAGGGGCGAGGATAGACCCGGAGCGTAGCGTCCTTGGGAACGCACTGGAAGCGCTTATCGCCACGTTGAAACTGCCGCAACTCAAAACGTGCTTCGACCTTTTCCGTGTAAGGCACCCGCTTCTGGCGTGTTTCGAGCACGGACAAGTAATCAGACACAACGGTGTACCTGCGGGCAACCGGAGAAAGCTCGCTCAAGGCAGTGACAAGCTTGGCATAATTGGCTCGCAATGCAGTTTCGGGGTCGGAGGTTGCAGCAATGGCGCCTACATCGCCGCTTTGGGGTTGGAAACGTCCCGACTCCGCGGCACTGAGACACCAGCGCCGGTAGCATACACTTAATCCGTCAACCGCTTTCCGCAGTTCGAACAGCGCCCCTGCTAATTTTATCCGCCGATCGTTGATCCTGCGCATATTGGCTGTGGCATTGTCTGCGATGCCAAACGATTTCATCGCTTCGCTTATGTGCTTGAAGATCTTGCTCTGCCGCCTCATCCGGTCGAACTTTAGCGTCAAATCCATAATGTCTTTGAGGAGGGACAGGCCAAACTTCCACTTTTTTTGTTTGGTCAGTTCGCCAGCCTTGGCCAATCGCTGGAATTCAGCAGTTCGAAGGTAAATTTCACCCGAGAGCTTGATGAAATCTTTCCCGCCCAGAGTTTGCAACTTGTCGGCGCCAATATCGTTGTATTTACTGATAGCTTCAACCCGGCTGACGAGAGACTTAATGTCCTTGATAATCGGAAATGCATCAATCGGATCTCCGCTGCGCCCTAAAAGTTTCTTCCAGTCGACAAAGTTATCTTTGATCGTACGGAGGGTATCCAATGTGCTGGCGATCTCGGACGCGGCAACGGCAACCGTTGCGATCGAATCCTGCAGCAACTGGAGATCGCGCAGATCATCTGCAATGTCCTGTTTTGCCCCTGCTTTTAGCAATGCCTTAACCGCTATTTCGTCAAGATTGGCTCGCCACCGTAGTAGCGGGTCATCCATCAAGCTCAGAATGGCGTAGGTCTTTAAAAGCGGAGCAAAAACTGCCCCGGTGGCGCCGCAATCCAGTTTGACACACTTTGCGGAATAGCAGGCCGGCAGCGACTTCTGCACTATGCGCTTCGCATATCCGATAATCGCATCGAGGTCGCTGTCCGTCGACGGTATTGCGGATGTCTGCTGCGCGGACGCGAAACCGTGGGGCAACATTGAAATCAAGAACAGGGTCGCCCCGAATGTTCGGCTCCGACTCTTATCAGGTCTCTCCTTCAACCACTTGTTCGGGTTGTTTGGAAGTTTCCGGAACTTCGCATTCATATCGCGCCGCAAGGTCGGTGAAAGATTGCTTAGATTCGTCTCCGATTCGAAAACAGGTGAGAACGCCGCCCTGCCAGCGTGCAGCGGTTGAGCAGGCCCACTCTGTAGCCGCCTTTATATTCGGTATTTCATTCCGCCTAAACGTTCCGGTAATAAGTTGAAACTTTATTCTGCATGCATTTGGCAGATCAAAATCGGACCTTTCTTCAGTTTCCGGAAACCAGCAGTAAGGCTTTTTGCCAACATATTTAGTCTCGACTTTGGTTCCAGGAGAATACCAGGGCGCCATGAGAACTTCGCAGTACTCCTCCGACGTGGTGGTCCAGCCGCCTTCGGGAAGGCCGGGACACGGAAACTCAATTCCTCCCCACTTTGCGTGTTCGCCTTCTGCATCACGGAGTTCGTACATGACGGGGTTGCGATAGTAGTAGCAACCGTCCAAATCGCCATTGACCTCGCGTTTTGCAACCGCCGCCTGCTCTGCATTTGTCCCAGGCACACCTTGTCGACCGGTCTCCTCGCCCGGTTCCGTGTTCTGTCCATTGGAGGGCGGGCTCTTCTTGCCGCCGGGGCTGTCATTCTCGGGCGCTGGGCCTGCCGTCTGCGAGCTGCCACCGCTACAATCCAACACCTCGCCCTTGACCTGTGAGGGACCTGCCTGTCTACCGCAAAGTGCGGATAATGGAACCACATGGAAGGTCTGGCCCAAGCCGCCGCTGGTCACCACCCGGCACATGGGCGCGTTGTCGGTTCGACGGGTGGCCACGGTGGTGTCGGGCCCATGGGTATCGCGGCAATATTGTTTCAGGTCGATCTTCCGCTTGTCGGCGCGGCGCTGTGTACCTGTCCCGGTAATGCAGATGACCTTGTCGGCGGCCGTGCGGAAGCGTCGCGTGCCGTGCTGGGCGGAGCAGACATCGCTGGCCTGGATTTTGTAGTGCGAGAGCGAAAGGCCCTGATTGGCGCGCACTGTGCACAGCAGCCCCCGGTCGCGATTGTCGATGTTTTGTTCAGCGCCAGCGCCGTATTTCTCGGCACAGTAAGCGGCCACGTCCGCGGTCTTCTCTTCAGCTTTGGCCACAAGTGCTGCCGGCAATAGCAAAGAGGTGGCAACCGCGATGGTCTTCACCCATGGCCGTGGCGGGAGCACGACAAAACGATTTGTGCTCGGTCTTTTCATGTGCCTCGAATTCATCGGCCTGAAAAACCTCTTTATGATACCCCGAAACAACCAACCGCATCGCGTGCCTCTGCAGAGCCGGTGTCATTGCCACAGCTTCGCGGGCTATTGCAGACGCTTCGTTCTTCGTCCCTGGTTAGTCCGCCGCCCCGGGTCGCACTACTCTCAGCGTTCGCTTGCCCATGACCTTGGTCTCACTGCCGTTGAGATAGCGGATCTCATAGCTGCCCGGAGTGCTTGGAGCGCATCTGAACCGGGTTTCCAGACCATCGCTCAGAAGGATGAAGGTCGCCTTTTCCTCTGTATATCTCAGTTCTTCGGCCGCCTTGCGAACAGCGACGGCAAGCGGTGTCTTACCCCTGGGCTGGATACGGTCGATGATGCCGGAAAAACTCTGGGCATTGATCGGGCCCGACGGGATCATGGTCTCGATATCAGTGCAATCGCCCTTGCGCCTGTGCCCATAGACGATCAGGCCAACCTCCAGATCCAGGTTTTTCCAATCATTGATGGAGGGTTCAAGCGCCTGGCGGGTGATATTGATCTTTGACGTGCCGGAAATCTGTCCCCACATGGAGCCGGAGGCATCAAACACGACGATCACTCTCTCGCTTGCCGAGGTCGTCGAAATTCCGGAGATGGAAGTAAGAACGGCCAACATAAGCAAGCCGGCACAGCGTGCAATCGTCAGAAGTGCAGGCATCATTTTCAGCTCCCTGCGTCCGTGTTTTATCCGGATTGCTAACTGAGATAACGTTGAAAATCTCAGAAGCAAGACTCCAATTCGTCAGTGTAATCTTGTTGTTTCATTGCATCCAAGTTCTTTTGTTCTCGAACACTCCATTGGTTGGACTTGTTGCAGATAGCCGACTCATCTTGCGGTTCAATCGCAACCCCCAGTCTTTCGTCGCTGGCGTTGGCACGAACCTGATCCGATCACCGGGAAGGGAAACGGCTCCGGTCGAGACGGACCACGAGAGCAAAACAAACCGAATCGCAAGTCACCTGACTGCTCCTACCCAATTGCCGGGCGCCATCGTTTCTTCTTGTAGAGGTGTCCGGGGATTTAAACGAGCAGGCAACCGTAGATGTCGCGGAGAAACCCATCATTCACCATTACCGTAACTCTTCCCATAAGGAATTGACCGTCTCTTCATCGGCGGCGAGAGCGTGCCGGATCAAAAATTCCCGTCTGAGCGTTCGTGGCAAGCCTTCCAGATCGTCTCCGCAAACAGGCATTCCGGCCCAACGGTTCTCCGAATGTCCGCGTTCGCCGTGCCAGCTCAACTCCGGACGGGTTGGCTTGTGCCCCGAACGGAGATTTCGCGCGAGAAGTCGACATCTGTCGGATCACAATTTCACTTGTCACATAGCGGGACTTGTCTGCAGCACCTGAGGTCGTTAGCGGTTTACGATAGCCTGGGCCGAGAACTGCGCCAGTTCACCCCGCCAAATCTGACGACAGTAACAAAATGGTTCTCCCGCCTCGTCGCGAACCACTTGTTCCTGCTCTATTCCAGCCTGATGGGGCAATAGTCCCAGCAACGCGGCCTCATCCAGCTCGAGTGCGCGCATGCGGATGACGATATCGGCGCTGTGGCCGAGAGGGCTGTAGCGCTGCTCCAGCACCGCCATGGGATGGAGCAGGTCGTGCCCCAAAAAATCGCGACAGCGCTTGGCAATGACGAATTCTGTTTCGAGAAATGTGGCGTGGCCCCGGTTTCGAAACAACCGTGTGTATTGGTGCAGCACTTCACCGATCGGAACTGACAAAACACCGGCAAGTTTGGCATCGGCGCCGGTCTGTTTGCGGTCGATCAACTCTATCTCAAGATCTATGCCTTCCGCCTCGGCATCCGCGACAAAATTCGCCATGCTGCTGATGTTGTAATTCAGGCGTTGCGGAGAAACGAAACGCCCCTTGCGCTCTTCGCTGTAGGCCAACCCCTCGGCCTCGACCGCCTCCAGGGCACGCCGCGCAGTCATGCGGCTGACGCTATGACGCTCGGCCACGGCCCGCTCGGACGGCAGGGCTGTATGCTCCGGCAAGCTGCCATCGACAATTTCATTTCTCAGGTGGTCGACGATCTGCCTGAAGCGTGGAGCGCGCGCGGTGGCGTTTTCAGGCGCCTTTTGGGTGGAAGATTGAGGCACTTTCGCGCTGTTCCTTTTTTGGTTGCCTAACATGATTTCTGGTATATACCAAAACTCATCTGGTATATACCAGATTGTTCTTTTTTGGAGGATCGGGCATGAACGCACTTGCACAGGACCAGAAGGATCAATTCTGGCGGGATGGCGTATTAGTGGTCGAAGATGCCGTGTCGCCGGCGGAGCTGGAGGAATTGCGCAAGGTGTTCGCGGAATGGGTCGAACAAAGCCGCAATCATAATGATGATTTTGGCGAAACCCTTGATGGGCGCGCTCGCTTTGACCTGGAGCCGGGCCATACCGCGGAGACACCCGCATTGCGCCGGGTGCAATCTCCCGAAGAGATCTCCGACGTCTATGCCAATGTGATGCGCAACGCGCGCATGGCCGACGTTGTCGCCGAACTCATCGGGCCGGCGATCAAGTTTCACCACGGCAAGGTCAACTCAAAACTGCCCGGGGCGGCAACCAAGGTGAAATTCCATCAGGACTTCACTTTCGAGCCCATGACCAACGACGACATGATCACGGCCCTCTTGTTTGTCGACGACGTGACCCTCGATAACGGCCCGCTTGAGGTCGTGCCGGGGACCCATAAGGGATCGCTTTATTCCCTTTGGCACAATGGCGTTTTCACCGGCACCGTGGCCGACGAGGTTGTCGAGAAACACAAGGACAACATCGTGCCATGCACTGGCAAGGCGGGCTCGGTATGTCTGATGCATGCCAGCCTGCTGCATGGCTCAGCCCCCAATCTTTCCGCCAGTCCGCGCACGCTCTACATTGCCACCTATTATGCCGAAGATGCGATCGAGTTGAGCCCCAACCACCTGCCAAGTACACTGACCCACGAACTGGTGCGCGGCGAGCCCTCCGGCCGGGTGCGTTGTACGTCTTACGAGATGGAGCTGCCGGAAGTTCCCAAGGACACATCGTTCTTCGCGCAGCAGGAAGCAGCAGAACCCGGCTGACGCCGGTTCCGGAAAGGCTAAGGTTGATTTATGGACACCATCGCTCAGCCCGCGCTGATCAAGTGTTTGAACTTCACAACGGATGATGGGGCTGGAGAGCGTGCCCGCATTGGTCTGCTGGTGCTGGAATCTGATCAGACAATAGAGGCGGAGTTCAGGCTCCTGACCGATCTTCCCGGCGTATCCGTCTATCACGCGCGGCTTGCAAACGATGCGACGGTCACACCGGAAACCCTGGCGAAGATGGAATTGGAGCTTCCCGCCGCAGCGCAACTGTTGCCCGGTTACATGGGGCTGGCGTCCATCGGTTATGGCTGCACGTCTGGATCCACCATCATCGGCGAGGACCGCGTGGCTGAAATTCTGGCCAGCGTTCATCCCGGTGTGCCGTCAACCAACCCGCTGACCGCGGCCAAGGCCGCGCTGGGTGCAATGGGGGTGAGGCGTCTCGGGCTTGTGACGCCTTATTCCCCGGACGTCACCGAAGCCATGCAGACGAAGTTCAATGAGGCTGGCATCACCGTCACCGTGGTCGGCTCCTTCTACGAGGAAAGCGACGTGGTGGTTGGCAAGATCGATCAGCGCTCCATCTTGCAGGCCACAATCTCGGTTGGGCAAACGGCGGATTGTGACGGTGTGTTCATCTCCTGCACCAGTCTGCGGGCAGCCGGCATGATCGAACAGGCCGAGAAGACCCTGAACAAACCGGTAACCGCAAGCAATCACGCCCTTGCCTGGCATCTGTTGCGCCTGGCCGGTGTCGGGGACAGCATCGAAAACGCCGGACAGCTATTCCGCGAACAGGTGGCGCAGCACGTCTGACGCTCGAGGGCTCTAACATGAAAAAACAACTTCCCGCCCACGCGCAGGTCGCCATCATCGGCGGCGGTATCCATGGCTGTTCGGTCGCCTATCACCTGGCAAAGGAAGGCTGGACGGACGTGGTGCTGCTGGAGCGCAAGCAACTGACGTCGGGCACCACATGGCACGCGGCCGGACTAGTGGGCCAGCTGCAGGGCAGCCATTCGACTACCGCCTTCGCAAAATACGGCATCGAACTACTCCAGGATATCGAGGCTGAAACCGGCCAGAACCCCGGCTATCGCCGTTCCGGCTCGATTTCCATCGCGGTGAACGAGGAACGTCTGGCCGAATTGAAGCGCAAGGCGGATTTCGCCTCATTGTTCGGGATCGAGGCGCACTACCTGACAACCCCTGAGATCGCCGAACGCTGGCCGTTGATGAACCCCGATAGCGTCCTGGGCGGTATCTACATGCCAAGCGACGGCTCGGCAAATCCCGTCGACCTGACCAATGCCCTGGCCAAAGGCGCACGGATGCACGGCGCGCAGATCTTTGAGCAGGTCAAAGTGGACGAGGTGCTGGTAGAGGGCGGCAGGGTGAATGGAGTACGCACCGACGAGGGCACGGTCACCGCCGACTTCGTGGTGAATTGCGCCGGCATGTGGGCGCGGGAGCTCGGCCAGCGCAACGGCGTCGGCGTACCGTTGCATGCCTGCGAGCACTACTATCTGGTGACCGACGCCATCGACGGCCTGCCCAACGACCTGCCGGTGCTGCGGTCCTACTGCGACGGCACATACTTCAAGGAAGATGCCGGCAAGCTGCTGTTCGGTTTTGCGCATAACCACTCAAAGCCCTGGGGCGTCGAGGGAATCTCCGAGGACTTCTGTTTCGACAGCCTTCCCTTCGTCGAAGACGACGTGATGGATGTGCTGGAGTTGGCGATGAACCGGGTGCCGCTGTTGCAGGAAGTGGGTATCCGCACCTTCTTCAACGGGCCGGAGAGCTACTCCTATGACGGGCGTTTCACACTCGGCGAGGCACCCGACATCAAGGGCTACTTCGTTCTGGCGGGCGTGAACTCCACCGGCATCCAGTCCGGCCCGGGTGCGGGCCGCGCTCTGGCGCAATGGATCATGCAGGGTCATCCTCCCATGGACCTGAGCGAAATGGACCCAAGCCGGTGCGAGGAATTCCAGGCCCGCGACCTGTACCTGCGCGAACGCGCGCCCGAAACACTGGTCCTGACCTATGCCATGCACTGGCCCAACCGCCAGCGCGAGACCGCCCGCAACCTGCGACGCACGCCGTTTCATCACGCTCTGAAAGCACGCGGTGCTTGTTTCACCGAGGTGCAGGGTTGGGAGCGTCCGGGCTGGTTCGCACCAAATGGTGTCGAGCCGAAATACGATTACAGCTTCGCACGCCAGAACTGGTTCGACTATGCACTGGAAGAACAAAGGGCGGCGCGCGAAGACGTGGCGATGATCGACTATTCCATGCTCGGCAAGCTGATGGTCGAAGGGGTAGATGCCGAAACCTTCCTCCAGCGTGTCTGCACCAACAATATAGCAATGCCTGTTGGCCGCATCGCCTACACCCTCATGCTCAATGAGCGCGGCGGGATCGAGAGCGATGCCACGGTTGCACGCCATGCCGACGACGCCTTCATGGTCATGAGCTCGATCTCTCATACCCGGCGCGACTATCAGCATCTTCGAGACCATATCGAGGCCGGTGAGGACGTTCGCCTGCGCGACGTCACCCCATCCTTCGGTGTGCTGGCCATCATGGGTCCGAAATCCCGTGACCTGCTTGCAGCGGTCAGCGATGTGGATACCTCGAGCAGCGCCTTCCCGTTCAACAGCCACCAGACATTCCACATCGGTCACGCACGCGTCACCGCGCAGCGCTTGTCCTATTCGGGCGAGTTGGGCTGGGAGATCTTTGTCACACCCGACTTCGCCGAGCATGTGTTCGACGTGCTGATGGAAGCAGGCGAGGCGTTTGGGTTGCGCCTGATTGGCGGCGAAGCGCTCAATGCGCTGCGCATCGAGAAGGGCTTCGTGCATTGGGGCCACGACATGGCCTATACGGAAGCGCCCCATCAAATGGGGCTGGATTTTGTTTGCAAGACCGGTAAAGACATCGCGTTCGTCGGGCAGGACGCCTATCTGGCACGCAAAGCCCAAGGCAGGGGACCGTTCCTCTGTTCTGTTAAACTGAGCGATCCCGATCCCCTGCTACATCACAACGAACCGGTTCTGCGTGACGGCAAAATTGTCGGATATGTGACTGCTGGAGCATACGGATATTCGCTCGGAGCAGCGGTCGGGCTCTGTTTGGTCTCTCCGCTGGAAGGCGAAACAGACCGGCAGTCGGTGGAAGGCGGCTCCTACACCGTAATGGTGGAAGGAAAAGCTATCCCGGCAGACGTCAGCCTCTCACCGTTCTATGACCCAAACAGCACACGGATGTTGGCTTGATTGGATGTCCATTTACAGTGCTTCGACGTGGGCAAGGCACTCGATCTGAAGAGCACATCATTTCGTCGTGACGAGGCGGTAGCCACAGTCGCAAGCATCAAGGTTGAGCAGGTCAGAGTATCGCTGTGCCCATGCGCCGGTGTCCAGGTCGCTGGCAAGCTTTTTCAACCCCTCGGAAACGTCGCCTATCGCCCAGAAGGGAGACATGGCAGCCCGAATCCCGGGATCGAGATAGGCTGCGGGACGCCGCCAATAGGCGCTCAGAAAACCATCGGTACAGTCATGCGGAATTGGAACGGTTGAGATTTCCACTGCCCCAAGCCACTCTTGATACTCTTTCATGCCAGGCATTTGCGCCTCATCCAGCGTTACAAGCTCTGGAAAATAGTCCAAAAGCCAGAACCCCCAAAATGACGGGTCGTATGTAAACACGACGACTTGGCCGCGCGTCACCCGGCGCATCTCTGTGAGGCCCTTCTCTTTATCAGCCCAATGGTGAACCGTCAGGATCGCCATGGATGCATCAAATGAATTATCGTCGAAGGGCAGGTCTTCTGCATAACCCTGAACAACCGGCGCTGCCGAGGCACCGCGCTGCCGGATCATTTCCACCGAAGGCTCAACAGCCGTGACCTGCCTGTCGGCGGGCTCATACGAACCAGCCCCGGCCCCAACATTCAGGACCGTTCCTGCAGATCCCAGAGCCCTCCCGATCAGCATCCCGATCCGGGCATCGGGTATCCTGAGATCAGAGTAATTTACACCAATCGTATCGTAGGAGGTGTCCATGGAGCCGGGTAACACACGGCGGCGGTTTTGTCAGGACTGTACGGGTGGGTGCAGGGGCTATAGCCGACAAAAAGAGATCACGCCCTGGTCGTGGCTACTGTTTCGGAATGCCGTTGGTCCAGCCGGAGATCAAGCGCGGCTTGTTGGCATCGGCATCGCCTGCCCTTCCGGCACCACGTCCTCGGTTGCAAAAAACACATAGCGCTGATTGTCGACGCCGACCAATGGCGGCCGTTTGTGCTTTTCGAAAAAGTCGTAGCCCTGTTTGAGATTGGCCCAGAAACCATACCAGGAAGAATGCCGGTAAACCGCCAGGTTTTCCCTCGACAGCCGGAATGGAAAGGCGTGCACCGGGAACTTCCTCTGGCCGCCTTCAAATGCCTCGCCGGCGAGCGCGAAGATCTCTTCGACGCTTTCATTGGTGACCGAATAACAGACGTCGCCACTTGAAAGGTTAGCTCAATGCGGCCTTTCAGATGAAGCGCCAATCAGACTCTCTCTCAGGTGTTGGATAAAAAGGCGAAGCGGTATCATCGAGCGGTACTCCCTCGGAAAAAAGATATTGATGCCAGGCATGGAAAACCGATGTGCGGTTAACACTTCTTCGATCTGACCGGATGCCAACGCATCCAAGCAGGAGTCGCGGAACGAGTAGGCAATTCCCAACCCACGAGCCGCCATTTCAACCGTTACCGGCGAGGAATTCGCAATCAAGCTACCGCGCACTTCTACTGCGTAATCACCATCAGGACCGGAAAAGGTCCAAGGTGCGATCTGGCCAGAGCTTTGGAAGCGATAGCGCAGACAATTATGTGCAAGCAGCTCCGTCGGATCATTCGGCGCGCCCCGCTCTTTCAAATACTTTGGGCTTGCCACCACGGTTGTTGTCAACGGGCCTGTCAGGCTGATGGCAACCATATCCTGCGCAATCAACCCGCCAACGCGAAACCCCGCATGCAGGCCTTCACCAAGGACATCCGACAAGGCATCGCTCAGTAAAAGTTCGACTTCTATCTCGGGGTAGAGCGCCTGAAATGGCATCAGCATCTTACGGACTAGCAGGTGATAGGCAATCTCAGGAATTGCGAGCCTTAACGTACCGCGCGCCGCATGGCCTACGGTAAGCGCACTTTCAAGCCCATCGGCAAGTTGCTCAAATGCAGGACCTGAACTTCGCGCCAGTGCACGCCCAGCTTCGGTCAGATTGATTGAACGTGTGGTTCGGATAAACAATGCCGTTCCAATTCTGTCCTCAAGGCTCTTCAGCTGGTGACTTACCGTAGAACGTTTGATCCCCAGCATTTGCGCAGCAGCGCTCAGGCTTCCCTGTTGGGCAATCGCATTGAACACTTCGAGAGTGGAAAGAGGCAGGCGCATTGGTGGATCTCCTACAACAGAGAGGTAGATAATTTGTCTATTGTTGTCTCGTTTGGAATAGCTAGATTTGGGCAACAAGTAAATGCGAACACCCCGGTCAGCTACGAAAGACAGATCAAAACAGCGGGGGTTTTCTCTGCGAGAGACATCACCCGGTTACTTACCAATCAGGAGAACCAAATGGAAAATTTCGAAAACAACGTGGTACTAATCACAGGTGGCGGGACAGGAATTGGGAAAGCCACGGCATCTGCCTTTATCGCCAAAGGGGCAAAGGTGGTTATCACTGGCCGAAGACAGTCCGTTCTTGAGGAAACAACCCAAGAATTAGGGGAGCAGGCCTACTTTATAGCTGGAGATGTCAGCAAAGAAGGGGAACCGGCCCGAATTATTGAGGAAACCATTCGTAAATTTGGACGACTGGATGTTCTGGTGAACAACGCTGGAACGGGGAAAATGGGTCCGCTGACTGAAACGAGTGATGAAGACATTGAAAGCATTTACCGAACCAACGTGTTTGCCCCTCTGGCCCTTATTCGCGAGGCGACCACCCACCTTGCCAATAGTAAGGGGGCTGTCATCAATATCTCTTCCGTGGCGGCACGCGGCATGATGCCTGGTGTCGCGGCTTACGCGTCGTCAAAGGCGGCCGTGGACCATGCCACCAGACTACTCGCTGCTGAACTCGGCCCAATGGGGATCAGGGTAAATGCGGTCGCGCCGGGCCTTACAGATACAGATATAACAGCCGACGTTAAATCAAATGAAGAAATGCTGGGAATGATTATCGCTCAAACCCCGATGGGTCGCCTTGGTGAACCCAAAGACATCGCAAATGCGGTTCTATTACTTTCCGACAGCCGTGCCGGGTGGATCACCGGACAATCTGTACAGGCTGGGGGAGGGTTTTTGCTGTAGAGCGTAGCCACGGCGAACGTCAGCTTAGCCCCCCGTGCAAAACAGACGTCACGCGCTCAGTAGCCCGCGCTACCTCTGAAAGCAGGCGGGCAATGTGCCAGAAGGCGACACTGTCCATACCTGTTCAGATCGCAACTTTCGTGCAACAAGGTCGATGCGGTGGGGTGCGAACTGAGAGGGCTTTACCATGGGCGCGAAGGCTTGGTTCATTGCATATTTCGACGACGACCCAAAGGCGGTGTTGTCTAACCAACCGAAACTCGATCGGAACGCATCCCGTGAGCTGGCCGAACGGCTTTTTCCGGATGTGACGCTCACCTCTGCGGAAGACGTGACACTCGAGTTTCTCGACCCGCAAAAGGACCAGATAATCATTGGTTGCTATGGAGGAGTGCGCATTGTTGCTCATTATGAGCTGTCAAACGACCGCCCCTCAAAAATCGATCCTCGATGGTTTGACCCAGCGCTCGGCACCAACGCATATGTGCATGCAACACATAGCGTGGTGGACTGGTTCGCATACGGCCTTTGGCGCAATGGCAAGTTGGCCAGAGCACTGAGCATTTCCCCGGATGATGGCATCGCAGAGCAAATCGGTGATCCACTTCCGTTCGAGAAGGCCTATTGGGACGGGCAGTTTCCCGTCGACGATGACGACGATGAAGGGTCTTATCCTCTTCCATTTCATCCGCTCGAACTCTCGGAGGCGTCTATATTGCACCACCTGGGATTTCAGTTTGAAGGGCAAATCAGTGAATGGATTTGCGATCCAATCGACATTCCAGCCGTAACATTTGCAATGAAGAGCGACCGTCCGTTCTGGAAGTTCTGGTGAATGGTGTTGCCAGTTTTGTTGAACCATTCACGGGGATAGCCGCGATTAGGCGGCAAGAGCGGCGTGGAGGATCCGGCCCATTCCTCAAGCCCCCATCAGTACCGCGGACCGATCGTGCCTGTCCGTGGTCCATCGGTCGGGTATAAAGCTTGGTTACATGAGCCGGGGCTGAGGCTGGAGCTGTCGCACTGCTCCACCACGAGCGCGAAACACGCCTTAAAACGTCGCGCGCAATTTGCCTGACACGGGGTGTCCAGAACGGGTGGCTTCCGCTTCCATGGCTCGCCGGGGCAATTGTCTCTGTTGCACGTCCACCTCTGCTCTCTGCATTGGGCCGTCCTCTCGCACCAGCAATCCGCCTTAGCGGCCACCTGGATCATCAAATGCCCCGGCATTTGCGGCAGAGATTTTTGCAGGCCGTGGGTGGACTGACCGAGGTGCTGCAGGCCGGGTTCTGTCGCCCACAGGGGACCGCTGACACCGAAGCAGAATGCGAGGCACAGCATGGCTCCCAACAATCGCCTTTTCACGGTTTCCTCCCTCACAGCCCCACGAACGGGCGGATGATGAATGCGTTCGCCAAGTCGACGAAGAAGGCGGAGACCAGGATCAGTTGGCATCGCCGAACATCCGCGGCGTTACTTCAACGACCTTTAGACCACATTCGGCAACCTGATTTCCGGCCACCGGAGATAAGCTCATCAGATGCCTGTCTGCTGAATACAATGGCCGCAGGGCGAGAAGGTGTTTATTGTGAAGTTCGACCAAACCATGCCGCCCGGACGACGGTGTTGCCGGATCGCACCACGGTACGGTCTAAATGCAGGTGCATAAGCCTGCGGTTGTCCTGCAAGCGACGACCCAAAAAAACTGCGCACAATATTTGGAGACGCCAACCAGAGGGGACAGCCAGTGAGTGGTTACAGCTCAACATTTTCTGCAAAGAGACTTTGGATCATCCTGACCGCGGGAATGGTCCTCATGTTTGGCACGCTCCTCCTTATCGGTAAGGAAATTTACCAGCAGGCACCACCAATCCCTGAAACGGTGCGGTCGGTCTCCGGCGACGTGCTGTTTACGAAAGATGATATCCAGCGGGGCCAGAATACCTGGCAGTCGATGGGGGGAATGCAGCAGGGCTCGATCTGGGGCCATGGCGGCTACCTGGCCCCAGACTGGACGGCTGACTGGCTGCACCGCGAAGCAAAGGCGCTCCTGGCGATAATTTCGAAAAGAGATCTGCATTCGGATATTCCAGATTACCAGCAAGATAAAATGCATGAGGCCGCACTGAGTGCGGAGATGCGTGAAAATACCTATGACGCATCCACTGGCGCAATCACTGTGAGCGATGAGCGGGCCGCCGCGATCAAATCCGTCGAAGCTCACTTTACGGCACTCTATGTGGGCAGCGATCAAAATGCTCTGGATCTGCGGCGCCAATACGCCTTTTCCACGCTGGCCTTTTTGAAATCTGAAGAAGCCCATGATGTTGCGGCGTTTTATTTTTGGACGGCTTGGGGCGCAACAACCAACCGACCAAACAGTGACATAACCTATACCAGCAACTGGCCGCATGAACCGCTGGTCGATAACAAACCGACAGCCAGCAACTTTATGTGGAGCATCGGATCCATAATCCTGCTGCTTGCAGGTGTCGGCATGATCGTTTGGTACTACGCGCAACAGTACGACAGGTGGCGAGATGATATGGAGCCTGAAGGCGGGCTCGCCGCATCCGACCTAATCGGGCAGTCAACGATTACCCCGTCCATGCGGGCCACAGCGAAGTATTTCTGGTTGGTGTCCGCCCTGTTCCTCGTCCAGGTCGGGCTCGGCATCGTCACCGCGCATTATGCAGTCGAGGGACAGGGGTTTTATGGGCTGCCGTTTGCGGAATATTTCCCCTATGCGGTAACGCGCACCTGGCATACGCAGCTTTCGGTCCTCTGGATTGCGACAGCCTGGCTTGCAGCAGGCCTTTACTTGGCCCCGTTACTGGCCGGGCGTGATCCGAAGTATCAGGTGTTTGGCGTCAACTTTCTGTTTATCAGCCTGTTGGCGATTGTCGTTGGCGGGTTTGCCGGACAGTGGGCGGCCATTCACCGGTTTTTCGAGGACCTGACAGCAAATTTCTGGTTTGGGCATCAGGGCTATGAGTTCGTTGATCTTGGCCGGTTCTGGCAGCTCTATCTCGTTATTGGCCTGTTCTTATGGGTGGCACTCGTTTTGAGAGCTCTCACGCCTGTTCTGAGAGATGGCAAGAACCGGTCAATCGTTGCTCTGGTCGCGGTGGCGGCGATCTCCATCGGCCTGCTCTATGCAGCGGGTTTGATGTGGGGACAGAAAACGCATCTCGTCATTGCGGAGTACTGGCGTTGGTGGGTTGTCCACCTGTGGGTCGAAGGTATATTTGAAGTCTTTGCGACCGCGATAATCTCGCTGCTGTTTGTCTATATGGGGCTGGTCAGAACGAGTACGGCTGCCGTGATGGTGCTGTTCAGTACCATTGTGTTTCTGTTTGGCGGCGTGTTGGGTACGTTCCACCATCTCTATTTCACCGGCACACCAACATCGGTCATTGCGGCGGGTGCCAGTTTTTCAGCGCTTGAGGTCGTTCCGCTGCTTGTTGTCGGTTTTGAAGCCTACAATCACAAAAAGCTGGAGAATGAAGGGTCCTGGCAGGACAACTACCACTGGCCGTTTATGTTCTTCAGTGCAGTGTTGTTCTGGAACCTGGTCGGTGCGGGGCTGTTTGGCTTCCTGATCAATCCGCCGATCGCGCTCTATTACATGCAAGGGTTGAACACGACTGCAAATCACGGGCATGCCGCGTTGTTTGGTGTCTACGGCATGTTGGGGCTGGGCCTCATGCTTTATTGTATGCGTGGCCTCACCGACATTCGTCACTGGAACCAGAAGCTGCTCAAAATCACATTTTGGACGCTGAACATCGGCCTTGCGATGATGACATTTCTGTCCTTGTTGCCCCAAGGGCTTTGGCAAACCTACGCCAGCGTCAAACATGGCTATGCTTTTGCCCGCTCGGCCGAGTTCGTCCAAAGCGAAATCATGCATGCTTTTGTTTGGATGCGTGTCCCCGGAGACGTGGTTTTCAGTGTTGGCGTGGTGACGTTTGCACTGTTTATGTACAAGGCATTTGCCGCAACCAATAAGGGCCGGGTCGACGCGGAAGTTTTGCAAAATTAAAGCGCCGTGCGACCATTCACGGGTGGCAATGACATCATTGGCGGTGGGCCTGCTTTAAGATCACAGCCCCACAAACCAGCGGATGATGAACGCGTTCGCCAGGTCGACGAAGAAGGCCGAGACCAGGGGCAGCAGGATGAAGGCGAGCGGTGCCGGGCCATAGCGCTTGGTGACTGACGACATGTTGGCGATGGCCGTCGGTGTGGCGCCCAGCGTGAAGCCGGCAAAGCCGGCGCTCAGCACGGCGGCGGTGTAATCGGAGCCCATGGCACGGAACACCACAAGCAGAATGAAGGCAGCCGTTGCCGCCACCTGGAGCAGCAGGACGCCGAGGAGCGGACCGCCGAGGCCAACCAGGGTCCACAGCTGCATGCTCATGAGCGACATGGCGAGAAACACCGACAGGGAATAATCGGAAATCACCGCCAGCGACTTTGTCCGCGCCGGCCACGGCAGGCGCGGGAAGATGAGCGGCACCGTGTTGGACATGACAATGCCGGCGAGCAGACAGGTGACGAAGAGCGGCAGCTTCAGCCCCATTGCGGTGGTTGCCTGATTGGCGAACCAGCCGAGCACAATGGCGATGTTGATCGCCAGCAGGGCCCGCATCAGGTTGACATGATCGATGCCCTCGGTCTCCTCGCCTTGCTTGCGATAGGGCAGGCCGACGACCGGCCCGTCGGTTTCGCCTGGCTCAAGCTCGCCGCGCTCAATCAGGTGCTTGGCGATGGGACCGCCGATCAGGGCGGCGAACACCAGGCCGAGTGTGGCCGCGGCGATGCCGATCTCCTCCGACGCTGCAAAGCCAGTCTCGGCACGGATCGTTGGACCCCAGGCGATGGCGGTGCCATGGCCGCCGATCAGGGAGGCGGAGCCCAGCAGCACGCTCACCGGTTTCGGCAGACCGAACAGATAGGTGCCGGCCAGACCGATAGCGTTCTGCAACACGATGAAGGCGACGGTGAGCGCCAGCAGGGTAACGATGATACGGCCGCCGGCGATCAGGTCCGCCAGCCGCGCATTAAGGCCGATGGTGGCAAAGAAGATCACCAGCAGGATATCGCGGGTGGCAAGGTCGAAAGTGATCTCGACCCCGCCGAAGACGTAGAGCGCCCAGGTGACGAGGGCCACGGCGAGCCCGCCTGAGACCGGTTCGGGAATGTTGTAATTGCGCAGGAAAGCGACACTGCGCGTGAGGAACGCGCCAACGAAGAAAACGATCATGCCGAGCGTGACGGCAAGAAAGTCGGGGACCTCGAAGCTGGCTGTGTCAGTGATCATGAGTGATGCCTGCCTTCGATTCCGCTGACATAACCCGCTTCTCGTTTCAACTCGCATGTTCGCATCGAAACAACCGACACTCCAGCACCATCAATGTCCGGAACGCCGCCAAATTGTAGGATGGATATCGGTAAATCCAGTGCGAAAGCAGTTAATCGCAGTTGCGGTAATACGCGCGGCAGGCTTCCTCGTAGCCACGGTCGCAAGATCTGCGCCATCGATGGCACTGGCCGCGCCCCTCGTAGCGCCCGCGCGAGGAGCGCGAAACCTCGTTGATGACGATGCCTGTGATAATGGCCGCGCCGATCGCGCGGCGGATCTTCTTCCACTTCTTGCGCTTTTTCCGTCGCTTGTTTTTGCGCGCGACCTGGATCAGTTCCTGCTTCACCAGGACTTGCGCGCCGAACACTGGAGAGATCTCGAACACCGATTTCACGGCGGTGGAAACAGGTGGAGTAATGTCACCGGATTGTTGCGGAGCAGCGGCGAGCGAAGGGTCTGCAAACAGTAGTACAACCATCACTGCGGCGGCGGCACAGAAAGAACTGAATAGACGTAACACTCGCACCGGGCTCTCCTTTGGAACAGCCGTCCTAGCGCGAGACTATGCTCTCAATAGGGCATATGCAACCGACGACAAGCACGTTGACACTCCTCTGCCGCAATTTCACAATAGGTCTTGCTTGGTCGGGCCTGACCGGCCCCTCCGTTGGCAAACGGCAGATAAGAGGAAGCGTATCGATGATGTTCAGGATTGCACTTTGGCCCATGGCTGCACTGACTGTACTGGCCGTCGCAGCGCTCACGCTACCTGCCGGTGCCGCTGACGACGATGACGGTGATTTGACGACACTCTCATGCAAGGATGTGATGATCCTGTCCGGCGCCGACCGCGACACCACCATCGCCTTCATTCATGGCTACATCACCGGCAAAAGCGGGGCGAACGATGTCGATCTCGACAAGCTGACCGACGCGACCGAAGCGTTCCTCAACAACTGCCTCGACAACCCCACGGCCAAAGCCATTCCCACCATGGAAGCCGCTTCGCAGTAGTCTGGTTTTCCAGCACTGTTATCTTGTACGGGTGGGTGCGGGGGCTATAGCCGACAAAAAGAGATCACGCCCTGGTCGTGTCTACTGCTTTGGAATGCCGTTGGTCCAGCCGGAGATCAGGCGCGGCTGATTGGCGTCGGCATCGCCTGCCGCGACCACCTTGAATTCTTCCGGCACCGCGTCTTCGGTGGCGAAAAACACATAGCGCTGATTGTCGACGCCGACCAATGGCGGCCGCTTGTGCTTTTCGAAAAAGTCGTAGCCCTGTTTGAGATTGGCCCAGAAACCATACCAGGAAGAATGCCGGTAAACCGCCAGGTTTTCCCTCGACAGCCGGAATGGAAAGGCGTGCACCGGAAACTTCCTCTGGCCGCCTTCAAACGCCTCGCGGGCGAGCGCAAAGATCTCTTCGACGCTTTCATTGGTGACCGCATAGCAGCCGGCCGAACTGCAGCCGCCATGGACCATCAGATGCGCGCCGGTGCGCTTGTGAGCCAGGTCATATTCGTTCGGATAGCCGATATTGAACGACAGATGGTACTTGCTCCACGGGTTCATCTGGGCAGACGACACCACATAGAAGCCTTCCGGCGCCTGCTTGTCGCCTTCGCGCAGTTTCGGCCCCAACTCGCCGGACCAGTTGCAGATGTCATAGGTCTTGAACAGGGCGTAGTCACCGGCCGGCTTTTGCAGCCAGACTTCCATCTGGGTTTCCTGCTTGAAAACCCGCACGAACATGGCCGCACCCGGCGAGATACCTTTCGACGCCAGCAATGCGACGGCTTCTTCGCTCAAGGGCTTGAGATGCTTGGGCGTGCCGAAACAGCCGGCAAGCCCCAGCATGGCGCTGCAGGACGCAACGGAACCGATAAATCCCCGTCGAGTAGTCATCACCCAGTCAATGGCTCCCGCTGTTCAACTCACGCATACCCATGACACTTACTGACCGTTACAATTGTCTTAATGAGCAACCCCTAAAGCGCTAAAACGCGATAGGTCTTGCCCTGCACCCTGACTTTCGGCGGCAGGCGCTCCGCCTCGAACGCATCATAGCCCTGTTTCAGGTTGAGCCAAAATGCAAACCATTGTGATCCGGCATGCCGGTCGAGGTTGGCCTGGGTCATCCTGAACGGGAAAACATGCACCGGAACATGACCCTGCCCGCTTTTGAGAGCCGCCTCCACCACCCCGTAGATGGTTTCAATCACCTCGTCGGTCATGGCATAACAGCCAATCGACACACAGTTTCCATGCACCATGAGATATGACCCGGTGCGCCCATGAGCCCGGTCATAGGCATTGGGAAAGCCCAGATTGAACGACAGATGAAACTGGCTGTTGGGATTGAGGTCCCTGCGGCGCACCCGGTAGAACCCCTCGGGGCTCTGGCCATCGCCTTCCTGGAGTTTGGGCCCAAGCGTGCCCGACCATGCACAGATCGGGTATGTCCTGAGCAGGCTGTAGCCGTTCTCGCCGGACACCCATAATTCCAATTCGTGCTCTTCCTTGAAAATGCGCAGATAAACCGGCACACCACGGGCCAGCCCGCGCGCAGCCAGTTCTTCGTCGACGGTAACGGCGCGGTGCGGCGGCCAGTAGTTATAGGCCACAGCACGCAACTGCGTCTGGAACACCGCCACAGCGGCAACCAGCACCACCAATAGAACACCAATAATTTTCCAGATCACATGCATGGCAACACGATTGTTACAAGATTCCGGCAAGAATGGGGCTGCACGCTGCTGCAAGTTACGTGGGTAAGGTGCGGCCCATCTGGAGATATTTCTCGCGCCGCACCGCGCGCAGCTCATCGGGCGACAGTTCCGCCAGCTCTTCAAACCCCCGAGCCAGCGCATCGCCGGCGGCATCGACCGCCTGTTCCGAGCCCCGATGGGCACCGCCCACCGGCTCGGGGATGATCTCGTCGATGATCCCCAGTTCCTGCAGATGCTGGGCGGTCACCTTCATCGCGGTGGCGGCATCCTTGGCCCGGCTTGAATCGCGCCACAGGATCGACGCCGAGGCTTCCGGCGACGCCACCGTGTAGATCGCATGCTCCATCATAAGCACTTTGTTGGACGTGGCGATCGCCACCGCACCGCCGGACCCGCCTTCGCCGATGATCAGTGAGATATGCGGCACGCCAAGGGCAAGACAGCAATCGGTCGAACGCGCGATCGCTTCCGACTGACCCCGTTCCTCAGCCCCGATACCCGGATAGGCGCCGGCAGTGTCGACAATGCTCACCAGCGGAACCGCGAATTTGTCGGCCAGTTCCATCAGCCGCACCGCCTTGCGGTAGCCTTCCGGCCGGGCCATGCCGAAATTATGTTTCAGGCGGCTTTCGGTATCGTGGCCCTTTTCCTGGCCGATCACCATCATTGCGGTACCGCGAAACCACCCCAGACCGCCGACGATGGCGTAATCCTCGGCGAATTTGCGGTCGCCGGCGAGCGGCACGAACTCGTTGAACAGCCGGGAGACATAGCCTGAAAAATGCGGCCGTTCGGGATGCCGTGCGACCTGGGTTTTCTCCCATGGGGTCAGCTTGGCGTAGATGTCATGCAGGCTTTTTGCGGACTTTTCCTCAAGCTGGCGCACCTCATCCTCGATCGACACCGAGGTATCGTCATCCGCAAGGGCGCGCAGTTCCGCGATCTTGCCCTCCAGTTCGGCGACCGGTTTTTCAAAGTCCAGGTAAGTGCGCATTAATCGGCAGATTTCGTCATGTTTGCGGTGAGACTTGATACCAAGGATCAGCAGCGGCAAGCCGCGTGGAAATTGACGATCAACGCCCCGTCTGTCAACACGCAAGACGCATAATGGTTGACCCCGGCAGCTGGCGTCAGGAAGACGATGCCAGGGGGTGGTGATCGCGGACCAGTTGCTTGAGCCGTTCATCCAGAACATGGGTGTAGATCTGGGTTGTGGAAATGTCGGAATGACCGAGCATCTGCTGCACGGCGCGCAGATCGGCACCATTGGCCAGCAAGTGACTGGCAAAGGCGTGGCGCAGCACATGGGGCGAGATCCGATCCTCCGGCAGGCCCGCCCGTGAGGCCACACCCTTGAGCTCCTGGGCAAAGCGCTGACGGGTCAGGTGGCCACTGCGCGACGATGACGGGAAAAGCCATTCATTGTTTTCCCCGCGCGCCGCTTCCCGCAGCTTCAACGCCGCCATATAGTCCAGCGCCGCCCGGCGCGCCGTTGAACTTAGCGGCACCAGCCGTTCCCGCCCGCCCTTGCCGCGGATCGTCAGAAAAGCGTCGTCACTGCCGATCGCCCGGCGGGTCAGGCTGACCAGTTCGGAGACCCGCAGCCCTGTCGCATAGAGCAGTTCCAGGAGACAATGCAGCCGCAACGCCTTTAATTGCGCCTGCCCCTTGAGCTGCCCGGCGTCGGCCTTGGTGGTTTCGAGCAATTGGGTCACTTCGCCTTGGTTCAGCACTTTGGGCAGTGGCCGCCCCAGCTTCGGGCTGTCGATCACCGTGGTCGGATTGTCGCCGCGTATGTTTTCCGAAAACAGAAACAGATAGAACTGTTTCACCGCCGACAGCCTGCGCGCAGCGGTCGATGCGGCCATGCCGGCATCGTGCATCCGGGCCAGATACCCGCGCAGGTCATCCGCACCGGCGTCCAAGACGGAGCATTTCCGGGTTGTAAGGAACCCCGCCAGATCCAAGAGGTCACGGCGATAGGCATCCAGCGTGTTGACAGCAGCGCCGCGCTCGGCGCTCAGCATTTCAAGAAACCCCTCGACCAGATGAAGGTCGCGCGGCAGCGCGCCCCGGTCAGTTCGCGAAGCTGCTTCTCGGGATCGGTTTGACGATTTCGCGCGGGTCGGGCTCAAAGAAGGTCCCCAAAGCGTACATGGTTCCATAGCCGAGGCCAGCCAGGACTATAAGCACGAAGATTAAACGGATGGTTGCCGGCATAGTCTCGAACCTGTCAGTTTTCCGCCCGTCCCCATGCGTGCCACATGGTCACGCAACGCGCCCACAGTGATACAGATTCGCCCCCTATTTGGCAAATCCGCTCGCCCCGGCAACCACCAAAATTCCGGTTAAGTGCGCCGATACTTGCATCTGGGGCGTTTTCTGGCAATTTGGAGTGGGTTTAACTGGAAACCGATGATGCCCAAGGCGCAGTCCCCCATAATGCCGGCGACAGAAACTGACGCCATACTCGGCTATCTGAACGGGCGAAACATCGTCCTGATCGGCCTTATGGGCGCCGGCAAGACCTCCGTGGGCCGGCGCCTTGCCGCCCGCCTGAACATGCCCTTCACGGACGCCGACACCGAAATTGAGATTGCTGCGGGCAAGACCGTTCCGGAAATCTTCACCGATCATGGCGAGGAGCATTTCCGACAGGGCGAATGCCGTGTCATCGAACGCCTGTTGAACAGCGGACAGCAGGTTCTGGCAACCGGAGGCGGCGCGTATATGAACGCCGTGACCCGCGAAAACATCGCCAAACACGGTGTCTGCGTGTGGTTGCGTGCTGAACTGCCATTGCTGATGAAACGCGTCAGCCGACGCAACAACCGGCCTCTTCTGCTGGATGGAAACCCGGAAGAAACCATGAAACAGCTGATGGATGAGCGCCATCCGGTCTATGCCCGGGCAGATATCGTCGTTGACAGCCGGGACGAACCGCATGACGTGATCGTCGCAGACATCATTGCCGCTCTGAACGACCTGGCCGGCAACCAGTGATTTCAATCTGCTTCGCGGTGTAGTACCAAACGTCATGACCACCAAAACCAGTCACGATCCTGATGCCTGCAGACGGGATGTCACAGTCGATCTGGCCGACCGAAGCTATCCGATCCTGATCGGGCCAGGTCTGCTGGAACGCGCCGGCGAGCTGATCGGCGCCCGGCTCAGGCGCCCGAAAACCGCGATCGTCACGGACGAAAATGTCGCCGGACTGCATTTGGCAAAACTGGAGAGCGCCCTGGCAGGGGCAGGCATTTCCACCTCCAGCATCGTTCTTCCCGCTGGAGAACGCACCAAGAGCTTCGCTCAGCTTGCCGGCCTGTGCGATGACCTCCTGAGCGCAGGTATCGAGCGCCAGGACACGGTTATCGCCTTCGGCGGCGGCGTGATCGGCGACCTTGCCGGCTTTGCCGCCGCCATTCTGCGCCGCGGCATAGAGTTCATTCAGATCCCGACTACACTCCTGGCCCAGGTGGATTCGTCGGTCGGCGGCAAAACCGGCATCAACACCTCAGCGGGCAAAAACCTGATCGGTGCGTTCCATCAGCCCGAACTGGTCCTTGCCGATATCGACATGCTCGACACATTACCTGAGCGCGAGTTGCGCGCCGGCTATGCGGAAGTCGCCAAATACGGGCTGATCGGCGATCCGGGGTTTTTCGCCTGGCTGGAATCCGATGGCCTGAACATCATTTCCGGCGACAAGACAGCACGCATCCGGGCAATCGAGACGAGCTGCCGCGCAAAAGCGGCCGTGGTGGCCGTTGACGAACGCGAAAGCGGCGCCCGGGCCCTGCTCAACCTCGGCCACACATTCGGCCATGCGCTGGAAGCAGCGACCGGCTATTCCCAACGCCTCCTGCATGGTGAGGGCGTATCCATTGGCATGGTGCTGGCCTACCGGTTTTCCGAGCATCTGGGCGTCTGCCCGGCCGGTTGCGCCGACCGCGTGGCCGGCCATCTGAGCGCCATCGGCCTGCCGGTATCTCCGGGCAGTATCGAGGGCGCCTTGCCCGGTCCGCAGGAGCTTCTCGGGATCATGCATCAGGACAAAAAAACCGTGGCCGGCAAACTGACATTCGTTCTGGCCCACAGCGTCGGCGACGCGTTCATTGCCCATGACGTTGCGGAAAGCGATGTTCTGGCCTTTCTACAGCAAGGTGCTGAACAGACATGACCCTAACGATCGGCCTCATTTGCGGAGCCGTCGTCGCGCTCCTGATCCTTTCGGCGTTTTTCTCGGGCTCCGAGACGGCCCTCACCGCTGTGTCGCGAGCCCGCGTTCATCAGCTTGAAAAACAGGGTAATCGGCGGGCAAGAACCGTCGCCGCCCTGATCTCGAAACGCGAGACACTTATCGGCGCAATCCTGCTCGGCAACAATCTGGTCAATATCCTGGCATCCGCCCTGGCCACCGCCTTGTTTGTCAAACTGTTCGGAGATACCGGTGTTGTCTATGCAACACTGGTCATGACCTCCCTGGTGCTGATCTTTTCCGAGGTCCTGCCCAAGACCTACGCCATCGTCAATACCGACCGCAGCGCGCTCGCGGTGGCACCCGCAATCCGCGCCATAGTGGCGGTTCTGGGTCCGATCACCGCCACCGTGCAGTTTATCGTGAGGCGGACCCTGCGTCTGTTCGGCGTTAACATCGATGAAGGCGCTGAAGTATTGTCGGCCTACGACGAACTGCGCGGCGCCATAGACCTCCATCATAGCGAAGGCGGCGTGGTCAAGCACGACCGTGACATGCTCGGTGGCGTGCTTGATCTGAGCGAACTCGAGGTCTCCGACGTGATGGTTCACCGCACCAATATGGAATCGATAGACGCTGACACTCCTCCTGCTGACATAATCGAACAGGTTCTGGCCAGTGGTTACTCCAGGCTACCCGTCTGGAAGGACGATCAGGACAACATCATCGGCATTCTTAATGCCAAGGACCTGTTGCGCGCCATGAGCGCTGCAAAGGGGGCGGTGGACAAACTCGACATCGCGTCCCTGATCACACCGCCATGGTTTGTCCCGGACACCACCAATCTGCCCGATCAGCTCAATGCCTTCCTGAAGCGCAAGAGCCATTTTACCCTGGCTGTCGACGAGTATGGCGAGGTCATGGGTCTGGTGACCCTGGAAGATATTCTGGAAGAGATCGTCGGCGAGATCGCCGATGAACACGATGCTCCAGCAACCGGTGTCAGGCCCCAGGCCGACGGCACCATCCTGGTCGACGGCACGGTCGCGATCCGCGACATCAACCGCATGATGGACTGGGAACTGCCCGACGAGGAAGCCACCACGATCGCCGGTCTGGTGATCCATGAGGCGCAGATGATCCCCGATGTCGGCCAGGCCTTCACATTCTACGGCCACACCTTCGAAGTGCTCCGGCGCCGGCGCAACCAGGTGACCTCGATCCGCATCTCATCGACCCGTTAACGCGAAATCTTCCCGGCTGAGGCTCATGGCGGTCGCGCTGTCGGGGCAGATCTCGGAAAACTGCGCCGACGCCGCCACCTGTTCCGGCACCGATGAGCGATCCACAGGTGTAAAACCATGTGCTGAAAAGAACGCCGTTGCAGCATCCGTGGCGGTGAGCAGGAAGATGACTCCAACTCCATTGGAGAACGCACGCTCCAGGACAAACGCCACAATGACACCGCCCAATCCCTGGCCGCGCATATCGCCGCGAACCGCCACGGAACGCAGGAGACCATCATTGCCGCACCGTTCCAGCCCGGCCACTATGACCAGCTCGCCGGTCCCGTTGCGCCCTGCCCAGAAGGCCTGGTGTTCCCCACCGAGATCGTCGACCGGCAGATCCGCGCTTTCCAGCAGTCGTACGAACTCTGGATCGGTCGCCGGTATGGGCTCAAATATCACGTCAGCACACTCCCTATCTTGGAACTTATACCAAGAATCCTTAGCGGCGTTCCACTCCAGACATCATCACTATTTCGCCGTAGTATTGACCTAGAGCCCGATTCGATCAGAACAATACGGAGATCAAACATGGCGAATGGCACTCTCAACGACACTTATGATGTGGTCATTGTCGGCGCCAGTTTTGCCGGTCTGGTATGTGCCCGCACCGCCGCCATGCGCGGCCTCAAAGTGGCCGTTTTGGAAGCCAAGGAAGATCCGGGCGCGCGTATTCACACAACCGGCATCCTGGTCAAGGAGGCGGCCGACGAGGTCGATCTCCCGCACACCCTGATGCGCCGTGTCCATGGCGTACGGCTTTATGCGCCGAACCTGAAATCGATCGATCTGTTCGCGCCCGGAAGCTATTTCCTGACCACCCGCACCGCCGATCTGGTGCGCTGGCTGGCGGAAGAGGCCCGGAGGGCTGGCGCAAAAATCCTGTGTGGCGCCCGCTTCACCGGCGCCGAACGGCACGGCCAGACCCTGCGCATCGGCGCCCAGGATATCGAGACCCGCTACCTGATCGGCGCCGACGGCGCCCGATCGCAAGTCGCCCGGCATTTCGGGCTTGGCCGGAACACCAAATTCCTGACCGGCCTTGAGGTAGAGTATGACGGCCTGGGCGACGTCGATCCGCGCTTTCTCCACTGCTTCCTGGACTCGAAAATTGCGCCGGGCTATCTCGGCTGGATAGCGCCTGGACCGGATGCCATGCAGGTCGGGCTTGCCGCCAAATCCCCCACCAGGCCAGACCTTGACGCATTCCTGGCGAAAACCGGGCGCCTGTTCGACTATGATCAAGGCCGCATTGTGGAGCGCCGCAGCGGCCGCATCCCCTGCGGCGGTACGGTATCGCCCTTTGCCGCCCCCGGAGTGATGCTGATCGGCGATGCAGCCGGTCTGGTATCGCCCATGACCGGCGGCGGCATTCGCCTCGCCTTCCGCTTCGGCCGCCGTGCAGCCCAGGCGATTTCCGATCATCTGCTCGACTGCGGCCCGCCGCCTGAAATGGTTCTGGCGCGCGAATATCCAACCTTCCGCCTAAAGCGTGCGCTGCGCGCCGGGCTGAACCTGGCACCACCTAATCCGCTGATCGATTTCGGCCTGAACGCCACGCTGATGCGCAAACTGGCAACCCGTATTTACTTTCACCGCGCAGCTGAGCCGGGGCAGTCTTTCCACGACTTCGAAAGGACCATTCTGTCGCTTGACGACCCCGCGTGAACTTGCCTTCGGTGCAATTGAAGATGCAATTTACGGCACCGGCGCATCGGCCTTAATGGCAAGTGCATGGATCGGGCCGGCCAGTTCCTCGGCCAGCACGTCGTTGACCATGCGGTGGCGCTGAACCAGCGTCTTGCCGGCGAACGACTGCGAAGTGATTTTTACCCGGAAATGCGACTGACCCCCTTCGCGTGCTCCGGCATGGCCCGCATGCAGATGGGACTCATCGATCACTTCCAACGCCTCGGGCTCAAAAGCACACGTTAACTTCTCTATGATTTGCTGCTTCACCGGCACATCTGCCATAACCTGTCCTCACTGTCGGCGCAAAATGATTTGTATAATGTCCCAGCGGTCCTTAACTCCAGAGCCGCGTCGATTAGCAACCTTGTCACAGACTGTCCAGGCACTCATAGTTCACATCCATGAAGCTTGAATCAAAGATATTCGACCGTATCCGTGTCAAACCGGACGAGGATCGCTTATTGCGCGATCAAAACCCGCCATGCCAGTGGAAGGGCTGCAGCGGCCCCGGCACCCATCGTGCCCCCAAGGGCCGCGGTCATGACGGTGAATATCACCTGTTCTGCATCGATCATGTGCGCGAATACAACAAGACCTACAACTATTTCACCGGAATGGACGACGATTCCGTGATCGATTATCAGAAATCGGCCATGACCGGCCACCGGCCGACCTGGCGGGTCGGCAAAAACGGGTGGAGCCACAACGGCGGAACCCGCACCGCCCAAACCGATCCGGGAGCCGAGCCCTTCGCTGATCCGTTCGGTTTTTTTGGCGACAGGGACTTCGCCTCAGACAAGCCCAAACGCACCATTCGCAATGCCGAGCGCCAGGCTTTGAGGTCGCTCAGCCTCGATGAAACCGCCACACCGGCCGAGGTCAAGGCCCAGTACAAATTGCTGGTCAAGCGCCACCACCCGGACGCGAATGGCGGCAAACGCGAATCCGAAGACAAGCTGCGTGAAGTCATACAGGCCTATGATTACCTGAGATCCGTCGGATTTTGTTGACCCGCCGCACGGATCGCACTTGCAGTGGCGGCCCAACCCGGACTAAACAACCCTGTCAAAATGTTAACACCCGGCTTAAAGAGCCGTGATTTGTGGAAATGTTGTTGCAATGGACGCGCATATGAATGGCGAGGCCGCACCCGAACCGGACATGCACATTTCGGTCCGGCAGGTATTCGGCATCGATACCAACCTCGAAGTTCCGGCCTATTCGGAAACCAGCGAACATGTGCCTGAGCTTGATCAGGATTACCTGTTCAACCATGAAACCACGCTCGCGATCCTGGCCGGCTTTTCGCACAACCGCCGGGTCATGATCCAGGGTTATCACGGCACTGGCAAATCGACCCATATTGAACAGGTCGCAGCGCGCCTCAACTGGCCGTGCGTCCGGGTCAACCTCGACAGCCATATCAGCCGCATCGATCTGGTCGGCAAGGACGCCATCGTAATCAAGGACGGCAAGCAGGTCACCGAGTTCCGCGAAGGCATCCTGCCCTGGGCATTGCAGACCAATACCGCGTTGGTGTTCGACGAGTATGATGCCGGCCGCCCCGATGTCATGTTTGTCATCCAGCGCGTACTTGAGGTTTCCGGCAAGCTCACACTTCTGGACCAGAACCGGGTGATCCGGCCACATCCAGCGTTCAGGCTGTTTTCCACCACCAACACCATCGGCCTGGGCGATACCAGCGGGCTGTATCACGGCACCCAGCAGATCAACCAGGGCCAGATGGACCGTTGGAGCATTGTCGCGACGCTCAACTATCTGCCGCACGACAACGAAAGCGCCATCGTGCTCGCCAAGGCGAAGAGCTATGACACCGATGAAAAACGCGAGACCATCGACAATATGGTGCGCGTCGCTGGCTTGACCCGTAACGCCTTCATGAATGGCGACCTATCGACCGTCATGAGCCCGCGCACGGTCATCATGTGGGCGGAAAATGCCGAGATCTTCGAAGACGTCGGTTATGCCTTCCGCATGACCTTCGTCAATAAATGCGACGAGTTGGAGCGGCCGCTGGTGGCCGAGTTTTATCAGCGCTGTTTCAATCAGGAGCTTCCCGAATCGGCGCTCAATGCCGCTTTGTCCTGATCGGTAACCACGGACAGGAACGGTTGCAATGGCAGGTAATAACGATGGACCAAGCGCGCGCTTCAAAACCGCTTTGGCCGATACCATGCGCGCCATCTGCCAGGACGATGAATTAACCGTCGAGTTCGGTGCCGAAACCCCAAGGCTCGAACCGCACCGGGCGCGGCTGCCGCAGGTCGACCATGAACTGAACGCTGATGTCGTCGATGTCACCCGCGGCATTGCCGACGCCTTCGCCCTGAAGCTGGCGCGCCACGACGATGCGATCCACGCCCGCCTTCTGCCTGAAGGACGCAACGCCCAGGCGGTCTTCGAGGCTGTCGAACAGGCCCGGGTCGAGGCAATCGGTGCGCGTGCCATGCCCGGCATGGCAAAGAACCTGGAAGCCATGCTCGACGACCGATATCAAAAGCAGGGCATCCCCAAACTGGTCGAGCGCGAAGACGCCCCGCTCGAGGAAGCTGTCGCGCTCATCGTACGCGAACGGCTGACCGGCAGTCCGCCACCGCAGAACTCCGGCATGCTTGTGGATCTGTGGCGGCCCTGGATCGAGGACAAGGCCGGCGACATTCTGAGCGGGCTTGAAAACCGCATCGATGATCAGACCGCTTTTGCACAACTCACCCGCGACATCATCGCCGCCCTCGATATGGCCGACGAACTGGGTGATGCAAACGAGGACAGCGAATCCGACGACACGTCCGACGAGATGGAAACCGGCGAGATGGACGCCCAGGCCGAAGGCGACGCTGACGACAGCGAGGCGACGTCTGCCGCCGACGCCGAACAGACAGAGGGCGATGCCGAGGACGGCGAGCAGGATACCAGCGAGATCGACGCCGACGACGTGTTCGACGACATGGACGGTGACGAGGCGCCCGACGGTACCGAGCCCTGGCGGCCGCAATCCCCGTTCTCCAACATGCCTGTCGAACCGTCTTACAAAATCTTCAACACCACATTCGATGAGGTGATTTCAGCGGAAGAACTCTGCGACCAGGATGAATTGCTGCGGTTGCGCGAGTATCTGGACAAGCAGTTGAGTAATCTTCAGGGCGTGGTCGCAAGGCTGGCCAACCGCCTGCAGCGGCGCTTGCTGGCCAAACAGAACCGTTCCTGGGATTTCGATCTGGAAGAAGGCGTGCTCGATGCCGCGCGCCTGTCGCGTGTTGTGACCGATCCGATGCATCCCTTGTCGTTCAAGATGGAACAGGACACGGATTTTAAGGATACCGTGGTCACCCTGCTGCTCGACAATTCCGGCTCCATGCGCGGACGCCCGATCACTGTTGCGGCAACCTGCGCCGATATTCTGGCGCGCACGCTTGAGCGTTGCGGCGTCAAGGTGGAAATCCTCGGCTTCACCACCCGTGCCTGGAAAGGCGGCCAGGCCCGCGAGCAGTGGCTTGCCGCCGGCAAACCGGATGCGCCCGGCCGGCTCAACGATCTGCGCCACATTGTATATAAGGCTGCAGATTGCCCATGGCGGCGTGCACGGCGCAATTTGGGCCTGATGATGCGCGAAGGCCTGCTGAAGGAGAATATCGATGGAGAGGCGTTGTTATGGGCGCATAGCCGGCTTCTGGCGCGCCAGGAACAGCGCCGCATCCTGATGGTTATCTCGGACGGCGCACCGGTCGACGATTCAACGCTTTCCGTCAATTCGGGAAATTATCTGGAGCAGCATCTGCGCCAGGTTATCGACGACATCGAAATCCGCTCGCCGGTACAACTGATCGCCATCGGCATCGGCCACGATGTCACCCGCTATTACCGCCGGGCGGTAACCATCGTCGATGCTGAAGAACTGGGCGGCGCCATGACCGACAAGCTGGCGGAACTGTTCGATGACGCAGCACCCGCACCGATCCGCGCACGCGGTGGCCGCAGCCGGCCGGGACGACTGCTTCACTAGAGCGCTTCAGGTTCATACGGAATCAGTTTGACCGGGTTTTCACGTCTGCTGGCAAGGCACGTGTCCCGCCGTAGACTGTCTGTCCACAAGGGGGGCGTAACGCCGACAGCGGGCGTGAAAACCCGGCCTTCGGTAGGCCAAACCGGCTCGCCGGCCGTGTTGCGATGCTTGCCCGATGCACCGCATCGCGCTTCTCATCGCGCCTTGCCGGACAAACCGGTTTGGCGCCATCAAACGGTTCCGTATGAACCTGAAACGCTCTAGCGCCTGTTGAGTATCATGCTCTGGAAAATATTGCCGGTTAGGCGTGCGCGCGTTCGATCGTCCGCTTGATTCGCCGTGCCTTGAGCGACAGATCACCATCGCGGGCTTTCAGCAGGAACGCATCGAGGCCGCCGCGATGCTCTACCGTGCGTAGCGCCCTGGCGCTGATCCGAAGCCGGAATGACCGTCCAAGCTTGTCACTCAGAAGATTGACCTGACACAGATTAGGCAGGAACCGCCGACGCGTCTTGTTGTGAGCGTGGCTCACATTATTGCCGGTGAGAACGCCTGTTCCGGTTAATTCACAACGCCGGGCCATCGCAAGCTCCGTTACCTTATTGCATCAGAAGTGGTTGGTATCGGGCAACGCGAACCAATGCCATCGGCCCCGGTATCTGCGCGCCTGTCTCTTAGTCGGAGCGATGCTATAAGCGCGCTTGACCGGCGCGTCAAGTGTTACAGCGTTTTTTGGCGGTCCCGGTTGCTACCAGAGCGCTTCATGTTCCACAGCGCTCGCAGGAAAAAGATGTTTTCAACTGCTCAAAGGACATTGACGCACGGATGGCCGACACTATGTGATCTTGGTATGATCTGCCACCCGGCACGATGCATACAAACCAAGTGCCACAGCGCGGAGACACCCACATATGCCCACTTCGAAAGCGGTCAACCGGCCGGGTTTTGTCCGGATCTGCTGCATTTTGGCGCTGTCTGCACTAGCGGGCCCGCTCACCGGCAGTCCCGTAACCGCAGCGGAGAAACCGGTTGAACATCTGTTTCTCAAATTCCACCTCCGCACCTTCGTCCTGCGGGTCGCCACTTTGAGGTTCGAGATAGACGTCACACCGAAGACCTATTCGGTCCTGTCCACCATGAAGACCAAGGGACTTGTGGATCTCATCAGCGATGCGAAATTCAAGGCCACCGCCACGGGCAGTCTGAAAAAATCATCGCTGCGTCCCGCGCGGTTCGACATCACAACTGACAATTCCCGAACCGGCACCCGTAACCAGGTGGTCAAGTGGAACGGTAAACGCATGCCGGCGGTTACCCGTTCCTGGCAGCTCGGTGATTTCAAGACCAGCGCATTGGCACAAGCCATCAAGCCCAAGATGCCCGACCCCCTGACCGCCTTGCTGACAGCCGCATTCCGTTCGCAGAATGAATTATGCCGCGACAAATTTCAGGTGCTGAACGGAAAGACGGTTTTTGACATGCATTACAGCTATGTCGGCCCGAGTACGTTCGACGCGGACAGCCCCGGGATTTACCGTGGCCAGGTTCACCAGTGCCAGGTCCTCTACCGTCCCGTTGCCGGTTTGTCGAAAAAGAAATGGGCCAAGCTGAAAGCCAAGCCAAACCAGGGTGTCGATACATTTACGATCTGGATGGCACCGGTCAATGCCAACCATCTCGGCAGGGTTCTTTATGTGCCGGTTGGCGGCTCCGCAAATGTCGATGGCCGGCAGATCAACGCTCATTTGGTCGCCGCAAACCTGTCCGGCAGAGCTCTCAACGAATACTCCCGGAAGCAGAAGTGAGGCGCATTGCTCGCCCGTGTCGAATTGATACACATTGGTTAAAAAAGAGCCGGCGCACCAAAATTAGAACCGCAACACCACCTGCCGTTTGGAGATGAATTGACCGGGACTTGTATGCTCCAGGCGGGCTATCCCAATATCTGGTGGTGAACAAACAGAGAAAATCAACCGGTCAGCGATTCGGGCAGGCTTTGTTCCCCTCCCATTCGCTTTGTTAACCGGTCGGACCTGGAACCGCTGGGAGCCGTTGAGGATTTGTTTAGAATTGGCGCCAGTTCGTTAACCACGTTCCAGCCCGCCACACGGGAATTTTCGTTGACCGCACACGCATGGAAAGAATAATTCCTGGTTTGAGCACTGGAATCACCGTGAACAAAGACAGAAGATCATTGGAGTCAGCGATTCGGGCGGCTTTTGTTCTCTTACCGTTCCAGAGGTTAACGCAGTGATCCAATTCGATACGGATTTCCCATGTTCTCTGGCGCGTGCGGCGCAATTTCGCAGGGTCTTTGCCTTGGCGTGGCCCATTACGTGCCTTAAAGACCGCCCCAGGCACGTTTTGTGCGTAACCATGAGCCGAGTTCAGCGGGACAAGTCTGCATAAATCACATGATGTCATTCTCAGAACCGACGGCAGCCCATCCCAGGGCGCGCAACGTCACCGTGGTATTGGGACCCACCAACACCGGCAAGACCCATCTCGCGGTTGAACGTATGCTCGGCCACGAAACCGGTATGATCGGCCTGCCGCTCAGACTGCTTGCACGCGAGATCTATGACAAGGTCGTGGCGCGATGCGGTGCGCACACGGTTGCCCTGGTGACCGGCGAAGAAAAAATCGTGCCGTCGGAACCGAAATATTACGTCTGTACGGTCGAAGCCATGCCGACCGATGTTCAGACCGACTTTCTCGCGATCGATGAGATTCAGCTGGCAGCAGATCTGGAGCGCGGTCATATATTCACCGACCGGCTGCTGCACCGCCGGGGCCAAACCGAAACCATGATCCTTGGTGCCGGCACCATGCGCACTCTGGTTGAACAGCTTCTGCCCGGCGCCCATTTCATAACCAGGACGCGTTTCTCAAAGCTGACCTATGCGGGTCAGAAGAAAATCACCCGTCTGCCGCCACGCAGCGCGGTGGTCTGTTTCAGCGCGGATATGGTGTACTCGGTTGCGGAGCTGATCCGGCGTCAACGCGGTGGTGCCGCAGTGGTAATGGGCGCCCTCAGCCCCCGGACCCGCAATGCGCAAGTCGAACTTTACCAGTCCGGCGACGTCGACTTTCTGGTCGCCACCGACGCCATCGGCATGGGCCTCAATATGGAGGTCGACCATGTCGCCTTCGCCTCGACCCGCAAATTTGACGGCAACATGTTCCGGGGATTGAAGCCCGCCGAAATGGCGCAAATTGCCGGCCGCGCCGGGCGCCACATGTCCGACGGCACCTTCGGTGTAACCGGTGAAGCAGAACCATTTGAACCGGACGTGATTGAGCAGATGGAATCCCACCAGTTCGAACCGGTTCGGGTGTTGCAGTGGCGCAATCGTCAGCTCGACTTCTCATCTCTGAGCGGCCTGGCGCAGAGCCTCAGCAAAACACCCGGAATGTCCGGATTGACGCGGGCCATGAGCGCCGACGACATGACCGCGCTCGATTTCCTGTCCCGCGATCCGGAGATCCGCGAAGCCGCCGGCAGTGAAGAGGCCGTCAACGTATTATGGGATGTCTGCCAGATACCGGACTATCGCAATATTACCGGCGCTGATCATGCCGCCCTGCTTGGCCGTGTGTTCCGGTTCCTGCGATCGCCATCGGGGACAATTCCCAAGGACTGGTTCGCTCAACAGGTGTCCTATGCGGACCGGACCGATGGCGATATCGACACTTTGTCGAACCGCATCGCACATATCCGCACCTGGACCTTTATTGCCAACAAGAGCAACTGGCTCGATGATCCGGTCGAATGGCAGCAGCGCACCCGTGCGGTTGAAGACAGGCTGTCGGATGCTTTGCATGAATGTCTGACCCAGCGTTTCATCGATCGGCGGACTTCGGTGTTAATGAAGCGAATGCGCGAGAAGGAAAATTTGATGGCATCGGTGTCGGAAGAAGGCGATATCGCCGTCGAGGGCGAGTTTGTCGGCCACCTTAAGGGGTTCACCTTTGTGCCGGATCCAGGCACGGACGCCTCCCAGGGCAGAACCTTGCGGTCGGCTTCCATAAAGGCCGTGGCGGCTGAAATCTCGGCCAAGGCGAAACGCTTCGTTGAAGTTCCAGATACCGAACTGACACTGGCCCTGAACGGCGACATAGTATGGCAGGATACCAAAATTGCCCGGCTGCATGCTGGTGATAATATCCTGAAGCCGCGCATACGCCTGACTGCCGACGACCAGTTGACGGGAACCGACCGCGAAGCGGTCCAGGATCGGGCTGAAAGATGGCTGGCGACCACCCTTAAGGCAAATCTCGAACCTCTGCAGGCATTGGAAAGCGCAGACGACCTGGACGGGCTTGCCCGCGGCATAGCATTCCGCCTGGTTGAAAGTCTCGGTGTGCTTCCCCGTGATGAGATTGCCGACGACGTCAAATCGCTCGACCAAACCGTACGGGCCGTGCTGCGCAAATACGGAATACGGTTTGGGGCATTTTCAATCTATTTGCCCGCACTGCTCAAACCCGCGGCAACGCAGATCAAGCTCACCTTGTGGGGACTGCAACACGAAGCCAAGGACGGTCTGGACATGGAACAGCTTCCAGCACCGCCCCAGCAGGGACTGACATCGGTGGACACCGACCCTTCAGCGCCTGCTGGATACTACCGGACGGTCGGCTTTCGCAAATGCGGCACACGTGCGGTCAGGATCGACATGCTGGAACGGCTTTCGGATCTCATCCGGCCATTGGTGTTCTGGAAACCCGCCAGCGAGGGTGAGACCCGTCCTCAGGGTTCGATCGAGGGCGGTGGTTTTGCGGTGATCCCGGATATGATGTCGCTGGTGGGATGCTCTGGAGACGTGTTTGCTGAAATCCTCCGAACTCTGGGATTTCAATCCGAACGCCGCAGGATAAAATCACCGCAGGCGCCGGATCAAACCGGGCCGGTCGATGCCGGTCCAGAGCAGGTGCAGCCCGGCCCGGAGCCGGCTCCAGTTGTATCCGGGCCGACAACGGATGCGCCCGATACCGGAACCGCCGCCGTTGAAGACGTTGCGCCAGACGAGACCGCCGCGAGTGTTGCCGCACCGGTGCCGGAATGGTTTGACGTGTGGAAGCCAAGGAAAGCAAAGCGGCCAGGCACCGGACCCAAGCGCCCGCTTCCCGGCGGCCGTGCCAAACAGAAGCGTCACCAATCGGATGGCTCTGGCCGCAAGACGAACAAGCGGCCTGGCAAGCCCGCCCGGCCCGCCAAACCTGCACCTCCGCCGCCAACCGACTCGCCCTTCGCAGCCTTGAGTGTTCTCAAGGCCGCATTGGAAGAAAAACAGCGCAAAGGCTCTTAGCTTGGAGACGACGCCACAGGCCACGCAGCGCATTGACAAATGGCTGTGGTATGCCCGGTTTCTGAAAACCCGGACCGCAGCGACCAAGTTCGTGACCACCGGCAAAATCCGTCTCAACAAAACACGCATCACCAAGCCGGGCCACAACGTAAGTGTTGGCGACGTACTGACCTTCATTTTGCACCAGAAATTGCGCGTCGTGGAAGTTGTGGCGCCCGGCACCAGGCGCGGACCGGCTGAAGAAGCGCGCACACTGTATGAAGACCTGACACCCGCATCACCTGACCCAGAGTCAAAGGCCAAGCCAAACAGTGACAAATCTCCAGGCGTGCGGCCCGCCGGCAGCGGCCGGCCGACCAAAAAACAACGGCGCGAAAGAGACGCCTGGGTCAAACAAGAAGACTAACGGCACGCTATAACCACAGCGATTGATGGCGCCGCACGAAATGACTTTCCAGGTGGTGAGAAGGCTGTTACATCGCAGCCAAGCTATGATATAGAAAGCCGCGTTTTTTAGCGCTGGTAGAGCATCAGACCACCTACCATCCTGAGCAATCCAGCAACGAAACCGATTGACGGAAGCCGGAGAGGATTATGACTTACATTGTTACCGACAATTGTGTTCGCTGCAAATACATGGACTGCGTCGAAGTCTGCCCGGTGGACTGCTTCTACGAAGGCGAAATGATGTTGGTGATTCATCCAGACGAATGTATCGATTGTGGCGTCTGCGAACCCGAATGCCCCGCCGAGGCGATCAAGCCGGACACCGAGGACGGTTTGGAAAAATGGCTCGCCATCAACACCGAATTCGCCGAAAAATGGCCAAATATTACCATCAAGCGTGAAGGCTTTGCGGACGGCGAAGAGTTTGACGGTGTCGAAAACAAGTATGAGAAATACTTCACCGAAACCCCTGGGCAGGGGGATTGAGCACGATTTGCACCCGATAATGCCTTGATTTCTGCTGAAACCACCACCGGCATTAACCCTCTTGGCAGCAACGCTGCCTGAAGCGGGCCGTCAGGCCACATATTTATCGGCTGCGCTTTAAAACTGCCAATATTTGTGCTATAAGCTTCCAGTCACTATATTGACGGGAGATGTCCACGTGGAAAATGGCCGTGCCAAGGGGTACGGGCTTTTTTTTGCGGCAAATTTTTGGGCATGGCTGGACATCCAGGTTCGTTCATCGAGAACAACTTCCACGTCGCGGCAGAGCAATGAAACGAGGCCACCATATCGCCGCGTAGAGGATGTTCCTGACTTTGTCGCTGTAGCCTGCTTCTGCAGGGTCGCATCGGCCGCCGATCACCGAACTACCGGAGACCGGTCTTGAAAAAACGAAAAAGACAGATAAGAGGTTAATCGCGCATGGTTGCGAAAAAAAGGACATCGAAATTGGATTTCAAGATCAATGAACATGTGGTCTACCCCTCACATGGTGTCGGCAGAGTTGTCAGCGTCGAGGAAGAAGAGATCGCTGGTGCAAAGCTTGAGCTCTATGTCATTTCTTTCGAAAAGGAAAAAATGACGTTGCGCGTTCCCACCGCCAAATCGAAAGCGGTCGGCATGCGCAAGCTTTCCGACATGGACATTATCGAAAAAGCCTTGAAAACACTGCGTGGTCGTGCGCGGGTCAAGCGCACCATGTGGAGCCGCCGGGCGCAGGAATATGAAGCGAAAATCAATTCCGGTGATTTGATCGCCATATCGGAAGTCGTGCGCGACCTGTTCCGATCCGACCGCCAGCCGGAACAGTCCTATAGCGAACGCCAGCTCTATGAGGCGGCACTCGACCGCATGGCGCGCGAGGTCGCAGCCGGTAAGAAGGTCGATGATGCAACCGCTGTGGCCGAAATTGAGGCGATCCTCGAAAAGGGCGCGATCAAGGTTGAAAAGGAGCAGGCTGAAGAGGCTGCTGCCTGACCGGTTAGCAAGAACCCAATTAGCAAAACCCGGCCAGTTCAACGGCCGGGTTTTCTATTTTGTGATGATTTTTACTCTTTGGCCCGGTGTCAGAACATCTTTCGGCCCCAGGCCGTTGAGGATGCGGAACCGGGCAACCTTGTCGCCGCCAGTTGCCAGGCGGCGGGCCAACCGGTCCACGGTTTGTCCATCTTGCACCGTAACCACGCTGATGCGCATCGGTTTCAGCGCTTCGACCTGCTGTCCGGTCAAGCGGTCGAAACTTTGAACCGTCGCGCGAAACTGTTTCTCATAGCGGGCCGTCACCACCGGGCGGGTGATAAACAGGAACCGGTAGATCAGCTTGGGCGAATAGCGGATCACCACCAGTTCATGACCAAGCCCCTTATGCAGGGTCTCAGCACTGAGTGCCGGCATTCCGTTGATCTTGAATGGCGTCACATTCTGGAGGTTCAAACCCTCTCCCCAATTGTCGATCAAGTGGCGTCTCAGAGGAACATCTGCACTAATTTCTGCACCGTCAAAGATGAACACCGATTCGTCGGGACCACGCCCCAACACCGCCGCTCTGTGATTGATCACTGCAAAACCTTCAGGCACGGCAAACTGAATGCGCAATCCCGGATGCAGAAAACGGCGGTCGCGCAACACGCCCTGGACCAGGCTTTCGCCATAGGGCAGTTGATCGATCAAATCCAAATAAAGGTCTCTGTTACGGACATATCCCGCGGTGTCATTACCAAAGCTCAAAGCATGGGACTTGACTTGCTCGATACGCTGCAAGGTGCCCGGGTGCGATGAATAGATACTGGGATTGTTGGCGTTGTCCCGGGACCCGGAGTGCCGTGCCTCGAAGGCGAAATGCCGTTCAAGACTGGTCAGAAACGAGACCGCTCCAGATGGATCATACTGAGCCCGGGCCGCCATCACCATGCCCAGCTTGTCTGCTTCGAGTTCCTGATCGCGAGAGTAGGCTGCAATCGAACGCGCCGAGCCGAGCCTCAGGCTGTCGGACAAATAGGCGCTGTCCGACAACCCCCGCAAAACCCCGCCAAGCACACTGACACGCTGTGCTGCAATTTGCCGTTTTGCGCTGTGCCGGGACGACAGATGCCCCAGTTCATGGGCGAGAACACCGGCCAGTTCGGCTTCGTCATTTGCCAGGGCCAACAGGCCCCGGGTGACATAGATGTACCCGCCAGGGGACGCAAAAGCGTTGACCACCGGCGTATCAAGCACGGTCACCCGGAGTGTTTCTCTTGTTTGTCCCCCTTCCGCCGACAATTTCTGTACGAGCCTGGTCAGATGCCGGACAAGCTTCGGGTCGTTATAGCTGCCGCCAAACTGAGCGATGATCTCCGGATGAGCCGCAGCACCGATCTTGGCCTCTTCCTCATGGGTGATGAGGCCGTCCTGGTTGGTCTCGACGCTGCTGGTGCATCCGCCTGAAACGAGCCCACCAAGCAGCAGGACCGCACACCAGGCCCGCCACATGACACGAGGCGGCTTACGGCCACAATTTTGGTCTGTCTCACTCATCCAACAGCTCAATCTGCTCTGGGTGGGTGGTCTCGATCATTGGGCCATTGAAACTCCCCACCCAGCCACGCACACGGAGACGGGTTCCTTCAAGACTTGCGAGATCGATTTCCGCATTCGCAAACAATCTAACCGCTTGTTGCTCAAGGATCACGGTAAAATCGCGTCGCCAGTCTTTCTCAAAATTGACATAGGTCCGGGAGCCCACCCGGGCGACCGCATGGACCGTGCCTTCAACGATGGCGAACGCGTTTCTCAGCTTGATGATTTCGCCAGCTGGAACCGCTGGCCTGATGGCATAAAACGCCATGCGCCAGAGCCCCAGACGCTGGCGCCGCGCCTCGTTCTCCCGCACCAGGAGATCGCCGACACAGGCGCGTGAGGAACGCAGCGAATAGACCCGGGCATGTCCCCGCCCGATCATTTCACCCTGGACCCAAAGCCGGCCATCCGCCTTCAGCACATATACTTGGGCGAGTAATTGCCCGTTACGGTCTGTCCGGCGCTGACCGAAAGACAATTCCACCTCAGCGCCGGCCACAAGGCCCTTCAGCGTCTCTTGCGCATATTCCGCGGCGGGCCAGGCCCGTTCCGGCGCCAGCCATAGCGGCCGCCGCGGTGACAGCATATTGATGAGCCTGACCTGCGATCCATCCGCCAGGCTAATGGTTTCCGCATCCAGGATTGCCGAGACACGCCCGGTCATGTCCGGTTTGAGTGCGCATGCCGACATGGCTGAAGGTGCTGTAACCAGAAGACAAAAGATCAGCGCACAGAGGTACTTCAACGCCATCCGGTGTTACCCCCGACAAAAAGACCAGCACGGTTTCGATGTTGAACACCCATCGTCTGGCCCGGCACTCAACATACCTGGGCTTGCGGCATCGACATCTCGTTGTCGATCAGGTGTTCAAGTTGATCCCGGGTAATCGCACCCTGAACGATTGTGTGTCCGACAACCAGCGCCGGCGTTCCCGACAGCCCCAATGTGGAAGCCAGGGCTGCCGTGCGTCCAAGGGCCGAGCTTGTCTCCACCGATTGCATGTCCTGGCGCCACCGCGCAAGGTCGAGACCAAGCCGAACACCCAGGTCTTCCAAATATGCCGGCGTCGGCACAAATCCGGCGCCCATGAGCAGTGAATGGTATTCGTGATACCTATTCTGCTTGCCTGCGGCAAGGGCCGCGCGCGCCGCCAGTTTCGAACTTTCGCCCAGGATCGGCCATTCCTTATAGATCACCCGGACACCCCGCTCAGCGTGCAGTTGAGAGATAATTTTCGTCAATTTTTTACAATACGGGCATCGGTAGTCGAAAAACTCAACGATGGTGATGCCGTCGACCGGTCCCGAAAGAGCCGGCGATCCCACATCCCGCAGCAACCCGTTGCACAGATCCTGCACGCTTCCACGGCCTGCAGGCGGAGTGTTCTGCAATGATCCCAACATTGCATCGACGCGCGATAACCCGCCACCCAACACCAGAGCCCGAAAACCCGCCGGAGAGGCGAGCTCGGCAAACTCCAGGTCCTCCCCGCCGGACAGGAATATAGCAGAATAGCCTGCGACCAGCGCAATGACCGCCAGCGCCACATATACCCGCATTCTGCCGCTACTCATGCATTAGGTCCGTTCCCACAATACAGCGCCGATGGCAGTCTTCGTATTATGGCTCACTCTCCCGTGACGCGCGATACCGGATTGGCTACCAGACATGCGCCCGTCACGGGCCAGGCCCGCAACCTATCCTCGTGGCCAAGCGGTTTTAACCTTAACCAGAAACTAACCCCATTGTGCGAGTCTGACATTGGGACATTGCTGGGATCAGCGGGCTTACGGATGGCAATAGCCGAAATGAAGAACCTCCTTAAGGACAGAGATGAAAACACCCGGGTAGAGATCGCCCATCGTGTCGGCGAACGTCTTTGCCTGGAGGACCTGCCGGATGTCGAACGCCGCGCCGCGGAGGAACTGGCGCGCCATCTGGTTGACGATGCCATCGAACGGGTCAGGCAAAAACTGTCGGTTTCGGTCAAACATGCGCGTCTCCTGGCACGCGACATCGCATTGAAGATCGCCCATGACGTTGATTCCGTATCCTGCCCGTTCCTCCAGGCAACCGAAGTTTTTTCCGACAATGACTGGCAACAACTGGTTCTGACGATTTCCCGCGGCGCGCGTGTTGCCGTTGCGCACAGAACCTCCATGAGCGAAGGTCTGGCCATCGCTCTCGCCCAGGTCGGTGACGGCGTTACCGCCCAGGCTCTGGCGGAGAACAGGGTTGTGCCGATGATCCCGCCGGTCTGCGACACCCTGGTTGAACGGTTCGGGACATCTTCCTGGATCATCGACAAGCTGGCCGAGCGCGATGACCTGACCGCTGAAATCGCCGCCAAACTGATGTCCAGGGTGTCCACCGCCATGAGCGGCAAACTGGCCAGGGCGTATAACATTCCACTCGATACCAAGGCGATCACCGACGAAGCGACCTCGACTGCCATGCTCGATCTTATCCGGGATCTGCCGCAGGAACGTCTTTTGTCTTTTGTTCAGAACCTGCACCGTGAACACCAAATGACCTATCCGCTCATGCTGCTGGCCCTGCGCGATGGCTGCATTGATTTTTTCGAGACCGCCCTGTCGGTCCTGACCGAAATCCGGCTCGATACGGTGAGAACCATTCTCCACCACGGATCAGACGGCCCCTTGACCGGCCTGTTGAGCCATGCCGAGATTCCCCGCGCCATATATCCCGATATCTGGGAAGAGTTGCAGCGCCTGCGCGGCCGGTCACAACGCTTTGTAGGTTAATTTCGCCGGAAAAACCCGCTCAGATTGAGAATATCTTCTTATTTCGGCCACCGTTTCAATTTCAGAAGCTTTAACGGTGTTCTTTTTTACTGCAAACAACTAATGAATGGTTGTGTCCAGCGCATAAACGCCCTACATTCGCCATAATAGTCTAAGGCCCTGCGATCCACGGGTAACATCAAGAACAAAGGGACGCGCAATGAAATATCGCTTGGTGGCTATGGCAATAGTAGCCGTTTTTCTTTGGTCACAACCGGCTTCAGCACTTACGTACAACATCACCGACGTCTCTAACTTAACGAGTCAGGGTTTTAGTACGTCTGTATTCCACACCGCCACCAGCAATGGTGGGAAAGGCGGTGTTGTGTTGGCACGGTCCATTGGGGGAACGGCCTCCGGTACATGGGATTCCGTTAGCGGTGCCATTAATGTATGGTTTGACGTAGAACGACTCAGCGACAACCTGACTATCGATGTTCACGGAACCGGCAACCTAAGTTTGACCGGGGTAAGACCAGACGGATTCATGGGAATTGCAGGTACAATTGAGTTCGCTTTCAGCGCCGCACTTGACGATTTGGCTTTGGTCGCGGCTGATGTTCAGTTTCTGGACTACGACTACAACATTGGACCGGACCCAGATCCGAATGGTTTTGATTCCGTGGCTGGCTTAATTGCGCTTTGGGGCGCAGACGGAATTCCGACAGGCTCACACGGATTGTTCCAGACACCAGCGTCACTTGGTGCTGATCTTCGCATCGAACTCACTCCAGTGACCATCCCCGCAGCGCTCCCGCTTTTCGCGGGTGGTCTCGGCATCATGGGTCTGCTGGGTTGGCGTCGCAAGCGGCGTGCCGAAACTGTGTGATTGATACTCCCCACCGAACATAACAATGCGGCGGCCGAAATGGCCGCCGTTTTCATTGGTCACACAACATCACGGCCAATTCGCAATGCAGATCAGGCCGCAGACCTCAGCTTGAACAGCAATCGCGCAAACAACAGCACGTGATCAGCCCTCAATTGACGCGCCGCCTTCCGAAACGTCTCATCGCCTGCAATTTCGATCGACCTGGACTTCAGCCATCCAGCCAGGAGTGCCGCAGCAGCCGCTTTCGCCTCATCGGTATCCGGCATCCTGCCGGCGGCATCAATCAGCTTTGCTGAAAGATCGTCAAGTTCACCCTCGGGTATCTTGTCGATATCGGCACTCAGGGATGCGAGATCGTCTTCAGATGCCACCGATGATGCATGCGGCCAAATGGATGAGAAAAGGTCGGTGATTTCCGCGCGCAGCTCCATTGCGTAATCTGTATCATTGCGCGACCGGGTGCGGTTTTGCCAGATCACCTCTTCAATGTTCTGCAATGCAGTTTCGTCGTTTGAAGATATAGCTTCATTGGCACGGGAAGAGTTGGCCGACGCATCCATTTGTGCGATCCCCCTAGCTCACATCACTCGGTTGGTGACTTGACACCACCTTACTACACGCGTGCAGTTGCGGCGGCGGCTCGTCAGGAGCTTTTCCACATTTTGTTGTACGCTCCATACCACCGAGCAAACCGATTAACACCAGTCTGTCGAGCCGTCCCTGAGGAGGAAACTATACCGGATCGGGACGAAATCCAAGAGACGTTCGCGTATTGTTGCAACCGAAGAGGAGCAGGGCTTTGTCCTATCACCCTCGCACTTTACGTCCACAACGGGCGGAAAGTCTTTGCCCTGTAAGGCGGCGTCTTTTAAACGATGTATAACCTTGATGGTTCCAACAATCCTCACCAGAGAAGTGTTCATTCATGAAGGGCATCATACTTGCGGGCGGGTCCGGCACGCGGCTTTACCCCGTCACCCTGGCGGTGAGCAAACAGATCCTGCCGGTCTACGACAAGCCTTTGATCTATTATCCACTGACAACGCTTATGCTGGCGGGGATCCGGGATATTTTACTGATTTCAACGCCTAAAGACCTGCCCGACTTCAAGCGCCTACTGGGCGACGGTGCGCAATGGGGCGTGAACCTGTCTTATGCCGAACAGCCAAGGCCGGAAGGACTGGCCCAGGCCTTTCTCATTAGCGAGGAATTCATTGCCGGCGGACCGTGCTGCCTGGTACTGGGCGACAACATCTTTTTCGGCCACGGCCTGACCGAATTGCTCCACAACGCTGTGACCAGGCAGGGACAGGCCACGGTCTTCGGTTATCAGGTGCGTGATCCGGAGCGCTACGGTGTGGTGGAGTTCGACGAAAGGGGTAGCGCGATTTCGATCGAGGAAAAACCACAGCAGCCCAAATCGACCTGGGCCGTAACCGGGCTTTATTTCTACGATGAACAAGTCGTCGAGATCGCCAAGGCGGTGAAACCCTCAGACCGCGGCGAGCTTGAGATCACCTCCGTCAACAACGCTTACCTGAAATTGGGCTGCCTGGGCGTCGAGAAGATGGGGCGGGGCTATGCCTGGTTCGACACCGGCACCCATGACAGCCTGATCGACGCCGCCAATTTCGTGCGCACAGTGGAATCCCGCCAAGCCATGAAGATCGCCTGCCCGGAAGAGGTCGCCTTCAATTTAGGCTATATTAACAGCAACCAATTGCAGGAGCTTGCGTCCACCCGCTACGCCAAGACCGGTTATGGTGATTACTTGCTATCCTTGCTTAATTGAGGCTCGCGGCAAAATACGGGAACCCGACCGTTTCCCATCGTTTCGCATGTGTCTTGTCAGTGAGCGTTCTTACCCAGGAGAATAACATAGGCAGTCATGACCAGAATCTTCAGATCAAACAGGATCGACCAGTTTTCCGCATAGTAGATGTCGTGTCTGACCCGCGCTTCCATCTTCTCAAGCGTGTCGGTCTCGCCGCGCCACCCATTAACCTGAGCCCAGCCGGTCATGCCCGGCCTGACCCGATGGCGCGCAAAATAGCCGCCGATCTTTTTTGAGTATTCCTCATTGTGATCGACTGCGTGCGGGCGAGGACCGACAAGTGACATGGTTCCGTTCAGGACATTGAAAAGCTGTGGGAACTCATCAAGACTTGTACGGCGGATAAACCGCCCGACTTTGGTAATACGGGGGTCGTCACGAACCGCTTGAACCGTTGCATTTTCCGGCGGGCGGTTATGGTACATCGACCGAAACTTGTAGATGTAAAACGCCTTATTGTTAAAACCGAAGCGTTTCTGCCGGAAAAACACCGGTCCGGGATCTTCAAGTTTAACCGCAAGTGCGATCGCCGCCATAAACGGTGAAAAGAAAATCACGATGATGAACGCCAGGACCCGGTCTTCAAGTGACTTCCACAGCACGTTCCAGCCGGACAATGGCGTGTCCACGACCTCAACGATTGGCACTTGTTCGAAGTGGCTTGGCGCTTCGCGATAATTGAGACTGAAACCCGCGAGATCCGAGCTCAAATGAATACTCAACGGCAGTTCGCGAAGCCTGTTGACGATCGAGATCAAACGCTGGTCGGCACTCCACGGCAGGGCTATCACAACATCATCAACCCGATGCTTCCGGGCAAAGGCTATAAGATCTTCGAGATTTCCCTGCACGGCGTAACCTTCGACCATCGGCCCAACACGGCTCGATCGGTCGTCAAAAACCCCGACAATATTGACAAAATCGAGCGGTGACCCGACAAGGTGGGACAAAAATCTCTGACCCTGTTCCCCGCACCCCAAAATGACAACATTGCGAACAAACAACCCGCGCCGAGCAAAGCTGTGGACCGCAAAACTTCCAGCGAATCGAACCGCGATCGATGCGCAACATGCGCTCAAGGCGAAAGAGTACATCCAAACCCGCGAGAATATCTCCGAAACCTTCAACGAAAAAGCGACAGCGAGCAGCAGCAAGAATGCTGTCGCGAACACCACGATGATCTTATCCAGATACTCAAACGGCCTGACAATTACACTAAATTTATAGAGGCCCGCAAAGTGGGCCAACAGAAACACCGCCATGGCAAGAAAGCAAATGGCAGAGGCGTAATATTCGTGAATATGGGCGCGCCATTCGATAAGAGCGTAAAAGGTAACAAATCCAGATACAACGATCGCCAACATGTCAAAGGCGACACTCAATCCGGAAAGAATCGTTGACGACAGGGGATAGTCGAATTTATCGCCAGAGGCGACATCGGTGCCGCCGACCTTGGACACGTGAATTTTGTCAGTGATACTCACAGACGCCCCTTACCGACCCCAGTCAACACGAGCTGTTACGCCTAGTCTTTACGTTCGTAATTCGTCAAGATAAGTTAGCCAAGATTGGGCCCGCAGTCGAGCACTCCAGTCGTTTGGCGTTAATTTGACCGCCACAAAAACATATGTACGAGTGTATTTCAGTCCCGCATGCACCATCCGACCAGATGACGATTTCGCCCGCCGCGAGCAACCTCAAAGTCCATTATACTGGTAATATTCTTCTGGCTGTTCGGTGCATTTGTTCAAAACAACGCCAAGAAATGCCGAGTCTTCATTGAACTCAGCTTCGCATTCCTCTATTTCCTTGGCCGTGGTCTTACCCGCCGCGGTGACAAGAAAACTCGCATCAACCAGCGGCAAGAATGTGATCACCTCATCATTCGACAACATTGGAGGCAAATCAATGATCACTATCTGCGCATCGAGTTCCTCGATAACACTTGGAATGATTTCGGCGATCCGCTGGTGCTGCGCCAGTTCGAACACCTGATTGAAACTATACGTGTTGAGTCCGAAGAACAAATTTTCACTGGCTTTGACGAAGCATTGGTCCAGAGTAGCACTGCCCTCCAGGAACTGTCCAATCGACTTTCGTGGTGTCACTCCCAGTGTTTTCGCCACCGAAGATTTTTTCAGATCAAGATCGATCAGAACAGTCCTGCAACTCTTTTGCCGTGCCAGGCTGAACGCAAGATTGATCGCGACCATAGTCTTCCCGCATCCAGGCGTTGGTGAGGTGATTGCGACACTCTTCCAGGAATTCGTCCCCAGGGTTTGATAAAGCCTCGTTCTGAGGATATTGAACGCGATATGGCTCGGATCACGGGCTTCATAGGAGACAATTCTGTGGCTCTCCAGATGCTGGGCATCAAGTTCCACAGTCGGTACAGACCACGGCCCATAGCCCGCAGGTGCTGGAACTTGCGATTGAGGACGGACGCGATCAGCAGAGCGTTCAGTCTTCTCACCGTCGCGCCGCTCTAGGTTTCGCAAAGTCTTGGCCAGACTGACCGCGTCTCTTATGCGCTCCACGCGGTGCTCCTATGTTCATTGGCCTCGGCGCCGAACTCGCAGCTTTCTCTGACAAAACCGGTACTATTGACAACTGTAGCCATGTCCAAAAATCGCATATTCAGAACCCGGACGTTTGCATGAGCTTGATCCACACAAGATCGAGCGGTTGATAGAAAACATGCACTAGAGCACCGGTCGCGCATGCCATAACCACCAGCGCGATCAGTGAGGCCCGGATCTTGGTCTTTCGGGCATGCCGGTCGGTAGAAGTCACCACAAAGGGTATGGTCGAGAGAGGCCTTATCTGCAAGCTTTTTTGCAGATCCCGTCCGTTACGGATGCTCTTATCAAGCAACTCGAACAGTAAAACCATGCCGATACCCGCGGCAACGCTCACAAACAGGCCGGCCAGAATAATCCGGGGCCGATCGGGCTTCGACGGCTCGGTCGGCGCGGTCGCCTGTTCGATCACTTCGAACCGCTCCGCCTGTCTGTCTTCTTCAAGCTGTTCACCGGTCGCGGCTTGCGCCATTTTCGCCCGTGCCTGGCTAAGCCTTAGCTCAAACGACTGGTATTCGCGCGTCAAGGCGTTGAGCGTAATCTCAACCTGAGGCGTCTTGGTAAGTGTTTCCTCAATGGCTGCAATTCGTTCTTGTTCTTTGCTCTTTTGTTCCATGAGCGCGGTAAGCTGCCGTTCAATCGCTGCAAGTTTGGCCGCGACTTCGCGACTGACTTTTGGCACATCCTTCGGCTCTTCGCCTGGGTTTTCAGTACCAGCATCGGACGATTCCATAGGTCGGGTAGATTGCAAAGATTTATCGAGCGCTGCAATACGGCTCTTGACCCGTTTTACCGCAGGATGTCGGTCGGAATAACTCGCCTGCAATTGCTCGAGATGCAACTGTAATTTCGCCAGCTCCTGTTCAATCGGACCTGTGACACCGACCGGCAGTTCCAAATCTCCGCTCGGTGTCAGAAATTCCTTTTGCGCACCAAGCGTTTGAATCTTTTGATCGATCTCAGGGATCCTGCTCTGCAAATCCGTCAGCAACGCCCGGCGATAGGCCAGGCTGTCGGGAAGTGACGCTTCGTTCTTGCTCTTGAAATTAACAATCGCGATTTCCTGTACCGCAAGTTGTTTTTCAAGATCCTCAACCTGTTGTTCAAAAAAATTATGGGTCTCAGACGCCCGGTTGGTGCGCGACCTGATATTCTGTTCAAGAATCAACTTAACGAACTGATTGGCAACCCGTGCTGCCTGCTGCGGGTCGCCATACTCAAAAGAGATGGTAAACGCGACAGCTTGACGGTCCCTGCGCCGTTTTCCGACATCGATTTGCTCGATCTGCGCAGTCTTGCGCATCAATTTGACGATCTCCGTTTGAGACAACCGCTTCTGCTTCTCTTCAAAAAGATTGAAGTCGCGAACGATCTGAAGCAGGTTCGATCTAGTCATCAGGCGCTGCCTGATCACGGCAATTCGTTCGGACGCCGGTGACGTCACGGTCGAACGGGCGAGATCACTCGGGATCTGCTGGGATTCCACCAGGATCTTAGCGCTCGCATGATAAAGGCGCGGCAACAGATAGGCGGTCGCGCAGGTCAATGCAAACACCACAACAGCGGGCACGATAAGGTGTGGAATCCGCCGCCGCAGGATGTTCAAATAGCTCTTGAGGTCAAATTCCTGTTCCATCGCTTCTCGATAATCACGGGGCCACTATACGAAACCATTCCCGGTTCCGCACACGCGCAAAGGTACTATATGAGGCCAGCCGAATTTTAAAGCTAGTCCTGAGTTGCCGGTTCGTCCCTTAGCTGTGTCAAAACAGCTTTTGCTTCTTCAAGCTGGGCAAATAGTTGACCTTCCGAGAGCTTGATTGCGCTCTCAAGCCGCTCAATCGCCAGAGACTTCCGCCCCAATGCCTTATACGTCATCCCGAGGTGATACTGAACCAGTCCGACATTCTGAAGCGCCTCAGCCGCCGTCTTGAGCTGCTTTGCCGCCTGCTCGTAGTCCTTTCTCAGATAATTTATCCAGCCCAGAGTGTCCAGAAACTGGGGAATGTCGGAGCCTCTGAAGCGCACGGCAATTGCATGGGCCTGTTCGATCTGTTCGGGACTGCCTCCATAATCAGCCAGCATACTTGCCAAATTGTTTGCGATAATCGTGGACTGAGGCGATGCCTCAAACATGATCTCATATTCGGAAATCGCTGCTTTATATTGTTCGGTGCGCTCAAGTACGAGCGCCAGCAAAAGGCGCATGGAGAGATTGTTTCCCTGCCGCGCAAGCGCCTTGCGGATCGTCGCTTCAGCCGCTTCAAGCTGCGTCCGCCTGACGTAGAACCTGGCCAGCGCATTAAGTCCGGTCACCCCGTCAGTGTCGTGCTCGACGGCGGTCTTGAACGCGGTTTCAGCAAGATCGAGTTTGCCACCGACTTCATGCACGGACCCCAGCAAAACACGCGCACGCAGATTGTCAGGATTAGATGTCAGCACTTCCGTTAAAAACGCAACCGCTTGTTCCGTCTTGCCTCCCTGAACCAGATTCCTGACATACCGGGCCAAGGGAGCAGTATCGCTGGTGACGTCAGACATTGACGTCTTAAGGAGCTCATTACTCTCGTCATACTTTTGTTGGCCGGCCAGTACCTCCGCCTGGATCCGGTCCGCCTGGTCAGCCGTATCGTCCAGTTTCCGCAATTCTTCAGCAATTTCCTGGGAACCCAGCCAGTCCTGACGTGACAGCCTGAGCCGACTGAGCAAAGTCAGAACCTGTTTGTTTGCCGGCGCAACCGCCCGGACTTCCGTCAGCACCCGTTCGGCCTGCTCGGCCTTTCCATAACGCAGCAGGAACTGCACATAGTTCAGTCCGACACCTGGCTTGAATCCATCCAGCCTCACGGCCTTGGAGAGTTGTTCCTCTGCAAGCTCAGTCGATCCGTTGAGTTCATAGGCACGCGCCAACAATTGCAGGACTCGTGTCGAATCCGGCTCCTCGTTCAACGCTGCCAGCAAGTCTTCGATCGCCTCGCTATATTGCTTATTGGCAACCCGGATTGAACTTCGCACGGCAAGGGCGTCCGCGTTCTTTTCATCTACGGCCAAGACCTCGGTTGCCAAAGCTTCCGCTTCCGTCAGCTCGTTACGACCAGCCTTCATGCGCGCCAGCAGCACTTTGGCGCGGGCACCTTCAGATGAGGCACCTTTTTCCGCGATCACTTTTCCCAGGAGTATGTATGCGTCTTCATCATTGCCGCCAGAAAAGGTTAGTTCCGCAAGGGCCAGTTCATAGGCAAAGCTATCTCCGCCGGCCTTGATCCGTGAGGCAAGTTCGGTCTTTGCCGCATCAACGCCCCTTTGTCTCGCCAAAAACGTCACCAGCGCCAGTCCCGCCTGGGTGTTTTCGGGATAGTCCTTTGCAAATTGCCGGAGCGCTTTTTCCGCTGCATCGATTCGCTTTTCACTAAGATACCAGCGGACCAGCCCATATCTGAACCCGGCATTGTCAGGATAGAACTTGATCAGCTTCAGAAGAACACGCTCAACACCTTCACGATTCTGCAGAGACGCAAGAGTGCGAATTTTGAAAAACTGGAGGCCGATATTACGCTCGTCGGTCTCTTCGCCCTTGTCCAAATATACCAAGGCACCCTTTGGATCTTCAGAACTCAGCCGCTCCGCGGCACGCACGAGAAGGGCATCGATATTTTTTGGTTCGACTTTGAGTGCAGCATCCGCAAAACGTATCGCCTCGCCCTTGTTGCCAAGTCTCAAGGCAACGGCCGCCTTGAGTACCAGAACAGTCGGATTCGTTGAAGCAAGCCCATGGGCCTGATTAGCAAATTTCAACGCCTCATCGAGTTGTCCCGCCAGCAATAGGATATTTGCCAGCGCCACCCGTGCATCGACATGCTGCGGGTCAGCCTCGACAACACGCAGATAAATCCCGGCAGCTTGGCGCAAGCGGCCAAGCTGCTGTTCCGTCTTTGCGAGCGAATGAAGGGCGCTAGTATGTTTGTCGTTGAGTTTTAGTGCGTTGCGAAATTCCAGACTGGCTTTCAGGTGTTCGCCTTGCTCAACCAGTTCCAATCCGCGTTTGTAGTGTGACTCGACGCGCTCTTCAGCGGAATCGCATGCGCTCAACGCAAAAAGCCCAAATAAAATTATGAGGAGGCACCCTACTTGATGCAATTTGTCGGCAACCAAACACATGATATCCACCAACCTACTAAGCCTATTTCAAATATGTGATACTACCCGTGGCAAAAATAATCACTCGTGAGTTTGGATACAATCAATTGAGGCTAAAATCGTAAAGTGGAGAGGACCGGACCATATACCAGTGGGCTCAATTAAGATTTTAAAGATTTGGAAGCGTTTTTGTTCCTTTTTTCCGATAACAGGGGCGTCGGGACGAGAAAACTTGGTCACAAAAAGTGCTGAAGGGAGCGGTGATAGCGCTCCCTTCAAACAATATAACGTTCTGCTGCAAGATTATGCGTCTAGATTCCAATCGTCATATCAGACAGAAACCATTGTCGCCTTTCTCTGCTGCTTCCGCCGAGAAAGAAGGCCCAAGCCAAACAATCCACTACCAAACAAAAGCAATGCTGGGGGGATTGGAATCGCACTCAAACCAACATCCCACTGTGCAAAGTTGTCATTAGGTAAAAAACTGCGTTGCCCAGTGACCACCAACGTATAAGTCGAGTTTGCCGCCATCAAGAAGGACTGAGAAGCTACGGACAGAGCGTCGATCACAAGAGGACCGCCTAAGCCCGCGCCGCTCCATGTGAACGTTAGCATGTTAAAGTCAGCGGCGTCGGTCTGCGTTGTGGTCTGCACTAAACCGGCCAAGCCAGTATTTTTGAATTCTAGCGTGCGAGTAATGAACGCTGTCGTTGTATCAGCTATGTAAGATTCAAAGGCAAAAATATCGAGATCACTTACCAAAAATGCAGCATCGCACGTTCCAGCGCCCCCGATGCACATCCCAGTCGCGGGAGTATGAGAAAACACCGTGACCGCGTTTGCCGAGCTTGAGAATGTTAATACACTAGCAACACTAAGTGCCACCATCGCAACAATAACGCGTACTTTTTCAAAGGTTCTCATTTCGCCTCCTTTTTACCTCTACATCAGTTAATCCACCCAATTATTCTGCCGTGTTATCGGCGAGGTGGACCACACAAGAGCCTCATATTAGCCATGATTTGTCCAACACGTAAAGTAAATATTTTATAAAAGATTAGAAATCTGCAAGACAACCTATCGTGTTGCTTTAAAGTCACGCTTTATGACTCACCAACCACACAATGTTACCCTGGGTCGGCCCGGCCCCGCGCCTTACCCCTCCCGGAACGCCCGCTCGATCTGATCGGTAAACGGCCTGAGTAAGTAGTTCAGCGGGGTCCGCGCGCCCGTCGCAATGAACACGTCCGCCGGCATGCCAGGCACCAGCACATTGTCGCCAAGGCGCGCGTGTTGGGTTTCATCGAACTCGATTCGGATCGTGTAAAATTGCCGGCCGGTGTTCTTGTCCTGCATCAAATCGGCGGCGACCCGTGTGACCGCACCCTTGATTTCCGGCGTGGATCTCTGGTCGAATGCCGAAAACCGGGCAACCGCTGGCTGCCCGACGGTAACCTGGTCGATGTCGCGCGGCTCAACACTCGCCTCGACCACCAACCGCTCACCCTGTGGCACGATATGCATGAGATCCTGGCCGGGGCTGATCACACCGCCCACCGTGTGGACATTCAATTGGTGAACATAGCCGCTTTGCGGTGAAACGATGGTAATGCGGTGCAACTGGGCTTCCGCTGCAACACGTTTTTCCACAAGCTCGGAGAGTTGCGTCTGAACATCACGCATTTCGTCGAGGATCTTGGTCCGTGCTTCCTGGTCGATCTGCAGGATCTGCAAATTGGTCTCGGTAATGCGGCCCCTTATCCGCGCGATCTGCGCCACAAGCTGACCGCGTTCGCCCTCGAGTTTTGCCGCCTCGCGCTGCAGCGACAATATCCGGCTGACCGGCACCAGCCCCTGCGCACGCAATCCTTTCAGATCTTCAAGTTCGGACAAGATCAGGGTCGCCTGGGTTTCCTTGGCCTTTTGTTGCGATTCGAGACCCGTGATCTCTTCGTCAAACTGGGCGATTTTTTCCCTCAGCTGGTCTCTCTGGCCGGCCACCGTCGCCTGGCGGGCAGAGAACAGACGGGATTGCCCAGCAATGATCTTCGCGATCACCGGATCCTGGGCGCGATAGCCGATTTCAAGGGGAAACTCAATCTCCGCCACCCCATCGCGCTCGGCTTCAAGGCGCGCCTGCTTGGCTATCAGTTCGTCGATACGCGCCCGCACAATGCCAAGCCGCGCACGCGTTTCAGTTGCATCGAGCCTGATAAGCGGGTCGCCGACGCCGACCATGTCTCCTTCCGTGACCAGAATTTCCGAGACAATGCCGCCTTCCAGATGCTGCACGGTGTTTGAATTGGATTCCAACGCTACCTGGCCCGGCGCAATGACCGCGCCGCTGATCGAGGCGAGTGCTGCCCAGCCGCCGAACCCCACAACCAGTACCACCAACAGGCCGTAGCCCATCATCTGATAGCGTTTCAAGGCCTGCTGCGTGGTCATACACTCAGTCTCCTGGCAACGATGTAATGCATGAGCTCTAGCCGGCCCGCGCAGCCGGCTTCTGCCCCGGCACTGCCTGGGTCACCGCCGCCAGCACCTGGTCTCTTGGGCCAAAAGCCGCAACCTGGCCGTGTTTCAGGAACAACAGGTGATCGACCACACTGATGGCGCTCGGCCTGTGGGCAGCGATCACCACCGTACAGCCCTGGCGTTTCATCTCAACGATTGCTTCGACCAATGCGGTCTCGCCTTCGGAATCGAGGTTCGAATTGGGCTCATCGAGCACCACAAAGACCGGTGAACCATAAAGCGCGCGTGCCAGCCCAAGCCTCTGGCGCTGGCCGGCCGACAGGGCAAGACCGCCTTCGCCGACCCGGGTTTCATAACCATCGGGCAGGCGCAGGATCATGTCGTGGACACAGGCACGTTGCGCTGCGGCCACTACCTGCTCGCCGTCCGGCTCAGGATCGAGCCGCGCGATGTTTTCAGCGATCGAACCTGAGAACAACGCCACATCCTGTGGCAGATAGCCGACATAGGGCCCAAGCGCGTCCGGATCCCACTGGTCAAGCGTGGCACTGTCGATACGGACCGCGCCTTTGGCAGCGGGCCACAGGCCGACCAAGGCGCGCACAAGACTGGTCTTGCCGGCACCGGTCGCACCGATAATGCCGACTGCGTTGCCCGGCTCGATTTGGAAATTTATCGCCCGCAAAATAGGCTCGCCGCCGCCCGGCGGGCAGACAAACAGGTCTTCCACCGATAACCGCCCGGTGGGTGCCGGCAGGGGCATGCTGGCTTCCCGCTCCGGCACTGTCGCGAACAGTTCTTTGAGCCGGTCGTAGGCGCGCCGTGCATTCAGGAACCCGCGCCAATGGGTGATCGCCTGTTCCACCGGCTGCAGGGCGCGCGACAGGATGATCGATGCGGCAATCATGGTGCCCGGCGTAATTTCCTGCAGCACCGCAAGATAAGCGCCGAGCGCCAGCATGGCCGATTGCAAAAACAGGCGCATGGACTTTGAAAAGCTGGTGATTTCACCGGCCCGGTCGCTCGCCCCCATCTGCTCATCCAGCGATGCCTGATGCAATTGCCGCCATTTGTGCCGGAACGCCGGGGCCATGCCCATGGCGTGCAGCACTTCCGAGTTACGCCGGCCCTCTTCGACCAGCGCGTGGGAGGCAAGCGATGCCTGCGACGCTTTGGCGAGCCGGTCGCGGGTCAGCTTTTCGTTCAAGATAGCAACCGCAAACAGCACCAGTGCGCCGCCAACCGCAAAGGCGCCCAACATCCAATGAAGCAAAAAAATCACCGCTAGATAGACCGGTGTCCATGGTGCATCGAACAGGGTCACCAGCCCGGGTCCTGAAATGAACTGGCGCAGACCGTCCAGATCGCGCACCGGCTGGCTGTTGACCCCGCCGGTATGGCGCAGCGATGGAGCAAACGCGGTATCAAGGGCTCGCGTGCTCAATTGCTCATCTGCGCGCCGCGCCATGCGCGACAAGAGCCGCGAGCGGATCAGTTCAAGTGCGCCGATAAACGCAAACAGGAAGGTCACCAGGACAAACAGTGCAACCAGTGTCGGGATACTACCGCTGGCCAGCACCCGGTCATAGACCTGCAGCATGAACAACGGCCCGGTCAGCATTAGCATATTGATAAAAAAGCTGAACACGCAGGTTGAGGCGAACGCCGCCCGGCACGCCGCAATGGCCGCTTCGAAGCCGCTTTTGCCTGCGGGATTAGCGTTAGCTGAATTCATTGGCATCATTATGCGCCGCAACCGGTTTAGATTTCATTGCGGTTTCCCAGAAATCGCTCGCCCGAGCGTTGTCCTCGGCCTAACTAAGCCTCACTAGACCCCTCCATTCACAGGCGACCTAAACAGCCAATCACCTGCCCTCCGAGAGATCTAACCGAAACATACATGGATAGTGACACAGAGGCTGGTCGGTGCTCAATATCAAACCTAGCACCTAGACTATGGCATCATCAACAACCACGTGGGAGAAGAGATTTCCCGAAACGTCATACTCATAGATCTGTTCGGCCCAGCTGAAGTTATCCGCAACGTCCACGATTGTAGTTTGCTTATGCCAGATTTCAAATCCATCGACATCCCATAGAGCGCGCCAAGTCATACCGTTGTCAAAGGTTCCAGTCTGGTCGTACAGACGGTTCAGAGTATCAAACAGCTGTGTCTGCTCGCTCCACGAATACGTATCGGCGACATCTTGATAGGTCACCTGCTTGGACCACGGCTCGGTACCAACAACATCCCATTGGGTGTGCCAAGTCCGACCGTCATCGAAAGTTCCGGCCTGGTCATAGAGGCGGTTTGTGGCGTCAAACAGCTGTGTCTGCTCGCTCCACGATTGGGTATCGGCGACATCTTGATAGGTCACCTGCTTGTACCACGGCTCGGTACCCGCAACATCCCATTGGGTGTGCCAGGTCCGACCGTCATCAAAAGTACCGGCCTGGTCATAAAGGCGGTTCGAACTGTCGTACAGTTTCATTTGCTCGGTCCAAGAAAATGAATTGTCAACATCCCATTGGGTCTGCCAGGTCCGACCGTCATCGTAAGTTCCAGCCTGATCATAGAGACGGTTCAGAGTATCAAACAGCTGTGTCTGCTCGCTCCACGAATACGTATCGGCGACATCTTGATAGGTCACCTGCTTGGACCACGGCTCGGTACCAACAACATCCCATTGGGTGTGCCAAGTCC
>Ga0315338_1000416_pt1 | contig 103089 bp, 88 predicted proteins | sample ASW8metaG_FD_204518 | JGI IMG/M metagenome (GOLD analysis project Ga0315338, IMG submission 204518) | Ammonia-oxidizing marine archaeal communities from Monterey Bay, California, United States - ASW #8 | ecosystem: Environmental > Aquatic > Marine > Coastal | place: USA: California | collected...
CCATTTTTATATAATGGCGGTTTAACAACTATGCAATTTATATTAATATCCCGAATTTCCACTGTAATATTGGTCCCGATTTTTTCATATGGTTTGGCCACATATCCCATTCCAATTCCCTGATTTAATGATGGTGATTGGGTGCCGCTTGTTACTTTACCGATAACACCACTGCCATGTTTAATTGGGTGCCCTTTTCTTGGAATTCCTCGATCATTCATTTGGAAACAGATCAAGCGGCGCGTTTGGTTTTCTTTCGCATTTACCAATGCGTTTTTCCCAATAAAATTGCCTTTATTTAGTTTGGTGATCCAACCAAGTCCAGCTTCAATTGGATTAGTTTTTTCATCAATATCATTCCCGTAGAGAGCATATTTCATTTCCATGCGAAGTGTATTTCTGCAACCAAGACCAACCGGCAAAATCGCTTCTCCTCCAATAGAGAAAATTGCATCCCAAATTTTTATAATACTTTTTGGATCTGCATAAATTTCGAATCCCAATTCACCTGTATAACCTGTGCGGGAAATAGTGGCAGAATTTCCATCAATGCTACCCACTGTAAACCAGTAAAAATTAATATCATTTAAATCCATATCTGTTATTTGATTGAGTATGTCTCGAGATTTTGGACCTTGGATCGCTACCAAACCTATCCTATCGCTCATATCAAGAATATTTACATTTTTCGGTTTATGCGCCATGAGCCAATCTAAATCTTTTTCTTTATTTCCCGCATTTACCACCAACATGAAATGGTCGGGATATCGATAAATAACCACATCATCAATAATACCGCCATCTTCATAACACATTGCCGAATATTGGGCCTGCCATGGCTGTAAAGAAACCACATCATTAATCATAACATAATCAAGATATCCTTCTGCCTCATCCCCGGAAATAATTAATTCGCCCATATGGCTCACATCAAATAATCCTGCGGAATTCCGCACAGCCTCATGCTCCTTTATGATGCCTGCATACTGGATCGGCATCTCGAAGCCGGCAAAGTCCACCAATTTAGCACCGAGTTTTTTATGTTTTTCATATAAAGGCGTTCGCTTCATGATGATTCGAAATAATCTTTCAACTTTGCTAACCCCTCGTTGATATCGTCTGTAGAAATACCAGAATAGGCAAATCGAATATAAAAGTCAGTTTCGTCTGAGGATGGCCGTCCAAAATGCTCCCGTGTACAAAAAGATACATTTGCATTCTCAAGAGCACCCACCTGTAATTGATCTACGTGATTAAACCCTTTTCGCTTCATTACTTCATTCACGTTGGGGAATAGATAAAAAGTGCTGCGAGGCGTTGGAATTTGAATACCATCAATGGCATTCAGTCCGGCAACAGCCGCATCCCGTCTTTCTTTTAATGTCGCCAAAATCGCATCTGACCCAGATGAATCTCCCGTAAGCGCCTCCACCATGGCATGCTGGATAAAATGAGTGGTGCAGGATTCTGCATTCACATTCAGTTTTGATATAATTTTTATAATCCTTTCCGGACCAACTGCACCGCCCACACGCCATCCGGTCATAGCAAACTTCTTTGAAAATGTATATAAAATAATGGTGCGTTCCTTCATCCCGGGGATGGATACGATTGAACGTGCATTCCCTTGGTAAATCATTTCATAATATGCGTCATCTGCCAATACCCATAAGTCATTTTCAATAGCCAGTTCCGCTATGGCCTCCATCTCTTCTTGAGATGATTCAGCTGTAATCGGGTTTTGATAGTTGTTATAAATTATTGCGACCACTTTTTCTGTAATGGACGATTTTAATCTATCCAGATCAATGTCGAATCCTGATTCGGTCTGGATATAACCATAAGGTACAGCGGTGCCCCCCTGATACTCAATCTGGGATTCATAAATGGGATAACCGGGGTTCGGATACAACACTTCATCACCGGGATTCATCACAGCAGCAATAAATTTCCCAATGGTTGGTTTTCCACCAGGTTGGACGGACACATTTTCAGGTCGATACGTTACGCCCCGTTTGGAGCCCACATCATGAGATAGTGTTTCCCGCAGGGGCAAAATACCTTCCGATGGACAATAACCTGTATTTCCATCCTGAATGGCTTTAAGGGTGGCGTCCACAATGTTTTCCGGCGTTGCCAGGTTAATATCCCCAAGGTGAAATGGATATACTTTATGACCTTTCGCGGCCCAGGCCCTCGCCTGGGCAGACACGGCAAATGCCGTTTCAGTCCCCAACCGATTGATTTGTTTTGCAAATTGCATATATTCTCCTAAATCATTTTAGCTAATGCTTTTCGAATAATATCTTCCAATTCCCCGGATAATTCTCCAGCGACTTCTAAATCTTTCATGGTTTTATTCACATGGGACTGTTTATATCCCAACGATAAAAGTGCGTTTACCGCATCTCTTGCCGTTGATGAACTTTCATCATCCATAAATCCAAGATCGTCTTTTCCATCCAAATCTGATGCAAATTTTTCTTTCAATTCTACAATGATCCGTTTGGCCGTTTTCGCCCCTATCCCCGGTATAACAGTCAGCGATTTCACATCGCCGGACACAATTCTGCTTTTAAATTCATCCGGATTGGTTCCGGACAATATATTCATGGCCGATTTTGGACCGATACCGCTAATGGTATTCAAGTTCATAAATAACGATCTTTCATCATTGTCCTTGAATCCGTATAGATCAAGGATATCTTCCTTTACATGCAAATGGGTAAGCAATTCCACCGGATCACCCTTTGAGGGCAAACTTTCATAAGCTGCAATCGAAATCCGGATTCGATATCGAATTCCACCTACATCAACAATAGCTTCAGTTGGGCTTTTGGAGAATAATTTCCCGAAGATAGAATCGATTAAGCTCATAAATATTTATTCTGATTAATGTGACAAAGCCCGATGGCTAACGCATCCGAAACATCTAACGGTTTGGGCGGTTCATCCATTTTTAAAATTTGCTGCACCATATACTGGACTTGTGTTTTATCTGCGGCGCCATTTCCTACGACCGATTGTTTTACTTTTCGAGGCGCATAATCCATGGATGGAATACCTTTCGAAGCTGCAGCTAAGAGTAATACTCCCCTGGCTTGGCCTAATAATAGTGCAGATTTTACATTTTGACTAAAAAATGTATCTTCTATCGCAAAAGCATTAGGTTCAAATTTTTCTAATAATTCAGTCATATGACTGTTTAAATATTCTAACCGATTCGGCAGTGATTCTTTTACTGGCGGCTTAATAGTCCCAAACGCAACTGTACGGATTTGTCCGCCCTTGTAATCCAGAATACCAAAACCGGTAATGGTCAATCCGGGGTCTACCCCAATCACTCTTTTTATTTTTTCCACCGAGGATTAATATCGCTTACAAACTATATATCTTCCTCATCCACATCGAGGTTTGAATATAAATTTTGAATATCATCATTATCTTCTAATACTTCCATTAATGTCATTAGTTTTTTAACATCACTCCCCTCAACTTTAGTGGTTGTCTTAGGCACCATCTCCAAGGCCGAGGACGTAATATTGTATCCTTTCTTTGATAATGCATCGGATACATTCACTGTTTCTGAGGGTGCGGCTGTAATAATAAATTCTCCATCGGCATTACTAAAATCATCCGCACCGGCTTCCAAAGCTTCCTCAAAAACCAAATCCTCATCATGACCCTTTTCAGAAATGGTTATTTGTCCCAGTTTTTCAAACATCCAAGCCACAGAACCATTCTCTCCTAAATTACCGCCATGTTTATTCATGGCATGGCGAATATCTGCTACCGTCCTTTGTTTATTATCGGTAAGCACTTCCATAAAAAGTGCCACACCACCGGGGCCATATCCCTCATAAGTGAATTCTTCATAAGAAACACCTTCCAGTTCTCCCGTCCCTTTTTGAATTGCGCGTTTAATATTATCATTGGGCATATTGGCTGTTTTCGCAGTGGATACTGCTTGCCGAAGTCGTGGATTCGTTTCAATATCTCCTCCTCCATCCCGAGCAGCAATCATTAATTCTTTAATCAATTTGGTAAATACTTTACCCCGTTTTGCATCCGTAACTGCTTTTTTACGTTTGATCGTCGCCCATTTGCTATGTCCGGACATAAATTCCCTTGTAATAGTGATAATAGAAATGCAAAATTACGACCATAAAACACTGATTCCCAATGAAGGGATTAATAGAAATGACAAATAAAACCATCAAAATCACCCAAAATAAATCTTTAGTGCGTATCGCTTTCAACCGACCAGAAGTACTCAATGCGCTTAGTGAAACAATGATTTTGGAAATCACTAAAATATTTCAATCATTGAATCATGATAATTCAGTTCGCGTGATTATTTTGGAAGGACTCGGCAAAGCATTTTCTGCAGGAGCTGATTTATCCTATATGAAAAATTCCGGTGAGTTAGATTTTGATCAAAATATGCTACAGGGTAAACAATTATTTGAAATGTACCAAGCAATTGAGGATTGTTCAAAACCGGTAATTGCCAAAGCGCATGGATACGCCATTGGCGGTGGGTTTGGGTTTTTAACATTAGCGGATATTTCCATTGCAGAAACAAACACAAAGTTTTCTTTAAGTGAAGTGAAACTGGGAATCAATCCCGCAGTCATTGGCCCTTTTTGTTTGAAAAAAATAGGACTCTCCCATTTTAAATCATTAGGTATTTCGGGTGAACTCATTGATACGGAACGGGCATTGCGTATTGGCTTAATTCATCAGATTGTGTCCGCTGAATCTATTGAGGAGGTTGTTATGAAAAGGGTGAATCAACTTCTCTTGGCAGGGCCCAATGCCATTTCCTCATTTAAATCCTATTGCAATAATATGAATTCAACCAATGGCGCTACACTAATTGCCCAACTTCGCGCCAGCGAAGAAGGACAAGAAGGATTGGTAGCTTTTCTCGAAAAACGGAAACCCGATTGGTCAGAAACAATTGATTAACTACCCTCCAATTCAATGATTGATGAAGTTCGCATTGTGGAAGTGGGCCCTCGCGATGGTCTCCAGAATATTTCTGAGCCCATTTCGACTGTACAGAAAAAAACATATATTGATATGCTCTCAGAAGCGGGATGCTCGGAGATTGAAGTCACCAGTTTTGTATCACCCAAATGGGTCCCTCAGTTAGCCGATTCCAAAGACATTTCATCCTCTATTCAACGCAATGAGCATACCACATACACGGCTTTAGTTCCGAATAAAAAAGGGCTTGAGGCTGCCATGGAAAGCGGCTATCGCTCTGTGGCAATTTTTACCGCCGCCAGTGAAACATTTTCTCAAAAAAATACAAATGGCTCTATTGAACAAAACTTTGAACGGTTTGAAGAAATGATTCCTATTTGGGAAGAAAATGAGATCCGTGTTCGTGCATATATTTCTGCCTGCTGGGTATGCCCTTACGAAGGCGATATTTGTGCAGAGTCTGTGATAAAAGTTATCCAAGATCTCGTAGATCTTGGCGTTCATGAAATATCACTGGGAGATACAATTGGCAAAGCAACACCCAATGATGTTGAGTCATTATTGAAAATTATTTTAGACAATTGGTCTTCGCAACTTTTCGCCCTCCATATGCATGATACGTATAATATGGCGGCAGAAAATATTACCATCGGTCTCGGTATGGGAATCCGGATTTTGGATTCAAGTGCCGGTGGAGTGGGCGGCTGCCCATATGCACCCGGTGCCAGTGGAAATATATCGACCGAAACCGTATTAAGGGTTTGTGATGAACAAGGGTTTGATACGGGCATTGATGTTGATAAATTAAAAATAGCAGGTGAGTATATTCGATCCATTATTCAGCAGTAAAATGGCAATAATTAAAACACATATCAAACCGGACTCGGAAAAATACAAATCCAACTTTGCCCACCATTCATTATTGGGGAAAGATCTTGAGTCAAAGTTGGATACGATTAAAAAATTGGGTCCGCCTAAACGGGTGGAAAAACATCGATCCCGTGGAAAAATGACCGCACGAGAGCGTATTAATACTCTAAGGGATTCTTCATCTCAATTTTTGGAATTCTCTCCCTTTGCCGGTTATGAAGTATATGAAGATTATGTCCCAGCAGCCGGTTTAATTACCGGCATCATTACCATCTATGGACGCCAATGTATTGTCGTCGCCAACGATGCAACTGTTAAAGGTGGCACCTATTACCCCCTTACAGTCAAAAAACATTTACGTGCCCAAGAGATTGCGTTGGAAAATCATTTACCATGCATTTATCTCGTCGATAGTGGTGGTGCATTTTTACCCAAACAGGATGAAGTGTTTCCAGACAAAGACCATTTTGGCCGTATTTTCTATAACCAAGCCCAGATGAGCGCTAAAGGTATTCCCCAAATCGCTTCTGTCATGGGATCATGCACTGCTGGTGGCGCATACGTCCCAGCCATGAGTGACGAAGCCATTATTGTGAATAAAACCGGCACCATCTTCTTGGGCGGACCGCCATTAGTAAAAGCAGCTATTGGAGAAGATGCAATCCCAGAAGCATTGGGCGGCGCAAAAATGCATACTCAAATTAGTGGTGTGGCAGACCACTTTGCTAAAAATGACAAAGAAGCTTTAAAAATTGTTCGAAATATAATTGACCATTTACCTAATTCAACTCTTAAGTCTTCCACCTTTGATAAACCAAAATATCTTGCAGAGGAAATATTGGGAATTGTTTCAAAAGATTACCGCACAGCTTTTGATGTAAAAGAAATTATCGCTCGTTTAGTAGATGGTTCTGAATTTCAAGAATTCAAATCTGACTATGGAAAAACTTTAGTGACAGGATTCGCGAAAATTGAAGGACAGACCTTAGGAATTGTCGCCAATAATGGCGTTTTATTTAGTGAGCCAGCTATGAAGGGTGCCCACTTTGTAGAATTATGCTGCCAAAGAAAATTACCCATTTTATTCCTCCAAAATATTACAGGATTTATGGTGGGAACCAAGGCGGAACAAGGTGGTATTGCTAAAGATGGTGCTAAATTGGTCCAGGCGGTTGCATCAGCCAACGTTCCAAAAATGACCGTTATTATTGGCGGAAGTTTCGGTGCAGGAAATTATGCAATGGCGGGCCGTGCTTATCAGCCACGGTTTTTATGGATGTGGCCAAATGCAAGAATTTCTGTCATGGGTGGAAACCAGGCTGCAGATGTGCTGGCGACGGTGAAAAAGGATCAATTAAAATCTAATGGTAAAGAAATGAGTGAGAACGAATGGGAAAAAATTAGAAAACCTATTTTGGAAAAGTATGAAAAAGAAGGTCATCCTTATTACGCCAGTGCCAGACTCTGGGATGATGGTGTAATCCATCCTACTGATACACGCCAAGTGGTGGGTAAAGCCTTACGAGCAGTTATGAATGCACCCATAGAGGATCATAAATTCCCTGTTTTTAGGATGTAGAAATGAGAATCACAAAAACTTTATTTATTTTATTTTTTCCTATTTTACTTTTTGGCCAAATTGATACAGTTTCTTTTGAAAAAATCAAAATTATCCCAGGTGCAACTGTTCCCGATTTTTCTGATTGACCAAATATTGTCTGAATTGTAAGCGCTTAACAACCCTATTGACACAACCTCAATCTAATCTAAGGCTTTATATGGCAATGATTTCCGCCATGTTAATTTGGGGCTTATCCTGGTCAAACGCCAAAATTACAGGCCAATACGCTGATCCTCAATTACTTATGTTTTGGCGCTTTACTTTTGCAGCCATGACTATGGTTCCAACCATGCTGTTTTTAGGGATAAAACCGACATTCAAACAAAAAGCCATACCAATATTGCTGGTGGCAGCTATATTCATGGTTCTTTATAATTATACGTATTTTAAGGGAACCCAAATTGGTCAGGCCGGATTGGGCGGGGTCATCACGACAAGTTTAAACCCTGTGATTACAACCATCCTTGTAGTATTGCTTTTTAAACACACCATACACCAAAAAGAAATTGTGGGTATCCTTATGGGTATTATTGGAGGGTTAATTTTGATTAAAATCTGGTCAGTCAATATCTACCAGTTATTTAGCAGTGGTAATATTTATTTTGTTTTTGGTGCTGTCCTCTGGGCCATTGTTACACTTTTAACTCAAAAGGCCAAGTCCGACATGAATGTGGTCACTTTTAGCTTTTGGATGTACTCAATATCCATTCTTATTTCTTATCCCTTTGCTGCCGAATATAGTATTTTATCCGTTTTTTCATTTGACTGGATTTTTTGGATCAACTTTTTGAGTCTTTCAATTGGTTCGTTAGCCTTCGCAACCTCAATCTATTTTTTGGCTGCCATGGAGTTGGGTTCTCAAAAAGCATCTTCTTTCACTTTTATGGTTCCGGCAGCGGCTATGATTTTTGCCATGATAATTCTTGGGGAAAAATTCGAATTGTCCACCCTTATCGGTGGTGGAATGGCAATATCAGCAGTATATTTAATTAATCGGAAATAATAGAAATTAATTTTTCAATCAATTCTTTGGGCGGTCGTTTTGGCTTACCATCTTTTATTTTGATAAAACCATGAATGGTTTGACCTGTAACCAATAACTTATTATCCGACTTTCGAAACACTTTATAATCTATGGTCATCCTTGCCTTGGGTACTTCTTTTATCATTGTCCTAACGACAATTTCATTCTCAAAACGCGCACCTTCTTTATAATTTGCAGTGACTTTCACCACCGGCATATAATACCCTGCATCTTCAATTTTGGTTACAACAATGCCTATATTATTTAATAGCTCTGTCCTAGCTTGTTCAAAATATTCCAGGTATCGGGCGTAATAGACAACACCCATCTGGTCAATATCCTTATAATATATTTTAGTATGATAGTCGTATGAGACCATTAGGATTCAGTAAAAACACCCATTTTATCATACCGTTCAATGCGCCGTGCTAAAAATGTATCCGCATCAATTTCTTTTAACTGGGCAATTTCGTCTAACAAAACACTTTTCAGGATGGTTGCCATTTCATCTGAATTTCGATGAGCACCTCCCAAGGGTTCTTCAATAATGCGATCACAAATACCCATATTCATGAGATCATCCGGAATCACTTTCATTGCATCCGCCGCATCGGGCGCTTTCGCAGCATCATGCCAAAGGATGGATGCGCACCCTTCCGGGCTAATCACTGAATACCAAGTATTTTCCAACATAAGCATACGGTCGCATACACCAATTCCCAATGCACCGCCACTAGCCCCCTCCCCAATGACAACGGAAATGATAGGAACCGTTAATTTTGACATCTCCCATAAATTTTTTGCAATCGCCTCACCCTGACCCCGTTCTTCCGCACCAATCCCGGGGTAAGCACCGGGTGTATCAATGAGAGAAATAACAGGTAAATTAAATTTTTCTGCCAATTTCATGATTCTGAGTGCTTTTCGATATCCTTCGGGGCGCATCATTCCGAAATTTCTTAAAAGGTTTTCTTTTGTATTCCGACCTTTTTGTTGCCCAATAAATACAACTTTCACATTATCAATCGTGCCCAAACCACATATGACAGCGGCGTCATCACCAAAATGGCGATCCCCATGAAGTTCAATAAAATCCGGTGCTAATACCTTGATATAATTCAATGAAAATGGCCGTTGGGGATGGCGGGCCAATTGGACGCGTTGCCAACGGGACAATCCTGAGAAAATCTTTTTTAAGGATGCTTCTCGTTTGACCTTTAATGTTGATAATTCACTGGAATGATCCACGGAAGTTGCATCTGCTTCCAATTCTAAGATTGCTTGATCAATTTCCTCAACGGGCTTTTCAAAATTTAAATAGTATTTTGCCATAATGGATTAAAATTTTGTCTCTAACTTAAGGTTTAATTAAACCGACAGAATACCCAAAAATACGCGAATATATTATTCGAATTCTTCAGGAATTTAGTGTAATCTGTTGGATATTACTTATTCCAACCGAAGATTCTCCAAATACGAAGGCGCCAAACCATCCATACCGCCTCAAACATAATGGATCGGCTCATCTTAGATTCACCAATGGTACGATCAATAAAAATAATGGCATGCTCCTTCAAGCTATATCCTTTTATCCATGCACGAAAATTCATTTCAATCTGAAAGGAATATCCCGATGACTTCACATTGTCCAAATCGATGGATGCTAACATTTTTCTGGACCATGCTTTGTATCCGCCCGTTGCATCTTTGATTGGCATCCCCGTAGCGATGCGAGAATAGAGATTTGCCCCATAACTCATGACCAACCGCCGAATGGGCCAATTCACCACGCTCACGCCATGAATATACCGACTCCCGATAACAAGGTCATGGTTGTTTAAAAGGGCGAGCATGGCGGGGATTTCCATGGGATCATGGCTCATATCTGCATCCATTTGAACAATCGCATCATAATCCCGACTTAATGCCCAGTGAAATCCATGAATATAGGCACGGCCAATACCATCTTTTTTCGCCCTAACCTCCAAATATAAGTTCGGGTATTTCTTCTGCAATTCGCGTACAATATCTCCTGTACCGTCTGGTGAACTATCATCTACAATGAGTAAATGGTAATCAGGATCAATCTTGAATAAATACTCAACTAATGTGGCAATATTCTTATGTTCATTATAAGTGGGTGAAATGATAAGTGTTTTCATGACGCTAATTGATTACGAATTTCCTTCAAACAAGTTTCAACACTTTTAGGACGAATACCAAGTTCCTTTTCAATTTTATCAGTTTTCATACCGCTTTTTAACGGACGGGGTGCATCCTGATTCAATTCAACAGTTTTAATGGGTTTAATTAATGAGGCATCCAACTCAAATATGTCTGCAATAATGTGTGCAAATTCATACCGGTTCATTACCCGATCACCCCCGTAGTGGTGTGTTCCTAATAATCTTTTATCTATCACTTTTTCAATAACATCCGCCAACGCTTCCGTCCATGTGGGATTATTCCACTGGTCATCTACAATATTGATAGTTTTTTTGGCAGCCAGAGAATCGACCACCCATTTCACAAAACTGGCTTTGGTGTATTTTGTATAGCCGTAGACGACATTTGGACGAAGGGTTGTGACTATGCATTCCGTCGATTCCAAATATTGATCCGCTTCCCATTTTGTTTGTCCATAAACAGAAATTGGGTTTGGAATATCTGCTTCGGAATAAGGTCCATTATTTCCGTCAAAAATATAATCTGTAGATATCTGGATAAAGTGCCCCTTAAACCCATTCGCCAGAAACTTAACCGCATCCACATTCGCCGATTGTGCTCCTACTGGATTTAGCTCGCATCCATCCACATTTGTCATGGCGGCCAGATTTAGAATAACATCAGGTTGAAATTCATTCTTTACCTGGTTCACAGCTGTTTGGTCGGATATATCTAAGGCTAAAGAATGGTCGCTTTTTCTATCATCCGGTACAAACAAATCAACGGCTAAAATGTTAAATCGACGAGAAAGTTTCTTTATGCAAGCCTCCCCCAATTGCCCAAAGGCTCCCGTAATCAGAATGCGCTTTATTAGACTGTCTGTATTACGAATCACAAAGGCTTATAAGAGAGAAATTTGAAGAAAAAATGGAAAGATTATTATTCATAAATATATATTTCAATTCTTTGTGTCTTCGTGGCTAATTGACAACCCTAAAAGAATGGGCTACAATATCTACTTGTCTCAAGAGCATATATTTATCTTTCCCGGGATGAAATATCATCAAATGGATAAAGTAAGTTCGATTGGATGGTTCATCATAAAATAAATATAAAATAAATGGCCCCCCTTGGGCTTCCTCTATACTTTCCCATAATCCAGTAATCTTCCATGCACCTCTATCATTGAATTCACTCGGTTCAATTTTTAACTGATAATCTGAATATTGAATGTGACCAAAGTTGTCCATAGGAATGTCTTTTACGTAATCATGGACAGATACACTATCCTGGAACACCAATCCATCGGCCCACTTTACGGCCAGCCATCGGTATGGCATATCCCGACCCATCCAGAAAAATTTCTGTTCGGCACTGTCTGCAATTACCGTATATCCCCATGGGATTTTCATGGTCCACCCATATTTATCCGCCAGTTCTTTTGATAAATTTTTTTGCAGGGTTGAACCCTCAAACAAATGTTTACTCTGCCGTTTGAAAAATAAATCGTCATATTGTTTCTTTAGCCAAGGCCCTTGATCATCAGCCCGTTCAATAATTTTATCTAAAGTGGGTCCATTTATAATTAAATAATTTTGATTCCGAGCATAAATATCCTGAGCAAATATAAGCTGATTATCCCCCTTCATAGAGGAGGCATACTGAGAAGGTGACAATATTTGTTTTACCAGTTTTGCACCCATATTCCGGGGATGATCCCCCATGGCAGCCACAATCACATTCACATGGTTATTCACCTCATTGAAATTTTCCGGATCTACCCAAACAGTGCGGTAATAGGGCTCGGGCTGGGGCGTATAAAGTGTATCGTTAAAAATAGTGGTGAGAACTTGTTGGATTTTATCCCGATCTTCAAATGCAGCTACCACTACCATTTCATTATCTGCCCCCATGGCGCGGGGCTTGACTGAGTCGCAACCCACCCATAAAGATAAAATTGTTAGTATAATTCCAAATCGCTTCAAGGTCTTTGTCCTACTAATTTTCAAGGATGAAATTAGCCCGTTGTTTCTCAAAAACCACAGCAAGAACTTTTACCCCAACCTTATCACCCATACTGTATTCATGCCCGGTTTTTCTTCCCCGAAGGCAATATCGATCTTCATCATAAGCATAATCATCATCTTCCATGGTATCAATATGGATTAGCCCTTCTGCAAGTGAGGATTGCAATTCTATAAATATTCCAAAATTCACTACACCAGAGATCCGACCTTCAAAGGTGTCCCCAATCCGCTCGTTGAGCCAACGCAATTGTTTCATTTTAATATATTCACGTTCTGCCGATAACGCTTTCAATTCGACCTCGTTAGAAATCTTAATAGATTTTAGCATGAAATCTTTCCATTCACCATGTTGTTGGATAGATTTATTACAAACCATTTTAATCATGCGGTGAACCATGAGGTCCGGGTATCGGCGAATAGGCGAAGTGAAATGGGTATAATGGTCAAACGCCAGACCAAAGTGGCCTTGGTTTTTCATGGAATATTCTGCTTTACTCATGGTGCGCAATGCCACATTTTCGATGAGAGAGCGATAAGGTGAATCTTCTACATGCTTCAGGACATTTTTAATATCATTAGGAGATAACTCTCCTTTGGGTATTTGAATGCCTAACCGAAGAATTTTAAGAAGATCTGTAAAACGAACCACATCTTTTTTATCCGGATCCGCATGGACGCGGTACACAAATGGGTATTTCTTTGGCAGTTTTTTGGGAATTTCCGCCGCCACCACTCTATTCGTCAACAACATACATTCTTCAACAATACGGTGAGACTCCATCCGCTCGCTGGGGCGAATCTCATGGGGAATTCCCTTTTCGCCCATTTCAAAAATGGGTTCTGGAATATCAAAATCAATACTTCCGGCGTCAGAGCGGTTTTTGAATAATCGTTTTGCCAATCGCTTCAAGATGAGAATGTCATCCTTGAACTTGTGATCAATCTTACCCTCAACGATATCCTGGACATCCTGATAGGTAAATCGTGCCTTGCTGTTGATGACCGTAGGTAAAATATCCGTTTCGATAATATTGAAATCTTTATCCATTTTCATGATGGCAGATACGGCCAACCGATCTTCATTTGGCCTAAGAGAGCAGAGATTCGCCGATAATGCTTCCGGCAGCATATGGACCACACCCTCTGTGAAATATACCGAAGTGCTGCGTTGGATGGCCTCTCGATCGATATATGTATTTTGTTCCACAAAGTGGCTCACGTCAGCAATATGAACGCCCAACTCATATCCATTCCGATTTTGTTTGATTGAGATGGCATCGTCAAAATCTTTTGCATCTACGGGATCGATGGTGAAAGATGTCCATTGTCGTAAATCCCGTCGGTTTGATATTTCTTTATCAATCGACTTTTGACTAAAACTCATCACTTCCGCCATCACTTTTTGTGGGAATTCCTGAAGATAATCATATTTATTCAGAATCATTTTCATGTCATTAACCGGGTCTTCTGCATTCCCGATAACGGTTTGCAATTCTGCAATAATGGGTTCAACAGGACTACCCCAATCTTTGACCTGCGCTTTTATTATTTGACCTTCACCTAAATCCTTATTGGCTTTGATTAACCTAATCCCCCGGCTAGGATTTACAGGCGAAATAGACATAAACATTTTTCCCGTATATTTATATGTGACTCCGATAAAGGAGTTCGAGCCACGAACCAATACTTTTTGGATCCGACCTTTCAACCCCTGAGGACTTGGACGTCCTTGCAGTTTTACGCGTACATGATCTCCATGGATGGCATCCGCCATGGAACGGCGACCAATAAAAATATCTTCTGAATCGTCATCGGTAATGACAAACCCAAACCCCTTTTGCGTAACCGTAAGGCGACCTTCAAATTGATTCTGCTCTCGGGGAAGGGTATATCTATTCCCTTTTATTCGAGAAATTTTTCCTGACTTGACCAATTCATTGAGTAATATTTTTACCGCACCTATTTCGTGCTGTTTCACTTTCATTCGATGAATAATTTCCTTTTGTCGAAAAAGTTTGACAGGTGATTTATTAAATATGTTAAGTAGTTTTTTTCGCATTATTATTTTTTTCTATAAGTTTGAACTGAATTTTAGATGAATTTTTGCGTTTGATAATGTGCTAGAGAATCCCGCGGCAATGTTAATCATAAGTTTTCCGTTATATTGACGGAAACCCAGGCCATATCCGGGATGGATATTAAGACCATCAGCAAATGGAATATCTGTAAATAAAAATAATTGTAACCTATCCATATCTCCCATAATCCATTCGGAAGATTGTACAATTACCCAATCTGCATTGAATTGGTTTTCATGATACCCGCGCAACGAACCGGTACCACCGAATTTGACCTGTTTTGAATAAGGCAATTGTCGTCCGTCAACCCAATTACCACGGGCACACACAGAAAAATACAGGGTGGATTCTTTCCAGGATTTATACTGTCCGAATTCCATCTTTAATTCCGCTGATTTTTCTATACCTTCACCATCGGAATATCTGCCTAAATTAATTATACTTTCCCAGTGATTTCCATCAAATGGAAGCCAGCGATTATTTCGACGGTCAGCAAAGAATCCGATCATAATTGATTCTGTCTTATAAGATTCATCCAATATTAAATCGAGGCTGTATTCCTTTTTACCCCCAAACATCCAAATGCCCATTGGCCACAACCCCGTAATGGCTCCCATAGAAGATTCGGAAACATAAGTTTTTTCCACAAAATCCTGGTCAAAACCGATTCGAGCTCCTAAAGGAAGGTTGAATAAAAAGGGCGTTTCATACGCATATTTCATATATCGAGATTCAGCTGTGGGCTGTCGCCATTCTACATCCATAGATGCACCCTGTTCCCGAGAATTTTCTAAATGAATGTCGAATTCACCTGTTGTGATCCATTTTCCATCATTCCCCTTGCTGGCGCCAATGATGCCACTGATTTCACTTTTGAATTGGGGATGGAAATCCACCACGGCGGCAATTTGTTTTTCTCCAAATCGAGCAAAGGAAATAAGCGTTTGATCATTAATAAAGGGATATGCGCTTCGAATGGTCTCTAACTGACTCATAACCTGATTTTGATCTGTTTGTCCCAATAATGGGCGAAATAAGCGGCGCAACACCCTTAACTTAATGGATTCATCCCCCCGAAAAGAAAGGGAATCTATAGTTGCCGGATTTGAAATAAAATCATAGCCCATTGATTCGTTTAATTGATAATAGCTTTTCCACTCCCCTTTTGCTTCCAGATTAGCATAAAGTGTTGAGTCAATCCTCTGTCCGTAGGTGATGGACAAAAACGTTAATATTGCGATTATTCTAAAAATGGGCACGGACTTCTCCCTGGAGTTTGATAAATCCGTGATATCGTTCATCATCTATGTAAAACAATGTGGCATTGACTGAAAGTGATTTCCTTAAAAACATAGATGCCATGATGTTCGCCCGTATGGTTTGGTTATTGGCAATACCCTTCAATGCTTCCGGTGGCATGGATTCAAATCCATTGGCCAGATAATATTCCATATTTCCTTCGATTCGGCCATCCTTCCCAATGAATTGGGTCCAATGTGTTTTGATTCCATTGGCATCTACTATTTTTGATTCGTACGAACCGAATTCGATTATATCAGTATAATAAATAGCTTTTATTTCCCATTGAAATTGATTGGTGCTTCTCCCCTTCATTCCTATTTCTGAATAAAATCCATTTATATAGCGGGAGGTAATGCGATCATTTTCAGATTCAACCCTGGTTTTATGATAATTGCCATCAAATATTATATGGTTTTTTTGTTGAAAACCAATCTGAGATTCGATTCCATATTCAATCCTATCCCTGGTTTCCCATCCCCGTGTATCTAAGCCATTAAAATTCATTGTAAATTGATTCCAAATCCGGTGACGATCCTGACTACCTCTTTTCCTATAAATAAATTCGTTTCTCATGTTTAGGCGCGATTGCTGCACATTATTGTTAAGTTGATAATTACCCAATGAAAATGCGGGACCATGATAATCCATTCGGTTAAGGAATCTATATTTCCAGTTTTCAAGACGATTAAATTTCCATTTTGAGAAATCGATAGAAAAGCGAGTTAATCCATCCAATTGTAAACCATGTCTACGGTCTCCGGTAAAAACCGTATGGGCTACGTATGCACCGTTGGGGTCGGATATATATTCATTCAACTGGATATCGTAACGATAATGGCCGAGGCCCACACCAATAGAATCATAAACAATGGCCCGAGTTTCACGCATGGATGTCTGAGAGTTTAAAACCAAATCCAACTGAAATGGACTTTTTCGATCCCGATAATTCAAGGCCGCCCGCATGGAATTAAAATCGTTTTGTTTTTCACCCTCGCCATTCTCTTGAAATCTCTGACGGTACATCCATTCCTGGCGCCACCCCGATTTCTGGCGGGACTTATAATCCACCTGAAGGATTTTACCTTCTTTGGTGGTCTCCATTTTATTCGGATCGCTGATTGAAGCCAATTTGTCCTCACGTTGGCCCACCCCTAAAGAAAAAGAACGATTATTTCGAGCGAAATCCAACCCGACAAGTATATCATCAAAACGATAATATTTTTCCCGAATTTCGTGAACTACAGTAATAAATGGCTTTAGGGGTCCATTAAGTAACCGAACTTGGCCATCCAATTGTTGAAAGGCAGTTTCTGATTCAACTTTATTCCATCTCAACTGTGCGCTGTTAATCAATTTACCGTGATAGTTTAAATCAAATTCAGATCGGTTTTTTTTTAGATCTCCATGGACTAACCGAGATAAATCGACTCTAGTTTTCAGACCATCGCTAATTTCAAGTTCTGTTCGCAGGGATGACATGGATTCTCCACTCTCTTTGTCCAAATTCGTCACATCCCATGATTCATTAAAATTGACACTTTTGTCTCGGCTCAAGGATTGATAATCAGATGAATTCTGCCAGTACCCCAATCCAAACTTCAATTGCATTTTACCAAGAGATATTGCCTTTTGGTCCAATTCTATCCTAAATGCATTTCCCTTATTTCGGGATTCCGACCGATTGGAAAACAGGTTATTCTGTTTTATGGAGAAAGCACTTTCTGTGGATAATGACATACCCTTGCTTAATAATATGTTAGAATCAAACTGAAGTAATTGATGACTAACAGGTGCCTTCAGTGACCGGCCCGGAGAATAGCGCTGGCGGTTATCAATTTCGTCTGTGAAAACAAATTCATAATATATTCGGTTATTATCAGAAATTTTTCGAACATACTCTCCGGTGGGGTCCGGGTTGAAGGTTACAGAGTAACGAACTTCATCTGTAAGAATTTGTGTATTAAAAGGAACGAAGATGAATAAAAATCTTTCTCTTCTAAAAACATAATCACCGATAGAATCCTGTACTACACCTGATTGATAGACAACATCATTCCCCTCAAAAGCAGTTTTCTGATCCGATGTTAAAAATGAAACGGATGTATTATCCCGTTCATCAATATAAGAAATGCTGTATTGCCCCTTCTCTCCGATGCCTCCTTCAAGCCCTGACTCCACATAATTGGTTTTATAGGTCGATTCAGAATACTGGTATTCAATATCGATATCTGAATCGAAATAGATCAAATGTTTCGGGGTAAAGGTTAATTCACCAGATGCATAATCTATAGTGTAATCCCGATCTTCACCTCTTGACAATTTTTCTCCATTGAGCCAAACCGATTCGGAACCGGCAGAAATAATCACATTTCTTTGACCCTCTTTCGATGATAAAATATATGGCCCTTGTCTGCCATCGTCGCCCTTCATTTCTAATCGATTATATTTACCTTTCGATTGGCCAATCACGGTTCGTATTTTTATATTATTACGATTAATGCTATTCTTTACTCCTACTATATTTCTATTGTTATTATTATACTTACCAGATTTATTATTCACCATGATATCACCGGCGGTTAGTTCACCGGAAGGGTAGGATACATTTAAATAAACTTTGTCCAATTCATCCAAACCAGCGGTGGTTCCTTCCGGTTGAATGGGTATGGATTCATCTGTCACCGTGCCGGAAACACGAATGCTTTCACTGAGTTTCCCAGCAAGCTGAAACCGCAATCCGCCATTTAATCCACCGGCACCTTGGGAGCTCATTTCTATACCACGAAAAAAAGTACCGGATGCATTTATAGGGTAAGAAATTGATTGGTTGGGAGATGGATTGATTGGTTTGTTATTTGATTCCTTCTGTTTGACCGAGTCTTTTTTTACCACGATTAAGCTATCCAAAACGGGTAAAGTATCGATAATAGGGCCGATCTTTTGAGGCATATCAATTTGGGTGGAATCCTGAGAAAACAGGATAACCGTTAAAGCAAAAAAGATGTAATACTTATTGAGGGACATTTATATCGAAAATGATCAATTCTTTATCCGTCAAAACATTCAGAAAACGCCCATCCATAATGGCATCCATTATCGGCTTGTTTATACCTAAAGCAAATGGCGTTTCACCAATAAATTGTATATCCCCTCTTTCGTTGAGAACGATCCATGATTTATGAAAGGGTAAAATCAGGAAAGGCTCTTCGATAGTGACTTTGAATCGTCTTTCTAATTTCCCCGATCGTGAAAAAAGGTGGACTTCATTTATACAATTATATAAAAGAGCCAATTGATCATTCAGTCCATAACGCATAGATGTCATACAATCTTCTGCGGTGGGAAAAGTATTGAGATCTAAAAAAGTATTAAGCTGGGATGCATTAGAATTTGATTGATAAATCTCATGGGTTTCAGGCGAATAGAAATACAGCCATCCTCGGCTATCTATTCCCATTGAAGTGGGGAATAAACCGCCATCATCTTCAGCAATTGATATCGATTGAATAAAATTTAATTGGGTATCAAATCGACTGATCCTGTTTTCGGTTCGGTCGAGCACAAATACGTCCAGTTGATGTGATATCATATCTACTGGGTCGAACAAACCAGTTTCCCCCAGCCCAAAGCCACCCTTAATCATTAATGTATCCGAAACCCAACTGCCAATACGGCGGTTTTGGGTATCAAGAAATATTAGCCCATTGGGAATTTTGACAAGACGGTACGGATGAAACTCTGGACCGATTACATTTCGTGTGAGGTCAATGCGGCCAACCTCTATAGTCGCCTGGGGAAATGCAACCCCACAAAATAGTAAAAAAGAAAAGAAAAAAGTATGTCTATTTTTCAGATGGTTCTTCCTGTGGCGCACTCACTGGGTGTGTTAAAAACCATGATCCAATTGCAATCATGCCTAAAGAGATTATTTGAGAACCGCTTAATCCAAATAAGTATCGGGTATTCACCCGCAAGAACTCGATGAAAAACCGTTCGGAACCGGCAAAAATAAGATAAGTGAAAAATAAACTCCCTGCCACGGTAACTAATTTTCGTTTTTTATATATAAAGTAAAAAATCCCAAACCCCAGTAACGTTTCATAGATTTGAGTGGGATGAACTGTCAAAACACCGGGATCAAATCCTTCTAAATTAATCCAGGGGTAATAAGTTTGAAATACGCGATAGGTTGAAGGCGGCAATCCATCTGGAAAGGAAATTCCCCAAGGTAAATGAGTCGGTTTACCATAATCATCTCCCACCAACAAACATCCAATTCGACCAATCGCATAACCTAAAATCAGCAAGGGTGCCACAATATCAGCGAATTTGAACCATTGCAATTTATTTTTCTTTAACACATAGGTCACTGCTAAGGTGCCTCCAATAAGACCACCAAGGAATACCAATCCGGCTCCGCTGAAAATCATTCCCATTGGATCAGCCTTCACTCGGCCAAAATTTTCTATTAAATAATAAATTTTAGAACCAAGGATTCCTCCCAATGCCGCCGCAAATACGATATCAGCAGCCAATTTCTGATCATATCCCAATTCTTTTAAATCTTTATTCAGAAAATAATAACAAGAATAGAATGCCATCATAAGCATAAACCCATAGGAATTGATCACCGGATGGATTTCCAATCCCAAAATACTAATTTTACCAAAATCATAAATAATTGGCCACATTTATAGTTGTCCTCCACAATTTGTACAAAATTTATGTTCAGCCTGTACTGCAGACCCGCACTGAGGACAATAATTCCCCTGGGTAATTTCAGATTTATTTATAGTTTTGTCCTTCAATTCAGATTTTTGCTGGACACGAAACATAAAACCCACTGCAACACTGACGATTCCAAGAAGAACCAATGGCTGCCAAAGAGGGAGTTTATGTCGAACCGGTGGTTCACTGACTGTAGGCTGATTTGGCTGGGCGGATCCAACATTTTCCTCTGATAACATTTCCTGTAATTTATTAATCGAAATTTCTCCACTCGGATTTTGATAGGTGAATGTAATCGATTTCCGTTTATTGGCACGATAATCATGAATATGAATTCTTCTAAAGTTTAATCCATGCTGATCCTGAAAAGTTTCAGCCTCTTTTTCAGAAAAAGTAAAATTTTCAGCTACAAGTGGTTCCTGAATAACAATATGGGCGTCGTCAACATGTTGGTTTATTTCAAGATTAAAAACACCCGATCGATCTGATCCTTCTTTATTAATAGGATAAAAGACAAATATCCTAAATTTGGATTCAAGAACATTTACTTGGATAAATGAGTGATTGTTTGTTTTCAAAACAGAAAGAGTTTTTACCTCTGATTCCGTTTCAGCCGTCCCGCTTACAAAAAAGACACTATCAGTACTGGCTGGAACACCCATTTCAAGATTTAATGGTAAACTTCCGATTTTTACCTCTCCATTAACCTCAACCATAATTCCATCAAAATAATATTCAGAATAAACCACAGCATCAAACAAAGTGAATGGCGATGATTGTGCTACAATCACCTTTAAAAAAAGTAGGGCGAGTATTGATTTCTTCATTTTGATTTATTTCCCCCGAAATTTGACGAAGAAATTACTGATTTTCATCAAGAAGAAGTGGTGAATTTTACTAATACAAATAAATCATAAATCGCATGGGTATAGGCTGCCACCCCAAAACCACGGAGCACATAGATACCGCCTAATACGATTCCGGCAATCAACCGAACTAAGAAAATATACATTGATGGCGGCTCACCAAACGCACCCACAAAATGGAATCCTGAAAATAGCATGGCAGCTAAAATCACAGCGCCTACTTTTTTCCCCACCTCACCCCATTGAAAAATAAATTCAAGCACCGCTGCTAACCCCGTGATCAGAATTACTCGAAAAATGAACTCTTCATAGATTCCAGCACCAATTGCCAATACAACCTGCTGAATTAAACGTCCATCTTTACCATTCATGAGAAGAATTGGAAACCAAATCATTACAATTGTGAGAACAATGGCCCATCCAATGCTTTCAAACAACATGGTTAATAAATATTCACCGCGAATTGACGTGGACATCAACTTTTTCTTCTGCCGAAGAAAAGCTACCATAAAACCGATTAAAAATGTACCGCTGAAACCGTAGGTCCCAAATACACCAAACATTTCCATCATTTGACGCATAATAACGTCAGCCCCATTTCTTAATAAGGGTAAATCACTGGCGGCAATAGAAAAAATACCAATTTCGTAAATAAGAAATAATGGCAATGTAAAAATAAAGCTATAAAGGGGGGTGTGGGTTTCTTTCCAGTAATTTGAATGATTCATTAATAATAATGCATTTTGGTGTTCATGAATTGTTCAACAATTGAACATATTTCACATTTCTCAATCCGAGTCGATTTGGAGAATAGCCAAAAGTGCTTCCTGGGGGATTTCTACCTTTCCAATTGATTTCATTCGCTTTTTACCCTCTTTTTGCTTTTTCCACAATTTTTGTTTTCGGGTAATATCACCACCATAACATTTTGCTGTTACATTTTTCTTTATTGCTTTTACGGTGGAGCGCGAAATGATTTTATGACCCACTGCAGCTTGAATTGGAACATCAAACATTTGTCTGGGGATCAATTCTTTTAATTTAGAGCATAAAGCAACACCGCGATCGTATGTATCATCCGAATGAGTAATCATTGATAAAGCATCTACAACTTCATTATTAATTAAAATATCCAATTTTTTTAAATCCCCGGACACATAATCAGAAATGTGATAATCTAAAGAAGCATAGCCCCTTGTTATTGATTTTAGTTTATCATAAAAGTCAAAAATAATTTCTCCCAATGGAAGATCATAATGAAGCTGTGCCTTATCTGCTGTGATATAATTTGTATTTTTATATATCCCTCGCTTCTTCTGGCACAGGGTCATAATACCGCCAATATATTCTTTTGGGGTTATAATCTCCGCCGATACATGGGGCTCCAGAATAGCCTGAATATCTCCTGTAGATGGCATCTTTGCCGGCGTATCCACTTCAACAATCTCCCCATCTCTCAGTTCCACTTTATATTGCACATTGGGAGTCGTGGTTACCAGAGCAATATCGAATTCCCGTTCCAGTCTTTCTTGGATAATTTCCATATGAAGAAGGCCCAAAAACCCGCAACGAAATCCAAACCCCAAGGCTTCGCTGGTCTCCGGTACATAGACCAATGATGCATCATTTAATTTTAATTTATCTAGGGCAGTTCGTAACTGATCATAATCATCCGCATCTGAAGGATATAACCCCGAAAATACCATGGGCTTTATTTCTTTGTACCCTGGTAATGCCTCCATGGCGGGATTTACTTTCGTCGTAATCGTATCACCTGGTAAGATATGTGAGACGTTCCGAATGCTGCCTAAAAGATATCCCACATCGCCAGCGCGCAATTCCTTCGCAGGAACCTGTTTCAGGACAAAATGTCCTACTTCAGTAACGTCATATTGATGATCATGGGTTAAAAATTTAGCCGTGTCCCCCAGCTTTATCACGCCGTCAAACACGCGTAAGTAAGGAATTGCCCCTTTATAATTATCATACATTGAATCAAATATCATGGCTCTAAGAGGTCTATCCGATCGATCTTCCGGTGGCGAGATTCTATCCAGAATGGCATCAAAGATATCCTGAATTCCGACGCCACTTTTTGCACTTGCAGAAATAATTTCACTTTCCTTACATCCAATTAACTCCATGATTTGATGGGTTACTTCTTCCGGTCGCGCACTATCCAAATCGACTTTGTTAATGATGGGAATAATGGTCAAATCATTTTCAATCGCTAAATAACTATTACTCACTGTTTGGGCCTCCACACCCTGCACAGCATCCACCAATAATAAAGCACCCTCACATGCAGCTAACGATCGTGATACTTCGTAGGTAAAATCCACATGACCAGGAGTATCGATTAAATTCAAAATGTAATGTTGACCATCGGTGTGAGTGTACTTCATCTGGATAGGATGGCTTTTAATCGTGATTCCCCTCTCGCGTTCCAAATCCATACTATCTAAGACTTGGGCCTTCATGTCCTTCTTTGCAAGGGTGTGGGTTTCTTCCAACAAGCGATCGGCCAAAGTAGATTTACCGTGGTCGATATGGGCAATAATACAAAAGTTACGTATATGGACAGTTGACATGGGGCCAAAATTACCTTACTCACCTTTCAAACAACGATTCAAAAATCAAGATATTTCAATATATCATTTGCAGCTTCTGGAACATAACACATAATAAATAATTAGAGGACATATGAAAAAAATATTACTGTTGATTCTGGGACTTATGGCCTTCATGGCATGTGAAGATAAAAAAGACGAAATCAGCCCATTAATCGGTACTTGGGAAGTTTCAAACCTTGGAGAATATGAAAACGCAAACTGTTCTGGTGCTTTAGATTATACCGGCTGGGTATTTGTATAGGCATTTGGGTTTAAGATAACCATCGTAATTAAAGAAGATGGAACAGGGACAATGACGGTGATCGCTGGGGACGAAAAAGAAGAAGCGCCCCTAACCTGGGTTGATAGCAAGAGTCAAATTTGTATTATGGGTGATTGCCTAACCTATTAATTGGATGGTGATTCGTTTACTATCGATCAACCGGACGAAGCTATATGCGAAGATGACGATGGCGATGAAACCTATCATGACACTCAATCAACTTGTGAAGCTGCCGGGAATACCTGGGAAGAAGCATCTTGCTCCCAAATGGAATTCACTAAAAAATAGAATCAATAAAAAAAGTCCCAGCACGCTGGGGCTTTTTTTATTATATATAATCGCTGTTTATGCTTGTCCGTTAAATTTAACCGATACTAATTTTGAAACACCCTTCTGTTCCATAGTAACGCCATATAAATAATCTGCTGCTTCCATGGTGAGTTTATTGTGAGTAACTACAATGAATTGTGTCTCGTCTGCAAATTGATTCAGAACACGTTTAAATTTTTGAATATTCACATCATCCAGAGGTGCATCCACTTCATCCAAAATGCAATAAGGGCTTGGTTTATATTGATAAATAGCAAATAGCAATGCGATGGCCGTTAGTGATTTTTCACCTGCGGAGAGCATTCTCAAGCTTTGATTTTTTTTACCCGACGGCTGGGCATGGATCGCAATATCTGCTTCTAATGGATCCGGGTCGCCCACCAATGATAACGATGCCGAACCACCCTCAAAAAATAATTGGAATAAATTGGAGAAATTTAGTTTTATCTGATCGAAGGTTTCCTGAAACTTTTTCCGAGCGACCTGGTCAATTTTCTGAATGGTTTCCCGCAAATTATTCTCAGAAGCTATGAGATCATCCCGCTGCTCCATAAGGGATTGAAGACGGGCTTTCTCATCTTCATACTCCTGTTGAACAGCCATATTAATGGGGCCGATACTTTCAATACTCCGCTGAATCGAATCAATCCGTAATGCTAAATCATCCGATTCTTCATTCACAATTAAATCTGTCGGAACTTCCATATCATATCGGTCACGTATCCGTTCCTGTATAATATTGATTCGTTGCTCCATCTCTACAATCTTTAATTCATTTGTCTTTAATTCTTCTAAAAGCGCTTCCTTAGATTGTTGTGCTGATCGAATAATCTCTTGCATTTTTTCCATGGATTGATATGTGTCATTCACCGCGCTCTGTTTCAAGTCTGTTATGGATTTTTCTTTAACTATTTTTCCTGCAATAGACTTCATATCGCTTTCGCCTTCGGTTATTTGTATTGATAAGGATTCGCGTTTTTCTCCAAGTGCTTTCACTTCCTGATTAATCGTTGTAGAACGGTTTTCTAATTCTTGTATTGTTTCTTCCGAAACGCGTTTTTGAAAATTTATATTATCCCGCTTATTATCAAAATTGAGTAGGGTAATCCGCAATTCTTGAACTTCATGCTGGAAGGTATCCCGCTCACCTTGAACCTTTACTAAAGCATCTGATGCTTGCTGTACAATCAATTTAGATTTTTCAATGACCGCATTTCCCTTTGCTAACCCTGGCTCAAGTTGTTGAATGGATGCCTGAAGACTTTCTACCGTTTGAACCGTATCTTTAACCTCCCCATGAAATTCATTTAAATTTTCTAATGCTTGAGACTGACTATAGTGATTTCGAATTAGGGATGATTCAACACCATTCAATTCATGGGTTAAATTTTCCAGTTCCTCTCCCAAGGATCTTGATTGGGAAGATTGGACTTTTATATTTTTTTCAAGTTCTGCAAGTTCTTGCTCTTGCCTGTTAATTATGACGCCAATCTTTTCTATTGACTGTTTGATAGATTCAATTTTTTTCTGGCGACCAATTAAACTGCCATCACCATTTTTCCCATGATATTTCAAAACAAAGTTTTTCCCCGAATAGGCGCCATTCAAATCCACCATATTCCACCCATCTAAATCATGATTTTTTAAGGCTTCATTTAAATCTTTAACAACCAGAAGATTCCCTAAAAGCACATTGGCAAGATCTTTTACTTTTTGATCTGCACCACATAATTCCGCGCCACTTCCGAGAATGTTCTTTCCATTGGGTACTTTGGCTACCTTTAAAGAAAGTTTGCTTAATTCTTTTAAGGGTAAAATGGACAGATTTCCAATTTTATGAGATTGGGCTAATTCAACAATATTTACGGCAGCATTCCGATCCTCAGCCACCAAACATTTGGTCCAATCTCCTAAAGCACTTTGAAATGCAACATCATATTTTTCCTCTATCTGGAACAGTTCGCCAACCGTTCCAATAATACCAGGATAATCGTTTGGTGATTTTAAAATGGTTCGGACTCCTTCCGGATATCCTTCTTTTTGTTCAACCAATTCCTGGTAAAAATATGATTGGGATTCCAAGGATTCCAATTTGGATTTTCCACGATGAATTTCAATGGATAATGCGGATTCTTTTTTTTGTTCGGTTCTCAATAATTCTCGCACTTGATTTAGTGTTGCATGGATTTTTTCTGTGGACTTTTTCAGAACCATTTTTTTCTTGTCTAAATCTTCTTGTTCTTTGCTTTGATCCTTTTGGCTGATTTCAATTTTTATAATTTTTTCATTCAACTGGGTAATGGTATTATTTTTTTCTTTGACGAGTGATAAAGTGCGATCTAATAATGATTGATCATCCGCCATTTTTTGCTGAGCCTCCCATCGTTCAGTCTGAGCTTTTTCTAACAAATCCTGGGCTATTTTGTACCGGCCATTCACCACTTCAAATTCCGATTTTTTTGATTTGTATTTTTTTAACTGTTGATCAACCTGGGGATCTAAAACAGACAATTCGCCATTAAAGTCTTTTATCTGTCCCTTGAGGTGAACTTTTTTCTGGACATTGCTTTCACTCTCTCGTTGCAATCTTTGTATGGTCGCTTCTGTTGCCTTGTCCTGTTCGGACCAAACCAATACATTATGACGGAAAGATCCCCTTTCTTCCTCCATTTTACGCAATGCAGATTGCAGAGAATTCAATTCAGTTTGCTGCTCGCTATAAATATTTTTTAGATGAATTAATTCCTTTTCATGTTGGGAAGTATCTGTTGCTTTTTCATTTTTTAGATGAGTGAATTCTAATACACGTTTACGCAAAGGACTGATATCTGATTCATAATCATGAACGCGAATAAAAGCTAACGCGACCTCTTTTTCTTTCAGTTCATCTGATAATTTTTCATGACGTTTGAACCGTTTTAATTGCAAATTAAGCCCATTTACTTTTTGTTCAACTTCCTGGGCAATATCATCTACCCGATCCAAATCCTGTCGAACAGCATCAAATTTTCGCAAAGTCGATCGGCGCTGCTGTTTATACTTATTTATGCCTGCCGCTTCTTCAAACATGCGTTTACGGTCATCATCTGTTTCAGAAAGAATTTGTTCAATCATTTTTAATTCAATAACGGAATAGGCATCAGCGCCCATACCCGTATCAATAAATAAATCATGGATATCTTTTAATCGGCACGGGGTGCGATTTAGAAAATATTCTGAATCTCCATTTCGATATACACGACGGCCAATTTCTATATCATTATATTCTACCGGAAGTTTCCCGCGATTATTATGAACCGTAAGAGATGCTTCACAAACGGAAAGTGGTTTTAACCCATCTGCGCCATTAAATATCACATCACCCATTTTGCTGGAGCGTAGAACAGAATATTTTTGTTCGCCCAGAACCCAGCGTATCGCATCCACAATATTAGTTTTACCACAACCATTTGGGCCAACGATGACGGTAACGCCTTCGCCAAATTTGAGTTTCTCTTTTTTGGCGAAAGATTTAAAGCCGTGAATATTAAGTTCTGATATATACATTTCCGAGGATAAAGAGGTATAGGAATCTAATGATTTCCTATAGGGATAACTATAAGGATCATATGAAAAAGGTCATCCGGGTGGCCAGGCCATTTTGCGACCTCCTAAAATATGCATATGGATATGAAACACAGTCTGGCCTCCATCAGAATTTGTATTAAAAATGGTTCTGAAACCGGATTCATCAATCTCTTCATCCTTCGCTATTTTTTTTGCAGTCAGTAATAATTCACCGGCCAAATTTTGCTCTGGTTCACCCAATTCATTTATAGAACGAATATGTTTTCTGGGTATCAATAATATATGGGTAGGTGCTTTTGGATCGATATCCCGAAAAGCAAAAACAGATTCATTTTCATAAACAATATCGCAAGGAATCTCACCTGAGATCATTTTGCAAAATAAACAATCATTCATCCTTCATTACCTATAAGTTGATTCAAATTAGAGATTGCCACAATTGCAGCAGTCTCACTTCGCAGTCTCCTCGGCCCTAAAGATATAAATTCAACATGTGCTTGTTTCATTTGTTCAATTTCAATTTCAGAAAAATCTCCTTCAGGGCCAATCAACATCCATGCTTTTATCCATGCTTTCCCTAAAGAATTCGCCAAAGTTTTCTTCCCTGAGAAGCGGCAAACAATTTTACGGCAACCCTTAAGATTATCAAGCCAACTGGCCATGCCAATGAGATCACGAACCTGAGGAAAATAGCTCCGCCCCGATTGTTTGGCTGCGGTAATGACTATTCGATTCGCACGATCCATATTCAGTTTTGTTTTCACGCATCGATCTAACAAAAGAGGTTGAATTGACTTCACACCGAGTTCGGTTGCTTTTTCCAGCACAAAGTCCATCCGGTTACCTTTAATTAATCCAATGGCCAAATGAATCTCATAATCAGATTCTCCATAGCTTGGGTGAGCCTGTTTAATAATTCCAGAAACCGATTTGCCGTTTATCCCTGAAACGGTGCCTTCATAAGCGGTTCCTAATCCATCCAAGAGCCATAAGCTATCCCCCTTTTTTCCCCGTAGTGATTTGAGAAAATGTAGAGATTCTTCTGTAGAAAGGGTGAATTGATTATGGTCTAAATTATCTGGATGGATTTGAAAAAAGTGTTCTTCCATCAGCGTCGGTTATTACCGAATGTAAAGGTAATATTAACAACAGTACCATTATAATTGGTACGTCCGTCCACTTCTTTGCCCATGGGAAGGTACTCATAACCAATGGATGGTGAAATGGCGCTGCCACCCATTTGAAGAAAGTCGACACCAAATGCAACTTGAATGCCATAGGTCATAATCGTACCTGCTTTCCCCCAACGATTAGAAAATTTTCTAGAATCTTCTTCACCGTCCACTGCCAAAATAGGGCCGAGTTTCATTTCCACGAATGGTGAAAAGTTATTGGCAATTTTACCTTCGAAGGGTAACCATCTTACTGTACCGAATAGGGGTACCATAAATAGGGCCTTGTCACCCACATTGAGTGCTTGCCCCGTAAATCGATTATATCCCGGAAGTTCTGAATCATTTTTTATGTCGTAAAACCTCGTTTCGAATCCGGTAATTATATTTGATTTAATTTGCCATTGCCCTGATAATATAATACCATATCCTCGTGTGCCTAACATGGGACCAATCCCTTTTTTCATTTGAGCATGTCCAACAGAAATCATCATTCCAATGGCTATAAAAATAATTATTTTTTTCATATTCTTACCCGCTATTTATTCCTGATACGATTTAGTTCGTCCCAAGTTTTCTGAGACGAAGCAATCCGTTTAACGATGCCATCACCTAACACCGATGTATTAAAAATTTCATCCACATCTTCTATAGCTACCCTTGTATACCAGATCCCCTGTGGATAGATCACGACAGCAGCCCCCATTTCACAGGCATCCAAACATCCGCTCTTATTGGCACGAACCTTTCCTTTCAATCCATGTTCATTTATCAACTGTACAAATCGCAGCCGAATTTCCTGCCCACCCTTTCGGGCACAGTCTCCTTTTGAGCTTTCAGGAATTCGTTCATTGATACAGACAAATATATGCTTACTGTATTTCATTTCGTCAATAAGATAACTTTGCCAATTTGCTCACCATTCTCTAAATATTCATGGGCATGTCTAATGTCATCCAATTTAAATGATTGATCCACAATTGGTTTAATTTTACCTTTAGAAACAAGGGACAAACAATCATCAAAAGCAGCCACATCACCCATGGTTGAGCCTAGTATTGTCTGCTGTTTAGAAAATAAATGGCGAAGGTCTATGCCAACTTTTGGACTAGTGGTTGCACCGCAAGTCACAATACGGCCACCCTTTGCAAGCAATCGCATACTGGTCTCCCATGTGGCTTTTCCTACATGCTCAAACACCACATCTGCACCACGTCCATCCGTGAAATCTTTGACAGATTTTACAATATTGTCCCCGTAATGGTCCAATACCAAATCAGCGTCTAATTTTGAGGCATGGGACCGCTTTTGTTCGCTCCCTCCCGTGGCGATGACTTGGCAGCCTTTTGCTTTTGCAATCTGGATAGCCATGGTTCCCACGCCTGAACCGGCACCCCAAACTAAAACAGTTTCACCCGGTTCTACTTTAGCACGACGTACCAGCATAGTATAAGCTGTTTGGACGGTTAAGGGAAAAGCAGCGGCTTCCTGGAATGATAAATTCTCCGGTTTTAACCGGACATTTTTTTCCGGTACTGCAATAAATTCGCATTGGGTTCCATCCTGGCTTTCTCCTAAGATACCCATATTATCACAATAATTTTCCCGGCCGCTTCTACAAAACTGGCAATGACCACAATAAGTTAATGGCTGAATACACACTGCATCACCATTAGAGAATTGCGAAATATTTTCCCCTACATCAGAGATAATGCCTGAACCATCACTCCCCAATATCATAGGTAATGGTACACCTGAAATCCCTCGGCGAACCCATAAATCTAAATGGTTTAAGGCGGCGGCTTTGATTTGAACAATGACTTCCCCATCCATTGGCTCAGGTCTGGGGATGGATTCAACCTGAAGAACTTCAGGGCCACCGTGCGAATGAATCCGAACTGCCTGCATTAGTCCTCTGCTTTGGACAAAAATATTTTATCGATACTATACTTTCCAGGTCCTGCGGCAGCAATCGCTGCAAAAATTGACATATAGATTAATGCACTTTCAGGATTTCCAGTCCCCGTAATGTGATACATGGCTGCAAAAAACATGGTACCAACCACTAGTGCCGCAGCCGGTTGTGTAAACAATCCAATTAATACCAACCCTGCACAGATGGATTCAGAAAATGCACCTAAAAATCCGAACATTGGATTTAAAAAATCGATAAAACCAACATACTTCGTCACTGCACTCCCCAAACCATCCCATTTTTCAGGGTGAGTGATTTTACTCCACCCATGATTAGCTAATAAAAAATACCCAGGGAGGATCCGCAGTATCAAAAGGCCAACTTGGGTACACTCACATTTTCCCTTTATAAACTTAATTAAACAACTCATTCATTCTCCTTTTTATTCATATCTTCAAAATCCGCATCCTTAATATCCAAGTTTTTATAAGGTTCTCTTTTTTTAACGGCATTCTGATTAGATTTTGAAATTAATTTTACTTTTTTAAATAATGTGTAAGCCAAATAAGCCAATGTCCCAAAAAACAAAATTCGAAACATGTCTATAAACCGGTGGTTGGGTTGAAAAATTTGGTTCCCGTTACAGGCTGTCTAATATAATTGATCACCTCATCCAGATCACCATCATTATGAACAAAATCAATATTGTTCGTATTAATAATCACTAACGGGGTATCCTGGTAACGAAAGAAATATTCGTTATACACTTGGTTTAATGCATCGATATAATCCTCGGATATATTTTTTTCAAAATCCCTGCCGCGGCGAGAAATATTGCGCATTAATGTATCCGTATCTGCCTGAAGGAAAATAACCAAGTCAGGATGAATGACATTCCGCTCCATCATATTGGCTACAGTGTCATATAATGACATTTCCTTCTCCTTTAGATTTAGTGAGGCAAAAAGGCGATCTTTTACAAACATATAATCTGTAATAATTAAATTGTGAAACATATCCACCTGTCGCAAATCCTGTTGTTGTTGATAACGCTGAAGTAGAAACCATAACTGAGTCTGGAATGCATGGGCTTCCGGATCATCATAAAAGTCAGCTAAGAAGGGATTATCTTCGAATTTTTCTAAAACCAATTTGGCACTTAATCGATCCGCCAGAAGTTTCGCTAAGCTTGTTTTTCCAACGCCGATTGTACCTTCTATAGCAACATAATACAAATTTCTCATGCAGTTTTTTCCAAATGGTGCATCCGGACGTTGGATGTATCCGGACATAATAATAATAATTCTGAAATTGTTTTTCCTGCGCCCTGTACCGTGAATTCCGGTGCAAGTTCCGCCCAAGGGACAAGGACAAACTTACGAGAAAAAAGCCCAGGATGTGGAATGATTAAATGGCTTAAATCAACCATTTTTGTTTCATACGCCAAAATATCTAAATCAATGACTCGCGGAGCATTTTTTTCATGGGTCTCTGGTCGGCCCAACATAAGCTCTATTCCTTTACATACTTGCAACATTTCTTCTGGATCTAAAGCGGTTGACAGTTCTACAACCGTATTTAAAAAGAAGGGCTGATCCTGGTTTATCAAAGGATCTGTTTCATAAATTGAAGCTGTTCTATTTATGTTAATATCTTGTCTTAGATCTAAAGCGGTGATGGCAGAAAATAAATATGTTTCACGATCACCTATATTTGACCCCAAACCGAGGTAAACCAATTCAGACATAATCTTTTTTTGTCCGCTTAATCTCTACTTCAACTGTATCAAGCACACCACGGACTGGTGCATGGGGTTTCCGAACTTTCACCACCAATGAATCGATGGGATGACTCTTTAATATATTTTTTGCTACAGAATTTGCTAATGCTTCAATAAGATAGAATTTATCTTTTTTAACACAAATATCAACTGTGTGATAAATGGCTTCATAGTTAATGGTCTTTGTTAAATCATCTGTTGTACCCGCTTCTTCCAAAGATAGATTCATTTCTAAATCTATTTCAAACCGTCCACCCAAATGTTTTTCAGAGTCACTTACACCGTGAAACCCATAAAACTGCATATTTTTTAATCGAATGACATCCATAAGACAAAGAATTTACTCGAGAGCATCTTCGTGTGTCAAGGCAGGGAATAGATATTTTTGATCCAAATGCCTTAACCGTGACTGATTGGTTACTTTTCTAACGAAATCGTAAATCCCTTGTACTCCCCATCTGGCAAAACGGTGGGAAGTCTGTACTGTGGATCCGTAAGAATCCCATACACAATCGGATCGCCCGTTTTCACTCTTTCAGGCGTATTTAATTGCCACTCGTGACCGATTTCGTCGAAGCGGCCGGGATAGGACTGACCGCCAAGAATACTAGTGAGTGCCCAATATGTATATTCCGTAATCATACAATCGTATTCACAGGTTTCATCATCATAAGAGTACCATGCACCTGCAGGATAAGTCGCAGGTGGACTTTCAAAATAACCGCCTCTTGCCTTATCCATTGCATCGGCAATGGATGAACCCTTTAACTCCCCTAATGCGTTGTCATACACTTTTGCATAACCCTCGTGTGTAATTAAATGGAGCACCTCTTCGATGGATGCGTCAAACCGGGCATTGGAAGAATTTTTATTAAATGAGGGGATCGTTTCTTCATCAAAGAGTAATTGTAAATGATCGTGATCTGGTTCATCACCATCAAAATTGTCTAATTCATTTTCATCTTTGAACATAACCAATGTGGCATCTACAGAAATTAATTTATCCACAACAACTTGATTGTCCACTTTTCCGTCTTCATCATTGTCAAGATATTGGGCCATTATTTTGGCAGCGTGAAGCACCTTTTCATCGGAAGTGTCCTCAGTCGCAATTACTTTTAATCCAAAAACGATTGCCTGCTTAGGGAAATTAAATTCCCAACTGGAACACTCTGCTGAACCACATTCACTATAACAGCCTATCATGATTATAGTTATGGCGAGAAAAATATAATTAAAAAATCTTTTCTTCATTATAATTCCAGTTAACAGTTACGAAAACTAACAAGACAGTTTCACCATTTCAAGAAAATAAAAAAGCCCCCCACATTTTGCGGGGGGCTTTTTAAGAAAAATGAGGATAACCTCAGATTACATCATGCCGCCCATGCCGCCCATGCCGCCCATGCCTGGATCCATTGGAGGCATTGCTGGCGCATCCTTTTCAGGAAGGTCCGTCACAGCAGCTTCAGTTGTCAGAATCATGCCTGCAATTGAGCATGCATTTTCTACAGCGACACGAGCCACTTTAGTGGGATCAATGATACCTGCTTTGAACATGTTAACATATTCACCCGTGCGTGCATCATAACCGTAGTCGTTCTTACCTTCGCGAATTGCTTGAGCAATAATCGAAGGCTCAACGCCGGCATTTTCGCAAATCTGACGAAGGGGAGATTCCAAGGCACGGCGCACAATGTCCACACCCACAGCTTCTTCTTCGTCAACTTTTACTTTATCCAACGATGGGATTGCCCGAAGCAGCGCAACACCGCCACCAGGAATAATGCCTTCTTCTACAGCAGCGCGGGTTGCGTGCAATGCATCTTCAACACGTGCTTTCTTTTCTTTCATTTCCACTTCTGTGGCAGCACCAACGTTTATGACAGCAACACCACCAGACAATTTAGCCAAGCGTTCTTGCAGTTTTTCACGATCATAGTCAGATGATGTTTTTTCAATCTGAACTTTGATTTCGTTAATGCGTCCTTTAATGGCATCAGAAGCACCGCTACCACCAACGATGGTAGAGTTATCTTTATCAGAAACCACCCGTTTGCATGTACCTAGATATTCTAGTGTGGCATTTTCCAGTTTATAGCCTGCATCTTCAGAGATGACAGTCGCACCAGTTAATACAGCAATATCTTCTAACATGGCTTTCCGACGATCGCCAAATCCTGGTGCTTTCACAGCCAGAACTTTAAATGTACCCCGTAGTTTATTCACAACCAATGTAGCCAGAGCTTCCCCTTCAACATCTTCGGCAATAATAATAACAGGTTTACCAGTCTGAACGACTTTTTCCAATAAAGGTAGTAAATCTTTCATGTTGGCGATTTTTTTATCATAAATCAAGATATATGGATCTTCCAACTCAGCTTCCATATTATCAGAATTAGTGACAAAGTAAGGAGACAAATAACCGCGGTCAAATTGCATTCCTTCTACTGTTTCCAAGAATGTTTCAGCTGTTTTGCTTTCTTCTACGGTGATGACACCATCTTTACCCACTTTGTCCATGGCTTCGGCAATTTTTTCACCAATTTCACGGTCATTGTTAGCAGAGATAGAACCCACATTTGCAATCTGGACTGCATCAGGAAGATCTTTACTTTGACCTTTCAATGATTCAATAACAGACCCGGCGGCTGCATCAATACCCCGTTTAATGGACATTGGGTTTGCACCAGCGGTCACGTTTTTGAGACCTTCGGTAATCAATGCCTGAGCCAAAACAGTAGCCGTTGTGGTTCCGTCACCGGCCACATCTGATGTTTTAGACGCCACTTCTTTAACCATCTGTGCGCCAACATCTTCCAGTTTATCTTCCAATTCAATTTCTTTGGCAACCGTAACGCCATCTTTGGTAATGGTCGGGGCACCAAACTTTTTCTCGATCACTACATTCCGTCCTTTAGGGCCCAGGGTAACTTTCACCGCATTGGCGAGTTTATCCACACCGGCTTTCAGGGCAGTCCTTGCCTCGAGATCGTATGATATTTTTTTAGCCATAATTCAAATACTCCTTATAAGACAGCGAGAATATCGCTCTCGCGCATGATGAGAAAATCTGTTCCTTCAAAGGCGAATTCTGTACCACTATATTTACCGTATAGAATTTTGTCACCTTTCTTTACTTCCATTGCGATGGTGGTTCCGGCGTCACTGACTTTTCCGGGTCCCGTTGCAACGATTGTACCTTGTTGTGGTTTTTCCTGAGCTGTATCGGGAAGAATGATGCCACCAGTGGACACTTCTTCAGCCGGAGCCGGTTCAACAACAACACGATCAGCCAAAGGCTTTACTTTTAGTGCCATTTCGCTATCTCCTATTTTTTTTATTAATTAAGATCTTGTTTCGTTCATTATTCTGCATTTATACAGCGCGGAATTTATATATTATTTACAGGAAAATTCAATAAATTTTAGCAGTCTTTTTAATAGAGTGCTAATTGTAGTATAACTGGTTTATTTGTAACTGGTGAGTAGTGTCAATACCTTTCACCAGTTCCTATTTTAGGAACAACATTTTCTTCACCTTGCGGAAGTTTTCTACTTCCAGACTGTAGAAGTATAAACCGGAACTCACCGCATTACCCTGTGCATCTTTACCATTCCATAGGGTTTTGTGGTTGCCCGTGTTCACCCAGCCTTTTTCAAGTGTAATCACTTTTTGTCCCAATACATTATAAACTGAGAGATTCACATGGGACGGAACCGGGAGTGAGAATGTAATGGTCGTGATGGGGTTAAAGGGATTGGGATAATTTTGATCTAAAGCAAATGTCTCTGGAATGGATGCTTCTATTTTTGCAACCATGCCATCTACATAGCTCGGTTCACCCACAATCAATGTCATGGGGTAATCATAATGGTTACTGAATTTTGTGATTGAGCCATTATCAATTTCCAGTAATAAATAAGATTTCCTCTCGATATGATCAAACAATTTTACTTCAACACCGCTTGGCAACTGTCCGCGTAGTTTAGAAGCGAGTTGAATCGGTCCATCTATATCTTTTGTTTTCAGATTCATTTCCCATGTGCCGTTCATCAAATCCAATGAGCGAATATCGGATGTAAATGCATAGTCCACTCCCCAATCTTCCCGATTCATAGCTAAAGAAATATATTTGTCCATTGCAGGAGGTTCCGGATTATCCCATATATCCAATGTTTCGGAAGCATCTTCTCTTCGACCCATGGCATTATATACATCGCCAAATTCTCCATTTTCCGCACTGAGAATCATCTCCCATCCTTGAGTAGCCAGTAATTTATTTTTGGCACTTCCTTGCGTATCTAATGGATTAATGGAAAGACTCACCGAATCACTGGTGCGATTAAAGATCGCATAACCTTCCCATGGTAAAATTGTGGATGTTTCGTTATCCCACCCCTCAACTCCGCTTTTTCCATAAGTCAGGGGTCCATAAACAGATGCATTATCGAAACTCACTTTTAATTCAAATGGGTAGGGATTTCCCATGAGACTCCAACCGGATGGAATACGAATCGTATGGTTTCTAAGATCCACTGATTTCCCCGATCCCACACTGAAAGAAATATCATCCCCCATGCGCTGGTGTAGCCAATATCCAAGGCCGATCTTTATATCCTGAGCTTCAAGCCAATTGGCGTTTCCCTTATCCTCATACAAAAGCCATGTTTGCTCTGATGAAGGTTTTCCCAATTCATCCCCAATTGTTTCATTAATTGTATTTAAATCTATATGTGTGGGTATAGAGATCAACCGCCATTTTTCTTTGGGCAAACCATTAGGATAGGCACTTCCTTTTATGGTTGAAGACAGTACATTCTTTCCATATTTGACTTCCAAAGAAAGGGTATCTCCATTACTAACATTATCATACTCATCGGTGGCCGTATAGTAATATGAAAGACCATTAATCCCCACCATATCCTTATTGACTGTCCCTGTATAAGTATCATCTCCATTGCTGCTTGCAGCCTGTTCCACAACTCCAAGAGTCCCCCCTACTTGATAATATAGGTTTACTTCGGTGATCTTATTTTCATCAGTAATATTCACGGTAATTGCTACATCCTGATTCTCAGTTGAAGTGATTGGTGTTATAGGCGTTACAATAACCGGTGGGATGGTGTCATTCACCCCTTCGCCTTCAAGGTTCACCTGTTTGATTCCTGATATATTATTCGAATAATAATTCGCCTGACCAAACGAAGTGCCAGCAACTTGAGGGTAAAACGCAAAGGTAAAGTCCGTACTTAAGTTTGGAGCTAATGTTACGGGGTAAATTTTGGTGTCCAGGGAATATCCAACACCAGAGACCACTACTGAGTCAATAACCATTGTGTCTAACCCTACACTCGATAGGGAAATCGTTTTTTTATACGTCCGATTTACAATGACCTTTCCAAAATTGATTGAAGTTTTTGAAAGTGAAATCTCAGGCTCCGGCATATCTTTTACAAAAACCATTTTACTGGCCTGATAAGATAATCCTCCGATATCTTTTACTTGCACACGAATAACCAGAGTATCATCTGTTTCATAATCAAGTAAAGCATCTGTTCGTAAGGAATCGTTAACAATCAAAAACTTGTCATTGTCTGCATCATTTGAACCATCGCCAGAGATCAAATTATACGTAAAGGTCTCTCCCGTATCTATATCCGTTGCAGTGAAAAGGCCCACATGCATTCCGGAGAGTGAATTCTCTTGAACTGTATCTGGAGCCAAAGCTAATGATGTGGGCGCATCATTCACAGGGAGTACAGTTAAGATAAACGATTCTGAGTCTGTTTGTGCTATAAGCCCGTTATCAATGGCATTAATGGTTATTACCGCGGTTCCATGCCAGTTTGTAGCAGGATATAAAGTAAGTAGTGAGTCATTAATAGCAATCGTCACGTTGCTATTTGAAGACGCACCTGCAAAAGTGACCTTATCAAGATCAGCGTCTGTTGCTGACATAACCAGACTGAAGGCTGCATCTTCAAAAGTTGTTTTATTCCCTATAGTATACAGTACCGGCGCACGATTTGTATCAGTGGTAGTGAACGATGCTGCTGCAGAAAAAATAGTATTTCCTACAGTGTCCTCAACCGATTCACCAATTCCGACCCAAACAGTTTGGCTATAAGAAAAATCATTAGTGGGTTCGATTGTAATAATTTTTTTATCTGCATCAATCTTGGCATCAAAAGCCATGTCTGTTCCACTATGAATAGGCGTCTTCAATCGGATAAGTGCATCCACATTATCATCGGTTAAGGTACTGTTGTCATTGTTTCTGATGGGTTCGTTAAAGGTCAGGGAAATTGTAGCCTTCAGTGCAACTTCAATAGCACCATTTATTGGTGAAAAAACAATTTCTGGTGGCGAACCATCATAAAGCCAGTTGAACTGATCGGCCGATATATTATTGTTGCTCAACGCATCGGTAAAGGTGTCAGCGGCTACATCAATGGTTACATCCCCATCAGTGATGGGTGTCAAGATTGCTGTATAAACTGTGTTGGAAACAGCAACAAAAGAACTCAAGGTACCATTGGATACAGAAATATCTCCAATTTCAAAATTGGTCGTTGCTTCACTAGAAGTAAATGTGAGTGACAAAGTGGCATCGTTGGAACTAAATCCGTCTAATCCTTCGGCTGCTGTGATGGTCATGGATGGCCCTGTAGTATCATAGTTCCAGTTAAACTGATCGGCTGCGGTATTATTGTTGGTCGACGCATCGGTAAAGGTGGCGGCGGCGACATCAATGGTTACCTCGCCTGTAGCAATCGGGGTCAATGTCGCTGTATATACCTTGCTACTTGTACTTGTTCCCCAAGATGCTCCATTAACAACCCCATTATTATTACCGCTCGCATCATTAACTGAGGTCCCAGTTCCTTCGTTAAATTTCCAATAACCTACTAGACTTGAAGAAGATACATAATTGCCAGAATTTGAGGACGCATCTAATCTTGATCCAGAATTATATAGTGCTAACACTTCAGCGGTCGTCAATGCATTATTCCAGATGGATACTTCATCTATACCACCCTTAAAATGCTCTCCATTAGCTTCATCATAAGGCAATTTGCCGATCAAGATAGGAGTATTTTCTGATGTCGCATAATCAGTACCCATCGATTGTGATTTCACCACAACTCCATCTACATATAGCGTTAACGTACTTCCATCAAAAGTCGCGCCTACATATACCCAAGTATTTAATTCTACTGATCCATGAAATTTTACATCATTGTTTTCACCTATTAACCCAATTCCTCCTCCACCTAGCAAGATGGACCAACGATTATTATTTTTCCTTTCACCCCATGAAAATACATTACCTCCTACTCCACCACCATAATCCGAAGCTTTTATCCATGCAAAACCACTCCGTGAAGTGTTATTTGGTGGAGCTGCTGGTGACGCGTTCTCAATAATTACATAATCATCGGTGCCATCAAAATTAAGAAAAGTCTCGCTGGAAGACCCGCTGGATGCTGAGAAATCGCTGATCGCACCATTAGTCACTGTAATATCATCCGCTGCAAAATTATTGGTGACCTCACTTGCAGTAAACGTGAGTGACAGAGTGGCATCGTTGGACGTAAATCCGTCTGGACCTTCTGCTGCTGTGATGGTCATGGTTGGCCCTGTAGTATCATATGTCCAGTTAAACTGATCTGCTGCGGTATTATTGTTGCTCAACGCATCGCTAAAGGTGTCGGCCGCTACATCGATGGTTACGGCACCATCTGAAGTCGGTGTAAATGTGGCTGTATATACTGTCGATGAAGTGGCACTGAATGAACTCAAGGCACCATTGGTTACGGTAATATCCCCCAAGGCAAAGAAGGTGGTGGCCTCACTGGATGTAAATGTGAGCGACAGGGTGGCATCATCGGATGTAAATCCGTCTGCACCTTCTGCCGCAGTAATCACCATTGTGGGACCCTTTAGATCATTCAAGGTTACAGGACCCCTAGGATCCGTGGTCGACGCATTCGCATGAGGATCATAAAAGGAATTTGCATTTGATACCAAATAAATTTGTTCAACACCACTTGGCAGTCCAGTGAAACTCATAAATGCGCGCATAATAGTTTCGCCACCTACCAATGCAGATGCACTACCTACAGCGGTATTATCAGGTGCTTTAATACCCGTTATTGTTCCAGCCGTAGCATTGCCCCCATTCTGGCTAAATGTTATATTCCCATCAGAAGAATCAACACCCCCAGAAGTCCGCGGAAGATCCCCAGTAGCATTTACAGTGCTATAAATCTTTTCATCCCAGGTTACATCAATATAACTGTTATCGGCAGCAAGGGTGTATCCAATAACATCGGGCAAATCGTTATCAATTGGATTAAACATTCCCGCATAGCCTGCCACGTTTTCTCCAGGTGCTCCACTGGCAACACTACTTCCAGCAGAGTCTATGGAGACAGAAGCACCAAAATAATCATCAGGGTCATCTCCATCCATATCATATCCTACTTCGCGCCATCGAGTACCATTATATTCTAAAACACGTACATACCCCGCATTGCTGCCAGCGCCATCATTTTCATGGCCACCTATCGCCACATGACTTCCATCAAAGTCTAAATCTACATCTAAACCGAATAAATCTCCTGCTGCTTCGCTATCTATATCTGAGCCAAGCTGTGACCAACTGTTATTACTGTATTCATAAACGCGAGCATGTCCAGCATTGTTACCTGCCGCATCATTTCCCTCTCCGCCAATTGCCACATGACTTCCATCAGAGTCTAGAGATACTGAAGTACCGAATAGATCTCCGGCTGCTTCTCCATCTATATCTGAACCAACTTGTGACCAACTGTTATTACTGTATTCATAAACGCGAGCATGTCCAGCATTGTTATCTGCCGCATCATTTCCCTCTCCGCCAATTGCCACATGACTTCCATCAGAGTCCAGAGATACTGAAATGCCAAAAAAATCCCCGGATGCTTCTCCAACTATATCTGATCCAAGCTGTGCCCAACTCCCATCAGTTCCAAATTTATACACTCGGACAAGACCATTATTCAAGTCAGGAGCACCTATTGCTACAATGTCTCCATCGTAGTCTAGGGATACTGATATACCAAACTTAGCAAGTTCTATTCTACCTAAAAGCGTTTGACCAATTTGAGACCAACTACTACCAGTCCAGTTAAAAACTTGAGCAGAACCCGCACTCACTGCAGCTTTAGATTCAATAATATAAATCGTACCTTGATCAGCAGCATTTGCATCTTTATACGGAGCACCAACAGCAATATAGTTATCATCAATAGCAACAGACGTACCATATTTATCATCTTCTGCCGGGTCATTAGCAACTACTTTTTTGTCTATTCTCCAAGAAGTCCCATAACGTTTATAAATATAGGCCGAGCCGGAGGCGCTAGACCCGTCGTCGTCAAGATACGCCCCCACCACGGCATAATCACCGGAGATGGATACAGACCATCCGAAATAATCATCGCTGGCCGCATCATCGGCTGTGAGCTTGGCCTGCTGGCTCCAGGAAGTGCCGCTGCGGATAAAGGTATAGGCCGAGCCGGAGGCGTCGCCCCCATCGTCGTCAGCGTACGCTCCCACCACGGCATAATCACCGGAGATGGATACAGAAATACCGAAATAATCACCGCTGGCCGCATCATCGGCTGTGAGCTTGGCCTGCTGGCTCCAGGAAGTGCCGCTGCGGATAAAAATATAGGCGGAGCCGGATCTGTCGCCCCCGTCGCCGTCGTGGGGCGCCCCCACCACGGCATAATCACCGGAGATGGATACAGACGCTCCGAAATAATCACCGCTGGCCGCATCATCGGCTGTGAGCTTGGCCTGCTGGCTCCAGGAAGTTCGGCTGCGTTTAAAAATATAGGCGGAGCCGGATCTGTCGCCCCCGTCGTCGTTACCATACGCTCCCACCACGGCATAATCACCGGATATGGATACAGAATATCCGAAATAATCATCGCTGGCCGCATCATCGGCTGTGAGCTTGGCCTGCTGGCTCCAGGAAGTGCCGCTACGGATAAAGATATAGGCGGAACCTTTTTCACTTTCATCCTTATTTGCACCAACAATTGCATAATCGCCTGAGATGGATACAGAAATACCAAAATTATCACCATCTGCCTCATCAGAAGCTTCTATCTTATCATGTTGAGTCCATGTTTGATCTCCACCTGAACGAACTAAAATATATGCGGCGCCACCAGAATCATCCCCTGGCGTTCCTGCAATTGCATAATCGCCTGAAATAGCGACAGAGGCACCTAGATAATCCTCTAAAGCGGAATCATTTACATATTTTCTTATTATTTGCCCCCAAGAATCATCGTTTTCTGCACCTACTGCTATACGCTTTCCATCGTAAGACATGGACACATCAACGCCAAAATTATCTCCAGCTGCCTCGCCATCTATATCTGAACCGAGTTGAGACCAACTGTTATTACTGAATTCAAAAGCACGGACATGACCCGCATCGTCACCATTTCCATCATTGTTTTCGTCACCTATCGCTACACGTTTTCCATTATTACTTATAGATACGGAACCACCAAACTCTTCACCCTTTCCGCTTTCACTCTCGAGATCATTGCCGATTTGTGTTTGGGCCATTCCGATCGAAATAAACCCAATCAAAGTCAGAAAGTATAATAATGATTTAATTAATTGTTTTATCATAGCATACATCTTAATAGTCAGGTGGAAACCCAATACCTGGTTCAGGTGTATCCCCTTTAACGGCATCATACCCAAAGGCTAATCCGAACCCTGAGAGCAATAATAAGATTATAATCACAACAGCAATACCATAGGTATTCTCTATGTAGAATAAAAAACTATCAATGGCAATTTTGATCTTCATCCATATACGCGTAAAAAATGAATCCTTCGGAAAACGTCCTGTGGGTGGAGTAGCACCCAAAATCGGCCATGTATATTTGCGTATATCCATTTTAAGAACATCTATATTAGTTTTGCTTTGGAACCGCGCCCGAAGGCCCCCTTCCAGCCACGCTGATTTCAGCACCGATTCGGGCCGACCTAAAATGTTAAAATGATTCAAGATCACATGGCTTTTATTCTCAGTTACCCGAAGGGTCCATGTAATCACGTGTGTTGCGTCATTTTGCTTTCCAATGACCTTAGCCACCTCATTAGACATTACGCCGGATTTAAATTCTTCTTTAGATAGGATTGTTTTTTCAATGGAAAAATCGACCAAATTCGATTTTTCTGAAAAAGTCACTTCACCTCGGATCCATTCATTAACTAGAGGCGCCAACTGCTTCGCTTCAAATGATTCATCCAGAGTAATCTCTAATGGTAAAATGATCACCTTTTGATTAGAAATTTCGGCAACTTCCTTTTGGACCGCCTCAGATTCAGCCTTAGCTGAAGCCAGGTAAGCAGCTGCTTTTTTTACCTCCTTTGACATGACCGTAAGAATGTCACCTACAATATTATCATAATTAGCACGGCTGATGGTTCTCTCACTTTTAATATCGATCAGTTGAGATTTAAGACTATAAACAGAACCATTTTTGGTTAAAGTACCTGTCACTACATAATCGGCACCCAGTGCATTTCCTGCTTCAAGACCACACTTAAAAGTGGAGCACCCATATACACGTACTCCTTGCTCTTGCAATGTAGTCCGCATTTGGGAGCGATCAATGACAATGAATTTTCTTCCCTTGAATGCAGCATATTCTGTTGCAAATCGGGCGGAAACATCTTGCATGGTTTGATCAGGAACTCCATTTCCTTCAAACTCGAGGACAGCTATCGTAATTTTCCGCGGACCCTGAGAGAAAGCAATAGAGGGAATAGACAAAAACAACAAGGATAAAACATAAAATACTTGTTTAACTCGAATAATTTTCATCGTATTTCCAAAGAACAATGATTGTGGTGCTTTAGTCATAAGTCATTAATTAAGGATTCTTTCTAAATTAAAATACAATATTGATCCGACGTATGAAAATATTAAGAATAGAAAAACGTAAATTTACTTGCCTGTGCTTCCAAATCCACCTTCTCCACGGGTAGTTTCTGACAATGCATCTACCAATTCAACGTGGATGGAGGCGCCATCCATGGCCACCAGTTGAAAGAGACGTTGCCCCGGCTCAACCGTATAATCTTCCGTCTTAATATTATCCACCGCCGCCATGATCTCTCCTCGATAACCGCCATCAATCAAACCGATGGAATTGCTTAACCTCAATGGCGTTTTGGCAATACTGGATCGGGGTAAAATTAAATAGGGTTTATTTTCTGTATTCTCGCATGAAATTTGCAAATGAATCCGTGTGGATTCACCTGCATTAATAGTTTGTTCATTAATAACGAATAAATCCAACCCGGCATCACCATCATGAAAATGACCGTGGTTTTCGTACATAATTTTTACTTCTGCATTAAATGGCCTGATCTTTAAATCCATTATGTTCCCTCTTTCCAATTTTGTCTATATTCTTTTTGTTCAACGGTCAGTTTATCAAGCATGATTCCCTGTGATTCCAAGGCGATCCTTGCCACATTATTATCAATATCAATCGGCACATCATACACACCAGCTGCCATATTACTGCCATTTTTTGCCAAGTGTTCTACACACAAGGCCTGGATGGCAAAACTCCCATCCATGATTTCAATGGGATGTCCCTGACCTGTTGGCTGGGCCAAGTTCACCAATCGACCTTCAGCCAATAGCACTATATGTTTCCCATTTTTGAGATAATATTTTTCTACGTTGGTGAGGATCGTTTCTTTTGAATCCGAAAGGGCATCTAAACTATCAAGATCAATTTCATGATTAAAATGACCTGAATTCGCCAATATCGCTCCATCTTTCATTTTACCCAGGTGTGTTCCAGAAATAACATGTTTATTCCCAGTGGCAGTAATAAAAATATCGCCTAAAGACGCTGCTTCATCTAAGGACATGACCCAACAGCCATCGTAAGAAGCCTCCAAAGCGCGGTGATAGCCTGAGGATGCACCAGGGTTTTCGTTAGCGGATTCAACCACTATAACTTTTGCGCCAAGGCCTTTTAAACGATTAGCTATCCCTCGCCCACACCAACCATACCCCACAACTACTGCAGTCTTCCCTGCAATAAGCATGTTGGTTGCGTTAAGAATACCCTCTATAACACTTTGGCCTGTACCATATCGGTTGTCAAACAAATATTTTGAATGAGCATTGTTCACTGCCATAACTGGAAATTTAAGTTCGCCATCGTTTTTCATAGCATTTAGCCGAACGATTCCTGTCGTGGTTTCTTCACAACCACCAATAACCTCATTTAATTGATCCGAAAATTTTGTGTGTAGTAAATGAATTAGGTCACATCCATCATCAATTGTGATCTGTGGTTTTGAATTAATGACTAATTCAAGGCAGTCATAATATTCATCCTCATTCTGACCCGCCCATGCAAAAACATTAATATCATCTGCCAATGCCGCAGCAATACGATCATCTGTGGTCAAAGGGTTACATGATGCAGCTGATACTTCGGCGCCACCTGCAACCAATGTCTCAAGAAGAATACCTGTCTTTTTTTCTAAATGTAGTGCAACACCAACCCGAATTCCAGAAAGTGGTTTTTCTTTTTTAAATCGTTCTCGAATGGAAGCGAGGACTGGCATATTACTTACGGCCCAGTCCAAAAGTTTTTTGCCTTCTTCAGCCAAATCCATATCTTTCACTTTACTCATGCCACATCCATTTTTTCCAGATAAAATAAACGATTGAGCCAAAGATCAAAAAGGCCAATCCCCAGATGGGTAAAATACTATCTTGAGATAGGTGAAATTGAATCACACCCCAACTGATAAATATTGCACTGATGATGTAGACGGCTGGCACCAAAGGGAAAAATGGAATACGAAATATCTCCGGTCCATCATTTGACCTATTTACTTTGAGCAAGGTTGAAATGGATAAGGCTGAAAACATGATCATAACCACTGTTGCTGAATCAACTAAGCTTTCAATATCTAATGCAAACATGAGCACTATTGTCCAAAATGCCTGGACTAAAATGGCATTCACCGGTGTTTTAAACTTTTCATGTGTTCGTGCTGTGAATTTAAAAAAGACGCCTTGTTCACCCATGGCCTGGATTACCCGCGCCCCAGCCGTCTGAATAGTAATAGACAGTGAGCTAGCTACACTGATGAAAATTAAAATAGATAAAAATTTGGTCCATCCTTCTGCGCCAACAGCCTTCAATGCGATGAGTGGTACCATATCCTGACCCTGAATACCGGCCAACCCAACCGATTTCAGGAAAGATAAATTCACGATAACATAAATGATGGTTGTGAAGAGTGTCCCGCCGATCAACGCTCTCGGTAATGTCTTCCGTGGATTTTGAATTTCGCCACCGATGTACCCTGCCACATTCCATCCAGTATAGGCAAAAAATATCGGTGTTAATGCGCGGGAAAATCCGACGAATGAATTGGAAGAATGTCCATCAACTACTGCAACTGATGGGGCTGAATCACCTCCAAATAAAAGAGATACCATTAGGAAAATACCCAATATTTTTACCACCGTCAGGACCGATTGAAATCGCGACCCAACTTCGACTTTTAAACAATGAACTCCCGACAAACCCAGGACGATTATAGATGCCAGCATTGGTTCGGACAAACCCAACGAAGCAGGGAAAAATTGTTGTGTATATTTTGCTGAAAATAGGGCAAGTACAGCAATTGATCCCGTCTCAAAAATAACAAGGCTCATCCATCCATAGATAAATGCAGGGAATGGCCCAAATACTTTATGAAGGTAAAGAAAATCACCACCTGTTTCGGGGAACCGCGTAGATAATTCAGCAATGGCAAAAGCACCGAGCAAGGCCATGAGTCCACCGCCAATCCACGCAAGAATTAGTGTTACATCATTAGGTACCGGTGCTGCTGCATATCCCGCCAAAAGAAAAATGCCGGAACCGATCATATTTCCCGTCACCATCGATGTCGCATCGAAAGTTTTTAATACACGTTTGGAGACGGACATTCCTATATGAGATTTAAGATTTAATCAATCGATATGCGAGCAAAACCCATCCTGTAATCAATGCAGCACCGCCGATGGGCGTAATGGCACCCATCCATCTCAATCCTGTGAGGACGAGAATATAAAGACTTCCGGAAAAAATGAGAATGCCGACAGATAATAAAACGGCAGGAAGTTGGATAACATTTGCACTATAATGGAAACCGAGAATGCCTAGGCAAATGAGCCCCAAGGCATGGTACATGTGATAGCGAATGCCCGTTTCAAAGATCAACATATTCTCAGGAGAAACTTTGTTTTTGAGTCCATGAGCCCCGAACGCACCCAAAGCCACTGCCAGGGCAGCCAAGGAAGCGCCCAAAATGATCCAGTTTTTCAAGACTGTTCGTTTTTGTGAATCAGAGTACGGATCGGGAATGGAATTCCAATATTTTCCTGTAAATACCGCTTATGAATCCGGCGAATAAATTCATCAATGATGGGGTGCTGATCTCCATACTTTTTACCACGAAAATAGACTTTTATATTTACACTGGAGTCACCAAATTCAAAACATCGAACTACCGCCGGTGAGTCTTCACGGGCACCTTCCACATCATTAATTACCCCAGCAGCCACTTCTTCTGTGACCTTAATAACATGATCCAAATCGCTTTCATAAGATACACCAATCGGCACACGTATAGAAAAACTGGGATCCCCTTTATCATAATTAGTAACAATGGCGGCTGAAATTTTAGCATTAGGAACGGTGACTATATTATTGGTCCGTTCCATTAACGTTGTATGTCGCCATGTAATATTTTGCACATAACCCATATATCCTGAATCCAGTTTAACGAAATCGCCCGGTTTTACTTTTTGAGACAGTAGGATATGCAACCCTGCAAAAAAATCAGAAAGTGTATCTTTTAGAGCCAGTGAGATGGCCAAACCACCGACACCCATCGCCGTAAGTAGTGGTGTAATTGAAATCCCAAGAGATTGAAGGACGATCAATACACCGACCGATACGATTGCAATCCTTAAAAGATTGACGAAGATCGTCGTGGAGGGAAGATCTGTCCCTTGTTTCTCAGCCCAAAAGTTGAGAAGTCCAACCCCAATTCGAGAAACAGCCATAGTCACGGAAAGAATTAGAATGGAGACGATGATTTTGCTTAAATAATCAAGGTACACATCACTTAATAATGGTATTCCGCTGGATGCTATATTGAGGGATGCCAAAAAGAACCAAAGTACGATATGAGATTCAATGGCATCGAATACCACATCATCACCTTTCCAATCGGTCTTTTCAGTCAGTTTTTTCAAGCGGTGGTGAATGAATCGTTTAAACAGCCATCCGATAGCAATACCTGAAATAATAGTACCCACTGGCACAGCAAAAACAACGATATATTCGATAATTGGTCTTTCCATAATCCGCGAAATTACATTAATTGATTAATTTTATTCACTTGTTTCATAGGATAATTCATGGCTCACAATTTCCTGGCCATTCAAAAATAAATTTATCTTTGTAGGATTGCTGGTCTCATCAAACCACCACTCCACTCCATGTTTGCGCTTACCTTTATAAATGCACTCATACTTTAGTACACCTGTTAAATAATAATCACTATTCATGCGTGTCCCAGTGATAAAACGCTCTGCTGTTTCTTCTAGACCTGATTGACTCCATTTTCTTTCATATTGTAGTTCACCATCATCAATAATTATTACTCGCTTAAATCGGCCATTATCATGGTACTCAAACCTGGCTATTTCCTTACCTTTATCATAGAATAATTCCCGCTTCAATCTGTTTGATAGTGTAAAAACCTGCATCACCCCATCTAAAATACCTGCTTTATAACTAGCGATGGATGCGGACGCTCCAGTAAAATACCAGCGTTGGATCATTCCATGTAATTCGTCATCTATAAACGAGCCTTTTTCCTCAGGTCTAGCACTTGCATTCCATATCTCATATGGGCCAGTTTTTTTCCCAGAGTGATAAGTGGTTTTTTCTTTAATCTGTCCCGATGAAAAATAGGAATTCTCTTCTCCTTGTAAAAAATTAGAAGCATAATGAACAGATCGTTTTAGTTGGCCATTCTTATAATATAATTTTGATTGTCCGTTTAATAACCCTTGAGTGAATGTTTTAGAAGAGTCCAAAATATTATCCTCAGAATACCATTCCCAAAATCCTTCAAGCACACCATTTGAAAAAGTACCTTTGACAGCTATTTTTCCATTAGAATGCCATGCTCTATAAGGCCCATTCAATAGGCCTTTTGAATAGTTCGCTAAGGAATCCAAATCTTTTTTTGATCGATACCATTTCCAGGTACCTGATTTTTGATCCTCCTCGAAGCTCCCTGACAGGACTGAAATACCTTCATTCCAAACTTGAATATTCCCATGCTTAATTCCATTACTAAAATTAACTATCCGTGATTTTGAGTTATCTCCTCCCCACCATATCCATTTATCATGGGGTAAATTATTTAGATAATTACCGGAAACTTTTTTTGAACCTGTGGGATAATTTTCAACGAACTTCCCGTTTAGTTCACCATAAGAGTATTTTTGGCTTTTGATTAATTTTTCACCACTATAATATTGAGTTTTACCATGGAGCAATCCATTTTGGAATGAATGAATTGAATCAACACTCCCATTTTCATTAGACCATACCCACTTTCCTCTTTGCTTGCCTGAATAAAATTTTCCTTTTGAGGCTACAGCACCATTAGAGTGGAAAGTAATAGATTTTCCATTTGCTTTTCCATTAGAAATATTTATTTCCGATTTGATTTTTCCATTAGAATAATAATGGATTCTTTTAGTAACGCGTGCCTCATTTCCATTGCCTTTTACAACTTCAACTGTTTTCTTTTCATTCATGGCATACCTATCTACAATACGAGTATTGGGTGCGCACGCAAATAAAATAAGAAAGGTTAAGGGCAGTATAGGTCGGATTGTCATCATAGCAAAATTAGTGAGAAATATCGATAGAAAAATCCTAAAATCATATTTGGAAATGTTGATTAAGAATGTCCTAAATTTGTGGGCTGTTTTAACAGAAATTTACAGGATTATATGATGATTGCAGCTATTTTGAAGGAAAGTACTCTCGGTGAAAACCGAGTGGCAGCCACGCCCAAAACGGTCAAAGAGTTAATCAAAAGTGGATTAACAGTGCGGATTCAATCCGAAGCCGGAAAAGCTTCATTCTATACTGATCAGGATTACATAGATGCAGGTGCGGAAGTTATTTCAGATATTTTATCTTTATACAATAATGTAAATATTGTATTAAAAGTAGCACCTGCTACGATTGCAGAAATAGAATCGTTTCCGAATGGAACCACCTATGTTTCTCTCATGCAAACCACACGGCAAAATCAGCAAGTACAAAAACTCACAGAAAAAAATATTACCGGTTTTTCTATGCACCTCATCCCACGGACCACTTTAGCCCAAAGCATGGATGCACTCAGTTCCCAAGCGAATATTGCCGGATATAAATCGGTATTAGTGGGTGCAACTCACCTCCCCGTTTATATGCCCCTGCTTATGACTGCCGCAGGAACCATTCCACCGGCAAGAGTCCTTATTCTTGGCGCTGGTGTTGCAGGGCTCCAGGCCATTGCCACAGCCAAAAGGTTGGGTGCACAAGTGGAAGCATTTGATGTCCGTCCAGAAGTGAAAGAACAAGTGGAATCTCTCGGTGCTAAATTTGTGGAAGTAGCATCAGATTCCGATGACGGCGTTGGCGAAGGTGGTTACGCCAAAGAAACGTCTGATGATTATAAACAGCGCCAACAATCATTAATCAAGGAGCACATTGCCAAATCAAATTTGGTCATTACTACTGCATTAATTCCGGGGCGTCCTGCCCCATTGCTCATTCCCACCGATATGGTGGATGGAATGAAACCAGGATCAGTCATTATGGACCTAGCAGCGGAAAATGGAGGGAACTGTGAATTGACTAAAGGTGACCAAATGGTGAATCATAATGGTGTAGTCATTGATGGAACAATAAATTTACCGTCCACCATGCCGGTGCATGCATCTCAACTCTATGCCAAAAATGTATCTACTTTTGTCACTTATATGATGAAAGAAGGTGAACTTAATCTCGATCTTGAAGATGAAATTATTTCCGGAGCCATGTTCACACATGAAGGGAAAATAACCCACGAACCCACTCGGAAAGCGGTGAGCAATTCTTAAGGAACAATTATGGATATGATTAATATTTTTACCGTTTTTATTCTGGCCCTTTTTGTCGGAATCGAAATTATTACGAAAGTTCCACCTACCCTACACACCCCCCTCATGTCAGGATCGAATGCGATTTCCGGCATTGCAATTGTTGGTGCTATTATCGCCACAAAAGTCGGCGGTGAAATGGGAACTTGGTTGGGGCTAGTTGCAGTAATTTTTGCCACTATCAACTGCGTGGGCGGATTTATGGTAACCGACCGTATGCTCAAAATGTTTAAACGGAAATAGCATGATAGATTATACAAACCTGTCATACGTCCTCGCTGCAATTCTGTTTATTCTGGGTATCAAAAAACTCAGCTCACCCAAAACGGCTCGAAATGGGAATGCCATCGCTTCTGTGGGAATGCTTATCGCCATTGTGGCCACCCTTGTCTCCGATGGTAATATGGATTATCAAACAATTGCAATCGGTATGATTATTGGCGCAATTATTGGCGCATTTTTTGCCATCAAAGTTGAAATGACTCAAATGCCGCAAATGGTTGCAATCTTTAACGGATTTGGTGGAGGAGCCTCAGCCTTGGTGGCGGCGGCAGAATATTTTAATCCGGCGAATCCATCCACATTTAATGCAGCCACAATTGCCATTAGTGTATTTGTGGGTACACTGACATTTACAGGAAGTTTTATCGCTTTCGGTAAATTACAGGGATTTGTCAGCGGTAAACCAATTGTATTCCCGGGACAAAAAATGATGAATGCCGTCATTGCTATTTCCATCATTTTACTCGGTACATATACAGTCATGGGCGGAGATACGGATAAATATTTTTATGGATTGGTTATCCTGTCGGCATTTATTGGGATTACACTCACCATTCCTATTGGCGGCGCAGATATGCCTGTGGTTATTTCCTTATTGAATTCTTATTCTGGTGTTGCAGCAGCAGCCACAGGATTCGTCCTTATGAATAATGGTCTTATTATTTCCGGTGCTTTGGTGGGTGCCTCTGGATTAATCCTCACTCAAATCATGTGTAAAGGCATGAACCGGTCTCTGGCTAATGTTATTTTCGGCGCTGTGGGACTTGAGCAACCTTCCGGTGATGGGGAAGCCAAACAGATAAGTGTAAAATCTTCCACAACCGAAGAAGCAGCCATGATTCTGGATGCGGCGGACAAAGTAATTGTAGTCCCCGGATATGGATTAGCCGTGGCCCAGGCGCAGCATGCGGTACGAGAAGTGGGTGAACAGTTAGAATCCATGGGGAAGAAAGTATTGTATGCCATCCATCCTGTGGCGGGCAGAATGCCCGGGCATATGAATGTATTATTGGCTGAAGCAAATGTACCCTATGAACAACTGAAAGATCTGGATGAGATCAATGGAGAATTTGAAACATGTGATGTGGCCATTGTATTGGGTGCTAACGATGTGGTAAATCCCGCCGCACGTCACGATAAATCAAGTCCCATATATGGGATGCCAATTCTGGATGTGGATAAATCCCGGACGGTAATTGTGAATAAACGAACCATGAATCCCGGATTTGCAGGTATCCAAAATGAATTGTTTGGATTTGAAAATACCGTCATGGTTTTCGGTGACGCAAAAGATATGCTCACCACCCTTCACAAAGACCTGAAAGAATTATAATATTGTATTTGTAGTATAGAAGAAGCGTCGCTTTTTCTCTTTTATATCAAACTCCACGGAACGATACTTCGTGCATTGTGTTTACTTCTGTAAATAAGTTCGGAGCGATCTCATGAAAAAAACAATCCTCTATCTACCTCTATTTATTTTGATTTCCATCACTGGAGTCAATTCCCAACAAAAAGGAAACGAAAATATGTCCACACAATCATTAGAAGTCGCCACCCTTGGCGGCGGGTGTTTTTGGTGTGTCGAAGCTGTATATGAACGTGTAAAAGGTGTGCAAAATGTTGTATCAGGGTATGCAGGCGGCCACCTTAAAGATCCAACTTACAAAGATGTTTCCAGAGGAGACACGGGTCATGCAGAAGTATGTCAAATCCATTTTGATCCGACTATTATCAGCTATGATAAAATTCTGGATATTTTCTGGCAAGCCCATGACCCCACCACCCTAAATAGACAAGGAAATGACAGGGGTACCCAATATCGGTCAGCCATTTATTATCATAACGAACCCCAAAAAATATCTGCAGAGTCTGCTTTAAATAATGCAGCAACATTGTTTAAGGATCCATTAACAACTGAAGTGGCACCTTTGGATGAATTCTACAAAGCAGAAGTCTATCATCAGGACTACTTCACCAATAATCCCAATGCACCCTATTGTACTTTCATCATTGATCCAAAAATTAAAAAACTCCAAGAAAAGGGCACCATTTGGGATGACTAATCTCAAATGATCATAGACACTGATAGGTTAACGCTGGCAGAACTCCAAATTGAAGATGCCCCTTTTATTCTTGAACTATATAATGATCCGGATTTTATCAAATACATTGGCGACCGAAATATTCACTCAATTTTTGATGCAGAAAAGTTCATTAAAACCGGTCCACAAGCCAGTTATGTTGTCCGTGGCCACGGACTTTACAAAGTATCATTAAAAGATCATACACCCATTGGCATTTGCGGACTGCTAAAACGGGATGAATTAGATGATCCGGATATTGGATTTGCCATGTTACCCAATTATCGAAAAAGCGGTTATACCTTTGAAGCGTCAATTGCAGTGCTGGATGACGGTAGGAATCGATTGGGGCTCAATTGCATCATTGCTGTCACATCTCCAGAAAATAAAGCGTCAATCCGATTACTCAATAAATTGGGAATGCGTTTTGACCGAATGATTCAATTGGAAAATATTGAATATGAAAATAAATTATTTTGCATTAATGGTTAACTTAAATATTTAATTTCTCTATAGATAAACATCGTGTTTTCCAAACTAATCAAGGAGTAATCATTATGGAATATTTGCATACCCTCGGCGTCTTTTTTGCATGATTGAGAATATTCTTTTGTCCATTGGTTCTTATTTGGAATTATTCTCTATTCGTTCAATTCGAGAATAAATAATTGAACATTCATACTCAAATTATATCGGTTAACCTGGGTGCCAGAAAAAAGATCCAAATAGGATCAAGGGTTGCCGATACAGGTATATATAAAAATCCTATTCGTGATAAAATAAAAATTAATCAACTGGGTTTGGTGGGTGATGTTATTGCAGACACCAAAGATCATGGCGGCAAAGATCAGGCCCTTTATCTCTATAGCCAAATAGACTATGACTGGTGGTCAAAAAAATTAAATCGCAACCTCCTGCCAGGTACATTTGGTGAAAACTTAACTTTATCCAATTTTGATACTTCAAATTTAAAAATAGGTGACCGTTTTCATATCAATAATATCATTTTAGAAGTGACTATGGCTAGAATTCCCTGTGCCACATTTGCAGCAAAAATGAAAGATAACAGTTTTGTAAAGGTATTTAAACATGCAAAACGTCCCGGCGCTTATACCCGTGTGATAAAGGAAGGAGAATTACAGATTGGCGATAAAGCGACTTTTGTTCCTACATCAGAAGATTATCCAACCGTTTTAGAACTTTTTGAGCTATGGTATACAAAGGATGTTAAATCTCCCATATTTAAAAAAGCCCTAAAAGCACCAATTGCCGAAAGAACAAAGGCGACTTTCGAATCATTATAAAATGAAAATTATTTTTTGTATCCCTGCATAGCTTGAATCAATGCATCCACACCTGCTTCCGGCATGGCATTATAAATCGAAGCTCTAAATCCTCCTACAGATCGATGACCTTTCAAGGTCTTTAATCCTCTTCCATCACAAAAGGATAAAAAGTCCGATTCATCTCCTCCATTTGCAAAGATAAAGGGTACATTCATTAGGGATCGATCCTCTTTAGGGATTGGACTTGCAAAAAGAGGGTTTCGTTCAATTTCCGCATAAAGCTTTTCAGCTTTTCTTTTATTCTTTTCTGCCATGGCTTCTATCCCGCCGTTTTCTTTGAGCCAATGCAATGTGCGGTTCACGGCATAAATAGACATGACCGGTGGCGTATTAAACATGGATCCTTTATCAATATGCGTTTGGTAATTCATCATTGTGGGAATTGTTCGTTTTACTTTTCTCAAAATATCGTCCCTAACAATAACCAAAGTCATCCCCGCAGGACCCATATTTTTCTGTGCGCCGGCATAAATCAATCCGAATTGCGATACGTCAATGGGCCGGCTGAAAATATCCGAGGACATATCCGCCACTAAATATCCATCTGGATTATTCTGATTGGGGAATGCCTTCCATTGGGTACCATAGATTGTATTATTGCTGGTCACATGTAGATAAACAGCATTATCACTTTGAGACAGATTCTTCGGGATATGGTTATATACTGATTCTTTGGATGAACAAGCCACATTCACATTCCCAAATAATTTTGCTTCCTTAATGGCCTTAGCAGACCATGCACCTGTGTCTGTATAATCTGCGGTTTGGCCTTCGCCCAATAGATTCATAGGGATCATTGCAAACTGTAAGGAAGCGCCACCCTGGAGAAACAGCACGTAGTATCCATCGGGGATATTCAACAAATCACGGGCAAGTGATTCCGTTTCTGCTACCATATCCATCACTGGTTTGGAGCGATGGCTCATCTCCATGAGACTCATCCCATGGTTGTTATATTCTTTAGCGGCTTGTGCAGTTGCGACTAATACGGATTGATCCAATACAGCCGGACCGGCACTGAAATTATAGATTTTGCTCATAATGACTTTCAAATTTAAGGATACAAATTAGAGCGTTCACCCCTATTGTTATAAATAGAAAAAACCCCGCAATTATAAAATAATTTCGGGGTTTTTTCTATGTGAGTTACTTCTAAGTCAAAATTCTCTTCGACGCTTCTGCTTACCACCGCGTGGAGGTGGCGGTTTATATTTATCCTGCATACGGTCACGGACTTGCTGTTTCATATGTCCTTCAAACATGAGCAGCTTCACTTGTTGAGTCGGATTAAGTATATCACCTGAATTTTTGACGAAATCAATCCGTGTTTTACTTTTTTTCTGTTCAAATGAAGCAACTTTATTCAGCAGTTTAGTCGCTTCAGCTTTTGAAACGTCTTCGCCCTTTTTCACTTTTTTATAAAGTGGTGTAAAAAGTTCTTTTTCTTCTTTTCGAATTTTCAGAACCTGTTTTTGGTGTGCCCGCATACTCGGAAAAAACTTTTCCGCTTGATCTTCGGTCAGTTCAAGATGCCCCGTCAATTTCCAGATCATCATCATTTCCATTCGTTCATCGTATTGACCGCCGGGACCCCGGGGTTTACCCGGTTGTGCGAGCAAGGATCCTATCCCGATAATTGATATAATAACTATGGTTCTTTTTTTCATTGTATTCCTCCGTCGTTCATTGTTGTCACCGGTTCAAATTCTATGTTATCTAAAAAAGCTAATGTTTCCCAGATGTCATCGCTACTCTCCACGAGATATTCTGCCAAGTCATAAACGTATTCTTCTGTTTCTGAATCCATGACTTCTAACGGTTTCAGATCGTTTGATGCATAGGCCGCAGGATCATCCGTTAGTTGATTAGTCGTCATTAATCCAAATACCGCCACAAATGCAGCTGCCGTAATTCCATTAATAATTCCCATTTTTTTCACGTGACGTTTTTGACGTTCTCCATGTAATTTTTCTATAAAAGAATCACCATCAGGTGTTTCAAAATTAGATTGGGAAATTTGCTGAAATCGTTTTTCAATATTCATAATTCAATCCTGCAATTTTTCTTTGAGGGCCTTAACCGCATGGTGATAATTCACTTTGGCCGAATTTTCACTGATCCCCATAATATCGGATATTTCTTTGTAAGGCATTTCCTGGGCAATGCGCATGGTTACAACCATCCTTTGGCGGGAAGGGAGCTTAGCCACCCCATCCCATAATTCTTTTTTTCGCCATTCATCTTCATAACTCGTGTCCATGTATCCCTGTTCCGGGGCCTGATCAAGGTGGAGCATGTTGCGCCACTTGTTCCGCCGAAGATAGGTATTGGACATATTGATATTGGCTCGGAATAAGTATGTTTTGAACTCTGATTCAAATCGAAAATTTTTAAGTGCTTTAAACATTTTGATAAAAACATCTTGCGCCAAGTCTTCTGCTTCCACTTCATCTGCGGTGAATTTGATAAAAAATCCATAGGTATCAGGAAGGTGGCGTTTAACCAGTTTATCAAATGATGCTTTATTTCCATCTTGAAATTCCCTGATGAGTTCGTGATCTGTTTTCATGCATTTGCTATTTAGACAAGGGTAATCTTAAAAAGTTAAACTCTTATTACAAAAAAAAAGAGGCTATCCCAAATAAATGAAATAGCCTCTTAAAGTCCTAATAATTAGGGAGATTATCGAGATCCGCCAGTTTTACCGTCTTTGTCACCTCGTTTGTCGCCGCAATGTTTGGAATACTGCATACCTAAAGCTGTGTATATCTTTATAATCTCAATTTGTTTTTCGCTGAATAGTGCTTCAATTTTACTATTCCGATCGGCAATTAGTTGTTTTAACGCATCTTTTAAATCTTCTCTACTCATGTCTTCAGCTTTTGCCTTTTCTATCAATGCCTTTTGCGCTTCTCCCGATTCATTATTGATGATCTCCAATCCAAATCCCTGATCTGATGTCATTTCTAAAGCACTAACCATGGCATCGTGAGCAGCCTGTCTCATTCCTTCCATTTTCTGCTTCATTTCTGCCCGCATGTCTTCGAGTTTTTGTCTTTGTTCATCCGTAAGAAGAGCTTCAATTTCTGCTCGCATGGCTGCTTCCAGTGCCTCTAACTCAGCTTTCGCTGCTCCTCTATCGATAGTGCCATCTTTCGCCTTTTTCATTACTTCTTCCATCTGGCCTTTATAAGAGTCCATAATGGATTTAAGAGACTCTCTCTGTGCTTCATCTAATACAGTGAAAACCGCCCGAATATCCATACCATCTTTATCTCCACCTGGGCCTCCACGTGCTTTCGCATCCATGCCACCCCCATATAAATAGGGTACGTTATTGTCATCCATCCATCCCAATAACCGATCTTTCTCTTCGGATGATAATTTTTTCTGCATTTCTGCAGCAACTTTCCATAGGAAGGCAGGATCACGACGATGTTTACCATCTTTTCCATGGCGATTCAACGCGTCATTCAGGGCATTAATACTTTTTTTACTGAGCCCTACATCCGTATTTAAACCCTCAGAGAATGCCTGCAGTTCAGGGTCGTCAACAAGGGTTGTTTCATCCTTCATTAACTTATCACAACCGATGGTCGCAAATATTACAATGGTTAATAATATAGACAGTTTTTTCATAATCTTATCCTTCTCAGCTAAAGTTCGGTATCAATTTAGGGCTTATACACTCAATATTAGTATAAGTTAAAAAATGAAAGATAAAGGGCCCTCCAAATATAAATTTGGAGCAGCCCATTTTCTTTTTTTACTGTTTGGAGAGCAGTTTTATTTATTATTTCCTCGGTTTCCGCCCTTACCTTTACGACCCTTGCGACCGCCACCCTTTTTCCCCTTTTGACCACGATGTTTTTTCATCCGTAATTCAAGAGCTTTATGGATTTTGATAATTTCAAGTTGTCCATCGGTAAAAAGCCCTTCCAGTTTATCGTTCTTTTCAGTGAATAAATTCTTTAGGGCTGAACGGAGTGATTCACGATCCAAGTCACCATTCTTTGCTTGCTCGAATAAAGCTTTAGCGGCATCTCGCGCTTCAGAATTAATCGTGTCAAACAATGAGACTTGATCCGCACTTAAACCTAATACATCAACCATAACCGCTTTTGAAGAGTCATGGTAAGCTTCCCGATCTGCTTTCCGATCCGCTTTATTCTGTTCAAGTTGTGTTTTTTGTTCATCAGTGAGCAAGGCATCAATTTCTGCTTTCATTACTTCACGAAGAGCTTTCATTTCGACACCGGCATCTTCTTTTGTCAGAGAACCATCTTTTATTTGGCTATGAATCGCTTTGAATTTTTCTTTATATGCGACCATGATCGCTTTAAAGGTTACTTTTTGGTCATCGGTTAATACCCGGACGATACCACCAAAGTCATTTTTTCCTTTTTTACCACCTTTGGATTTAGCGCCCCGTTTTTTGTTATCACCAAACAATGGAATATCTTTTTCGTCCATCTTTTCAAACAGACGTGCTTTTTCTTCATCGGTTAACGTAACAGCCAGTTCGCCAGCGATTTTCCATAAGAAGCCTGGTTCACGATGTTTCCCCCCGCGTCCATGGCGATTTAGAACATCGTTTAAACTTTTTGTGGATGACTTACTAAGACCCAAGTCTGAAGCCAATTCAGACGAAAAGTCTTGAAGTTCCTGACTATCCAAATCAACAGCATTATCCAGCAATGGATTATCACATCCAATGGCCAATAATAAAAATGTTGAAATGGGTAAGATTATTTTTTTCATTTTCTTTTTCCCTTTTTTGTTATTTTCGAATGTTTCATTTGCTCTATTAGATGCAGGATTCATTCAAAAGTTAAATAATTGTTCAATTTGGTTTTGCGCTAACCTCTTTTGATAAATGAACTTCTTTTTATCCATATTGCCAAACTTATAGTTTCTTATACGATTATTGTTTCACTAATTTTTCATATGCTCTATTCCAATAGAAACTTCAAAGCCAACCCCAGCCAGAATTCAGCCATTACCCATCCCCCGGCTCCACTTATGATTTTAGCCGGCGCGGGAACGGGAAAAACATCTACCTTATTGCATCGCATCCGTTATCTGGTTAATTCAAAAATAGTTGATTCAAAACATGTTCTTTTACTTACCTTTACAGAAAAAGCGACTGCAGAGGCTAATCAGACCATTCACCATATTCTTGGAAATGAGGCTGAATCAATTTTTGTGGGCACATTCCACAGTTTTTGCCACTCCATTATGCGTCGGTATGGTCCTGAAAACCGTATGGATGATGTGCTATGGCAGGAAAGCGATATTCTCTACTATCTCATCCATCACTTTGATGAAATGGATTTTATACAGTCGCGTGTTTTCTCCGATAATCCCGTAAAAGCCATTCGGGACTCATTCATTCCATTTTTCAACAGGGTTAGTGATGAACTGCTTTCACCCGCTGACCTGGAAAATAAAATTCAGAATATGGAAGATACCCAGGATTGGTTTGAAGAAAATTTTCCCGGTATCCACCTGGAGAGCACACGGTTCAATGATGTAAGTGACCAGTTAAATGATTTAGTGAAAGCACATGCGTTTTTCCAAAAAGGGAAGGCCAAAAATAATGCCCTAGATTTTGGTGATATGATTTTCGGGTGTTACGAAGTTCTAAAAAACAACCCTTCCGTTCTTACTCAAGTTAGAAATGAATTCCGGCATATTTTTATCGATGAATATCAAGATAACAATTACGCTCTAAATAAAGTTGTGAATCTCATTGCAGAAAACAATCCCAGCATTACGGTAGTTGGAGACGAGGATCAATGCATCTATTCTTTTCGCGGTGCGAATTACTACAATATTTCAGATTTCCGAAATCGGTATAAATCCCATCCGAATTATGCAGAAATTCCCCTGGTGGAAAACCGAAGGTCAACTCAGAAAATTCTTGACCTTGCCAATGCTACAATCAGCCAAAATCCAGATCGAACACCCAAAAATCTAAAATGCCTCCCCGATGCTAAGACAGGACCGAAACCACAATGGATTCAGATGAATAAAAAAGAAACATTAGAAGCTTCGCCAGATTTAGTGCATGCTTTAATTCAGAATGGAAAAGCACTTTATGGTGATATCGCCGTCATTTGCCGTGGGTGGGCAAATGTTAGAGATATGGCCGATGCCTTGCAAAAATCCGGCATTCCTGTTGATATACATATAGAGAAATTTTTTGATGTACCAATCGTAAAAAATGTCCTTGCTTGGGGACACTTACTATCTAAAGATGATCATGCCCACTTTGCATTATACCGGATACTGAGAGAACATTTGGGCGAAACATGGGCAAATACATTTTTTCAATCCATGGATAAAACCACTATTGAAGAAAAGCTCGACCAACTGAAGTCACAAGCTAAAGAATCAAAAGAGATCACTTTCGTTATGCAATCATTCGAAACACTTCAGAAATCATTAGGAAAAAAGTTAAAGGCAGACGAGATGGTTTGGGAAATATTGACTGCTTTGAAAAAAACTCATTTAATGACTTCAATGCGGATGGCGTATAGATATTCCCAAAGGCTTAACCTTGCTAATGCAGGTGAAATTTTAAATCTAGCTGAACAATTTGTCAATAAAGACCCCAATGCATCCTTCAGAAATTGGCTCGATTTTATGGAAGTTATGTCTTTGGCTTCGAACCAGAACGCTGCTCAGCCGGAACTCGAAAAGGATAATCTCGCTGTGCAAGTAATGACCATCCACCAGAGCAAAGGACTCCAGTTCCCCGTTGTGATAATGCCTTTTCTCTACAGTGGAAGTTTTCCTTCAAGTCTAAAGAAACACCCAACCATTAATCGATTACCGACCTCCTGGATGGCTTGGGAGCAGAATGCAGATACCTCATTTCGAATCCTCCACGAACGGGAAGAACGGCGCGTATTTTATGTTGGTATCACCCGCGCAGAAACATATTTATATTTATACGGACCTACGAAAAGACAATCTCTTTTTACAAAAGAATTAGAAAACCTGAAACCACAGCCCATGGAGATTAAGACCATGAATGAACATGAAGAAAAAACAGTTTCACTGAGTGAAAGACGCCAAAGACTTTTGGCAGATTTGAACCGGGAAATCGCTGCCAATCAATTGGAAAATGCGCGAATAATTTTGGAAGAGATGGAACGAGATGATCTCCCCAAAGATTTAACCGAATCAGATCAACTGAAGGATGTCTCTGGTATACTTCATCTGTCCTCTACCAAAATTGATACCTACAATTCCTGTCCGTTGAAATACAGGCTAAAATACATTGATAAAATTCCTGAAAGAAAAACGCGTGCTACTGGAGAGTTTGGTTCTATTATGCACAGCATATTGGAAGAATTTCACGGACTTGAAGTTGCAGACCAAACAGAGAAAATGTTATTTGATCTTCTGGAAAAACACTGGCGTGAGGATTCTTTCGAATACCGCCAGCGTGGGGAAGAATTTCGCAAGCAGGGCGAAGAATTATTATCCGATTATTTCCGGTTTATACAGGAAAACCCCCCTACTGTTTTGGGACGGGAAAAATCCTTTTCTTATACTATGAATAATATTAACGTAAAAATTTCAGGGAAGATTGATCGTATTGATCAAGATGGTGATTTGCTTGGTATTGTAGATTATAAAACAAGTAAAAAGAAGGAAAAATCCGAAAATAATTTGCAAATGGCATTGTATTCGGAAGCCATTTTACGTGATGCCGTCCCCGGGATCAATGGTAATCCGGGAAATGCAAGTTTACACTTTTTACGGTATGGGGATGATCCCTTGTCATCACACCATTTCTCAGAGGATGATTTAGAAATAAGTCGGGAAAAAATTCGTGAAGTTGCAAATGGCATTCGAACAGGATCCTTTGAAACTAAAAAGAGTGATTATAATTGCCAGTACTGCGACTATAAAGATTTCATCTGCCCGGCTTGGGAAGATTGATTTTTTTCTGTTACAAATAACGAATAGCATCTAAATTAGCGGACTTTGATTCCATAATGAGGAGGTAATGGTGAAAAAATATATCCTTTTTCTAATGTTGATCGGACTTGGTTTCGCTGAATCAATCGCTGATAAAACAAAATCCATGGATAAAATGGATGGATATTTAAATCTTTATTGGGAAAATGAAACGGGAAAGCTATGGCTGGAAATTTCCAATTTTAACGAAGAATTCCTCTATGTGAATTCACTCATGGCAGGGATGGGTTCCAATGACGTGGGCCTGGACCGGGGTCAGTTGGGCAATGGAAGAATTGTATATTTTCATCGAGTCGGCCCGAAAGTGTTAATGATTCAGCCCAATTATTATTACCGGGCTGTGACTGATGATCCCCGTGAAAAAAAGTCGGTTGAGGATGGGTTTGCAAAATCCACCCTTTGGGGGTTTACAGTAGAAGCAGAAGAGGACAACCGTGTTTTAGTTGATGCCACAGACTTTTTTCTGAATGATGCCCATGGTATTGTTTCTCGATTAAAAAATCAAAAAATGGGGAATTACAAGGTGGATAAAAGTCGATCAGCCATTCACCTCCCGGCTACCATGAATTTTCCGAACAATACGGAAGTGGAAGCTCTCATGACCTACACAGGGTCGAATCCGGGAAAATATGTTAGACAAACCACACCGACGTCCATCGCCATAACGATGAGACTCCATCATTCATTTGTTGAACTTCCAGATGACAATTATACGCCAAGAAATCATGATCCCCGAGCGGGATATTACCCCATGTCCTTTCAGGATTATGCTGCACCATTGGACGAATCCATTTACAAACGGGTGATAACGCGTCATCGGTTACACAAGAAGAATCCCAATGCCAGAACGAGTGAAGCTGTTGAACCCATTATTTATTATATAGATCCCGGCGTCCCGGAACCGGTGAAATCAGCCATGCTGGAAAGCGGTGGTTGGTGGAATCAAGCCTTTGAAGCAGCAGGATATAAAAATGCTTTCCAGATGAAAGTACTGCCGAAAGATGCGCACCCCATGGACGTCCGATACAATATGGTTCACTGGGTCCATCGTGCCACTCGAGGATGGTCCTATGGCAGTTCCGTTGACGATCCGCGAACAGGAGAAATTTTGAAGGGAAACGTATCTCTTGGTTCACTCAGATTGCGCCAGGATTACCTCATTGCCACCGGATTATTGGCGCCTTATGATAATGGCACTGCAGTCCCCGATTATATGCGTGAATTAGCTTTGGCAAGAGTCCGCCAACTCGTGGCACATGAAATTGGCCATACCATTGGATTGGCTCATAACTATATCGCCAGTACGGTTGATCGTGGATCCGTAATGGATTATCCTCACCCAAAAGTTACTGTTAATCAAAAGGGGGAAATTGAATGGCAGAATGCCTATGACGTGGGCATCGGGGAGTGGGATAAAATATCTGTCGCCTACGGCTATCAGGATTTCCCAAAAGGAACCAACGAAAAGGAAGCATTAGAAGAAATCATTCAAGATGGTATCCGTCGCAAATACACATTTATTACAGATCAGGATGCAAGGCCACTGGGATCTGCCCATCCCACTGCTCACCTTTGGGATAATGGAAAAGATCCAGTATCCGAGTTACAAAATTTAATGGCAGTCCGTAAAGTAGCGCTGGATAATTTTGGTGAGAATAATATTAGAATTGGTCAACCCTATAGTGATATAGAGGATGTACTGGTTCCTATATATTTTCTCCATCGGTTTCAAATAGAAGGTGCAGCCAAAGTGGTGGGTGGATTGAATTTCACTTATGCCCTTCGAGGTGACGGTCAAATGGTTACAGAATTCCTCGATCCAAAATTCCAAATGGAAGCCTTGGATGGGCTCATCGGTACACTCCAACCGGATGCATTAACTTTAAGAGAGGAACTTCTTCAACTTATTCCTCCCCGTGCTTCTGGACGAGGCCGAACCCGTGAATCTTTTAATTCCAGAACCAGTGTTACATTTGATGGCGTCAGCCTTGCGGAGACTGCCGCCAACCTGACTTGTCGAATGATCTTTCATCCTGCCCGTGCAACACGTTTGGTTGAATACAACGCTCGAAATACCAAACAACCGGGATTGGAAAAAGTTTTAAACGAAATAATTAAAGAAACAATATTACAATCGGCCCCTGCAGGACTTGAGGGTGAAATAAAACGGAATGTTGATTTTGTCATCCTCGACCATCTCATGAGTTTGACTATAAATAAAAATACATCCCCCGCTGCCCAATCGATCGCCATGGCGCAAGTGAATTCATTATCAATTAAATTGTCCCGTAACCGAGGAAAATCATCCCGAGATAAAGCCCATTTTAGTATGCTACAACATCGCATCAAGACCTTCCTGGATAAACCTGAAGAATTTGAACCCATAAAAGTACCAAAAGCACCGCCAGGATCGCCAATCGGCACCGAATTCGGATGTACATTTGAAAATCCATTTAACAATAATTCTCAATAAAAGGAAGTTAAAATGAAACGGAATATCCTATTTATCCTACTACTGATATCTGCCATCCTTTCTGCCGATGGACTGGATATGAAAAAATTTAAAGGAATGAAAGCTCGGAGTATTGGTCCCGCCGGTATGAGCGGCCGTGTAACAGCCATTGATGTTGTCCTTTCCAATACGGATGTCATTTATGTCGGTACCGCCTCTGGCGGCCTTTGGAAATCCGAAAGTGGCGGCATCAAATGGGAACCCATTTTTGATGATCAAAAAGTCGCTTCCATTGGGGATGTAACAGTTGATCCCACCAATCCAGACGTGATCTGGGTGGGTACTGGCGAAGGCAATCCGCGGAACAGTCAATCGGCTGGTTTTGGTGTGTATAAAAGTATTGATGGCGGTAAATCTTGGGATTTCAAAGGGTTGGGTGAAACGCGGAATATTCACCGTGTTTTGATTAATCCCCATAATCCCGATGAAGTATATGTGGGTGCCCAAGGTGCTGCATGGGGCGAGAGTGAGCACCGAGGTGTATATAAAACATCTGATGGTGGCGACTCTTGGGAAAAGATTCTCTACATTGATGAAAAAACCGGGATCGGTGAATTGGTCATGGATCCCCGTAACCCAGACAAACTGATTGCCAATATGTGGCAGTTTAGACGGTGGCCATGGTTCTTTAAATCCGGTGGTCCAAGTTCAGGGATGCACATCACATTTGATGGGGGTAAAACATGGAAAAAACGAACGGATAAAGATGGCCTGCCCAAAGGTGATTTTGGCCGCATGGGCATTGCTATTGCACCGAGCAATCCGAAACTGATTTATGCCCTGATTGAATCTAAAAAAAATGCACTATATAAATCAGAGGATGGCGGTTTTAAGTGGAAAAAAGTATCCGATAAAAATATTGGCGGCCGCCCTTTTTACTATGCGGAAATCTATGTAGATCCGGTGAATGAAAATAGAATTTATAATCTCCATACCTATGTGACTGTTTCCAATGATGGGGGTAAAACGTTTGGTTCCCTCATGACGGCTTACGGAGCAAATGGGGTTCATCCGGACCACCATGCATTCTGGGGTCATCCCACTAATCCCAATTTCATAATTGAAGGGAATGACGGTGGATTGAATTTTTCAATGGATCGGGGTAAAACGTGGCGGTTTGTGGAAAACCTCCCTGTGGCCCAGTTTTACCATATTAATTATGACATGGATTGGCCTTACAACGTCTATGGCGGCATGCAGGATAATGGCTCCTGGCGCGGCCCTGCTTATATGTGGCGCTCTGGCGGTATCCGGAATTCATATTGGGATGAGTTGGCGTTTGGCGATGGATTTGATGTAGTGCCTCACCCCGGGAATTCCCGTTTTGGTTATGCCATGAGTCAACAGGGAAATGTGAGCAGATACGATTTGGTTACAGGGCATCAGCAAATGATTCGTCCCGTACACCCCAATGGAGAATATCTCCGTTTTAATTGGAATGCGGCTATTGCTCAGGATCCATTTGATGAAGATGCCATATTCTTTGGCAGTCAATATGTTCATTACAGTACCGACCGCGGAAACAATTGGGATATTATTTCTCCGGACCTCACCACCAATGATCCGGAAAAGCAAAAACAGCACGAAAGTGGCGGATTAACTTTTGATGCTACCGGTGCAGAAAACTATACCACCATTCTTGCCATTGAACCGAGTTCATTGGATCGCAACGTAATCTGGGTGGGTACGGATGATGGTAATGTGCAACTCACTACTGATCGCGGAAAAACTTGGGAAAATGTCGCAAAGAAAATCCATGGTGCACCTGTGGGCAGTTGGGTGACACAAATTAATGCGTCCAAATATGATCCAGCTGAGGCTGTAATAGTCATAAACAATTACCGTCGTAATGATTGGAAACCCTATGTTTTCAAAACAAATAATTATGGGAAATCATGGAAGCCCATTGCAGATGAAGAAAAGGTATGGGGTCACGCATTGAGTTTTGTTCAAGATCCCATTGAGCCAAATCTCCAATTCTTAGGAACAGAGTATGGTCTTTACATCACCCTGAATAATGCCAAAACCTGGACAAAATGGACCAGTGGCTATCCCACAGTTTCTACCATGGATTTAAAAATTCACCCAAGAGAACATGACCTTGTAATTGGCACATTCGGACGGGCAGCCTACATTCTGGATGATATTCGCCCGTTGCGGGAAATGGCTTCTACCAAAAAAGATTTGATGAAAAAACGGCTCCATTTTTTCGAACCACCCACTGCAGTTCTGGCAATTAATCGCCAAGCGTCGGGTACACGGTTTGAAGCCAATGCCATATTTACAGGGAAAAACCGTGGTCGTGGCGCCATGCTAACTTTTGTATTTAATCCAGATAAGAAAAAGAAAGAAAAACCAAAAAAAGATAAAGGGGATAAAAAAGGGAAACCAGAACACAAAAAAGAGAAGGTAACCATGGAAGTCCTTGATGAAGAAGGGAAAGTGATTCGTACAGTGAAACACAATGTGGAGGCGGGCATAAACCGCGTTTATTGGGGATTACGGCGCAAAGGTGTTCGATCTCCCAATGCACCTAAACCAACCAAGCCAGATGCGAAAGAACCGGGTGGGCCTCCCGTTTTACCCGGTGAATACACCATCCGTTTATCCAATGGGACGGATACAACCACCCATGTTGTGAATGTTATTTCAGATCCGCGGGTGGGTATTAATACGCGTAATCTGGAACAACTCCAGCCTATCTATGAACGGCAAATGGAAATTACAGCGTTAGTTACAAAAGCCATGGATCGCATTCGGAAATCCAAAAAAATCGTTGAATCTGTGAATAAAATGCTGGATGTAAAGAAGAATAAATCCCATAAAACACTCCAAAAAAATGGGAAATCCATGACGGACAGTTTAAAGGTTTTGGAAGAACTGATCGTTAACAAAAAAGGACTCCAGGGTATCGTGAGAAGTCCCCAAATACTCAGTGGCAAGATTAGCGCCCTCAACAGGTATTTATACAGTAACTTGACCGGACCTAATAAAAGTCACGATTACCTGCTTGATTATTCTGAAGCAGAAACGGAAAAAGTCCTCGACCAAGTCAATCAGTTCTATAAAGAAGAATGGCCGAAATATCAGACCGCCGTTGAGGATGCGAATCTTTCCTTGTTTAAGGAATTCACCCCAATCAAAATAGACTAGAGGCTTTGAATAAATAATGATTAATAGAAGAAAATTCATCAAAACAATGTCAATGCTGGGCCTCAGTATGCCGGCAATGGCAAAATCAATTTCCAAAAATTCAGGAAATAGCTCCCCAGCTAAACACAATCCAATTATTGTATGCAGCCGTGGTGAAAAATGGGGGAAGAAAGTACTCAAACCTGGTTGGACAATTCTTAAGAAAGATGGATCCCTTTTAGATGCAGTTGAGCGATCGGCGAATGTAACCGAATTAGATCCGGAAGATGGATCCGTTGGTTTTGGGGGACTGCCAAATGAAAATTGTGTGGTGCAACTAGATGCTTCTATTATGTATGGGCCTACCCATAATTGTGGATCCGTAGCAGCTATAGAAGGCATTAAAACACCCAGTTCCGTTGCGCGCCTTGTAATGGAAAGAACCGATCATATTCATATTGTTGGTAAGGGTGCCCAGAACTTTGCCAAGGCCCATGGTTTTAAAGTTGAAAATCTTTTAACGGAACGGTCAAGAAAAAGTTGGCTGCAATGGAAAGAGAATTTATCGGATAAAGATGATTGGTTTCCCCCTGCAGATGGTAATTACGATTCAGAGCGATCTACCGGAACCATCAATGTATTAGCCATAGACAGTGCAGGTGACATTGCGGGTATCACCACTACCAGTGGAATGGCATGGAAAATTCCCGGCAGGATCGGTGATTCGCCTATTATTGGTGCCGGGTTGTACCTGGATAATGAGGTCGGAGCGGTCGGTGCCACAGGTCGTGGAGAAGAAATTATTCGTACCTGCGGCTCCTTCTTTGTGGTCGAACAAATGCGTGCAGGTAAATCCCCCCAGGAAGCCTGTGAAGCCTTGTGCGAACGAATTATTTATATCAACGGTGGTAGAGACAAAGTCAATTTCAATGACAAAATTATCGCTGTAAATAAAAATGGCGACGTTGGCTGTGCTTCAATATTAGGTGGAAAAGGAAGAGAACCCAAACTGGCCTATTGGTCCAATAAAGGATTTAAAGTCTTAAAAGGAACTTACATCATCGAAAATTAATTAGCCGTGACAGTCCAGGCGATTATTCCTGTGAATTTACTCCCTTTTATGAGCGCTTTTTTAGGCGCAGTTGTAGCCGATTGATCAATGGCTGTTCCATTACCTGTCACTGTATATTTATATATTAGACTACCATTTACATCTTCAAGATTGACATAGGTGGTATCCTTTCCTTTCCAATCAGTAACAATCAATGTAGATGCCACTGATTTCCCTGCCTGCAAATTGAATGAAAGATCAATGGCTTCATCTATTGTGAAATTATCGCCGCGTACACTGAACGAAAATGCAGATGGCGTATTGATTATAACAGGAAGATTCTCCACCAATCCATGATCCGGGTCAGGTGGCCCCACGCAGGAAGACAAAATATAAGATAAAAGGATAAAAGATAAAAATTTCTTCATTCTTCTAATTCCTTGGGTTGATCTCCCTGCCCAAGTTGGAGTTCGTCAATCTTATCCATGGGTTTTTCCAATCCCCGGCGACGGGTTCCAGCCAGTTCCTCGTAATGATTAGAAACCGTTCCTAACGTTTTTCCCAATGCATCCAGTTTCTCAATGAATTTTTCCCATTGCTCCTTGAACGTTACCACCAGTTTCTGCATTTCCCCTGCCCGTTGCTCCATATGAAAATTTGAAACTGCTTGACGGATGAGGGACAAGATTGCATATAATGTGACCGGAGAACACAGCAATATTTTTTTACCCAATGAAAAATCAATAAGTTCGTGATCCTCCTGGTTCAAAAATGAATAAATACTTTCATTCGGTATAAACATAAGTACATAATCCACTGTACCGGCATTGGGATCAATGTATGAGCGTTTTGAAATTGCCTTTACGTGGTCTCTAACATCTTTCAAAAATGCTTTCTTTTCATTTTCCTGTTCAGATTCATTTTCTGAAGCAAGAAAGCCCTCATAATGGCTTAGGGGGAATTTCACATCCATATTAACATGTTTTCCGTCGGGAAGGTTAAACTTGAAATCTGGACGATCTGATCCTTCTTGGGTTTGTTTCTCGTAATTAATTCCTTCGGTCAATCCGATGAACGCCAGAATGTCTTCTACCATTCGTTCACCCCATTGCCCTCTCGCTTGAGAACTGGAAAGAATTTGCCGTAATTGAGAGGTTGTATCAGACAGTTCAGTGATACCCTTTTTAGACTCAACCATTTGCCCGGTGAGTTCTGCCGTTTGCTTATTCAACCCTTCCAATTGTTTTTTCATTCCATCCAAACTTGAATCAATTAATTTTTTCTTTTCATCCATTTGGGAGTCAGATGATTTGAGTAATTCTCCAAATTTGTTTTCGGCCAATTTTAAAAATGTATCCAAATTTTGATCCAATGCCTTTTTAGATAAATCACCAAATTCTGCCTTAAGCTGATCTCTGCTGGATTGGGCAGCATCAATTTCTTTTTGGCGTAAAAACCAAATAATGGTTGCACCAGCGCCAAACCCAACCAGAAATAAAATAATACCAGAGATAAATGTCATGTGGTTTCTACACTTCCTTTTAATCCCAATTCATCTGCTTTTTCTTTTAAAGCATCAATCACGAATTGGATGTGCTCTGTCATGTCAACCTCAAGTTCTTCGATACTTTGAAAAATATCTTCCCTTAAAACGGACGCGGCGAATGACTTTTGTTTTAGTTTCTTTTTCACGGATTTAGGCTTCACTTCAAAAATAGACTTAGACGGACGTACATAAGTTACGGCAAAAATGAATCCGGTCAATTCATCCACCGCAAAAAGGGCTTTGGCCATATCTGTGTCCCTGGGAATTCCAGAATAGGTCGCATGGCCCATAATGGCGCGGGTGATGGATTCAGGGTATCCTTTTTCTTTCAGGATTTCATTCCCGCGAAAGGGATGCTCTTCCATAGATGGATATTTCTCATAATCAAAATCATGCATGAGTCCTGCTAATCCCCATTCATCCGGGTCACCATTATATTTTTCAGCCATTTTTCGCATTGCCTGTTCCACGCCCAATGCATGCCGTCTCAAACTATCGGTTTTGGTGTAATCGTGAAGCAGTTCAAGCGCTTCCTCTCTGGATGGACAACCGGCCATTAGATACCCAATAAATCTATAACTAGGCGAATCACCTCTCCCGTGGCCGTCCCTTTATTTTGGTAAGACAGATCCTTATCTCCCCAAGCCGTGCCAGCTATATCAAAGTGGCACCAGGGAATATCTTCGCCTACAAACGCTTCCAGGAATGCGCCGCCGGCAATGGAGCCGGCCTGCATGGGTGCGCCCACATTTTTTACGTCAGCTATCTTGGATTTCACCTGTTCCAAATATTCATCCCAAAGGGGGAATTCCCACACTTTTTCTGCAGTGGTTTTTGATGAAGATTTAATTGCATTTATTAATGAAACATCAGTCCCCATAATTCCTGTAGCCACATGACCCAAGGCCACCACCACGGCGCCAGTAAGTGTGGCAAAATCAATCATATATTCCGGATCGTAATGTTTGGATGCGTAAGATAATGCATCAGCGAGAATGAGCCGGCCTTCTGCATCCGTATTTAACACTTCGATGGTTTTTCCATTATAGGCTGTGAGGACATCTCCTGGACGGTAGGCCTTATCTCCACTCATATTTTCTGTAGATGGAATAATACCTATAATATTCATTTTGGGTTCCAGTTCTGCCACCGCTTTCATCACACCCAAAACCACACCGGAACCACACATATCATATTTCATTTCATCCATTTTGGCCGATGGTTTGATTGAGATACCACCACTATCAAATGTAAGTCCTTTTCCTACCAATAATTTCGGTTTTTGTTTCTTTGGCCCACCCATATATTCCATAATAATGAATTTGGGTGGAACGTCTGTACCGGCGGCAACACCCGCTAAAGCACCCATTCCCATTTTGGTAAACTTTTCTCGATCAAATACAGTCACTTTCATACCGCCGGCCTTCCCAATGACTTTGGCGTTTTCTGCCAAATGGGATGGTGTTGCTATATTTCCAGGTCTATTTTCAACATTTCTGGCAAGGCAAACCCCATTAGCGATTATAGTCCCTTTTTCCACCGAATTTTTATTCCCACCAACTATCGTGGCACCCTTCATTTCAAATGGATCGTCATCGGTGGTTTTAAATTCATTAAACTGGTAACTGCCCAGCACTAGGCCTTCTGCCGTTGCCTGAGACATGTAATCATCTTTGGCATCTACGGGCACGAGGAAAGAAACTGACTTTATTTTATTCGTATTACAGGCTTTGGATACACCGCCGCCGGCTTTGCGCAAAGTTTCTGCATTGAGCTCCCCCCTATGGCCGAGACCAAATATAAAAGCAATGGCACCCTTTTTACCCACGACTGTTTTGACTTCGCCCGATTTTCCTTTAATGAGATTGGCCGCAAGCATATTAGACAGTCCCCTTCCCAGTTCTCGATTAACGCCTTGAAATTGTCGGGAGATTTTTAAATCATCATAAATACCCACCGCAACCGCATGGGACTTTATTTTCTGCCAATCGCCTGAACTGTGCTTTATTTTTGAAAGATGTGCCATTGTTATCCTCGAATTTTGAATGAATTACACTTTAAGTATCAATAAAATTAGCTTATCCATTCCCATTATCAAATATGGAAAGAATAAATACAAGAATAAATATTCGGGAGGTTCAATTTGAATTAATTCAAGATCAAGACTTGGTGCCTTTGTTTCGGTGATCTTTTTCACTTAGTTTTCACCCAACTGAAAAAGGAAATCTCATGCATAACGTAAGAATTAAACAAATCAATACCATGGTAGAGCAATGCCAAGATGATGCTTCGGCAGCCCAATTGGATTTTAATTTTGAAGGCACCTGGCACACCAATTCAGACCAGGTTCAATTTTCAGGTGATGTACAATTCCCCCAGGGGGAGTTGACCCTTAATGCCGACTTTCCACCCTTTCTGGGCGGTGAGGGCCGGGCCCCCTCTGCCCTTACCTACTGTTTCTATGGTGCCATGTCCTGCTACGGATCCACCTTTGCCACACAGGCAGCTATGGCCGGTGTCACATTGGATGCAATGACTATTTCATTGAAACTTGGTGTGGATTTCCGGACAGCTTTAGGTGTAGGAGATTTTCCTCCCATGACCGGGTTTGAATTTAATGTAAAGATTAAAAGTGATGCATCGGATGTAGATATTCAAAGGGTAAAAGAATTAACCGATGAACGCTGCCCTGCCATTTGGGCCATGCAGAACCCAGTTCCGTTTACAACAGCTGCCGCAAAGGTTAGCTAATGGCAGCCCATTCCATAAATATTACTGAAAAGTTTAACCTCTTCTCTGACCACTGGTCCCCAAAAGTGATCGCTGAAATGAATGATTACCAATTTAAATTGGCTAAAGTTGAGGGTGAATTCGTTTGGCATTCCCATAACGATACGGACGAAACATTCATTGTGATTGACGGAGAACTCACGATTGAATTCCGAGATAGGCATGTGGTTTTAAAAAAGGGCGAAATGGTTGTCGTTCCCAGGGGCGTTGAACATAAACCGTCCGCAGAAAATGAATGCAAAATTATGCTCCTTGAACCAAAAGGTGTTGTGAATACCGGTGATTCTGGCGGGGAACTCACCGCAGAAAATGACGTATGGATTTAAACCCTTAAACTGCGCCGGATACGAGGTTTTCTACCACGGACGGATCTGCTAATGTGGAAGTATCTCCCATATTATCCAGATCACCTTCAGCGATCTTTCTTAATATGCGCCGCATGATCTTTCCCGAACGCGTTTTAGGCAAAGCAGGTGTAAACTGAATTTTATCGGGCTTGGCGTGAGGACCTATTTCAGTGACAACGGTTGCTCGAATATCATTAATGATAAAATCAGAAGGCTCGACCCCAGTCATGAGAGTCACAAAAGCATAAATCCCCACCCCTTTAATATCATGAGGATATCCAACAACAGCCGCCTCTGCTACTCCATTTGCTTTACCGATACCACCTTCTACTTCTGCTGAACCAATTCTATGTCCGGACACGTTGAGTACATCGTCCACCCGTCCCGTAATCCAATAATATCCATCTTCATCCCGACGGGCACCGTCCCCCGTAAAATAGTACCCCGGAAATTGGGAAAAGTACGTTTCTACAAAACGATCATGATCGCCATAAATTGAGCGCATTTGCCCCGGCCAGGATGCCTTCATTGCCAATAATCCGGATACATCGTTTCCTTGAATTTCTTCTCCAGATTCTGTAAGCAAAACAGGTTCAATTCCATAAAATGGAAATGTAGCTGATCCGGGTTTTGTTGGGGTAGCTCCGGGAAGTGGCGTCATCATTATACCGCCTGTTTCTGTTTGCCACCATGTATCAATAATGGGACATTTTTCATTTCCGACGATAGAATGATACCACATCCATTCCGGTTCTTTAATAGTTTCGCCCACTGTACCTAAAAGTCGAAGAGAAGATAAATCATGTTTTTCAACCCAGGAGTTTCCTTCTTTCATTAAGGCCCGAAGGGCGGTTGGGGCCGTATAAAAAAGCGTGACCTGATGTTTGTTAACCACTTCCCAGAATCGGCCGAAATCGGGGAAATTTGGCACCCCCTCAAACATGATGGAGGTGGCACCACAAGACATGGGACCATAGACGATGTACGAATGGCCTGTAATCCAGCCAATATCTGCTGTACACCAATAAATATCGTCTTTATTATAGTCAAATATCTGTTCAAATGTGTAATTGGCATAAACCAAATATCCCCCAGTGGTATGAAGCACACCCTTGGGTTTCCCCGTAGAACCGGACGTATATAATATAAATAATGGATCTTCCGAATCCATTTCAACCGGGGCACATTCTGAATCAGCTTTGGACATTGCTTCCTGCCACCACACATCCCGTTCGTCAACCATATCCACCGGTTCTCCGGTTCTTTGAACCACAAGAACATGTTCAATTGATGGCGTTTGGGCTACCGCTTTATCCGCATTGGATTTCATGGGAATATTCTGTTTCGTCCCGCGGACACCCGTGTCCTGAGTAATTAAGATTTTACATGCTGAATCGTTAATCCGATCTCTCAGGGAATCGGGACTGAATGCGCCAAAAACAATTGAATGCACTGCGCCTATCCGCGCGCAGGCCAGCATGGCCACGGGCAGTTGGGGCACCATCTGCATGTACATACAAACGCGATCACCCTTTTCTACACCCAATCCTTTGAGCACATTGGCAAACCTCTGGACCTTCTTCAGTAATTCTGCATATGTGAAATGGCTATCCTCTTCCGGATTGTTTCCTTCCCAAATTAGGGCTGTCCTGTTGCCGTTCCCAGCTTCTACATGACGGTCCAAGCAATTATAACTCACATTTAATTTGCCACCTTCAAACCATTTGATATTTGCATTTACATAATCGAATTCACCGACAGAATCCCATTTTTTATACCATGAAATTCGTTCAGCTTCTTCTGCCCAGAATGCATTCCGATCTCCAATGGATTTATCATATTTTTTTTGATATTGATCCATACTTTTCACATGGGCATTGGTTGAAAATGTTGACGGCGGGTTAAAAATTTTTACATTCACGAATCCTCCTTGGGATACATTTTGAATTTATTAATGAGATTATATATGCAGTTTAGGTTTTAAAATAGGTAAAATATTAAAGCCTAATTATCCTTCAGATAAACATGTTTTCCCAAAATCCAACCATTCACATTCTGATATTTATTTTGATTGTCCAAATATATCCGAGCACGGCCAAATAACCGATCCCCTGCCACCTTAGATATCACCAATTGGTCGCCTTCATTCAGCAGAAATAATACAGTTGATCCATTTTCAGGCCCTTCTCTAAATGGAACCAGTTCATCAATAACTTCATAAATAGTTTCACCTGTATCCAGTTTTATTGGTGATATTTTGACTGTCCTTTCAGAATCACCCTCTGGCACGACAATACTACCTTTCCATGTTGGAAACTGACCATCCGTATTAATGGATAGTAAAACCGGTTCCTCCTTATTCCGCTTTATGGGAACTCTAACGGAAGTATACCCACTAGTGTCTGCTTCAGCCATAGAAAGAGTCTCACCATCTTGGGAAACACGTATATGGCAATTGGGGATAGGATTACCAGATGTTTTATCCACAACGTTGAGCTTCATTATATCTGCCGGAACAAGAATATCAAATTGAGTTAATTTGATATCACCGCTACCTTCTTTATTGAACATTCGGTATTGAACATCATAGGCATCCCCAAGTGGTTCCATTTTCGCAATATTCCCAAGTGTATCCGTATTTAATATATTAACTGGAAGAATAATTTGGATAGGTTCACCGGGGAAAAATAATTTCTGCATAAAAGATTCTGCCGGGTGGTTCCGAGGATAAATGCTAAAACGAAAGGCCGTAGGTGTTACTTCAATCGGATTGACAGTTGCAATGATGTTCACTGTTTCTGATTCCTGAGCTTTTTGTACTGATATATTTGAATCAACCGCCGTTGAATCTTCTTGAGAAAATCCAAATGAAAGACATGTTATTAAATAAATAGGTAGAAAAAGTTTAGCAGGCTTTTCCATGAGGTGTTTTCTTATAATTTCCTTCTTCATCTTTTTTTACCGAAACCATAACTAAAGTTGCAATACATGCCAATCGTGGTTCAGAATTTCTTCCTTCTGCATAGGCATCCACTTTAATTTTGAAGGATGTTTTACCTGCCCCGATGATAGTTGCAGTAAAATTCACCCAATCTCCCAAATACACCGGTTGCTTGAATTCAACTTTATCAATTGTGCGTGTTACGGCACCATCTACATCGGCACCTTTTAAAAACCGATGGGAAACCTTCGCCGCAGCCAAATCAACCCAAGCGATCATTTGGCCACCAAAAAGAGTGCCCACCACGTTAATATGGTCAGGCATAACAAATTGTGAATATTTAGCTGAGATTGTCGGCATTTTACTTATTCCTTTCAATTATACAAAGTTCAAGACACCATAAATAAAAAGCCCCGCAAATACACCCTCGAGAAAAAACTTTTTTCCCTGAAGAGCACGCCACACCTGCGGGGCTTCATGGAAAAAGTTTATCCTTAAGTTGTTATTTATTTCAAGCATTTTTTTATTTCTTTGATAAATATTCCTTTGCCATACGTTCACCTTCATCAAGATCCACTTTTGTTAAGATAAAAGCACCGAATAAAAAGAGTATGACCAGGGATAAAATTCCCATTCTTGGATTCCCAGTCATTAATCCTATATATCCCATTAAGGGTGGACCAATGATAGCTGCAAATTTTCCCAGCATATTATAGAATCCAAAAAATTCCGCTGATTTTTCCTTCGGAATAATACGAGAATACATGGATCTACTGAGCGCCTGAATTCCTCCTTGAAAACACGCAATCATAATTGCCAATGTATAAAAATGCCATTGCTCTGTCATAAATACGCCAAAAATAGTAATAATCATATATGCTAAAATGGCCACATGAATAGCCTTTTTAATACCAATTTTTGATGCAAACCAATAATAAACCAGTGTGGCGGGGAATGCGATAAACTGGACCAATAATAAAGCAGTAATGAGTGAACTGGATGAAAACCCAAGACTACTCCCATAATCCACGGCCATTTTAATAATTGTATCTACCCCATCAATATATAACCAATAGGCCAGTAAGAAGGTGCCTACCACATGTAAATGTTTAATATCATAGATTGTATTGATTAACTGGCGCCATCCCGCACCAATTGCCGAACCAATTCCAACGGGTTCATGAATTTTGGGCTCTTCCACAAAAAAGATGATTGGAATGGAAAATATTGCCCACCAAACCGCCACAGAAATAAAAGATAATCGTATAGCAATTGCACCGTTGGCAATTCCGAACATTTCAGGATATTGGTACATGAGTACATTCACCAAAAAAAGTATTCCACCCCCTATATAACCAATGGAAAATCCCAGTGAAGAAGCATAATCGATCTTTTTCTTTGATGCCACACCAGGTAAGAGTGAATCATAAAAAATATTTCCCCCAGCATAACCAATGGAGCCAATCACATATAATAATATAGCTAATTGCCAATCACCTTGTTTCACCATCCATAGAGCGCCAGTACCTAGTATTCCTAAAAAAGCAAAGGTAATTAAAAATTTCTTTTTGGCTGTACCTCTATCGGCAATGGCTCCAAGGAAAGGAGCTAAAACAGCTACAATAATGGACGCAATGGAATTTGCAAGTCCAAGATACCATGTGCTTAAGGTTACGCTATCAGTGTTGGACCAATATTCCTTAAAGAAAACAGGGAAAAACCCTGCCATGACAGTTGTTGCAAAAGCACTATTAGCCCAATCGTAGAATGACCAGGCCCATATAGATTTTTTGGAATCAATCAATTGGCTTCCTCATATGATAATGAATATACCTACCATGCTTGGAAATATGAACTGATTCGAATCCAAGAAGATGTATACCCGTAGCTATGGTAGGTTAAGAGCGGAACGAACCAACGGACGCCAACTTCCAGCTCAAAAGGAATGGGGCCCATCTGATTAAATGGATCCACATTTAACAAATTTATTTTCAACACTTGAGTCGCCATTGTTTTTTGCGTATCAAAATTGTTCCGTTTAACCATCCATTCATTCCACACATCGCTGTTAGAAACATATTGATCACGCCCTGAAAACATCCAATCCATCCCGGCGGAAAAAAACAATCGTTTTGGCCAAATTTCTAATTGACCCTGGATCGCACCAAAAACCTGTCCACCTTGTTCATACAGCACTGACTCCCCGATGGCACGAGAAATGGAATCAGTATCGGCATTTTCAATCCATAAAAATGAAATAGGTGGATTAATAATTTCTCGACTAAATGATGACATATGCACGGACCAATTGATAGTAATCAATCTTCCCCTGACCTTTCGATACAATTCCCCAAATACTTTGATTCGCCACTGGGTGAGCCCATTCCCAATGGGCAGTTGTTTAAATTGATGTGGTATTCCATTATCATCCACATCTTTTACATTATATTTTTTCAGCCGTTCACCAAATGGCAGAGTTATATCAATCCCGCCATATACCGAATATTTATTCTGTCCACCACGCCATGCTGGATTACCAAAAAATAATATATTCATCCCCATAGTGACATCATCCATTCCTGTATTCGATTTTGTCGCTGGGAAATATTGGTTCATAAGCTGGTCCATAGGAGATTGGGTCGTATCATCTGCTATAGACCAGGAATGGGTCTGTTTAAATTTTTTCAGTTTGGGAATGGTTAGAATAAAAGTGGCCTTATCCGTAAACCCGTATTCAATTAAAAAAGTTTGAGAAGTAATATTTCTTTTCCATTCTTGAGATATAACATAGTCTAAATTTTCCACACTATATGCATAATCATACCAACCATTTTGACCATCATGTCCCTTCCAATTTCCTGTAGAATTTTCATTTTGAATGCTGATTCGCCATACATTTTGAGGTATAGTAAAATGTGTTTGGGAAACGGAAAAAGTATATTGTAATAAAAAAAGAGAAAGAAAGATTCGGATCATTATTTATTGATAGAGCAGAAAAGCTTGGCGGAACTCATTGAATTTCAATATATCCTTCAGCCAGAGTGGCGGCAAATAATTAGCTGGTTTCCCCTGGGCCGAAAAAATACGTAGTTGGCTGTGGCCAAACAACATATCAATTCGGTTCAATTCATCCCATCGGAACTCTCGGGGGTATAATTGATTTACCAAAATAATTATGGCCGTGGCCGTGGCTAATGGATCAAATCGGTTTGGATCGGTAATAATAATATCCACGCCATTGCAGACTTTATTTACGTGCAAGGGAATTGTTTTATCTTCATCTTTTTTGCGTGGAATATATTCAACGACACGAAATTCAACTCCGGGCAATTTCAATGAAATTAATTTTTCAGCTAAATGATATCCGGATAACCACGGGGCGCCGGCACGCATATAGGGACGATCGGTGCCGCTGCCATCATTTAAATTTGTTCCTTCCAGTAATCCAAATCCCACATAGGCCAAATTGGTTCGAATCGTTTTAATTTTTGGTTGAGGGATGATCCAAGGATGCCCAGATTTATCCAGCCAGTAGGAACGCTTCCAGTTTGCCATGGGAATTACCGTTAAATTGGCGCGCTTTAAATCTTTGATCCATCCCATTTCATTGGCCATAATCGCCAGTTCCCCCACAGTCATTCCATGACGGATTGGGATCAAATGGTATCCCTCGAATGATTGAAATTGAGGACGGACTACTGGCCCGTCTAATCGATCCCCTCTCAAAGGATTTGGACGATCTAACACCATTACTGGCATATTCCATTCACTGGCTACTTCTAATATTTTTGTCATGGTGGCCACATAGGTTGAATAGCGAACACCCGTATCCTGAATATCAATTAGAATTAAATCCAACCCGCGCATGGACCATTCCGGCGGTTTAACATTCCGTCCAAATACTTCAACAATCCGTGCGTTGTATATGGGATCATATTTCTGATTCCCCTGCATTTTAAATCGTGCATTTTGGTTTGCAAATAGACCATATTGGGGAAGGAAAATAATTTCCACATCAATCTTGGGATGTGCTTTTAATAGATCAAGGAGGTGTGTTCCCTGGCGATTCACCGCAGTTTGATTGGTAAATACGCCAATGGTTTTCCCATAGAGTGGTTTGAAATCCATTTGTTCTAAAATATCCAGACCGTAAAAGATAGAAGGATGAAATGATAAATCAGGAACAGGCATGACAACGCTATGATTAAATTGCTGTCCTGTAAGTAATGAAAGCCATAAAAAAGCTTTTATTAGTTGTGGACTGATATGGTTTTCTCGGATCATTACCTGTGAAATCTAATACGATTTATGTGAATTAATTTTGATAGATTCGCTGTGTTCTGCAACCAATTCCTGTAGCAATTACATAGGGAGTTGAATCAATGGTTTCGGCTATTTCTTCCATTCGGATACTTCCACCGTCTCCATCGCCCATGATAAGCACCTCTTCACCAACATTGGGTTCAACTCCTTTAAAATCAACCATAAACTGGTCCATGCAAATGCGTCCGGCGATGTTATATTTATTTCCGTTAAATATAATATGCCCATTCTGGTACCATGGGCGGGGAATTCCGTCAGCAAAGCCACATTGAATGACGCCAATATTTGATTCAGATTTTGTGGTAAATACGCCACCATAACTCACCGGTGTTCCCGTAGGTACCTTCCGAACATTGACGATGGGGGCTCTAAATTCCATGACGGGCTTAAGGGGAATATCCATAGGGACCTCCAGAGAAGGAAATGCACCGTAAAGCATCATCCCAACCCGAACCATGTTAAATATACTTTGATCTAAATTTATTGCAGCACCACTATTTGAAAAATGAATATAATTAAATGTAAACCCAATTTTATTTGCAGTTTCCAAAACCAATTTAAACTTCAATTCCTGTTCCTGGGCGAAAGATAAATCCCCTTCATCGGCGGTGGAATAATGTGAATAAATTCCTTCGCATGGAATTTCAGGATGGGCTATTAATTGGGTAATTATTTTTTTTGTATCATCAACATCAATCCCCAATCGTGTCATTCCTGTATCCACTTTTAGATGTACTTTTGGACAAACACCCTTTCCGTTGAAAAAATGAGTTAAGGTTGATATATCTAACTCATTACATAAATTTAAAGTTAACTGATGATCAACAGCTTCCTGAAGTCTGGAAGCATCTATTCGGCTAAAAATCAGCACATTTGACTCAACACCTGCCTGGCGAAGTTCAATTCCTTCATCCATAGTAAAAACGGCAAAAAACTCACATCCTTGTGTTTCCAACGCTTTGGCACAGGCAACGCCACCGTGACCATATCCGTTCGCTTTCACCACTGCCATGATTGGTTTATTATTAACCTGTTTTCTGATCAAATCAAGATTCGATTTGAGTCGATCAAGATGAATAATTGCTTTTGGACCCACCATGATTAATATTCAAATCTTTTCAGAAGAATATTGATTGTTTAAACATATTTTTAATGCGTCAAAATCAGAAAATATTTCTGTACTACAAGCCATAATCCATCCACTTAAATCTATCGTGGGAAGTTTATTAATAAGATAAACCGGTTTACCACATTCATATGCGATGGTCACCTCCGCATGGGTTCCCGCACCTTTGAGAACACTTTCATCCCATAGACAAATAAGATAATCCATTTTATTCCGTACAATATCAATATCTCTATCCACACATACACGCATAAAATCTGAATATTTATGGATATCGTTTTTTTTCCATTCGCGATAAGATTCAGCACCATATTCTTTTACCAAATCCTCAGATTCTATTACTGGATTATAGACTGTATGTCCCAAGTGTTTATCTAACCACTGTGTTATTGTCTCCCGCCAAGCCGCACCCTCATCCTTGGAAAATTCCATGGCACCTGACAAATACGCTTTCATTGTTTTAATTTCCTTTTGAGCAAATAGCCATTCACCCATGTCCAACCTATTGCCACCATAATGGGAATGAATATTTGAAGCCAATCAATTCGATTGAAAAAAATAAATTCTCTTAAACTGGATAAAAACATGCTGAGGGGAAAATTTGATAAAATGATTCCAACCGTCTTGGGATAAAATTCAAATTCGACCAGGATCCCTGTTCCAAATAAAATAATGAGAAACATGGTTAATAAAATGGATAAATAAATTGAAATTCTATCCGTTACTACCGAAAAAGTAATGATTATATTTCCAATAATAAATGTGTAAAAAAATGTAAAAATCAAAATAATAAAATAAGTGGAAATATGGAATGGTGTCGGAAGCAAAATGGTTAAAACGGCCATCGCAACAATGACATATATTGTTGTTTCAACAATAGATGTGATTAAAAATCCAAAAATGAATTGCGTTTTTGTATATGGCGCCAAGGTCATGGGCAGGAATGATTTTTTATGAATCCTTAAATCAAATAAATCTCTGTAAATCATCGAAAATGTTGACATGGATGCAATGATTAAAATGATGCCCGGAAAAATCCATAATTCATAAGGGATTTGATCCAAAGAACGAACCAAAATATTTTTCATGACCATCGTGATGGATATATGTAGCAATAACGGTAAAATGACCATAAATGAGAATGTCATCATTGGACGGTGACCCATGAGCCATAATCTTCGGAAAAATAATGCCTTAATCAATGAATACCATCCCTTGCAAATTTAGCATCCATTAAATCTTGAAGTCCCAGTTTATTAACGCTGATATCCTTCATCACCGATGAGGCCGCTGCATTTAATACGGCAAAGAATACATTTCTTTCACGACCATAAAAATGGATACTGTTCCCAATACGAGATGGATTTTTCACTTTGGGGACATTCGATAATTTTTGAAATAAATCATCAGACAGTTCTTCAAATTCAATCTGGAATTGATGATAATCAAAGGTACTACCTAATAGTTTGTCCAAACTTCCATCCAATGATATTTTTCCATCTTCCAATACCAGAATACGATCATGAGCTTCCTCCACCTCAGAGAGGGTTTGGCTCACATACAACATGGTTTTTTTTCCTTTTAATCGGAGCAGGAAATCCCATGTCTGTCGATAAGATTCAGCATCCATAAATGCCGTCGGTTCATCCATAATTAAAATATCAGGATCATGAATCAGGGCCCGAAGAATCATTCCTTTTTTTATGATCCCCGGAGAAATATCCTGCACCATCCTTTTAAGATGGGGAATTATATGAAAATCGCGAGCCAATTGGATCATCCGTGTATTCAATGTTTCAATATCCACCCCATACATAAGTCCCATAAATCGAACGTTTTGTTCCAGCGTTAGCCAGGGATCAAGATCAATTTCATGAGAGACAAACCCTATGGATGAAATGACTGATAATCGGCGTTTCCTTAAATCCAATCCATTGATATAAACATTGCCAAACTCCTGATTCTCAACGCCGGAAATCACTTTTAACAACATGGATTTTCCCGCTTCGTTGTCACCAATAATAGCTACCAGCGAGCCCCGTTCTATTCCAAACGTTAAGCTGGCCAAAATGGTTTTATCTCCGATTAATTTTCCGACCTTTTTAAGTGTGATGCTTGCTTCCATTAATGGGCCTCAAACCAGGATTTTCCATGTCCGCAATCCACCACAATGGGAACGGATAATGGTAAAGCACTTTCCATTTCAACAATGACCAGTGATTTTATAGGGTCCAATTCAACTTCTGGTACTTCAAATACCAATTCATCATGAACCTGAAGCACCATTTTGGATTCCATATGTTCATATTCAATTTTTTTCTGGATGGCAACCATGGCTATTTTTATCATTTCTGCATTGGTTCCCTGAATCGGCATATTGATTGCCATGCGTTTGGCTGCCTCCCGATGAAGATGATTGGTACTGTCAATATCCCAAACTGGGCGGCGGCGGCCCAGCATGGTTTCTACATATTGGAATTCTCTGGCTTTTTCTAGTGTGGATTCAATATAATTCTTAATACCGGAATATCGTTCAAAATATGCTTCAATAATGGCTTTGGCTTCTTTTTGAGGAATGCCCAATTCCTGGCTCATCCGGAATGGACCCGCACCATACAGTAATCCAAAATTAACAATTTTTGCCGTCCGGCGCATTTCCGGGATAACATCTTCCATGGATATATTAAACACGTCCGCTGCTGTTCGTGTGTGGATATCTTCGCCTTTGTTAAATGCATCCACCAATGCCTCATCTTTTGAAAGGTGTGCCATTATCCGAAGTTCAATTTGAGAATAATCGGCTGAAAATATTTGCCAGCCATTATTTTCGGTTCGAAATGCTTTTCTAATTTCTCTTCCTTCCTCGGTGCGAATGGGAATATTCTGAAAATTTGGATTACTAGAGGATAATCGGCCCGTAGATGCGATCGTTTGATTAAACGTAGAATGAATCCGTTTGGTCTCGGGATGGATTAATGCTGGCAAAGCATCTACATAGGTGTTTTTGAGTTTATTTAATTTTCGATATTCAAGAACGAGCCCGGGAATTGGATTTTCGCTTTTTAATCTTTGGAGAATATTTTCAGCCGTAGATCTTTTTTTAATTTCCGGCAATCCCTTAATATCGAATAAAATATTCGCTAATTGCTGTGTTGAATTCACGTTGAATTCAGTCCCGGCTTCCTTTTTGATATCGACCACAAGACTGTCAATTTTCTTTCCCAATTTTTCAGACATGGATGCCAACATTTCACCGTCAACAAACATTCCCATGAATTCCATTTCCAGGAGTACTGGTAGCAATGGCAATTCTACATCGTAAAAGAATTGACCAATCCCTTTTTCCTTCATTTCTTTTTCGTAGATATAAGTAAGCTGAAGTGCAACATCCGCATCTTCTGCTGCATAAAATGTGCATTTATCTAATTCAACTTCTGCCATGGTAATTTGATTCCGTCCCTTGCCAATCAAATCCTCTATGGGAACCATACGATAGTTCAACTTTTCCATACTGAGATTATCCAACTTTAATGATCTGGATTCCGGTTTCAATAAATGGGCAGCCAACAAGGTATCGAACTGAATTCCCTTCACGTCAATGCCATGTCGTTTTAGAATCAGTGCATCAAATTTTACGTTCTGACCAGTCTTTGGTATGGATGGATCTTCTAACATGGGTTTAATGATGGATAAAACAGAATTGAGTACATCATCAAAAAGCTCTGCTTCTTTTTCTTTATATTGAATGGGTATGTAAACGCCTGTATCCGCTTTTGTTGAAAATGAAAACCCAACGATGTCACATTGCATTGGATAAACAGAAGTGGTTTCTAAATCAAAGGACAACCATTTCCCTTTTTTCAATCCATTGATAAATGATCTTAATTCATCGAGCGTTAATAATGCTTTGTAATCCTTTTCCGGCCGATCCTCTTGGGTGGGCACTTCTCCATGGAATGTATTTAATTGAGTTTGCAGTGCCTGAAATTCTAATTCGAGGAATAGAGAATCCAAAGCATTCACATCAAAACCGTTAGTAGCCATGGCTTCAAAATCTTCATCGATGTCCATTTGGGTATCAATCGTAACCAATTCTTGGCTTAGGAGTGCTTTTTCACGGCAATTTTGAAGCCCCTCCCTTGCACGTTTATTTTTCACTTCATCCGCATGATCCAAAGCATTTTCCAGAGTGCCATATTCATTCAATAATTTTACAGCTGTTTTTTCACCCACGCCCATGACGCCGGGGACATTGTCGGATGCATCACCCATGAGTCCCAACAAGTCTATAATTTTTTCAGGCGGTAGTCCCCATTTTTCAATGACGCCTTCCCGATCATAAATTTTGGTATCCATTTGCCGGCCTGAAGGTTTATAGAGAAAAATATGGTCATTAATCAACTGCATAAAATCTTTATCACCACTGACGATATATACATCAAACCCATTTTCATCTCCGCGCTTCGCCAACGTGCCGATGATGTCATCTGCTTCAAATCCTGGTCGTGCCAAAGTTGGAATCCGCATTGCTTCCATTAATTTCCATAGATAGGGAAGTTGATCCTGCATTTCTTCCGGCATCTTTTCACGTGTTGCTTTGTATTCAGGATAGCGTTTATGGCGAAATGTTTTTTCTGCAGAATCAAATGCAGCCATGAGATAATCCGGTTTTTCTTTACGTAATAACTTTAACACCTGATTGGTGAAACCAAACAAAGCAGATGTGTGCATACCTTTGCTGTTAATTAACGGATTTCGAATCAAGGCAAAATGGGCACGGTACAGCATGGCATAACCATCTATTAGGAAAAGGCGTTTTTTATTAAATTTATTGTCTGACATGAAGCGTTGAAGTTAATGGATTTTAGTGAATTGGAATATTGGAAAAGATTTGCCATTTTGAAAAATATCAAAGCATGAAATAGGGCGTAAATTCTATTAACTTCTTATATAATCCATGGGAGGAATTTTGATTCAACAACGTAAAATAGTCACGATTTGGTTTCTAAGTTTATTTTCAATTTTAATTGCTCAAAATCCAATCCGTGTGAATGGGGAACGCCTCAATGCAAATATGGATGAATTATCAATTTATGGAAAAAATGATTTTGGCGGCATCAGTCGTGTTGCCTATAGCCTTGCAGATTTAAGTGGTCGCAAATATGTGATTCAATTAATGAAAAAGGCCGGTCTTGAAGTCAATATCGATCCGGGTGGAAATATCATTGCAACCTTAAAAGGGAAAAATAATTCCCTCTCTCCTATTGCAATTGGCTCTCACATCGATTCGGTTCCCGAGGGGGGAAATTATGATGGAAATGTGGGGTCCCTCTCTGCCATTGAGGTGGCACAAACCATCCTTGAAAAAGGTGTACCCCTGAACCGATCCTTGATTATAATTATTTTTCAAAATGAAGAAGGAGGCTTATTTGGAAGTAAGGTCATGACTACCGGACTTACATCCAAAGATTTGGAACTGATCTCAAGCAGTGGATTATCCATTCGAGACGGCATCAACAAGATCGGCGGTAATGTAGACAATATCCAATCTGCCAAATTATCAAAAGGTGATTGGGCTGCTTATGTGGAACTCCATATTGAACAAGGCGGTATTTTGGATAATGAAAATATTGATATTGGAATTGTTCAGGGTATTGTGGGTATCAAGCAATGGGATGTAACTGTGACTGGGTTTTCTAACCATGCAGGAACCACCCCCATGGATAAAAGAAAGGATGCATTATTTGCTGCAGCCCAGTATGTACAGGTTGTTCATGAAATAGGCAAAAATACGCCGGGGCGACAAGTAGCGACCGTGGGTAAAATTCAATCCTACCCTGGTGCTCCTAATGTGGTGCCCGGTTTGGTGAAAACCAGTTTAGAAATTCGTGATCTGGATGGAAAGAAAATCAATTCCATATTCCAGAAGATTAAAACAGCCTCTGCAAAGATAGCCCGCCAAACACAAACAACATTTAAATTTGAACCAACCATCTCAATTGTGCCTCAGCCAGCTGATCGTCGTATTAGCCGGTATATCAATCTAGCAGTTGATGAACTGAAACTATCTAATAAATATTTACCAAGCGGTGCCGGACATGATGCTCAAGAAATGACTCAAATTTGTCCAATTGGGATGATATTTATTCCAAGTAAAGAAGGTATCAGCCACTCCCCAACTGAATATTCTTCTCCAGAAGATATTACCAATGGAGCAAACGTATTATTGAATACCGTTCTAATTATTGATAAACAATTATAAATAGGAATCCTTTATGACACTGAAAACAGAACGGACCCGGGTACGGCGCATCCCAGAGCGAGGTCATTATGATAAAGAAATTATTTATCCGATTATTGACGAAGCGCTTTATTGCCATGTGGGCATCAATCATAATGGTAGTCCCGTGGTCATTCCCACAATTCATGCACGTACCAATGATACATTATACATCCATGGATCCGTCGCCAGCCGTTTACTCAAATCCATACCCGGTGAAAATAATATTTGTGTCACCATCACTTTAGTAGACGGTATTGTTCTGGCTCGTTCTGCATTTCACCATTCATTAAATTATCGTTCAGTTGTTATATTCGGCAAAGGTGAAATCGTTGAGGACCCACAAGAAAAATGGGATGCACTCAAAGCGGTGAGTGACCATTTAGTTCCCAATCGATGGGATGATGTGCGAGAGCCAAATCAAAAAGAATTGGATGCCACAACGGTCATCTCAATTTCATTAGAAGAAGCATCGGCCAAAATAAGATCCGGCCCGCCCGGGGATGATGATGCAGACTATGCCCTCCCCATTTGGGCAGGTGTTCTGACCACCGAACTAAAAAAAGGGACACTTATACCCGATCCAGTTTTACCCAATAGTATTGGTATCCCGGATTATCTAAAATAAGAATCACTATGAATCAGTTGAAGCATATTTACATCCTAATCCTCCTTTTTATTTTTTCCATTGCCGGGTTACGTTCATCAGGAAGTGGTCCGGAAGCTCGGGCATCACGAATCATAGAAAAATTCATGAAAACACATAAAATGCCCGGCCTATCCATAACTGTTGAAAAAGAGGGTCGAACTATTTGGAGCGAAGGGTTTGGCTTTGCAAATGTTGATAATAATATTTCAGTAACACCCCAAACGCGTTTCCGAATTGGTAGCGTTTCAAAAACAGTCACCTCTGCTGCCATCGGGCGACTTATCGATCAGGATAAACTGGATCTCAATGCACCCATTCAACGATACGTGGCCTCCTTTCCAGAAAAACGATGGCCCATTACCACTCGACAGACCATGGGACATTTGGCCGGTATTCGACATTATCGAGGAAAAGAAATGCTCAGTAATACCTTTTATCCGAATATTGCCAGTGGTTTATCTATATTTGATCAGGATACATTACTCCATGAACCGGGGACAAAATTCCGCTACAGCAGTTATGGGTGGAATTTGGTGAGCGCTGTGGTGGAAGGTGCTTCCGGGATTGATTTCCTGGCCTATATGGAGGATACGGTATTTATAGCATTGGGAATGGAAACACTTATGGCAGAACATCGGGATTCAACGTTGACGCCAATCGCATCATTCTATTCAGTTAATAATGGAGAAATTTCAATAGCACCATTTGTGGATAACAGTTATAAATGGGCAGGTGGTGGTTTTGTCGGAACCACAATTGATATGGTTAATTTCATTCATGGATTAAATCAGACAAATTTTTTAACTAAAAAAACATTGAATGAACTTCAGAAACCATTACGATTAAAAAATGGAAAATCAACAAAATATGGATTGGGATGGGTGACACAAAAAGATTTTTGGCGAAATAAAATTGTAGGACATAGTGGTGGATCTACTGGTGGCAGGGCCATGTTGATTCACTACCCCGAAAAGGATGTGACTGTGGCGATTCTGGTCAATTCTGGTTCCGGTGGAAATTTGAATAAATTAGCGAAACGGATCGCCCGGCGGTTTATGAAATAAGGACTATTGGTCAGCCATAATTTTTTGAGTGCCACGAATATCTTTGATCGTGGATAATGCAAGAGAGGAATTCATCCATCGTTTGAAAGATTAGATGGATTTTCGTTCCACACTAATATTTTAAAATGTATATGAAATATTGACGAATGAATTTCGGGTAGCGCCGGGCCAATGGAAGGCTTGAAACCCATCCCACTCGTAACCATATCCATAAGTGGCATAGAGTTTATCAAATACATTATTTACTTTTATCAATACGTCTAACCTTCCCCATTTGTATGTGGCGCCCACATTTAATAAGCCATAAGGATTGATCATTCCCGGTTCTGAGTTTGCATTATCCACATACATATGGCCCACCCGTTTCCAATGGGCAAATAAAATCATATATTTTCGAACACGATAATTAAAATTAATATTAAAAAGTGTGGATGGGATATTTGGTAGACTTTTTCCATTGGAAAAATAATTCATGACCAATGCACCATTGGCATTTAAACTAAACTTAGGGTTAAAAGTAAATGCCGCTTCCCACTCAAATCCAGCATGATCAGTGGAATCGGCGGAATAATAATCGTACTCTCCTTCTTGAGATACATTTATATTTTTTAGCTGTTCATTTAGATACTGAATTCGATAACTATTGAACCGAGCATGGCCTTTTGAAAAAGTAAAATCAATTCCCATTTCTAAATCAGTAATAACTTCCGCTGCTGCCATAACAGGCTCTGCCCACACATCATCTGCATTAATAATCTGATTATCCGCCGGTTCTTTCTGCGCTTTTCCCCAATTCACAAACCAATGGAGAGAATCCCCTATCTCCCAAATCATGCCAACTCGCGGATTTAAGAAATCCCAATTTGCTGATAAACTATGTCCTGCAGCATGACCAATCGTTTCTTGTTCCAAGGTCCATCGGTGGCTTTGATTTTGAATATCCGCCATGATGGTAAAAGGCTGACCTATGGGATGCCACACCAAATGACCAAATCCTGTCACAGAACTTTTCTTACCCACATAGCGATAATACCGATACCAATCGTCACCCAGGGCAGCCACCAAATTCACGTCAGAAAATTGGGATACTTCTCCATAGTGATCTCCCGAATATTTCCGAAATTCTCCGCCAATATCTATACGAAGTTCCTCGTTTTTCCATGTAACCGTGGGTACAACACCATAATAGTTATTATCAATCCATTTTCGTCGAAGCAAATCTGTGGATAGGTTTTGCTCTTGTGAATCCGTGTATTGATCATTTACATCCAAATTGTATGAATAATAATCACGACCGGATTTTTGCACTTCGTAATATCCTTTCCCCCTAACCAGATAACTGACATTCCGAAAAAATATATTATTTGAAAGACGAGAGGTGGTATTGAGTGAATATATTTGTTGAACGAAATCATCGGTAAACGCTTGATACCCGGCCCGGCGTTTCATTCGATCGTTTATATCATTTATATGAATTCCATCCCATAAAAGTTGGGTATTTTCATAGCCAAGGTGCGCCCTGAATTTGTTTGTGAATTTTTCTCCACGATGTTCTAGACCAAAGAACATTCCCTTTTGTTTTGAATTGTGGTTTTCACGGTACCCATCTGATTCTACTTGAGAAGTACGAATCGTTAAACTGAGGTCCTCTCCTAAATCTTTTCCCGAACGGTATCTCAGGGATGTTTTAGAGGTATTCCAGTCTCCTGAGCCGTAGGAAACTTTTATTTCTCGCTTATCGCTGGCAATTTGGGTATTCACATTGATAGATCCGCCAAAAGCTGATGAACCATACAAGCTGTTGCCAATCCCTCGTTGAATCTGGACATCACTTGCATCTGCCAGTAGATCACCATGATCCACCCAATATACTTGATGGCTTTCATTATCATTCAAAGGAACACCATCAATCATGACCCCAATCTTGCTTTGGTCAAATCCACGAATGGAGACATAAGAATAACCGGTACCGTTCCCACTTTCACTATAGGCCCACACGCCAGGTTCGGATGCGAGTATCATGGGTATATCCTCCACCGTATATCGCGTTTCAATTTCTTTGGCCGTTAAGTTAGAGAAGGATACAGGTGTTACGCCCGTAATCGCCCGCATTGCATTGACAGTAATTGCATCACTCTCTAACACTGTTGGCTCCATAATAATTGTCATGGATGGACGCGGATTTGTGGAAATATTTTTATATCCTATATATGAAAATGATATTTCAAATCCGTCTTGAACGATTATTGAAAAGGCCCCTGTTTCATTGGATGAGGTGCCGGATTCACCGGCAAGTATATTTACGCCAACAAGTGGCGTATGTGATTCTCCTTCTACTACAATTCCACTCACCTCAATGGATTGAGAAAAAATATGAGTATAACTCAGAATTATAAGTACATATGAAAATCGCAAATATTGTTTCATAATTTGATCATTCCTACGCTGGCATTATCCAGATCAGGTTCACGGGTGTTTTTCTCAGCCATTTTGACCTGGTTCAAGACAGCACCCCATTTTGATAGGGGAAATTAATATTTTCTGTATAGGTATTCCAACTGATGGTTTACCCTCATACTTGTTTCATTCATAACAATTCCCCTATCTTCACGTATTAATTATTCAAGGAAAATCCATGTCCAATAAACAATATCCAGAAATTACCATTAAAGCCGTCCTTTTAGGTATTCTGCTTTCTATGATTCTTGCAGGCGCCAACGCCTACCTTGGCCTTTTTGCCGGGATGACCGTATCCGCTTCCATTCCAGCAGCTGTTATTTCTATGGGAGTTTTATCTTTATTTAGAAAATCAAACATATTAGAAAACAATATTGTACAGACGGCTGCATCCGCCGGGGAATCTTTAGCCGCAGGTGTCATTTTTACCATTCCTGCGCTTGTACTGCTCGGATACTGGACAACTTTTGACTATGTTGAAGTGGCCAAGATTGCCGCAATTGGTGGTGTGATCGGTGTCCTGTTCACGGTTCCATTGCGCCGCGCTTTAATTGTGACAGCGAAATTGAAATACCCGGAAGGTGTTGCAACGGCGGAAGTTTTAAGGGCTGGTGATGAAGCCAGAAAAGGTGCGGCAGATGATGGGTCCGGCGGTTTAAAAACAATTGGACTTGCCAGTTTGGTTGGCGGTGTCATGAAGGTATGTCAACAGGGATTTGCCATGTGGCATGCAGAAATGGCCGGCGCTGCAGTGGTGGGCAAATCTATTTTTGGGATTGGAACCGATTTATCTCCAGCCTTGATTTCAGTGGGATATATTGTGGGAAGAAATATCGGAATCCTTGTTGTGGCTGGGGGATTGATTTCCTGGGCCATTGCTATTCCCATTTATTCTGCCATGGTGGGATTTGAAGGGGATGCTTTGGATTCCGCCTGGAATATCTGGAATTCTAAGATTCGATATTTAGGTGTGGGCGCCATGGTTGTGGGCGGTGTCTGGTCTCTCATAAAATTATTTAAGCCATTGGTCGAAGGTATCAAAGCCAGTCTGGATGCAGTCAAAAATCGTTCCAGTGATAAAGATGTTCCTTTGGAAGAACAGGACATGCCAATCAATTATGTAGTCATTGCACTTCTGGCGCTATTGGTTCCTGTTTTTCTCCTTTATTTGGATATAATTGGATCGGTAGGAATTGCCGCTTTATTGTCTGTTGTTATGATGGTGTTTGGATTTTTATTTTCTGCCGTGGCCGCCTATATGGCTGGTGTAGTGGGCTCATCTAATAACCCAATTTCTGGCGTAACAATCGCTACAATTCTATTTGCATCCCTATTATTATTTGCCATCCTTGGAACCGGCTCCGGGGTAGGCGCTGCTAGTGCCATAATGGTGGGAGCCGTTGTATGCTGTGCCGCCGCCATTGGCGGAGATAATCTCCAGGATTTGAAAGCAGGACATATTCTTGGTGCAACGCCGTGGAAACAGCAGGTCATGCAAATTGTGGGTACCCTGGCAGCCGCAGTTGTACTTGGTTTGGTTTTAGATATTCTCCATACGGCCTACACCATTGGATCTCCCACCCTTTCCGCCCCTCAAGCCACATTGATGAAGTCGGTTGCAGATGGTGTATTTACAGGAAATCTTCCATGGAATTTTGTTTATATGGGTGGTGTGATTGCTATCATTTTAATTCTAATAGATTTGAGACAAGAAAAAATCGGGTCTGACTTTCGGGTTCCTGTATTGGCCGTTGCTGTGGGTATTTATTTGCCTATCACCTTGACTGTACCCATATTTATGGGCGGAATGATTAACCACTTGGGTAAAAAAGCCGGTGGTTCCAAATCATCTGAAAAACGCGGACTCCTTATGGCATCCGGTTTGATTACCGGTGAAGCACTTATGGGTATTCTTGTGGCAGTACCAATTTTCCTCACAGGACAAAAAGACTGGTGGCCGAATTTTGACGGATTTGGATTGGTGGGACCAGCCTTATTTATTGGTGTAATATATTGGGTCTATAAATCGGTCTCTAAAAAGTAGATCGATGAAAATATCAGACAGCCTTCTGAAAAAACTTCCCAAAGTGGAACTCCATTGCCACTTAGATGGCTCTCTGCGTATAGAAACCATTTTAGACTTGGCCCAGCGGCACAATGTGTCGCTGCCAAGCTCTGAAGCTTCAGGATTGACAAAAATCCTCTCAATTGGGAAAAAACGGGGAACATTGGAAGAATACATCGCCCGCTTTAACATAACACTCAGCGTCATGCAGACACCAGATTCCCTCAAACGAATCGCCTACGAGTTGATTGAAGATGTGGCCGCCGAAAATATTCGGTATATTGAAATTCGCTACTCCCCTATTTTACATACATCCAACGGAATGACATTAGAGGAAGCGATCATTTCTGTTCGGGATGGACTGAAAAAAGGTGAAAAGGATTTTGGTGTAAGATCTGGTATAATCGTTTGCGGCATCCGGCATATTTCACCGGAAGCATCCTTGAAATTAGCTGATCTTTGCGTTCGATTTAAAAATAAAGGTGTGGTTGGTTTTGATTTAGCTGGTGCGGAAGAAAACTTTCCCGCCAAAGATCACCGGGAAGCCTTTTATATGATTTTGAATCATAATATCAATGCCACTATTCATGCAGGAGAAGCATTTGGGCCTACTTCCATTCATCAGGCAATTCATTATTGTGGCGCCCATCGTATTGGACATGGTACCCGTTTAAAAGAGGATAAAGACTTAATGCATTATGTCAATAATCATCGGATCCCTTTAGAGATTTGTCTCACATCCAACTGGCATACCTATTCGGTTCGATCGCTTAAACAACATCCAATGAAATTTTATTATGATCAAGGTATTCGAGTTACACTTAATACGGACAACCGTCTCATGTCTAATACAACACTCACCAAGGAATTTAAACTCGCCAGAGATTTATTTGGGTTTACCCTACATGACTTTCGTGAAGTGACGATTGTCGCCATGAAATCAGCCTTCTTGCCCCACCTGGTTCGGAAGGAAATGATTAAAAATATTGCGGTAGAATTTGAATCTGAATTTGGGATTTTACCGGAATATATTGAACAAGGATAATTTTATTATTACGATTCTTTAGATTTTATTTTATTCTTCGCTTTTTCAATTATATTGTGAGTCCACCGCTTAACAGGAGGAAATACACTGCCTAACAATAATAAACCGGAAATACCAAATATCCAGCCTTGGAAGATGGGAATTAAACCGCCCAGGAATCCAATGATGACCAAAACGACCCCCACAATTACTTTGATTAGTTTTATGATAGTTTTCATTCTCTGATGACCGCCACCTTTCCAATTGTGGCTGCACCACTTTTATCATAAACAGCGATAAGGTAAACACCGGTCCCAACCAGTTGGCCAGACGTATCTCGTCCATCCCAATATGCTTGATATCCTTGAACTTCTGAATTGGGGATAGATCGCATCACCTCTCCATTAAGGGTCATTATTTTAAGTGAACTTTCATCTTTTAATCCTTCAACAGTCATGGGTATTGAACTGGGGATACGAAATGGACTGGGGAAAATATTTACAGAATTATATGATTTTTTTTCTTCTGAAAAAGGAATGCGAATAACGCTGACCCCTTTATCCGTGGCAATATATGCTATTCCTTCGTCCTTATCAAAAGTCACATCATTCACATGGTTGGAAAGGAGATTGCTGTTGCTTTCATTTAACCCATTAATGTCGGGCCAATATTCGCCATTTTCAGTCACAACATGAATACCATCAAATTCGGAAGTCACCCATACATTTCCCCTGGGATCAAACCGAATTCGTGAGTGCGAATTAAAAACAACATTGGGGAAATAGGGAAATAATTCTCCATTGGTTCCAGTTGGACCAGTTTGGCTCACGGGATTCATATCTGATACCTGCAGATCTTTATGAATGAGTCCAATCGGCGTGAGAATCCATAATCGATTTTTGGCTGAAACATTTATATCCAACGGAACACGAATCGTTATCCCTGGATCCACACTTTCCTCTATCCATATCTCGCTGGTTGGATCCATCACATCGCCTGAATATTTATACATCACGAGTCCCGAAGGAGAACCTATCCAAATCTGATTGAAATTATCAGATGCAATGACATTGGAATTCTTCGATAAAATTCCCTCACTTTCATTGATGGAAAAGTGCCGAGACAAACTCCCATTGAATACACTGAGCGGCTGATTATAATTATTGCCGGACGTACTCCAAATGTTTTCCTTCCCATCCAGGGCAATTCCCGAAACAATATATACTTCATTCTCTGTCGATTGTGTTTTTGGAAAATAAAGTTGGTGTACATTAATACCATTCGATACATCCAGGGCAACAATACCCGCCGAGGTTGAATGGATTAATCCCATATACACATTTCCGTCTTTACCCAAAATCATCCTTGAAACACTATTTCCCAAATCGATGGGATTTTTTTCAAGATTCAACTGAGTAGAAAATTCATCAAATTTAGTAGAAGTTGAAAGATTTATCCATCCACTTAAAGAAATACCACTGGCGCTGGCCATAATAAGTTGATTATCAGACGTCATGGAAATAACCTGAGGCGCAGAAACAATGGGTTCATTTCCTGCAACATGATTCAAAGTTGACCCATCAAATTGAGCGAATCCAAGATTCGTACCGATGATAGTTGATGAATTGTTTATTTTAATATCGGAGAAATGAAAACCAGGATCTGAAAATTGTTTTTCGAACATATCTGTCCCAATTCGATAAATGGCAGAATCTGTAACAGCCATATAATCCAATAGTCCTCGAACTGCAATGGATCGAATCGTGCTAAACTCAGATTGATTTGTAACCAAAGGAACCGGTTTTTTATTCAATTGAATGGAATGAATTGCTTGGGAAGTCACCAAAACTAATTCTTCATTTTTTTCTGCCATGGCAATGATAGGCTGTTCAATTTCAGTATAACGCTTTTCCCAATAGATGAGATGCGTTTGATGTGGATTCCCTCCAATAAGTCCCAAATCTGTTAACAAAATAAGATTATCACCAAATTTTATAATATCATCAATATACCCAATATCATCCCGTCCATAAAAATCTCTATAATATGTTCTGCCTTTCGAATGAATAAATTCCATGATACCCCAAACACCGTTCTGCTTAACGGCACCATAAACCATATCTTTATAACTGACAAATCCTGATACAGCTTCTATATCCAATTGAAACCAATCTAATAATTTTTCTTCGTCTAAATTCCAGACTTGGACCCCTATATCACTCCCAATCCATATGAAACCTTTGGGTCCTTTATGGGCGGTTTTTAAATCTGTATCAACCAATCCCTGGTCTTTAGTATAGACTTTATAATTTCCAGAATTAAAATGATAGACGCTTAATCCGCCTTGGGTAGCCAAAATGATTTCATCTCCAGAACCGATGACAGATCTAACATTCAAAGATGAGGTGATAGATTTCATTTCGCCCACACGGACTTGTGATAAAAGAAATCCGAATGCTAAATAAAATAGGAAAATTTGTCGTATAAAATACCGCATTAAATGCTAAATGGTGCCGGAATAAAACAGAGGATAAAAATGATTAAACATGCATATCCCACCCGAATATTATTTTGGGATAGGGGGGCATGTATATCCTGAATTGGCGGGTGTTTTGTTGAGCGCATGAGAATAAGAATTAGAATTCCCCAAACCAGCCAATTCAACGAAAAGAAACTTAAAGGAATTAATGCAGAAAATGCGGCTTTTGCCATCCATCCCTGCTTTTCACCCATCATAGCATAGACCACATGGCCTCCATCCAATTGTCCAATTGGTAACAAGTTGAGCATGGTCACTAATAAACCTATCCACCCTGCAAATGCAATTGGATGCAGCATAATATCCTGATTTTCCAGTAATCCCGGATGGGTAATCCAGGTGAGAATTTTCATCAGAATGGAATCTCCCAACATTAACGCACCTTGCACATCCACTTTTTCGACAACTTCCGATAACCAAAGTCCAATGACCAATGCTGGGACAGCAATAATAAATCCAGCGATTGGTCCTGCGGCTCCAATTTGCAAAAGTGCATCCTTTCGATAAATGGGTGATTTAATTTTAATGAATGCACCAAACGTACCAATGAGAAACAGGAAGGGCGGTGCTGGAATAAAATAGGGTAATGTTGCATCTACTTTATGCTTCTGGGCATAAAAATAATGACCAAATTCATGAGTACCTAAAATCAGCATTAATGTTACTGAAAACGGAATTCCCTTCAATATTTCTATTGGAGACTCCCAAATACGAGCCCCTTCCATCATAGCGCCTGCAAGTAAAGTAGTAAAAACTGTCAGAAAAAATAAAATCCAATGAATCCGTGGAATCGTTGGAATTTTTAATATGACATTATCTTCCCTATCCTTCACTCTTAAGTATATGTCACCATTATTATTTTTAATGGAATAATAAATTTCTTCTTTTTTAAGTATAATATCTAAATCATTTTGTATGCTATCATTAATTAAATTCCCGACCGCCAGCCATTCGCCTTTGTTTGAACCGATTTGAGAAGGACGAAATTGTTCGTCCAATTTTTTTAGTAAATTTTGGAATTGTGTTTCATTCATGATTCTGGAATAAAAATAGAATGATAAATTACAACGAACGAAATAGGAATCGGTTTCAAAATATAGAAAAAACAGCCTTGAAATTCTGAACACTGACTTCCTGTGTTTATTGAAGGATGAGGTGTGAAGACTCTCAAACTATATTTAGCACTGAAACAGTTGCTTGAGATTCTTCCCCGAACATGTTGGGATCAGGATCACAATATGGAGGTTTCCTATTTCTTTATATTAGAGTGTTTCTCCTGTTTTTCTTTTAATAATTCATGCATGCCTAGACTCTGCATATCCAATGTAAGTTGGTTAATCCAATATTTGGTTTGAGTTACATATTGATCAATCACTTTTTGGGGTATTTGTTCCGCCTGCATATGAACAATAATCATGGCAGAAACAACTGGAACAAAATCCATCAATGGATCCTCATAAAAATGATCTAACTGACGAACTGTTTCCCGGGGTGTAAGATAATCAACCCGATCACTGTAAAGACTATCGGCAAATGCCTGTTTCTGTCCCCATGCTTTCAAATAATAATACAAACGGCCATCCAATATACCCGTAAGGTAAGCGGATTTTATTCGATAAGACATTTCAGGATTTCCTTCAACCCGTTTGACTACTTGCTCCCAATCGGTACCATCCCAAAGTAGTTTATTCTGCTTTTCCAAGATTTGACTCGACAAAACAAAGGGGAAAAAGATGGATAAAAATACGATCTTCATCAAAATCGATTTCACGGTTTCACTGCGTTCTTTATGGAGTATTTTTCAATCATAGTGTATATGAAATATGCAAAGCCGAAATGAGCCAATGCAACAACTTCTGCCGATAAAATATACCAAGGCCAGGGACCTAAATAATCAAGTAAGGAAGCTGTGGGTGGTTTACCCATGATCCAAAAGTAATTTGAATCCAGAGATAAATTAGTCACGAAGGCTAAGAGTAAAAATGCGTTTAATGCAATAAATGCTTTCTTCAGGCTCGCCAATGTTGGTTTCATCTCATAAACAACAACGGCATAAATCAAAGCGACTACCATGAGATTATGCCCTACAAAAAACCTAAAATAATGAAAATGGGGGAAATCCTGTGCAATATCCGGGGTAATCATTCCTTGAAACACACCTGACAATCCCCAGAAATATAGAATTTCAAAAATACGAAAATTACGTTTGATCATGACTAGTGGTAATAATAGGTTTGCCAATCGACAAAGGTGCACCGGTAAATGGAGACTGACATCAAAAGATCCCCCGATCCATTCTAAAATAACCCAAAGAGGATAATTCATACCCACCAATATCCCCAGAAATATACCAACTTGATGCTGGGAACTTTGGTTAAGGTGGTTTTTAGCAAACCAAGGGAGCCAAAAGACTAAAAATAAAAATAATAGAATACTTGCCCAATGGGATACCCCAAATAATTCAAAAGGAGTATATGTGTTTAAATATTCAGCGATTGCTGAACGCATAACAAATATTTATTCTTCTTTATTTTGGATTTTATTCTCTCCACCACCAATTTTCTGCAGCTGAACCATTGCACCTAAAAGCATTATGATAGCCAACATCCAAATATGATTGAAAGAATTTCCCGTCGATCGTTCCATCCACCCAAAGATAAAAGTCCCAATAGCCCCGAAAATAAAAACTAACCCTATACCGAGGCGAACTTTAACTTTTAAAGATTCATTCATGCATCAGACTTTTTATTTACAGTCTTTTTTGCTGGTGATTTTTTGGCTGTTTTTTTCTTCGATACAGGTTTTTTCGCTGTTGACTTTTTTGTTGCAGGTTTTTTCGCTGTTGACTTTTTTGTTGCAGGTTTTTTCGC